>OBEQ012586613.1_pt1 | contig 12271 bp, 11 predicted proteins | sample 1670901 | NCBI WGS metagenome assembly OBEQ01 (sample SAMEA104232315, study PRJEB22302) | groundwater metagenome | biome: forest; feature: aquifer; material: groundwater | place: USA | collected 2011-08-07 | depth 5.4 m | reverse complement strand
TCGTCCGGGACTTTAATAAAAATATAATGGAGATAATGCGTCATGATTGTGCCGATGGTAGACCTTAAAAAGCAGTTTAATGACATAAAGGATGAAGTGTTCGAGATGCTTACGGAGATCCTCGAAAGCTCACAGTATATTCTCGGTCCGAAGGTCCTGGAGCTCGAAAAAAAGATTGCAGAATACCACGGGGTGAACGAAGCGGTGGGTGTTGCTTCAGGAACCGACGCGCTCCATCTTTCGATAGAGGCTCTTGGCATAGGGGAAGGTGACGAAGTGATCACAACGCCGTTTACTTTTTTTGCAACGGCGGAAGCGATTCTCTATACCGGCGCGACTCCCGTGTTCGTCGATATAGAGCAGGAGACAATGAACATCGACCCTGGAAAAATCGAAGCGGCGGTCACCAAACGGACTAAGGCGGTTCTTCCGGTCCATATCTTCGGTCATCCTGCTGACATGGATAAGATCGCGGCGGTGGCGAAGGAGCACAACCTTAAAATAATTGAAGATTGCGCCCAGTCGTTCGGCGCCTCGGTACACGGCAAGAGGACCGGAAGTCTCGGAGACGCCGGGTGCTTCAGCTTTTACCCTTCCAAGAACCTCGGCGCCTTCGGAGACGGCGGGATGGTGCTCTTGAATGACCCCTCTGTCGCAGCCGATATACGGAAGCTGCGAAACCACGGATCGAGAGGCTCTTACAGGCATGAGTCGGTCGGGTTTAACAGCAGGCTGGACGAGATCCAGGCGGGGGTGCTTTTGGTAAAGATGAAACGTATCGATGCTTACAATAATAAGAGAAGACAAAAGGCCGTTCTTTATGGAGAGCTTCTATCGGATAGGGTTGAACGCCCTGCGGAAAGACCCGGCTACACCCATGTGTATCATCAGTACACAATCAGAAGCAGCAGTAGAGATGAGATGCAGATGCGTCTCCGCGAAAACAATATCTCCTCAGTCGTCTATTACCCTACCCCCCTGCATATCCAGGAAGCGGTGAATTTCCTGGGTTATAAAAAGGGGGACTTTCCGGTTGCGGAAGAGACTTCGGAAAGGGTCCTCTCTCTTCCCATGTATCCGGAATTGGAAGAAACGTCGATCACCCGAATTGCCGACATCATAAATAATGTCTGAGACCGCTATGATCGTTACCGGGGAGACCTCCGGCGAGTTATACGGCTCGCTGCTTGCGGTCTCGCTGAGAAAAAGGGTCCCCGGCATCAGGATAATCGGCATAGGCGGTGAAAAGATGAAAGAGGCAGGGGTCGAACTCATATCAGGCATTGCGAGTGCGTTCGGACTTGCCGAGGCTGTTTCTTCCCTTCGCGCGATAAAGAAGACTTTTGCGAAGGCCTCGGAGGCCCTTATTACAGAGAGGCCGGGGGTGCTCGTTTTGATAGATTACCCTGATTTTAACCTGAAGCTTGCCTCGCTCGCAAAGAAGAAAAAAATAAAGATACTGTATTATGTGAGTCCGCAGGTCTGGGCATGGAGAAGAAACAGGACAAAAAAAATAGCCCGTCTGGTCGATAAGATGGCTGTAATACTCCCCTTCGAAGAGGAGCTATACAAAGACACCGGCCTTGAGTGCGAGTTTGTAGGGCACCCGGTGTTTGACGAGATACAGGGGATGAAGGCCGATAAAGATGCAGAAAAGGAGGCATTGGGCCTGCAGAAAGAACGCCCTCTGCTTTCATTGCTGCCGGGCAGCAGGCCGCACGAACTTGCAAGGCTTTTGCCTTTGACGCTGGATGTGGTAAGGCGGTCCAGGAAAGAATTCCAATCTTTCCAGTTCTGTGTACCCCTGGCGCCTAACACGAATTTGGCCGGTCATAGCAAGGTCATAGACGATTTGAAACGGGAAGGGGTTGTTATCAATAAAGGGGAATCGTTGAGGGCACTGGCGGCGTCCGATATGGCTGTGATAGCCTCGGGGACAGCGACACTGCAGGCTGTACTTCTCGGTATACCTTTTGTGGTGATGTATAAGCTTTTCCCTTTGACCTACTGGCTGGGAAAGATGATCGTGAGGGTGAAACATATTTCCCTCGTTAATATTCTATCGGGACGCGAGGTCGTAAAAGAGCTTCTTCAAGCCGATGCCTCACCGGAGAAGATAATCCATGAGCTGCGGAAAATCACGACCGACGTCGCTTACAGGGATAAAATGATCGAGGCCTTCGGCAGGGTCAGGGAAATGTTTTCGGGCAAGAGCGCCTCCGAAAGAGTGGCAGATATCGCAATCGAGCTGGCGGGATGGAAGTAAATAGGGGTTGATATGTTCCTTGTCTATAGTCTGCTTTATGCGGTTGCGGTTTCGATTTTGTTCATCCCTGAATATCTAAAGCGTCCGAAAGGGTCCAGGAAAAGATGGCTAAGGGAGAAGTTCGGGTACCTGCCTGACGTGAAGTCCGCTATATGGGTCCATGCTGTCTCTGTAGGTGAGGTTGCCGCATCTATCGGGCTTCTTAAGAAATTAAGGTCTGAATACCCGCAATCTCCCCTGATACTTTCGACTATCACGGATACAGGGCAGAAAGTCGCTTTAGAAAAGGCACCCGAAGGGACAAGGGTAATCTATCTCCCCTTCGATTTGAAATACATATTGGACCGCGGTTTTCGGAGGGCCATGCCCCGGTTATTCCTGGTTATGGAGACCGAGCTCTGGCCGAATATTTTCAGGACGCTTGCCGGCCACAGAGTTCCAGTGCTGATGCTCAACGGCAGGATATCGGAGAAATCCGCTGCAGGGTACAGGAAGATCTCATTTTTTATGAAAAAGGTCTTTTCCTGCGTCAACGTATTTGGCATGCAAGGCCGGATAGATGCGGATAGACTAAGCTATATCGGGGCGGAAAAGACGAAGATCTCGGTGCTGGGAAATTTTAAGTTTGATATGGATATTGCCGGCGCAATTCCCGACTGGGCCCGGTCCATGGTGGGGCCGATAGTTGTTGCCGGGAGCACACACAAGGGAGAGGAAGAGCTGATTCTGGCGGCCTACGCGGAAAACAAAGAATTTTCCCCTGAGCTGAAACTGATACTGGCGCCAAGACACCCGGAGCGTTTTGAAGAGGTGGGAGACATGCTTAAGAAAAACGGCATCCCGTACATGAAGCGGACCGAAATCAAAGATCTTAATACCTCGGGGGTGTCTGTTATTCTTCTCGACACGGTGGGTGAGTTGTCTTCTGTTTACGCGGCCGCCGATATCGCGATTATGGGAAAAAGCTTTGAAGGAGTAGGAGGGCAGAACCCTCTTGAGCCTGCTTATTGGGGGAAACCTATTATCTGCGGCCCTCATATGGAGAACTTCCCTTTTATAAAAGATTTTTATCATGAAGGCGCAGCCTTCGAAGTTGAAGCAACAGCCATCTCTAAGAAGATAAGGGAACTACTTCTTGCCCCTGATAAGGCGAAGTCTGCAGGCCGAAAGGCGAAAGAGCTTTACTTAATGAATTCCGGTGCGGTCGACCGGGCGATGGATATTATCAGGAAATATCTGGGATAAGGGATATTCTTTTTTCCTCTTTCTCAGTAACGCCCCCGGCCTTCGGCCACCCCCTCTTAAGGTAAGAGGGGGATAGGGGGAGTTATGATCCCGGAGGGGGCGAGGTAAAATTTGAATTTCTTCTTGACAGAAGCCTCCCAAACTCTCCACAATTCTGAGGGGATGAAGATATATGAGCGGCATTGATGCATTCAGAGAAAAACTTCAGGTCCTGGTCTCCAAGTTCGAGAAGGACAAGCACCACTATATCTCAAAGGGCTATCCCGAGGCTCAGGTTAGGATTGATTTTCTTAATCCGCTCTTTGAAGCGCTCGGCTGGGACATAGAAAACAAGGCACAGAAGCCGCCCCATGAACGGGATGTAATTGTCGAGCTCTCTCCGGAAACGAGCGGCAGGCCCGATTATAATTTCAGGGTAGGCGGCTCAACAAAGTTCTTTATCGAAGCTAAAGCGCCTTCTGTTGCCCTTGACGACGTTAACCATATCCTTCAGGCGAAAAGCTACGCATGGTCGACCAAAGAGGTCTATTTTGTGGTGCTCACCGACTTCGGGGAATTCAAACTCTTTGACGCGTCATTAAAGCCCGATCCCCGCCACCAGAACGAAGGGCTGATCTTTGATTTCAAATATCCGACTTACTTGGACAACGCCGAAAAACTTTGGGAACTGTCGAAGGAAAGAGTTGAGCAGGGCTCCTTGGAGGCGCTTCTTCCGAAGGACATAAAGAGCAAAAGGCTCAGGATTCCGCCTGACAAGTCGTTTCTCGAAGACCTGACATTGTGGCGGACAGAACTTGCCAAAGACATCCATAAAAGGAACCCTGAATTCGATGTGAAGCTCCTGAACGACGTTGTCCAGAGGCTTCTTGACAGGATCATCTTTATCCGCATCGCCGAAGACAGAAGGATCAGGCCTGACAGGGAATTGTGGGAGATCGTCGCCCAATGGAAAGAAGAAGGCAAACGTAAGTCCATCATGACGCACCTCGTGGACCTTTTCCATGAGATCAACGATGACTTGAATGGAGATATCTTTAAGCCCCATGCATGTGAAAAAGCAGAGGTGGATTCCGGTCTGCTTGCGGAGATCATCGAGAACCTCTATTTTCCGAAGAGCAGATACAGGTTTGACGCGATCGGCGTTGAACTCCTTGGAAGCATATATGAAAGATATTTAGGAAGCACGATACGCGTCACGCCTCAGCGCGTAAAGGTCGAGGAGAAGCCGGAAGTCAGAAAGGCAGGCGGTGTCTATTATACGCCGAAATATATCGTCGAATACATCGTTAAAAATACCGTCGGCAAGATCATCGAGGGGAAGACACCCAAGCAGATCGAAAAGATAAAGATACTCGATCCCGCTTGCGGCTCAGGATCATTCCTTCTTGACGCGTATCAGTTTCTTATCGATTATCATCTCAAGTATTACCGCGAACATCCGAAAGAGGCGCAGACACTGCATCTATTTCCTTACTGGAAGATTTCCCCTGAGGAGCTGAGCCTCCCGCTGCATGAAAAGGCAAAGATACTCAGAAATAACATCTTCGGAGTGGATATCGACCCCCAGGCGGTCGAGATCACAATGATGAGTCTTTATCTGAAGGCATTGGAAGGCGAGCGGGGAATGCTTCCCAAGAAACAGCACCTCTTGCCGTCGCTGGGGGATAACGTGAAATGCGGCAACAGCCTTATTGGTTATGACATATACGATGGCCTTTTCCAATCCACCCGTTGTAACGCCCCTCTTAAGATAAGAGGGGGAAGAGGGAGTTATGATTCTGCCGCAGATGGGGGAGTACTCGACGACGAAACCAAAAGCCGCATCAATCCCTTTGACTGGAACTCTAAGTCTACCGGCTTCGGCGAGATAATGAACCCCTCTCAGTCCCTCCTTGATCAAGGGGGAAGTAAAGGGGGGTTCGACGTGGTGATAGGAAATCCGCCCTATGTGAGACAGGAAATGATCGGTGAATTTAAGGAGTATTTTCAGCGGCATTTCGAGGTTTATCACGGGATCGCCGACCTCTACGCCTATTTCATCGAAAAGGGCGTCTCCCTTCTCAAAACGGGCGGCCTTTTCAGTTACATCGTGGCGAACAAATGGATGCGGGCGAATTACGGCGAGCCGCTGAGACGGTGGATGAAGAAACAGGGGATCGAGGAGATTACTGATTTCGGCGATCTGCCGGTCTTCGAGACGGCAACGACGTACCCTTGTATTCTGCGTATTCGTAGGGGCGGCCCTGTGTGGCCGCCCAAATCCGGGCAACCACGCAGGGTTGCCCCTACATTTTATGCAACGGGCGTTAAGACCTTGGATTTCGACAATCTTCAGGATTACGTGACCGCGCACCGTTACAAGGTTGCTAAGGAATCCCTTTCGGATAAAGGATGGTCTTTGGTCGACGAAAAAGCGCAGACGTTACTTGATAAATTGCGTAAAGTAGGCATGCCACTCGGTGAATATGTTAATGGAAAAATATATAGAGGCGTTTTGACCGGCCTCAATGAAGCCTTTGTCATTGATGACGGAACCAAAAAGGCGCTCATAGAAGAAGACCCTAAGAGTGCAGAACTGATAAAACCATTTCTGGTTGGTAAAGATATTAAGCGCTATCAGCCTCCGCAGAAAGGGAGATGCCTTATTCTCATTCCGAAGGGCTGGACGCGTGAACAACTCCGTCATTCCCGAGAAGGCGGGAATCCAGTCGACAATGGATTCCGGGTCAAGCCCGGAATGACCGAAACAGGCGCATGGAAATGGTTTAATGAGAATTACTCAGCGGTAGCTGCACATCTGGGAGCGTTTGTCGACAAAGGAAAGAAGCGATATGACAAAGGTGAATACTGGTGGGAGTTGAGGACATGTGATTATTATGAAGAGTTTGAGAAGCCAAAAATAGTTTATGCGGAAATTGCGACGAAAGGGCAATTCACATTAGATACAGATAATTTTTTTAGTGACACAACATCTTATATTATTTCTCAGTCTGCACCATATCTTTTGGGATTGCTGAATTCTACTTTAATGACTTTTGTATTTTCAAAAATAAGTTCTGAAATCAGGGGCGGTTTCTTTAGATGGAAGCGACAGTATATGAACGTGCTTCCTATCCGCACCATCGACTTCGAGAACCCTTCCGAAAAGGCTGCCCATGATAAACTTGTAACTCTCGTTGACAGCATGCTCGAACTTCATAAAAAGAAAAATGCCCTTCCTCCCTCGGCAGAACGTGAAAAGATCGAACGAGAGATTATTATCACGGATGAAAAGATAGACGAGATTGTTTATGAGCTTTATGGGGTGACGGAGGAAGAGAGGAAGATAGTTGAGGGCGGATGAAATTGATGAAGTAACTCCCCCTCGCCCCCTCTTAACCTAAGAGGGGGATGGGAGGCGTTCACTGTAAATCGAATGAAATTCACATTGAATGATCCGTTGCAAAAACAGCGGAGAAAGGAATTGAGACGTAATCAGACAGAGGCTGAAAAAGCCCTTTGGCTGCATATACGGAACAGACAGTTTTGCGGAAAGAAATTCTACCGTCAGTACAGCGCCGGCCCTTATATACTTGATTTTTACTGCCCGCAAATGAAACTCGCAATAGAATTGGACGGCGGACAGCATGCCTCTGATGAAAACAGGGAATATGATGCTGCCCGAACAGACTACCTGAAAGCCTTGGGGATCGAAATATTGCGGTTCTGGAATCATGACGTGCTTAACAATACAAATGACGTATTAGCCAGGATGGCAGTTAAGATGCCCCCCTCTTAGGTTAAGAGGGGATGGGGGCGTTACTCTTTAAATGATTGTGTCGACAGAACGTAAAAAGATCTAGAGGAGACTACGATTACGGATGAAAAGATTGACAAGATTGTTTATGGGCTTTATGGAGTGACGGATGAGGAGAGGAAGATACATCGGGAGTAATGATTATCAGAAGGAATTCAGTTAAAATAAAGTCATAAAAGGAGGAGCGAATATGCCGGTCGCAGTTAAGAAGACTAAACACCCATATATATCTACGGACCCAAAAATAGCAGGCGGGCAGCCTGTGATTAGCGGCACACGCATAAAGGTAATGGATATTGCAGTCAGATACGAGCTTCTGGGTATGAGCGCCGATAGTATTGTTGACGAATACCCCCACCTGAAACTCGAACAAGTGCACGATGCATTGTCGTACTATTATGAGCATAAGACCCTGTTTGACAAAAAATACCGGGAAGATCAAACCATTCTCGCCCGGCTTAAGAAAAAATATCCTTCCAAGCTGAAAGCAAGCTTGGATGAAGATTTATGGTGAACCATATCGAGTTTCTATGACAAGTTCATCTCTTGGTCAGCCAGGGAAACTTCCCAACTAAATATGCACCTTCTTGAATTCCTATATTATCTCGGTTTTTCGGCCAGACAACATTATTCAGTCACACATCAAAAACGCCTGCCGTGCAGGGTAATCAGTATAGGCAACATAACAGTCGGCGGAACGGGCAAGACACCTGCGACGATTGCAGTTTCAGAGGAGGCCCAAAAAAGGGGCATGAGACCTGTCATTCTTACGCGCGGATACAAAGGCAAGGCAAAAGGTCCCTGTTTTGTAACGAAGGGGAAGGGGCCGCTGCTTTCTGTCAAAGATGCCGGGGACGAACCTGTACTCATGGCAGAGAGGCTGGATGGGGTACCTATTGTAAAGGGAGCCAACAGGTTCGAAGCAGGCATGTTTGCCATTCGGGAATTGCCTATCGGCGAATCGGAATTCGATGCATATGTCTTTATCCTCGATGACGGGTTCCAGCACCGGGGCCTTTACAGGGACAAGGATATTGTCCTCATCGATGCAGGAGACCCTTTTGGAAACGGGATGCTTCTTCCCTTTGGTCGGCTGAGGGAACCGGTAAAATCCCTGTCACGGGCCGATATTATCGTTTTAACAAAGACCAGGGGCAAGACAGGCCGGGGGGATCTTTGCGGAATTGACATCCTGAGAGAGAAGATAAATAGTTATAAGGAGAAATCAAAGGTCTTTTTTTCCGACCATACCCCTGTATCGTGCGTGCTTCCTTCAGGCCGTGAGGATCCCGCTGACTGGCTTTTAAGCAAGAAGGTCTTCGTATTTTGCGCCCTTGGGTCACCGGACGCTTTTCTACGCACCTTGTCCGAGTCCGGCGCTGATGTCCGCGGATTTCGCGCTTACAAAGACCATTATCAGTATACCCAGGAAGACATATCCAGGATAAAAACCGAGGCTGAAGAGCGCGGCGCAGAGTGGATTGTTACCACGGAAAAAGATATAATAAAAGCCAGAAATCTTGATTTGCCGGACAATATCTCGGTAGTCAAGGTCGTTTTTGCTGTGAACGACGACTTTTATGACGAGGTGTTTAGTCCTTAGGCATTTGTCCTTCCCGGGAGGAAAAGGGTGGTAAGGTACATAAACGTAAAGAGCAGGGCCAGGACCGAGTTCGTCGACATCACAGAGAAGGTCCAGGAGGTTCTAAAAGAGGCCGGTGCGGTCAGCGGAATATGTTTTATTTATGTGCCGCATACTACGGCGGCAGTCACGATAAACGAGGGCGCCGACCCAAGCGTACAGCGTGATATCCAGGCGCTTTTGAACAGGCTTGTCCCATTCGAAGGCGATTACCACCACAGGGAAGGGAATTCTTCCGCCCACATCAAGGCTTCCATGATAGGTATATCAGAGAGCGTCCTTATCGACGACGGCAGATTGGTCCTAGGCACCTGGCAGTCGATTTTTTTCTGCGAGTTCGACGGCCCCCGGCACAGGAGGGTCGCCCTTAAATTCATAGGCGATAAAAAGGGCACGTAGCAGCCGGAATCTTTTTTCCCACTTTCCGATGTCCCGGAGGGCGTGTGAATTATGTCTGAAGACAATACCTTCGACGAACTCTCCTATCTGAGAAACGAGGTCAAGCGACTCAGGCATTCCCTGAACGTTCTCACTCCGAGGCTGGGTGTGATCCTGAAAAGACGGGGATTTCCTGTTTACAAAAAGGAACCCGGGGACGACCTCCTGATTCCTGAGGAGAATTTTTTGGATGATTATTACAGTATGCTCCATAAGTATTCGTTCCGCCTCTTTCTCCGCGATGTGATAAAACATCAGGATTTTTTTACCCTTGACAAGGTGACCGGGTATGCCACGTCAGGAGTCACCGGAGAATATATCGAATATGTCCGGAAGATCGGCTTAACAAGAAAGCTTGACCCGGGATTCGCCCTTAGCCGTCATATCAAGAGTTTCGGGGAGACACTCGAATGGTTTGTCGCAGAGGTCTTTAAAAGGGAATTCGGCGTAGAAGCGATCTGGGGAGTAAAATTCAAAAGGCCGAATGTAGGCGGGGATTACGATGTGATCGCCAAGCTCGACGGGTCCCTATTATATGCCGAGGTGAAGTCTTCACCCCCGAAACAGATATATGACAGTGAAATATCGGCCTTTCTTGACAGGGCAGCGGACCTTGCGCCTGAGATTTCGGTGTTTTTTATGGACACGGAGCTGAGGATGAAGGACAAGATAGTGCCTATGTTTGAAGAGGAGCTCAAAAAAAGGGCATCCTCCCCGCCGGAAGTAATACGAATCGAAAAAGAACTCTTCCAGATAAGGGACAGAATATTTATAATAAACTCCAAAGACAGCATTGTCCGTAATCTTGAAGCGGCGATGAACTGGTATTTGAGGAGGTAGGTTGAAAAAAGATATATGCATCTTATGCGCCTGGAGGGAAAACTGCCAAAAGAAGTTTTCCGTTTCTGGCCGGGACTTTCGGTGCCCCGATTTTGTAAGAGATATGGGTTTAAAAGAGGACGACAGCGTTAAAGCAGAGGAATAGTGGAGAAAGGAATAGCCTTTCCTAAAAAAACAAAAAAACGAGCCCTTTATGAAAAAAGTCGGTCATACCCGCGAAGGCGGGTATCCAATAGTCTTTGAAGACGTGGATTCCCGTCTCCACGGTAATGACGGCCAAATACACAAATGCCACTTTCAACAGCCTGATAAGACTGCCCCTTTATTGTCGCCCCTACTTGATGATCATGTTATTGATTGCTGCACTCCCGGACCCGCCTATAGTCATGGTGCCCTTGACTATCGTCATGCCGGAAACAGCCGAGTATGTCGAATCGTAGCCGCCATCCAAGGATAACGTTACATTTCCGGCGAGGTTTAGGTCTTCAGTAAACTCCATAGCCTGAATCTGAAGATCATTGCCATTCGCGGCCGCATTGTATGCGGTCTGGATTGAAGTGAAATAAATGGGAGGTGGTCCCGCAATTCTAACGGTATAAATGGGAATAACATTACCGCCGCGTACTGGCCATGCATAATTGTTGCTGATCTTATTTGCGCCGTTCACGAAGCCGTCCCACATGAGGACGTACCATGCGAAGGACGGACTACTTGCATAGGATGTAGACGACCAGAAACTGCTTGACTGCACATTGGTAAATGGATTACCGGCTGGTATAGATGGATTATATCGCGAGAAATCCTTAAGACTGTATATCTCTTTTCTATTTGGCAGACGCCAGTCATTGTGACCAAGGTAGCTGTTCGTATTCAGACATGCTACATAATTCAATGCCCCCTGCCATGTCTTGGATCCACCTGCGCATGTGCCCACAGTTGGCGCACTTGCATCTTTTGTCCACATCAGGTTTGTGAGACTGTCTGTGACGGTCTGATCTCCATTGTCAGTGAACCTCGGAGAAGGCCAGGACACTCCTTGCTGAAGCTCTCCATCCTGCCCCGTGCCTGTACAAGTAATTACATTGCCGTTTATGTCATAACATGTTGTCTGACCGGTCCGCCAAATTATCAAAGTACCCTGTCCGCCGCGAATCGGCCAAACGGAGATAAGGTCAGTCTTATGGAATCCGACCACTATGCCTGCGTACATGTAGATGTCGTACATACCGACGCCCCATGCGTCTACCGGATTGACGGCATAGGATGTAGACGACCAGTAAGACGACCAGTAGCTGCCGCCCGGCACATTGATAAAACCTTGACCGGTAAGCCATGTTGCTTGACTTGACTGTCCATTTACAAGGCTCTCAAGTTCATTCACATTGGGCAGTCGCCAGTCGTTGTGACCAAGATAATTGTTTGTATTCAGACATGCCACATAATCAAGCGCCGCTTGCCAGTTCATAGGTCCGCCTATGCATGTCGGCGTGCCACTAACTGTCGGCGTGCCCGCGTCTTTTGTCCACATAAGCCCGGTGAGTTTGTCTGTTATCGTCTGATCCCCGTTATCTTTAAACCTCGGATTCGGCCATGCGACGCCCGCTTGGATCTCGCCGTCTTGTCCTGTACCAGCGCAGCCTACGACAGCGCCCGCCGAATCGTAACAGATCGTTTGGCCGGTTTGCGGCAACTCCACAGAAGAAGTGAAAGAAACAGGATTAACGATCAAATTGAAGGATGCGGATTTGTTTAGTGGTGAACCTGTCACTGTGATTGGATAAGTGCCGGTTGGCGTCGACGCGCTCGTCGAGATAGTCAGAGTGCTTGAACAGTTAGGGCTGCAGGAAGTCGGAATGAAAGAGGCTGTAGCCCCTGACGGTAAGGCAGTGTCAATAAATAAAGGAAGCAACTAGTGCGGAATTAATATATACTGTTTGTGTGAATAATGATGAGGTTTCACTTCGGAAAAAGCTTATGGATGTGTGGTCGTTGCTTGATGAACGAAGCCGACGTATTATGGCCGCCAGCGAAGCTCGTTCATTGG
>OBEQ011848277.1_pt1 | contig 12271 bp, 17 predicted proteins | sample 1670901 | NCBI WGS metagenome assembly OBEQ01 (sample SAMEA104232315, study PRJEB22302) | groundwater metagenome | biome: forest; feature: aquifer; material: groundwater | place: USA | collected 2011-08-07 | depth 5.4 m | reverse complement strand
TTTTTACCGCTTCAGGGCCAGTATCCATTTCTCGCATTTCTTTCATTTTATTTTTGTGAGCTTCATCATTTGCACTCATAGCGTGTTCTTGGGCATTTTTCATCATTTCATCTGGTGTGTTTCCTGTAATTTCAGCATCACAAACACCATCCAAATCTTTGCATGTCGTTTTTTTCATAAATAGTCACCTCCTTTTGTGAAACTTGTTTTGTTAGTCATTAAGTTAGCTAATTATATATTAGCGTATATAATTTTGCAGATACTGAAGAAATTAAAGATATAATTAAAGCAACACAGATGGCGACTAAGTGAAAAATAAATATTTAGACAGATTAACAACACTACTGGAACAAACTGATTCCAAGCTCACTGCTACATATCGGTTAGAATTTAAAAATGTCTTTGGGGCTGTCGCTGGGTATATCAATGGCAATATATTTATTTCGTGTGGAAAATTTGGGATTGCTTTGAAACTCCCCCCCCCAGAATTTCTCGCTGAACTTTTTAAAGAAAAGGGTATAAAGCATTTGCAATATTTTCCTAATGGCCATGTAAAGAAGGAGTATGCCGTAATCCCCCAGAGGATAATAGAAAATAAACAAAGATTTAAAAAAATACTGTACAAAAGTATTCACGATTGTCTTAATAACCGTGTACTATGGTAAGTTTGTATATTAGCCCCTAAGAAGAGATAAGGTAAATCCCGGAGAGCCAGCAGAAACAATAGTGAGTAGGGGGTAACTCATGCGACTGGTCTCAAATCTGGTATGTAAAAATATTCTTGCTGGCTTTGGATGTTCGTTCTAACGTCGTACACGACTCCCAGCTCTTTCTCATTTCGTTCGCTCATAACCATGGCACTATTGAAACCGTGAATTTTGGAAAATGATTGGCTTTTCTAATATAATGCCACTATGGCAAAAGAGTGTATAGACAATTGTCCCAGAATCAGAGAAATTCGCAACAGAATCGGAAGCGGCGGACCCAGTCGTGTTTTGGATTTAATTTCGGGTGCTGATATTGATGAAAACAGGTTGCTATTAACTGCCTGCGAGAAAAGTTACGACTGTAGCGGTCCAATAGAGCAAGAGGTAGAAGTTGACATGGGTATTTTTAGGAGCCGCATGGTAACCCAAACCAAAACGGTTTGCGGTTTGGAAGTTTAACCTCTTAAAATAGGTATATGGCAGAAGAATCCTCAGAAACCCGCGAAGGGAATAGGTTTGGTCAAACTATTAAAGGTTGGTTCAGAAAAAGCCGCGCAAGCAATAATTCGCATCCATCATCTGCCGATGCTAAACCTCCCGTCCCGTCAGCTTTTTCCAATTGGAGTGAAAAATCCTCCCGCGGCGAGCCTATTCATTTTTTGCCCAACGACCTGTTTGTTCCAGACGAAAAGGCCAAAGCAGAAGCACCTCCATTATTAAGAGACGTTCCCTATTTTCGCCTTGAAGATTTTTTAAAAGTCTTACCGCTTGCCAGACGTCTTGGGAAAATCCAAAAGCTTGAAGCTCTAAATGCTATTGATTCAGGTTCTCAAGGTGTTGTTTTTCGACTAAAAACCGATAATTTGGATCTTGCCATAAAAATATTTTTTGGTTCAGGTATCTCTCCCGCTGTATTTGAAGAAATGTTGTCGGACACTGACAAGCCTTACAAATCTAGAATTTACAATAAATATCAATTTCCACCATCGAACTCTAAGGTTAGGGAGAAAGTTTTGGGAGAAGCGGGAGCACATGTCGTCGGAAATATTATTGCTTCTGATTATGTAAACAAACCTCAAGGAGTCTTAACTTTTAGCGGCTTCCCAATAGGACTCGTGTCCGCATTTGTAGAAGGTGAATTAACTGTTCCCCACATGAAGCAGTTGCACCACACAGTCGCCATCCTAGAGGCGGCTGGGATTAGCATCGATTTTTCGGGGAATACCATTCGACATGCTAACGATCGTAATCGATATACTCTTATTGATTTGGATTTGATCAATAGGTCTGCCATTAAGCAGCAGCCCGATTCTATCGGGCATGACTTTACGGGTTTCTGGAAATAACTTATCATCTTAGAATGCTAAAAGGAGGAACAAAAGCTCCGGATTTTGATCTGCAAGATCAAAGCGGGAAGAACAAAAAACTCTCAGATTTTCTGGGCAAGTGGGTTGTCTTGTATTTTTATCCCAAAGACGATACTCCAGGTTGTACTAAAGAGGCGTGCGGACTTCGAGATAGCCTCAACGCTTTGCAGAAAATGGGAGCCATCGTTCTTGGTGTATCCAAGGATTCTGTCACCTCTCACGCAAAATTTGCCCAAAAGTACAGTCTCAACTTTCCGATACTGTCCGACGAAAAACTCGAAGTCATCAAAGCTTACGGTGCATGGGCAAAGAAAAAATTTATGGGAAGAGAATACTTTGGCACTTTAAGGATTAGCTACCTGATTGATCCAAAGGGCAAAATTGCCAAAGTTTACCCTAAGGTTAACCCCATCTCTCACGCCCGTGAAATTCTAGAAGACCTCAAAGCAAGAATGTACTAATTAGAAGAATTCCAGGTAACACCAAATCCGCTGCCGTCGGAAGATAAGGCAGAAGGCGTAGCCTTAACACCTCCTGAAGAATTCACCATAGTTATCGCGTCGTTTTGCCAGAGAGAATTATTGATTGTACCCGTAACCCCATTAACCGTTGCCGCCGCACCGCTAAATTGTACTAACCCAAAATTGGCAAGAGGCAGGACGCCTCCGGAAGATGATGGGGCTTCCATTATCCATTCGGCAGACTGACGATGAGCTTTTGCTTTTTGGGTGGTACTAAAACTGGCACCCGTCGTTGAATTGCTAAGAGTCAGGCGAAACTGGTTATTACCTACATAATTGACTTCTGCCTTTATAGTATCGCCCGCGTGAACAACCATGTTAATTCTAAATGGAAACTTGGGATACATTTCAAACCAGGCGTAATAAGACGGGTTGCCGCCGGAACAATCCTGTTCTGTCCCTGTCTGCTCAACAGTACCATCGCTGTAGCCGTCTATACCAACCCATGCGGACGAATATGCGTTTGCTTGCGCACAGGTAACCTGCGGCACAACCCAGGAACCCTTTACGTCTGAAACCGCGTTATTCTGCGGATTTGCCAAGTTTGTTTGGACAGCATAACCCGACCAGTTAGTAGCGGTTCCATCCTTAACTTTAATTCTGGGAGCAAAAGAAGAAGAGACTTGCGCCGGAAGCAGAGCAAAAGACAATCCGGGCAAAATAATAAATAAAGCCAAAAAGGCAGTCTTTAATCTACTTAAGAAGAAATCCATAACTTTTCTGATTATACATCATTTGACAATCCCTGCCAAATGTCTAATCATTAAACTATGGCAGATAAAAATTCGTCCGTGCCGCCAAAATCGGCTAATTACTATCCCAATTTAGCAGTTTCGCAGATCAAAGATCCCAGCAAATTTTACGCGATACCACTGCTTGGAGGTTTTGTCAAAATCATCATACTTATTCCCGTATTTATCGAACTTGCCTTTATCGCTGTTGCCGTCTGGATTCTTTCCATTGTTAATTCCCTCAACGTTCTTATTAATGGAAAATATTGGCAGACATCTTTTAACCTAACTCTTGGGATGATGAAACTGGGCGCAAAAGTTTACCTATATTTTATGGGGTTAACAAACAAATATCCCGGCTTTAGCTTAGACACAAATGACGATTTTAGCATTGATATAGAAATGCCCAAAAACCCAAGCAGATTCTACGCGATTCCAATCTTGGGCCTTCTCGTACGCTTCATTCTAATGATTCCTTATTCAATTTATTCATCCGTTCTGCACTATGGTGCGCACATTGGAGCCGTCATCTCTTCATTTGCGGTTCTTGCAAACGGAAAGTACCCCGAAAGCACATTCGAATTTGAGAGAGACAGCCTGCGAGTTAATCTGGCATCTGGTGCATATTTTGCAGGTTTTTCGGATGCTTACCCCAGTTTCTGGATTTCCATGAACCACCAAACAGCAAAACTCCTTTTAATAATAGCCGGAGCAGTAATGATGTTTTCAAATTGGGGTAGTCACGGCCGTAGTAACTATTATCGCCGATCAGATATACCAAAGCCGTATCAGCAGCATATCCCTCAAAATAACGTCCCGGGACAACTCCAGTAGTGGACTGCAAAACCGGCTACATACACCCGTTGTTTTTGTTTGACCATTCAAGCTGGATAGTATAATCACCAAGTTTTTTAGTTTTCCACGCACAAATATCACCGATTTCACCATAAGTGTTATCGTACCAGCCTTGTCCGGGAATAGGGTCGGTAACTGCTTCACATAATTCATGGGAACTGGTAGAAGTTAACGCGTCAAAAACGCTCAAGCCCCCCAAGCATCCGACACAATCCGGGTAAGGCATCACGGCATAAAATATATTTGAATCTATATGGTCGTGATAGCCGCAAAAGGTAGAACATGAGGCGCCGGCGTCCTTGGCGATTTTGACACCGGAGGGTAAATAGATGAAATAAAGCGTATTGGCACCAGGCTTTGGCAAAGTACCGTCACCGATCTTATCCTGAAGCATTTTAGTAACTCCTGCATCGTCCAAGTTAGCAGAAATCGTCGCGTCTACCAAAAGAGACCCGCTATGCTTACCACTGCCTATTTTGTAGGCATCAACACTGTACTCACCAAGACTATCAATCAAAGGACTGGTGACAATATAGTCAAAGAACTTGTCGATGCTGGACGCGAGTTCGCTTTGATCTTTCCAGAAGCTGCCCCAAAAAACTGTAACCACATCAACAGCCGCAAGCAGTAGCCCATTACCGTACACAAGCTTGGCCTCCGGAGGAGCCGCTTTTACTTTTTCCGGATCATAAAGCCCGACAATCTTAATCACAACCCGATCATAACATAATCACAATTGATACCAGCTACCAGATCACCCTATAGTTTGACATCGCAACAATTATATGCTACAATTCCAGCTCTTAAATGATAGCGAATTTACTGTCCGCATTCGCAATATTCGGCCTGACAGCTACCCATGGCTTAGGGTCTATAATAAGTCCTCTAGGAGCACAAGAAAAAGTAATCTCCGTACATTCCTTCTCTCTAAATAACAGATACGACGTACCAAGCGTAAGCAAGGTTTTTGCCGACAATATCCTTTTAAACATGGCCTATATGGATGGTAAAGTCACCGGCAAAAATCAAATCAATTGGAATGATATCAGAAAACCTTTCGAATACACCCTTAAACTGGAACCCGGCCAAACATTTGCCTTTCACGACCAGATAGAAGATAAATACAAAGGGAAAGTCGCAAAAACCACAAACGCCCATTTCAATTCCTACGAAGGCTTTGAGTCCGACGGTTATCTGGTGGGGGACGGCGTATGCCATCTGGCTTCTCTGGTCAATTGGACAGCCAAAGACGCGCAATTGGATGTCGAAGCGCCGACCAACCACGATTTTGCCAAAATAAACGAAGTACCCAAAGAATACGGTGTAGCCATCTTTAACGATCCGGTATCGTTAAACGGGGGAGCCATGGAAAATCTTTATATCACCAACAATCAGAATAAACCAATTGACTTTAAGTTTACCTACGACGGCAGCAACCTCAAAGTCTCGGTCGTAAAAGAAGCCTAACCTCAAAAAAACCAATTCGCAAAGGAATTCAGGATGACATAGGGATCTACTGATATAATATTATGATCAATGAAAACTGCTGTCTTTATTACTGTCCTGTTAATAACTTGCGCCTTAGCAGTTTTAATTGCAAAAAACTCAAAGTCTGCATCAATCACCAAACAACCACAATCCCAACCAGCCACAAATCCCCAAAACACAAACCCCTTGTCGCTGGAATTTATGCGTCCGCAAAACTACCCGGGCAGTGACATCACCATCGAACAGACTCTGGCAGACGGAGTAAATTACCATCAATACGTCGTCTCTTATAAATCGGACGGTTTAAAAATCTACGCTCTCTTAGCAGTGCCCATCGGCCAAAAACCAGACAAGGGATGGCCGGTTGTAATTTTTAACCACGGCTACATTCCCCCGGAACAATATAGTCCCACCCAGCGCTACATCGCATATGTAGATGCCTTTGCCAAAAATGGCTACATAGTTTTAAAAAGCAACTATCGCGGTAATGGCAACTCCGAGGGCCAACCCGAAGGAGCCTATTATTCAGCCGCATACGCAAGAGATGTCTTAAACGCTATCGCTTCCATAAAGAAATTCCCGGACGCCAATTCCGATAAAATAGGCATGTGGGGACATTCAATGGGGGGCAACATCGCGTTGCGGGATTTGGAAGTTTCCAAGGACATTAAAGCCGCGGTAATATGGGGCGGGGTAGTTGGATCTTATAATGACCTTATGAACAACTGGCAAAGAAGGGTTCCTTTTCAACCCGGTCCGCGGGAACTTGCGCTTAGGAATAGAAGCCGCTCCGATTTAGCGCAAAAATACGGCACTCCCCAAAGTAATCCCAACTTCTGGAATGCTATTGACCCTTTTTACAACATTTCGCTCGTCACAACTCCGATACAGCTTCACCACGGAGAAGCAGATGAAGAAGTTCCTTTGGCATTTTCCCAAAACCTCTATAACACGCTAAGATCAAATGGTAAAACAGCTGAGATTTACACCTATCCCGGCGCCGACCATAATATTTCCGACCCATCGTTTAGTTTGGCAATTGACAGGTCTGTTAAATTTTTCGACAAATACTTAAAATAAATACAGGTGAAAAAACTAATTTCGCTCTCTCTTATACTTGTAATTGGCTATTTTCTGCTAAACGACAAAACCATTCAAGCACAAGTAAACAACATCATATACAGTTCGCCATGCGACACTCCAATACTTTATAAAATCGACTCTGTTGATCCGCGCTTTGGCCTTTCGGTTGAAGATTTTAGAAAAGACACCAGTCAGGCCGCGCAAATCTGGAATAGGGCAAAAGGCAAAACGTTATTTAAAGAAGATAGCCAAAATCAAACCAAAGATCTAAGTGTTAATCTTGTCTATGACCAAAGACAGGCATTAAACACCCAGATTAACCAGCTGGAAAATCAACTGCAAAACGGCAAAAATTCACTCGGACCGCAAATAGAACAGTATAAAAAGCTGTCGGCAGACTTCAAACAGAACCTTGCCAATTTAAATGCCCAGATTGATTACTGGAACAAACAGGGAGGCGCGCCGCCGGACCAGTACGACAAGCTCAAACAACAACAGGCTGATTTGCAAAAACAAGCCGATAGCCTAAATGCTATGGCCCGCTCGCTCAATCTCTCGGCGGATCAATACAACGGGCAAGTAAATAAACTGGACCAAACAGTCCAAAACTTTAATCAGGAACTTGTCCAAAAGCCGGAAGAAGGAATATTTGATGGGGGACAAAACAGAATAGAGGTCTATTTCAACGTTAACCAAACAGAACTTGTGCATACCCTGGCGCACGAACTCGGCCACGCGCGCACCCTCCCGCACAACAATAATTCACTATCTATCATGTACCCAAACACAAATACGAGAATAGTTCCTTCAAACGACGACATAGCCGCGCTTGACGCCGCTTGCCAAAAACTCCCTGTTTGGGAAACCGCTCCGCAGAAAATTTACCAGTTGATAAGAGAATATAAACACCAATAGAAAGTAGGAATCTAAGCAGTTGCGGCAATCTCTCCAAGTTCTTTTAATATAATTCTATTCGTCTCTATTATTCCTACCTGACTAAATTCAAGATTTTTCTCTTTACAAATCTCTTTAACATATGGAGTAATAAGCCTTAACTTATTCCGGGGACAATCCGGAAAAAGATGATGTTCTATCTGGTAATTTAAACCAATGTAGAAAATATCCAAAACAGGATTACTCGAAATATTTCTTGCGGTGATTATCTGCCTTTCCAAAAATGACATTTTAGTACCCTTTTTAATCTGCGGCATTCCCTTGTGGTTTGGCGCAAATATATTGGCCAAGTAAAAACCTATACCCAAATTAGAAATTAAAATTAGAAGTAAAGCCTTGCCTGAAGGTAAAACTAAAAAAGGAAACACATACCAGAAAAACAAGCCGGTCAGAAATAGAAGCATTTTCCAGGCCTTACCTGGATCAAAACGAGCCTTCAGGAAAAGAAAACTCTTATATTTAATATGGAAAAGAGAAAGCAATATTACCGGAAAATACAGAACCTCTTGGTATTTAAGCAGTGACTTCTCAAGAAAATTTCCCTGTTTCTTCCTCACAGTAAAAGATATAAAAGGAACGTCAATATCCGGATCTTCATCAATTTCATTGGGGTTCGCGTGATGTCTATTGTGTTTATCCTTCCAATAGCCAAAATCAATATTGGAAATTGTTCCGACAAAATAGCCAAGAATATCATTTGCCAAAACAGACTTAAATATTGCTCTATGCCCAGCATCATGGAACAATCCGGCAATTTGAATAGAAAAAATAATAAAGACGGTCATCCAGAAAATAAAAGCAGCAGGAGAATTATTAACAAAAAGTATGTAAGCGCTGAAGAAAAATCCGGTGAAAGTTAATATACTCAAAACAAAATAGTATCCATAGGCCCGCTTAAGAATATTCCTATCTACAACCGATTTGCGCAGCCCAGAGTAAATTTGTGCACCCGCAAGAAAACTTATACTAGGTTCCGTCAGGATAGGGGCCCCTTGATTAGACATTTCTAAATGATATGATTTACTCTATTTAAAATCAATGCCTAGTACTTAAAAATCACTTTTCCAACAACATCTTCCTGTTTTATCGGGTCTACAACCACGCTCTTTACCTTATTATCCCCACGGACATATATTTGCCCATCGCTGGTTTTTGTGATTCTTTTTATAAGATTTTTACCGCCTTTTTTAAATACAACCACGTCTCCGGCATAAAATCCACCCCAATTAAAAATCAACACGTGATCTCCAGGTTTATATATCGGCATCATGCTCTCTTCATAAACAATAAACCGGGAAAATGGAAAGAACTTCAAATCTATTTCTTCGCCGCTGCTTTGGCTTTTGCAAACATTTCAGCAATATTGTCCACCGCTTTTTGTAATTCCAAGGCAGCATCCATATTTACTTCCTGTTTATTTTTTGAACACAGCTTGGCAGCGTTCCAAAAAGTTTCATGCAAATCGGGAAACATCGAAAGATGCTCAGGCTTGAAAAAGTCTGTCCACAAAATCAAAAGCTCCTGTTTGCATTTTTGCGCGTGCTCTTCTTTGGTCATTACGTATCTTGTCATTGAATTATGATAATTTCTTCTCGATTCAACACTTTTTTCATCAAACTCCGGCGGATTAATAATCTTGTCCACCATCTTAACAACGGTTGCCGCGGCAATCTGCGCGGGCTTTGGATCATAAATTCCGCAAGGCACATCGCAATGGGCAAAAACAGGGGAAGGCTCAAAAAACTTATCTACAAGGCGAAGAACGTTCATAGATAAATTATAACACGGAAGAAAAGCAGTTATTTAAGCAGATATTTCTTATTTAGAACCAGCCCACTAGGCAAAAGCTTTTTAGCTTCAAGATATCCCAAAACGTTATTTAGTAAAATATAGGAAGCACTCATACCCAGCGCAAAAACAGTTCGCTCTAAAATTACAACCGGTACCAAACCTACCCAAACTACAGCCGGCAAATGGAAAGCCCAAATCCAGACAGCGCCGCCAACAGCGTGTGCCGTAAAAGTTGACCCAAGGCTTCTGGCAAGCAGAAACTTTTGGCGCAGAGGCCAGACCAAAAGTGGAATCGTCCAAAATAGGGAATAGTACCAAACACTTCTGCCAATCGGGTTGAGGTTAAAAGAAATAATTGCGGCAAGCGGCGCTAACAAAATCAGCTTCGATAATTTACTGTTATGCTTATCAAAAGAAAAATATAAAGTACCAAATATAAGCGGCAAAAACCTTAGAGTAGCGATTAACCTCAATACTGAGTGACTATCAACTCCATTAAAACCATGGATGACCAAATTTCCAATCTGCATCGCCAAAACAGCAATTACACCAAACCAGCTGCCCAAAAATGCTCCTGAAACAGGGTAATACATGTCAAAAAATGTAAGCTGTGCTTTTGTACCTGCCAATTTGTTTACCGGCAATTGCGAAAGAGCAAAACCTAAAACTACAAATAATGCTAAAAAGATTAATTTATTTTTCATGACATTCCGGGAATAAATCCGCCGGCCACTTCAATATTGGCTCCATTTATATAATAAGCGTCGTCGGAAATCAAGAACCTAAGTACTTTTACGACATCTTCGTACTTTGCGCTTCGGCCCATCGGAAAATCGCTTGGCTTAAAAATATCCGTTTCCAAAGAGGCCGGAGAAATCATGTTTACATGAATTCCGTTCTTGGCCTCTTCCCATGCCATAGCTTTTGTCAGAAAGTACAAAGAGTTTTTGGCCATGAAATAAGGTGTAGATTTCTCCCTGACAGTAAGGGTATCTACACCAACCGTACCAATGTTAATGATGTAGCCGGACTTAGTACTTCTCATCATAGGCAAAACATGCCTTGAGCAAAAATAGGTGGCAAAAACGTTGCTTTCTACAATATCAACAAACTCATCAATCGATGTTTTGTTAAATTCCTTATATAGAAAATTACCTACGTTATTAATCAGCAAATCCACTTTGCCATATTCTTTTTCAATTTTTCCAAACATACCGGCAACTTCATCGGCATTTTTCAAATTCGCAGATAAGCTTATTGATTTTGGGGCCTTCTTCTTTATTTGGGCAAGACCACTATCGGCGTCTTTCTTACTATTATGATAGTGGACAACAACTGTATAACCCCAATCGGCGAGTGAGAGTGCAAAAGCTTTACCCAAACCTTTGGCGGCACCGGTAACAACAGCTATCCGAAGGTCCTGAGTTACATCGAAGGATTTCATATTTGTATTCTACGTTCTGTCATTCTGGCAGTTCGATTATAACTCACTGCCCTCCAACTGTCCTGAGCGAAGTCGAAGGGCTTGTCCAGAATCGACTCAAACTCCGCAGGTGTCAAGCTAATCCACCCCAGGGGTGTCAAGCTAAATTATTATCTCTCAATGATTAACTAAATTTTTAATCGCTTCAGCCCATGAACTATCACCATTTTTATCTCTATATTGCCAAAAGTGAATACCCCAAAGTCCGATAGAATCAACACCGGCTGACTTCAAGTAATCATCACCACGAACAATATCACCTGCCTTAAAAGCAAAGTCTCTGGAATTTTTATCATCATCGGGCCGAATATAAGGTTCTGCCTGCATCTCCAAAATCCAAAAACCTAAACCCTTTGCCGCGGTTTCCTTTTTTAGACCCGAATAGTTTGGCGAAAAGAAAAGCCATGATTGCACCGGCCATGAAAATTTCCTCGGCCAGTCAATCGTAATCTCTTTGCCAAAAAACTTCTTGTGAACTATATAAGTACCTTGAGACTTAAGATAAGCGTTTACCGCAAAAATGTCACCGGGTTTTAAAAGATCAAATAGCGGTAAATAAGATTTATCCCAAGTTGGCGGACCGTAACTGTTTAAAATTATTGACCGGTGCTTTGGATCGGCAAGCCGAACCTGACTAACCTCGGCAGAAAGCAAATCCTTGCCAATTTTCCAACCATTAACATTGCCCAGGAACGGCTCGTTCTCAACCTGCCAATACGAAATGCTTTCATAAGCCGACAATTCCTCAACAACCTTCTTGTCCTCTGCAAGAATATTTTCGGCAATAGCGCTTTGCAAAGTTATAACTTGCCCAAATTTGAGTTTTGACGATAGGTCCGGCGGCAGATGATACTCCGGATAGTAAGGAGTCTTTGCCCCAAGCGAGACGACAATTTTTACATGATGCTTTTGGGCGGTCTCGGCTGCGTATTTTAAATCATCAAGTCCGGCTTCGCCGGACCAAAAATATGGAACTCTAATCCAATCAAATTTATAATTATTGAGCATTTCCTCAAAACTCTGCCGCGGTGAAAGTCCATACCAACCGGCTTGTTCAAAACTAAAAGAGGTTCCGTAAACTGGCTGATAATTAAGAGCTTTTCGATAGGGAATCGGCCGCAAAAAAGCGTTCAGAATGTAAACAAGTAGAATTAATAAAATTAAAACAAGCAATAATTTTTTCTTCATGGCAACTCTCTATCATTGTAGCCCAAAACCTACAAATCTGATAAAATCTCTCTGCGCTTATAAGATCCATGGTTGACGGGGGCAAGTGGTGGAACTGGTAGAC
>OBEQ011381406.1_pt1 | contig 12273 bp, 10 predicted proteins | sample 1670901 | NCBI WGS metagenome assembly OBEQ01 (sample SAMEA104232315, study PRJEB22302) | groundwater metagenome | biome: forest; feature: aquifer; material: groundwater | place: USA | collected 2011-08-07 | depth 5.4 m | reverse complement strand
GCCAGACCTGCCCTCCGTTGTCGATGAACTCCGTGTACAGGTCCGCCAAGACCGGCAGCCCCTCGTACGCGATTCCGTTGGCGCCGCCCTGAGTTCCCAACCAGACCGCGTCGACCGTGCAGAACACCACCGCCTCCTGCCCCGCTGTGGCGGCACATGCGGCGGGGTCGCGCCCGCGCGAAGCGCGAGTTGTGACCAAATCCCTGCCAGTAGGCAGGCTACCGCCCCAAGTAGTATGCCGACGTAGCTCAGAGGTAGAGCAACTCCATGGTAAGGAGTAGGTCGTGAGTTCAATTCTCACCGTCGGCTCACAAAAAATCCCCTGCCTTTTTGGCGGGGGATTTGGTTTAGTAGATGACGATCTCCTGAGGTTGGCTTTTCACTAACGCTTCTCGGTATTTTGCAATCATTCCCAGAGCGTATATTTTAGCGGCGAGACTTTCCGATCCGACATTTTGGGTACCATCCATTACATCCCATAGGGTGACTGTGATTGTAGGATTTGTGTCCAGCCGTACGACGGTTTCAGTAGATCTATAGGGGTATTCTAAAATAATTATTGGCGGGTGCTCCAACCGCGGGGTGTCGCATATAATAAAAAACTCTTTTTTTATTTTTAGCCATAACCGTACCATATGCGGAGGGTCAAGAGCGGTCAAGTGAGCCAGTTCATTGGCAATCATTCCTTCGGTATATTTTTCCGCAAGACGTGATTCACGATAGGCGGTTGCGCCAATAAGTGAGAGGCCGTTTTTATTAGCTCGAGCTTCTTCGATTTGATGAGCGCTGGCGTCGCCAATATATCCGGGCATTAAGTGACCGACTTCATGAGCGAGCGTGAAATAGACATTAACAAGTGGCTGCTTTGCCAGTGTATCAGGTTTGTAGTTGATGTGGTTTTCACCGATAAATGCGCAGGCGATTGCCACTTTACTGGGCAGGCATCCATCTACAGCATAGGTAAGTTTGATAGGCGGCAAATCCGCTTTCTTAGTCAATTCATCAAGCATCGCACGCGGAGTCAGGGCGAGTAGATTGAAATAGGCTACGCTAGCCAGTATGATGTGCAAGATAATCCGTTTGGTAAGAAACTTTGCGAAATATACTAATTGCTTATCACTGTGTCAAATTGTCAGAAAAAAGATGCTGGTGTAGTATTGGGTATATGCAAAAGGCAAAAATGACTATCGACAAACTAGCTGAAATGACACAACAGCAGTTTTCGCATGTGGATGAGCAATTGACTGAAGTAAAAGACGACCTGCAAGCTCTCAAGGCGGGTCAAGAGAGGATTTTGGAAGTTCTACTTGAAATACCTTCGAAAAAGGCATTTGAGAGACAAGAGGTAAAAGTCAATCAAATCGATGCCCGCCTGACTGTAGTCGAAAAAACCGTCGGGCATTAACCCTTGCATTTTATTCGTTTTCAGTGTATCATCTAAGAGCTTAAAACTAGCCATTAATCACCCCGCCTGCAACGCTCTATGCGTAGCATGTGCGGGCAGGTAACCCCTAGCCACTATCTTATATGTCCCAAGACAACCTTCTAAGACTCAAGTGTACCGTCTGCAAAAACGCCAATTACTATACTTCTAAAAATAAGAAGAAAGTGGAGCGTAAGTTGGAGTACCAGAAATTCTGCTCTAACTGCAGGAAGCGCACCTCCCACAAAGAAGCCAAAATGACTGGCTAGTGAATAACTTCTATTTTTGATATACTATATTTGTATGCGCAAAACACATTACAACTATAATATTATTCTTAGACCAGAACCTGAAGGTGGGTTTACCGTAACGGTGCCGTCCTTGCCTGGATGCGTGACGCATGGCAGAGATCTGAATGAAGCAAAGAAGATGTCCCGGGATGCTATCCGGGCGTATGTTGCTAGTCTTAAAAAACATCACGAATCCATACCGTCAGACGAAGACACCCTAGTGGCTCTCCTCTAAAACATGCCACGATTACCCAGTCTTACCTCAAGAAAGATCGTTGCATTTCTTCGGGGGCATGGATTTCTCCTTGACCATACGAGTGGTAGTCATCAGGTCTTTTACCATCCGGTCTCACGGCGACGAGCTGTAGTGCCTCGGCACAGTCGCGACTTGCCAAAAGGTACGATACTATCTCTTTTTCGTGAGGCTGGTTTTACGCGAGAAGATATAGTTAAATTTTTTTCTTAACCTAATGTAAACGGGGGATTCGTTCAGTGGTAGGACGGCGGTCTCTGCCTGCCGGCAGGCAGGTCCAAAACAATTTATTTCGGGGGCATAGTTTAGCAGTAAAATTTCCGTCTCCAAAACGGACGTCCTAGGTGCAACTCCTAGTGCCCCCGCCAATCCAAAATAAAAGCACCTCTTAGGTGCTTTTATTTTGGATAACGAAGAGGAAGAAGGGAATCGAACTTGCCGCTGCTTTGCAACGGATGGTTCGCAGAATTTCTTAACGTCCCGCAGGGACTCGGGACGAGAAATTCTTGGCTAGAATGAAGCAGTTCATTCTAGCCGAACCTACATCCCCCAAATATTGACTTTATACCACTTCTCGTGGTATAATTTAGATCAGTGGAGGAAGGAGTGAGCTATGACGATTGCGGAACGCAAGAAGGAGCTTTCGGCGCCGAGACGAAAGGCGCAGAAAAGCGATGGTGAAGTTCTTGAGTCGGCGAAGGCTCGAGGCTTGATGCAGGTAATCGAGCACATCATCGCTAGACATCATCGCGGAGAGTGTCGTCTCGACGAAGGGACGTTCAAGCTTTGCGAGATCGCAAAGAGTATCAAATGGGCAAACAACAATGAGGAATTCTTACTAGCCATCCGTCGTTTGCAAGCTACACCTAAAACGGTGTAAGCGTTCAGTAAGCGCACCTCGTACACCAGACAGGGTTCCGTACCCATGTCTGGTGTACGAGGCTTTTTGTTTTTGTGAGATATGCATTGCCCATTTTTATATTTCTATAGTATGATTTGGTGATATGGAACAACAAAAAATTCATTTTAATTTTCCAAACAAACTTGTTATCATCGGATTTGGCTCTATCGGGCAGGGAGTTTTACCGCTTATTTTGAGGCACATTGGTATGGATAGGAGTAATATCACCATTGTTACCGGTGATGAGACTGGTAAGGCAATTGCGGAGAAGGAGGGCATTGCTTTTGTTGTTGAGCCGCTGAATCCGCAAAACTACCATAAAGTTATCCAGCCGCTTCTTCCGGCTGGAAGTTTTTTGTTGAATCTTTCGGTTGATGTTTCAACAGTCCATTTGATACGCTTGTGCCAGGAGGTAGGTGCACTTTACTTGGATGCCTGTATTGAGCCGTGGATGGGCGGGTATGAAGACCCGACGCTTACTATGACCCAGCGCTCGAATTACGGCCTGCGTGAGACCGCGCTTGCCCTGAAGAAAGAATTTCCTGCAGGCGCAACGGCGGTGCTTGCGCATGGAGCAAATCCGGGTATTGTCTCTCATTTTTTAAAACGAGCTTTATTACAAATTGCCCAAGATACGGGTCTTAATGTTGAAAAACCAAAAGATAGAGAAGACTGGGCTACGCTTGCCCGTGATCTTGAAGTAAAAACCATCCATATCGCTGAATACGATTCACAAGTAGCCGGTAATCCCAAAAAACTTGGGAGATTTGAGAACACTTGGTCGGTATATGGCTTTCATGCTGAAGGAGTCTGTCAGCCATCCGAACTGGGCTGGGGGACCCATGAAAAATACTTCCCAGCAGATGGCAAGCGGCATGAAAGTGGCCGCGGTTCGGGAATCTATTTGTTGCGGCCAGGCGTACGAACATTAGTACGGACCTGGACGCCTTCACATAAACACTTCATTGGCAGAGCTGTCACGCATAATGAATCAATTTCCATTTCGGATTTCTTTACGCTGAAAAATGGAGATGAGGCGGTATATCGCCCGACGGTACACTATGCATATCGTCCTTGTGATGTCGCGGTACTTTCGCTTGAAGAAGCAGTTGGCAATAATTCCCAGCTCCAAGACGAACAGAGAATTATTTTAGATGAGATCACGAGCGGTATGGATGAGTTGGGAGTACTTCTCATGGGACACAAGAAGGGGGCGTATTGGTATGGTTCACAGCTGACCATAGATCAGACGCGAAACCTCGCTCCCTACCAGAACGCAACCGGATTGCAGGTAACTGCTGGTGTACTTGGAGGCATGATCTGGGCTATGGAGAACCCCAAGAGTGGTGTGGTTGAGGCGGATGAGTTGGACTTTGAGCGTGTTATGGAAATCATAGAGCCTTATATGGGTACGATGGTTGGAGAATATACTGACTGGACCCCGCTCAAGGGCCGCGAGATGCTGTTTCCCGAGGATCTGGATTTGGAAGATCCGTGGCAATTCAAAAATTTCCGGGTTGCTTGAGTTTTGCTATAGAACAACTTGGGGACAGATGCTCATGCCTTGTTTAGCATGAATCTTTTTTGTATACTTACGTGTATATTTCACTTATATTGTCGATAGGGTGTGAAGTTTTTTATGAAAACTTTAGAATCGTCAACCCTGGATGCTCCGGCAACTCCCACCAGAGAGGAGCGTTTAAAAGCGGTTTTGGATCTTTTGGCCGAAAGTCCTCCGGCGAGCACAGCTGTGGAGGCTAATACGCTATTAACCAAACTCTTTGATCAGATCGAAGAACCTGTCCGGTATATGACCGAGGGCAGGATGTTTGTGTATCCGTTGACGGAGGGTTTTAAAATACACTTCAAGGGAAAAGAAATTTATTATCACATATATAATCGTCATGTGCTTTTTATTGATGAAGGTGGAGCAATTGACATACGGGCGGTAAATCCCAAGATGCCGGTGACAACGGCGTTACTGGAGAAAAATCCAACCGTAGCTTTAGAAAACACGCGGCGTATATTTGAGAAGTCTGGAGCGGATGGCCACACAGTCTGGGGGTAAGCTAACTTAGTGTTATTAAAAATTCCGTCGGAGCGGGGCTATCTGTCTAATAATATTACACCAAAATATAATAAAACGCATTTTGTGAGTACGCAAAGTTGTTGTTTCGGAATATTTTGCTAAGATGGAAATATGATCAAAAAATATACAAACCGTATCTGGGCGTCTAAGTACAAATATCACGCAGCTATCTTGATCACTTTGGCCGCGATAGTTACGCACATTCCTTTCACCGCTCAAGTCAACGCTACGGGGACTTTCCAAGTTTCTGCTATCGCAACCGGTTTAAATATGCCGACCGCTATGGAGTTTTCTCCTGATGGAAGGATTTTTATTTCCGAGAAAATTGGGCGTATACGCGTGGTTCAAAACGGGACGCTCTTGCCGACGCCCTTTGCCGTCGTTTCGGCTGCAACCGGATCAGAACGTGGCTTGATGGGTGTTACGTTTGACCCAAACTTCGCTCAAAATCATTATGTGTATGCATACTATACGCGTAGTACACCCACGATTAAAAACCGAGTTAGTCGATTCACGGCAAGTACTACGAATGCGAACGTGATGGAGCCGGGCAGTGAAATCGTTATATTAGACGACATTCCGGCTGATGAAGGCCACCATAACGGCGGGGCGATACATTTTGGACTTGATGGTAAATTATATATAGCTGTTGGTGATGGGAATCTTACGCCGACAAACGCCCAGGACCTATCTTCACTTTCCGGAAAAATGTTACGCATTAATTCGGATGGCTCTATCCCCGCGGATAACCCATTCTTTAACACCCCAGGAGCCCGCAAAGAAGTTTGGGCACGCGGTTTGCGCAATCCGTTTACTTTTGCAGTTGATCCGATTGGCGGCAAAATCCATATTAATGATGTCGGTCAAGATCGGTGGGAGGAGATTGATCTGGGAGTCGCGGGGGCTAACTATGGCTGGCCCAATTGTGAAGGACCGCAAACAATTGGCCAAGGTGATTGTACCAATGCTGCCTTTACATATCCCTTATATTTTTATAACCAAACAACCCAAGAGCCCGATGCGGCAATTGCTGGTGGCGTTTTTTACCACGGCAATCAGTTCCCAAGCGAGTATAGTGGCAACTACTTTTTTGCCGACTACACGCGCAATTGGATTAAGCGTCTTGATTCGACCAACCAACCTTTGGATTTCTTATCGGGGTTAAACACGCCGGTGGATGTAAAGGCTGGGCCTGACGGGTTGTTATACTACGTTTCAATTTCCGGAGGAACCGTGTATAAGATTCAGTATATAGCCAATAACACACCGCCGGTAGCAGTTATTTCAGCTAATCCGACCACGGGGCTTGCTCCACTTACCGTAAATGTTAATGGTTCTTCGAGTTTTGATTCTGATAATGATCCAATGACCTATGTCTGGGACTTCGGAGATTGGACTCCAGGACAGTCTGGTATCACCGCAAGTCATACGTATGCTGCTGACGGAATGTACGAAGTGACGCTTACTGTCAGTGATGGTCAGGGCTCAAGCACCGCAATACAACGAATTGTAGTCGGTAATGCGCCTGTAATTAACATTTCCACTCCACCCGACGGTACGCATTACAATGCAGGTGATACTTTCTCGTATAGCGGTACCGCCACCGATGTAGAAGATGGAGTTTTGCCGAATAGCGCTTATAGTTGGACCATAGTATTCCATCATGGCACACATACGCATCCATTCCTTGGCCCAATCGACGGTTCACCAACCGGCAGTTTTCAAGTGCCTAATACGGGAGAAGCCGCCCCAGATGTCTGGTATCGTATCCACCTAACCGTAACTGATTCATCCGGCCTTCAAACCACCACCTATCACGATATTTTACCAAACAAATCTACGCTCACCTTGGCTACGGTACCTCCAGGACTATCGGTGGCGCTTAATGGTCAACCACAAGTCGGTCCCTACGTATTTGATAGTGTGGTTGGGATGACACAAACATTCCAAGCCACTTCACCACAAGTACTTAACGGCCATACCTACGGATTTGTTTCATGGTCTGATAATGGAGCTCAAGGCCATGCGATCAGTGCTCCTTCAGTCAATACTACGTACACTGCAAATTATCAGGATTTAGGCTCGACAAGCGCTCCAAAAAACACCTACCTCAATTTCGCCAGCACCGCTAAACATGTCTTCATCCAAAACTCGACAGCGTTGACCAACGGGCTAACTGCATTTTCAGTGAGCGCTTGGATAAAACCTGCGGTTAACGGTGCTGATATGTATATCGCGGGCAAGGGTAAATCAAATGCCGAGCAATGGCTCTTACGGCGTGTAGCCAGTAACAACCGAATTATCTTTGGAGTCCGTGATAATACCTCTGGTTCTCTTATTCAAGCCACTTCCGCCAACAATATTGCCAATGACTTAGCTTGGCATCATGTAGTCGGCATCTATGACGGTGTTAACCTCCGCCTCTATATCGATGGCAGTAATGTCAACACAACCGCCCCAGCTTTAGGTGGAACAGTTAAATTGAACACCAACGCAGTGTGTATCGGCGCCCTAGCCACAAGTGCCTCTGCATGTAGCACTACGAGCGATTGGAACGGCTCTCTCGATGATGTTCGTATCTACAATCGAGCTCTTTCAGCCTCTGAAATACCAAGCATCATGAATATCGAAGCAGTTGGTAATGAACCAGGCCTTATTTCCTATTGGAAATTCAACGAAGGTAACGGACAGACGGCTGGAAATGCAGTTTCCGGTGCTCCGAGTGGAACACTGGGTACCACCACCGGTGTTGATGCGAGTGATCCGGCTTGGGCTGGGCTGATCGCTGGTACACCTTCAATCCTCAAAAACCTCCTTGCTTTTATTAGTAAAGCTTTCTCGGTGCTGCTTTAATGCACCGTGCTTAATTAAAAGCCCCGCTTCGTCTGCACGTGCAGATAAGCGGGGGTTTTATCTTACTTTTTTTCAAGAATCTCGATCAGGTCGCGGGCTTCTTGGATCTTGGCCTGGATGACTTCGGGTGGGAAGGTTGTCTTAGCCCATTCGGTGTGGAACTTGAGATTCGACAGGAAGGGTTCTTGTTGTTTCAGCATTTCTAAGAATGTCCTGTCTTGTTCTTTGGCTAGACCGACTATCACTTGTTGGATCCAAACCGGGCTTAAGGCTTGACTGATATCAGCGTCGCGTAAGATTTGAGCACGCAGGGTCAATTCACTTGAATCAATCATAGGCGGATATTCAGTAATGCGCATGAGTGATTCGATGTCATCCTTGGAGGGTATGTCCTCCGGCTGGATATGCTTTTTGAAGCCACGAATTGCTAGTTCGATATTTAAGTCGTCATTACCCGATCGACCGGAGTGGTCAAAGTCATGGAACATGGCGGCAATCAGCAGGTTGCGTACATTGTGCAGGGAGATCAGGTGGCCATAGAAGATAGACGCCTGATGGCATTGCCAGGTTACATGGAGCATATGGCGTAGATTATGGTAGGGATGGTTTATATTGCGAGCTTTGAGCAAAGCTTGAAAATATTTCGCCAGATTGCCGGTGTAGAGCTGTCGATTGTTGCGGATAACTTCGACGATACCATTTGAGCTAGGGTCGTTTTGCACGCTGCCTCCTTGGTTTTTGAATGAACGTTGTTATAAAATTATACTCTAAGTATAATTAAATGTCAATGTACTTGCGTTTATAACACCATTCGTTATGCTTGCTTTAGAATTTTGACAATACGAAGGAGAGCACATGACCTATGACCGTAAACGCGAGTTACGCATTGTCGGTATTTCAGGGATAAATTATCCCGATAAACACCGTAAATATTTGCTGGATTTGACTAAAGAAGTAGCCGTGAAAGATGAGGCAGCTATCGTTTTGGTTGCTGGAAACACGGTAAACGGCCGATTGTTGGCCAAAGAAGAAAAAGGCCATCTGAAGCACGACGTTAAAGAAATGAAGAAAAAGTCTCAAGAGCTTACGCAAAAAGCTCGTGAAATGACTCGTTTGGTAAGAGATTTAACCCGCAAGGCGACTCAAGGAGAGAAGTCTAAGTTGGGAAAGTCGGCAAGAGATAAGGCACAAGCTGAAAAAGCAAAGACTTGGCGTGAGCAGATCAAGAAACTTCAAAAAGAGATTACGGAGTTTTCTAAGGAGGCCGAAAGTTTCGACGAGGCAAGTTTCAGAAAGGGCTTCCATGAGGAGTTTGTGAGTCGGCATGCGAGCGAATTGAGCTCACTTTTTCCGGTCATTCCGAACGTGAATTATCATATTGCAATCGCCGAGGAGGTATATGACAAGCCCATTGGAGTTGATATACTCGAACGTTTAAGGGAAATGCGTGAAGATATCCGTCTGATTGGTGCGCAACAGGATGGTACCTACGATCCGGAGCCAAAGCTGCCCAGTCAACTTAAAGGTTTTGAAGAAATTCGAGTTCTCTTACCCCGTAAGGCACCATGGTATTCACGTATCCTCTCAACGTTTATGCAGAGGCTATTCAATAGCTTTACGTCTAGAACATTTTCGGTGCAACCTGATCTCGTGTTGGCCGGATGCACCGGTACGGCGATTTATTTGCCTAACTACGATGGCGTACCATACATCTCGATTCCATCGCTGAATAAGATCAACGAACAGCGCTCTAGCGAAAATATGGTCGGCGCATCACTGATTCGGCTTATTGTCGAAAAAGAGCGTAAGCGGATTATTTGGGGTACATATGATTTCCGGCCAGCAATATTCAATGAACGTAGTTTTGCAATTAATGAAAAAGCAAGTCCGGCTGAAAAGGCTGTACTGCAAGCCCTGATCTCTTCACCAGCTAGTCCGAAGACAATCACCTTCCGTATTCTCGGACAAGACGAGATGAAGGTTGAGGATTCGGTCACAGCCGAAGACATTGGAAAAGCTCTTCAAGGCTTAGTGCAGAGTAAACTGGTGCTTTATAATCGAAAGTCGAATCAGTATGCCATCAGCGAGCGACACCTACAGCAGACAGAAATCTCACTAGAGCGTTTGTTTAAAGGCTCCAAGTCTCTTCGCGAGTATATCGATTCTTGCTTCCATTGCGGCAGTTTAAAAACGCTTTACCATACGAACTTCGAATATTTACCCCAGAATGCATGTAGTGCGGATATCTGGGTTGAAAACGGCGACCAGATTCAAGGTATTGCTCATGCATATGAAACGAGCGGTGAGTTGCTACCGACGATGATGTCATACGATAAACAAGAATTGTCGCTAGCGGCGATTCGTCGGCGCAATATGTTGGATATCTTCAAGTTGCGGTTCGAGAAGTTCAAGGAAGAGTTCAAGGCGAATAAGACAAATGGCGAAGAGATTGTTGATAGGTGTGCCATTAAGTATGTCTTTCAATCGGGTAATCACTCGGCCTGGAAATACTACCAGAAACATACGCTAATCCTTGGCGAGTATGAGAATAAACTGACATCAAGTCTCGTTGATGGCATTCTCGAGCTTTGTGCCGAGTATAGTGTTGCCGTCACATATGCACAAGTAAAAGCAATCGTTGCGCGAAAGATAGTACGAGTTGGTGAAAGTTTCATGGTAACGACAAACGGATTCGTTGTCGGCATCAAGCATCCCTATAAGAGTCGGACGGAGTCTAAGAGCCATCGCATCCAGGATGTTATCAATTTTATCTGGCGTGGGTTTATCAGTGCTATTCAGCGGGCGCAGACCGAAAAGAAAGAAAAGGGTTTCGTTCTCGTAAACGTTGCCAATTTCCACGAAGCGGCAGCTGCTCATGCAGTCAAGTTTGGCCGTACGGCGCTGGGGGTTATGACAGGCGCCCAGACAACTGATACGCGCTTTGAAAGTCATATGGATAAAGTGGTTGATCGAGGAAGTGCAAATGCACTTGTCGTAAAAAATGAAGACGACCGACTACTGTATAGTGAAGTCGAATTTGATAGCCGGATACATCCCGCCGATGAAAAGATCTGCTTTGCAGACAAGATCACGACAGCGGATGTTCTGGAACTTTGTCAGTACATCGACAAAGAAGCCAAGCTCTTCTGGCGATTCTACTAAATTGATGCAAAACCCCTTAGCGGGGGTTTTTATGTAATATCAATCTTCAGGCGTTTGGGGCGTTGTTCGGTGCTCCTTTCGATGTTTTTGAGGAGGGCTTCAACATCTTCGACTTTGTAGAGGCGATAGTTGTTGATTGGATTGCGGTAGGCGGGGAGTTTGCCTTTTTGATCCCAGTTGCGAACAGTTAGGGGAGTGACACCCATGAGTTTGGCAACTTCTTTGACGGTGAGGAATTTTTTTGGCATATGAATGTTTATAAACCTTGTATCCGAAGTATATTCTACCTCTCGAAACGGTCAATGTGGATAATTAATATGCTAGGATATATTCATTATGGCTGACGATATACCGAAAACGAAACGAGAGCCGATGGCAGAGGTTTCAATTTCTTTGGCTGATGTTGTTTTGGCGGTTCTCTGGAAGGCAAAGCCACTCGATCGGCAGGCGATTATGCGGCATTCTTTTTGGAGAGCTTTTGCCAGCCAAAAAAGCCCCAATACTTTTTGGACGACTCTGCATCGTCTTTTTAAACAAGAATTTATCGTCGAGAGCGAGAATGCACTAATGCTGACGGCCCTAGGTAGTCAGGATGCCGTATTTGCTTATATAACTGTCCAGGCGGTCCTATGGAGGCGTCCAACGCAAGCCTGGGATGGTGGCTGGCGGATGCTCTTTTTTGATATTCCTGAATCAAAACGCTTCCATCGAGACTTTATTCGCCGAATTTTGAAAATTATCGGTTTCCGTGAATTCCAACGGAGTGTCTGGATATATCCATTCCAAGCGCCAATCTTTTTACGTGAGCTATTTGCTCAAAAAGATATTCACGAGCATGTGAAGTTTATTACAGCTGGGAAGATAGAGAATGATTCTGAATTTAAGAGCGTTTTTAAATTAACAAAGAAATAGCGCTACTTTTTGATGTATGCCAGGATACGGCGACCAGTAAATTATCGCACGTGTTGATATCGAGTATTTTACAGGTCCAACTCTACCGCTATAATGGAAGGAGTATTCCTTGACCTCTCGTTCGTAGAACTAAATTACGAACACCTTGTTTTTAGTTATTTCTCATTTAGATTCGATTTAGCGTCGAACCGTAAAAAATGAAAGGTGGCTAAGATCTACGTGTTCAAACTTTTTGATGCGTATCAAATTTTGGGAGAAAGAAAGCCCTCCAGCTTTTTTTCAGGATCTCTCGCAGGAGCCATCTGTAGATGGCGTTGAAGGAATGGAATCAGAACCATTTCAACCATATTCGGTTGAAATGTCTGCTACGGCCAAGAAGTACAATAGTGC
>OBEQ011007697.1_pt1 | contig 12273 bp, 12 predicted proteins | sample 1670901 | NCBI WGS metagenome assembly OBEQ01 (sample SAMEA104232315, study PRJEB22302) | groundwater metagenome | biome: forest; feature: aquifer; material: groundwater | place: USA | collected 2011-08-07 | depth 5.4 m | reverse complement strand
TGGCAACTTAAAAATTAAGGTTCAAGGTAAAAGTAAACTCATTAAAAGTATTATCAAAGCAGATAATAAATATCCCGAAGTGATGGCAGCCAGTATTATCGCCAAAGTCACTCGAGACAAACTAATGCAAGAATTAGCCAAAGACTTCCCCCACTACGGCTGGCATTCCAACGTCGGCTATGGAACTAAGTATCATCTCTCGGCACTCCTAGAAATCGGCCCTACCAAATATCACCGGAGTGTATTCGTGACTACTGCTTTAAGAAACGGTCGAATTCTCCAGCAAAGAACTTCTGGAAATCCCTGAGAGAGTACTCTTCAATCTGTTCGCCTTCTTTAAGCATTTCTTCCAAGTCTGCTCGAGATGCAAATCTAATTTGCTCTATTTCATTTTTATCAACCACTGGAACTGTTCCTTCGGAAATCTTTCCGATGTAACCATATGCGAAATGATTCTCAAAACCATAGTCTAAAAGCTCTTTGGTATACAAGCTTAACTCAGTATCAAATCCTAACTCTTCTATTAACTCTTTATGGGCTGCCTCCTCTGGAGTCATTCCTGCTGGAACATGGCCGGCAACGCTTATTATCCAATAGAGGGGCATGACTTTTTTCTTGGAACTCCGTTGTTGTGTAAGAATTCTATTTTGATCATCATATATTAATACAGCTACTTCTCGGTGTAAGAGTTTTTTGTCATGAACTTCCTTGCGGCTAGCCTGACTAACCACAACATCATGTTTATCAACTACGTCAATCAGTTCTTGAGGACTATTAGTCTGAGTAAATTGAGAGGAAGTCATCTACTTACTCGTTTTGGTAGTAGACGACTTAGTTTTAGGTAAGAGTTTAGTCAGGCGGGATTTGAGGCGGGCGGCTTTGTTTTTGTGGATGACATGAGACTTCGCAGCTCTATCCAAACGTCTAAAAGCTTCGGTTAGGTTTTTGGCCGTGGGTTGTTTACGCACTTTTTTCACCGCTACTTGGTAAAGGGACTTAACTTTTAAGTTAATAATCACTTTACGCTTGTCGGCGCGTTGCTTACGAATTGCTCCTTTTGTGATTGGCATTGCCCCAATATAATAGCAGAACAGGAGGCTAGCCTCAAGCTAAACTATGCGTGATATCTTTAAAAACGGGACTCAACTACTCTTTCGCAAACAATCGAGCATTCTCTCCGCCGCTTTTATCATTATGGCCACCTACGGCCTATCCCACCTGGTGGGCTTGGTTAAAGCCCGACTACTAATCTCGCAATTCTTCGGCGGAGCTGCTGCCGATTTGGATGTATATTACGCTGCACTAGTTATCCCTGACACCATATTCCAACTCCTCGTCATTGGGGCCCTCTCAGCTGCTTTTATCCCCACTTTTACTAAATACTTATCTCAAAACGAAAAATCGGCTTGGCGAATGGCGGCTTCGACCATCAACATTATGTTGGTAGTATTTGCCAGTTTGTGCTTAGTTATTTATTTCTTCGCCTCACCTTTATCCCGCATCATAGCTCCCGGCTTTACCCAAACCCAAATAGCCACCATGGCTAAGCTATTACAAATTATGCTCTTGGCCCAATTATTTTTCTCCCTGTCAGGATTTTTAACCGGCATTATTCAATCGCATCAGCGGTTTTTAGTCCCGGCCTTAGCCCCAGTCGCCTATAACCTAGGTATCATTTTTGGCATTATATTTTTGGCTCCCAAGTGGGGGATTTATGGCCCCGTTTGGGGCATGGTGCTGGGAGCCATTTTGCATATGGCCATTCAGTTACCCTTGGCCTTTAAGTTAGGTTTTAAGTTCTTACCCATCTTTGATTTCAAGTTACCGGGCGTTAGAGAAGTGATTAAACTTATGCCTCCCCGAGTCTTGGCTTTAGGCATTGATCAAATTGAACAGTTTGTAGCCGTTACCCTAGCCTCATTGCTAGCAGTAGGTTCACTATCTTTGTTTAACGTCGCCCGGCTATTGTATGCCATTCCCACTTTATTGTTTGGCGCCACCATTGGCCAAGCGGCCTTGCCAGCCTTGGCCCAAATTTCCCATCGCAACCAACACGAAGAATTTCGCCAAACCATATCTAGTGCTTTCCTCCAAGTTGCCTTTCTGTCTTTGCCAGCCAGTGTGTTACTGATTATCTTGCGCATTCCTATTACTCGCATCCTCTTTGGGGCAAGTAGTTTCCCCTGGCCAGCCACACTTCTTGCCGGCAAGACCCTCGGGGTATTGGCCGTCTCGGCATCCTTCTATGCCGCCATGCAACTAATCATTAGAGGATTCTATGCTTTGCATAATACTAAAACCCCGCTGTATGTAGGCTTAGTGGCAGCTATTTTTGATACCCTGTTAAGCGTCTTTGCTGTTTGGGTATTGGGATGGGGGATTGTCGGTATTGCTTTTGCCTTATCCACTACAGCCATCTTGGAAACTTCGGTTCTGGCTTATTTGCTGTATCAAAAAATTGGTTCGGCATCTTCCTTAAAATTAGTATTAATTCCTTTAGGCAAAATGATTGGCATCAGTTTTGTCACCGGCTTGGGCTTGTGGTTGCCCATGCGCCTGTTAGATCAATTTATTTTTGATACCACTCATACTGTGCCTTTAATTATTTTGACCGTAGTTACCTCCGTCATTGGCTTATCAATTTACTTAGGCTTGTCCTACTTATTTAAAGTTGAACAACTCTCGGCCATTGGCACTTTAATTAGTCGCCTGCGCCATTGGCGACAAATTCTTACCCCACCTCCCACGGAACCCCTCATTGTCCCAGCTTCCGATCAGAATTAGTAAACTTGAGAAGCTCATCTCTGGCTTCCTCTATAGAATTTACTAATATTCCTGCCATCTGGATAAAACCTACAGACCATTTTGGTGTTCTCTCTTCCTTCCAAACAATAATTAGTCTTGGACACCTCTCTCCAGGTACCTTAGTGTTCAAGGCATAAAAATAACCCACTTCCATCCAGGTTGCCTCCGACGGAGCAATCCCAGGGTTCGCAACCATCATAATTGATGACGCTATCCCTTCTAGATCTTGGGGAAAATACTTGTCAGGAGAAGATTGGTCAGAATCAATTTCCGGATCGTAAAACTCAATACCAGAAATTTGCTTGAAAGTTTGCTTCCAGTTGTTGTCGTGTTCGTTCCATTGTCCAGCTAAATAAACTCTACGCCTACGTTCTGATAACATGGCGCGATTCTACCAAACGAGTGTCTCTGCTAAAATTGGCAAATGAATAATATTAGGAACTTCGCCATTATTGCCCATATTGATCATGGTAAATCAACTTTGGCTGATCGACTGATGGAAATAACCGGAACTGTTCAGAAGCGGCAAATGCAAAATCAGCTACTGGATAGCAACCCCATCGAGCGCGAACGCGGGATTACTATCAAGCTGGCTCCAGTGCGCATGGAATATCAAGGTTATATTTTAAATTTAATTGATACCCCTGGCCATGTCGATTTCTCATATGAAGTGTCCCGGTCTTTAGCCGCTTGCGAAGGGGCAATCCTGCTAGTGGATGCGACTCAAGGAGTCCAAGCCCAAACCTTGTCTCATTTTTACCAAGCCCAAAAGTTAGGCTTAGCCATTATTCCCGTGGTCAACAAAATTGATGTGACAACGGCTGATGTGGAAGGGACTTTGAAACAAATGGAAGAAATATTGTCTTTGGACAGACTTTCCATTCTGCAAGTCTCAGCTAAAAGCGGCCAAGGTGTTGAAGAATTGTTACACGCCATTATTGATCATATTCCGGCTCCCAAAAATTCGGGTGAAGTAGGAACTCGAGCCTTGGTCTTCAATTCTAATTTTGACTCCCACCTGGGAGTGGTGGCTTGGGTACGGGTGGTAGACGGACAAATAGCAGCCCGGGACCGACTGCAACTTCTAGCTACAAAGTCAGAAGCCACCGCGGTCGAGGTGGGCTTTTTTACTCCCAAGCGAGTGACCGCTAACAAGTTATCTGCGGGAGAAGTGGGTTATATAGTTACCAATCTTAAAGATGTCTCCCAGCTAACAGTGGGAGACACTTTAAGTAGTCAGGTAACTTCTCCCTTGCCAGGTTACCAGCCCATCAAACCGGTGGTGTTTATCGGGCTGTATCCCACCGAAGGGTCAGAAATAAACCTGTTAAGAGACGCCTTATCTAAGTTAAAGTTATCCGACAGTGCTCTAACTTATACTCCGGAACACTCACCTGCTTTAGGCAATGGCTTTCGAGTCGGTTTATTAGGACTACTACATGCCGACATTGTCCAAGAAAGATTAGAACGAGAATTTGATTTGAGTTTAATTGCCTCGGCTCCATCAGTCAGCTATGAAATCACCAAAACCAATGGGGTTAAAGAATTTATCTCCAAAGCCGGAGACTTACCCGACCCGAGCCAAATAGTCCAAATTGGGGAACCGGTTATTAATTTATCTATTTTCGTTCCCGAGAAATATGTAGGCGGAGTAATGCAACTGTGCCAAAACTTTCGTGCCACCATGGCAGATATGATTTACCTAAATAAATTAGTTCACTTAACTTACACTATGCCCTTTGCTGAACTGATTAGAAGTTTTTACGATCAGTTAAAAAGTGTTTCATCCGGTTATGCAACTTTAGATTATGAATTAATTGGTTACCACCCGGCTAACCTAGTCAGACTTGATATCTTAGTCGGGGGTGAAAACGTCGATGCCTTGTCGCAAATAGTCCCTCGGGAAAAAGCTGAACCACTTGGCAGAAGTTTAGTAGAAAAAATGAAAGATACTATCCCTCGACAAAACTTTGATATCGCTGTCCAAGCTGCCATTGGCGGCAAAATTATTGCTCGGGCGGATATTAAACCTTTCAGAAAAGACGTCACCGCCAAGCTCTACGGGGGCGACCAAACCCGCAAAGACAAGTTGTTGAAAAAACAGAAGAAGGGTAAGGTGAGAATGAAACGAGTAGGTCGGGTAGACATTCCCCAAGCGGCTTTTTTAGCAATATTAAGCTTGTCTTAACGAGCGTCATACATCGTGCGAATGAACTCGGGCAAACACACCACTCCTTGATCGACTAATTTTATACCTTCATGGTTCAGGTCCACGAATCCTTCCTGTTTTAAGCCTTGTCTAAATTCAGTTTCCCCCACCGATTTGGCAACCATCTCGCGGACAAAGTCATCCATTTCCAAGATTTCATACACCCCCACTCGGCCTTTAAATCGGGTCATGTGGCAAAACTCACATTTTTTGCCCATTAGTAATTGCCCAGGTGGCGAGCCTGTCTCTTTTTGGTACAGACTGATTTCTTCAGCACTGGGTTGATAAGTCACTCGACAGTGTTCACAGTTACGGCGCATCAAACGTTGGCCCACCACTGCTCGAACTACATAATTTAATAAATTGCGTTCAATCCCTAAATCTAACAAGCGGTACAAAGCTCCCACACTATTGCGACTGTGGACCGTCGAAATAACTAAATGACCCGTTAATGCCGCTTGAACTGCAATTTGGGCTGTGTCCTTATCCCTAATCTCTCCAATAAAAATTGTGTCTGGGTTTAAGCGCAATATCAACTTCAAGCCTTCAGTAAAACTTAAACCTACTTCCTCACCCACCTCTAATTGATTCACTCCTTCCATGACATATTCCACTGGGTCTTCAATAGTCATGATATTTACTTCTCCAGTATTTAGATGTTTTAAACAAGTATTCACCGTAGTAGTTTTGCCTGATCCGGTGGGACCACTGACTAAAAACAGACCATAGCGGCCAAGAATATTTCTTTTTATTTTCTGGGCCACATCTTCTGGCATCCCTAAATCTGTAAAGTTTGAGTATTGGGGCAAATCTAATAATCGAATCGCTGCCATTTGGCCAAAATTAGTGGTGACTATAGCCACTCTCAAGACATAGGGGTGATTATCTACATCGACTCGAATCTTACTCTCTTGGGGTTTACGACTTTCTGCCACGTCCATATTGCCCAAAACTTTAATCCGGGACAAAATTTGGGTGTAGGTGCCGTAGGGCATTAGTCCGTATCCCTGTAAGACTCCGTCTACTCGTAACCGAACCAAGACATCTTTATCCTGGGGCTCAAATAAAATATCAGAAGCACCAAGAGTTGTGGCCTGTCGCAAAGCCTGGTCAATAATGTCTCCTGCTGCGGCTGTAGTAGACAAATCAAACAAATTTGCTCGCCACATCGAAGCTTGTGAATCCATGGATTCTATTCTTGGCTACGGCTGGCTCCAATGTCAAGCTTTAACGAACAGGGGGCTGGGCGGAGGAGGTGGCCGTCGGACTTAATTCTAATAAGACTGCCGAGTTAGGAGTTAAGGACACTTCTCTTTGTAATACAGCCGATGTAGTAGAGATTTGTTCAGTAACAGATCGGGCTCCCAAGATAGACTGTTTCAAAGTAAAAGTGCCAGGAGTGAGATTAATAAAGCTTACTGGCACGATTTCACTATGAGTGCTTCTAGGATCATAATTGACTACCAAGACTTGGTAAGTGGTCCCATCCTCAGCGGCAATGGCTCGCACCCACGAACCTTCACCCGTTAACCCCAGTCTTTTGTCCCCCAACTGAGACAGTAGAGTCAATGCTTGGTACCGTGGCTTGACCGCCCCGGCTGCGGTAATTAACCCCCAACCTCCAGTACTTCCAGGAGCATCTTTGACCGAGAAATTAATGCCGTAACTGACTTTAAACATGAGTTCCCTAGCTGTAGCTATTAAATGAGCGGCCCCAATCAGACTTTCATTGACTGCGGCTTTGTCCGAGCTGGGACCCATCTCGGTGACGATCTTTTCGACATTGGCAAAATATGGGTGACTGTCTAACCAAGCCTCGACATTAGCCACGTCTTGAGTATATTTATCTACGTCTAAATCATATCTATGCCAAGAAAAGAAGTCTAGCCGTAAACGGTTGTTTAACACAAAAGGAAAGAAACTATCCAACCAGTTTTTATACAAACCCGTAGTAGCTGGCCCGCCTAATTTGAAAGGTTTTACTCCTTGGGCGGCAGTGGCTCCCCGCGAGGCAAAAACATATAGTTTCTTGTAGTCCTTTTTACCTCCCATGGTCCACTTGCCAAATAAATCTGGTTCATTCCAAACTTCGTAATACACATCTTGGATACCCTTGTCACCACTGTAGCGTTCAATAGTTTTTTGCACTACTTGGGCCCAGTCGTTGTAATCGTTGGGTTCGGCGACAACATCTCCGGAAGATATCGCCAGGGGCATGTACGACAAAGACAAGAAGGGTTTGGCTCCCACGGCTTGCATCTTGTCCACCACTTTGTCCAACTCGGTCCAGTTATAGTGCAATTGGCCACCTTGGCGCGACACTACATTAAACTCATCATAGATATGGTCAATGCGAATGTAGTTGGGGTGGGTAGCTTGGACTTGGGGAGCAGTGTTGTCTAAAAAAGTTGGTAAAGCTTCACCCCCTTGGGCTAAAGCCCGCCAAGGTTGGGGCAGGGGTCCTAAAGGATGATCAGTTTCTACAGCAATGGCTGCTAATCTGCCTTCGGCCCCCACAAATATTCTGGTAACACTATTTAATAGCTTAAGCAACACCGGTAACGACAGGGCTAGAATAATTACTCCGCCAAAGGAAATTACTTGCTCTCGTAAACGCATGCCCCTATTTTACCCGCTTTTCCTTTAGCTTTAAAGGACCCCGTAACTAGGCCAATTTATAGCACTTCAGCTTGGTATAGATAGCGAAGCAGAACTGCTGCAGACCTGTCTTCAGACATCTCGCCTGATAGACAAATTTCTTTAGCTTCAGGGAAAGACACCCACATTAATCCTATGTCCTCTCCTAATTCTAAACTTTGTCCACTCAGTGATGTGAATTCATTAATGACCAAATAATATAAATCCCACTCGATAGTTGCTCCGGCAATCGATTTGTGAAAAAGCTCAATTTTATAAGCATTAATACCTATCTCTTCTTTGGCTTCTTTCTTGCCAGCTTCGATAACCTTTGGTAACAGATCCTGATCAGACTTTAAAAACTTTAAATACTCATCTAAAGTGTCAAACACTTTTCCCCCTGGAAGACGATAATCATAAGAATTGACTTCTCTTCTAAATTCCTTTGTGAGAAGCACTTTGTCATCCGATACCACAATAAGCCTAGTTCCAGGACTTCTCCGGGCCTGTTCAAACACCCTAGTTATCTCTTGGTCATCTTTCTTCATTGTCACCTTCTCAATAACAACTTGAACGATATTCCCCGAATGACTCTCTATTTTGTTAGCCGAAATGAATCTATCTGCAAAATCACCTGGGTACTTCTCTCGTAACAGTTGGGAAGATTCGGTCGATGAAAACCATCCAAACTCGGCAAACTCAGCGGAAAGTTTAATATTAAGCTTTCCCAACGGTTGACAGAGAAATACTTGTAAAATCAATTTTGCCGTCTGATTGTTAGTGTCATTTACTATCACATTGGAAATTGTTAGCCCTAAACCATCTAAGATTTTTACTTCCATACCCACTTCATCCAAAAGTCTTCTTTTTAAACATTCTTCTACAGACTCTCCCTCTGTCACTCTTCCACCAGGGAAATCCCAGTAATTGTCGCTCTTCGCAACTTGCATAAACTTAGGGTTTAGTCGCACCAGGAGAATCTTTCCCTGACTATCAATTACTACTGCCTTCACCCCTAGGTGGAATTTTTGAAAGTTTCCCATAGTAGGGCAATTTTAGCACGGGCTAAGTCACAGAAAACTCGTTTACGGATTTATTAAAGCAAACTTCGAAATTTGAAAAGAATCCATTTTGACCAAGAACAATCTGAAAGTTAGGATTAAGCTCATCACTAAATGTAGTTGTGGTAGCTTTTAGCGGCGGCCATGATAGTATGGTCACCACTATCACCAGGCAATTTTTCGGCCATGGCGACAATGTCAGTAAATTCTTTCGCGTGGGCCTCTATTTTCCCTGAGCTAGTCGAAACAACTACCCACCCCGAGGAATAAGGAACTTTTATAGTCAAACCTGGAACTCTCTTCTTCATAAAAATGAGTACGCCATGGGTTTAATAATCCCCACCCATGTCCATACCACCCATTCCAGGAGCACCGCCACCGGGCATGGCTGGCTCTTTTTTCTCGGGAATTTCAGTGATTAAAGCTTCGGTAGTGAGAATCATAGTTGCAACTGATGCCGCATTTTGCAGTGCGCTGCGAGTGACTTTTGCCGGATCAATAATGCCAAATTGATACATCGACCCCGTTTGACCTGTAGCCACATTAATACCAAAATCTTGGGCTTTTTCACCTTGAATCATTTTCAAGTAGTAGCCATCGTCTAAACCAGCATTTTTTACCAACCATCTAAATGGTTGCTCCAAAGCAAAACGCAAAATATCTAAACCAATTTTCTCATCGCCTAAGAGTTTGACTGCATCTAAAGCTTTGACGGAACGGACCAGGGTCACTTCTCCTCCGGGGACGATACCTTCTTCAACTGCCGCTTTAGTGGCTCCCACGGCATCTTTGACCCGCTCTTTGCGATCATTCATTTCCACCTCAGTGGCTGCTCCGACGTTAATGACGGCTACTCCACCCGAGAGCTTAGCCAATCTTTCTTCTAATTTTTCTCGGTCATAGTCAGAGGTAGTCTTGGCCAGCTCTTCTTTAATTTGGCCAATCCGAGCATGAATGGCATTTTTAGTACCCTTGCCGCCAATGATTCGGGTGTTGTCTTTATCAGTCCAAACTTTGTCAGCTCGACCCAAATCTTCAATCTTGACCCCTTCAAAAGTCCGCCCGGTATCTTCAGAGATAACTGTGCCTCCGGTCAGTGTAGCAATATCAGCCAGCATCTCTTTTCTGCGATCCCCAAAACCCGGAGCCTTGACTGCTAAGACATTAAAGGCCCCTCTTAATTTGTTTACCACCAACGTTGCCAAGGCTTCGCCTTCCAAGTCATCGGCAATAATGACTAAGGACTTGGAAACTTTAATGAAGTTTTCTAAGAAGGGGAGCAGATCTTGAATAGAGGTTATCTTCTTGTCAGTGATTAAGATATATGGGTCGGCAATCTCAGCTTCCATTTTAGCCGGGTCGGTGACAAAGTAAGCTGAAGCATAGCCTTTGTCAAACTCCATGCCTTCCTTGTATTCAATTTCGATTTCTAAGCCCTTGCCTTCTTCCACCGTCACCACCCCATCGCGACCCACCCGGTTCAAGGCTTCGGCTATTCTAGATCCAATTTCAGCATCACCAGCTGAGATAGTAGCTACTTGAGCAATTTCTTCGTTACCTTTAATTTGCTTGGACATTTTTTTAATCTCTGCCACCACGGCTTCAACTCCGGCATCAATCCCGCGCTTAATGGCCATCGGGTTAGCTCCAGCCGTAATATTCTTCATGCCTTGATTAACAATGGCTGCGGCTAAAGCTGTGGCGGTAGTAGTCCCATCTCCAGCGACATCATTAGTTTTGTCAGCCGCTTGTTTAACTAACTGGGCGCCCATGTTGGCAAAAGGGTCAGTCAGTTCAATTTCTTTAGCTACCGAGACGCCGTCGTGAACCACATTGGGTGCTCCCCATTTCTTGTCTAGTGCCACATTACGACCTTTAGGGCCTAGTGTAGTAATGACAGCCTTGGCCAAAGTATTGACTCCCTGTAACAAGGATTGCCGGGCATCGTCTCCAAATTTTAATTGTTTAGCTGCCATAGTTATTTGACATTTTTAGATCGCCATCTTAACAAGGCACCTAAATTTCTAGTTATTTCTCTGAGTTGAAATTTCAAAAGAATCTTATTCAGTCGCTCAGGAGTCATTGGTTGTTGTAATGGGGCCGAGATGGGTTCCTGTTCCACTGAGTTAGTCATATTAACTAATCACTGCCAAGATGTCCTCGGCTTTGACAAATAAATATTCTTTGTTATCAAACTTGACTTCATTGCCACCCCATTTTTTGTAAATGACTTTGTCACCTTTTTTGGCTGGCGAGGGTTTGGTTATTCCTTTGTCAGTCACTTCATCCGGACCAACCGCCAAGACTTTACCAGTCTGGGGTTTGTCACCTGTGGCTGAGTCGGGCAAGTAAATCCCGGAAGATGTTTGTTTAGACTGTTCATCCGGTTCGACTAATAAGTAGCCGGCAGCCGGTTGAACTTTAGCCAATAAACTATCACTCTTTGCCATAAACTGCCAGAAATATATCAACTGAAGCCAAATCTTGTCAAGAGGAAGAAAATTATTACCAATAATATGCGATAAATTCCAAAGACTTGAAAATTGTGTTTTTTGACAAAACCTAAGAAAAACTTAATGGCTAGCCAAGCAGTGATAGTAGAAACTACTAAACCAACTATTAAGAGCGCCCACTCACCACTAGTAAATGACCAACCGCTCTTGAGTAAATCTAAACCACTCGCAGCAGCGAGAGTGGGGACGGCTAAGAGAAAAGAGAATTCCACTGCCGCTTGGCGATCTAGTCCTACCAGCAAACCCCCGATAATAGTAGCTGCAGCCCGCGATACTCCCGGGATAACAGAAATGGCTTGAAATGAGCCAATAACTGCGGCGTCTTTCCAAGTAAGTGCCGTGACACTTTTTTGCTTACCTGGAACCAATTTATCAATAACTAGTAAGACTAAACCGCCCAAAGCCAAAGACCATAACACCACGGCAGTATTACCGATTAAGTTATGTTTAATAAATGAATAGCCTACTAAACCAACAATGGCGGTGGGAACAAATCCGGCAAGTAAAGGTAACCATAACTTGGTATTGGTTAAAAGTTTTTGCCCATACAAACCTACTACGGCCAAGATTGCTCCTAACTGGATGAAGATTTCAAAACTTTTGACAAAGTCAATCTGAGGAATTTTTAACCAGCTACTAGCCAGTATCATGTGACCGGTAGAAGAGATGGGGAGAAATTCGGTTAGTCCTTCGACAATGGCTAAGATGATGGCGTGGAAAAAAGTCATTTTTCGTACCCGGTAAATTCTTCTGATTTAATCTTATCAGGTGCTACTCCCATTTTTTGGGCTAACTCTACTAAACTCTCCACCATAAGAGGTGGACCACACAACCACCAACTGCGAGTTAACCAATCAGGAACTAGGGCTTTAATTTTTGTATCATCCAATCTGCCTTGAGTATCTGTTTCAACCACCTGAGCTTCTAATTGCTTAATAAAAGCTGCTTCGGTTTTATTTTTGACCGAATACAGCAGTTTGAGGGGTAAGTTTAGACCCTGGTCTTGGTTGTATTTGAGCATACTGCGAAAAGGAGTGATGCCAATGCC
>OBEQ012560450.1_pt1 | contig 12274 bp, 9 predicted proteins | sample 1670901 | NCBI WGS metagenome assembly OBEQ01 (sample SAMEA104232315, study PRJEB22302) | groundwater metagenome | biome: forest; feature: aquifer; material: groundwater | place: USA | collected 2011-08-07 | depth 5.4 m | reverse complement strand
GGGGGAGGGGAGGCAGACGCTGGTGGTTTTGAAGGTTTCGGCCCCTCTGAGCGGGGAACAAGCCGAGTCTTTACGCGCCGCCCTTCTTGAAGCTCGTCACGATCGAGCCCCGAGACGAGTAGCTCGTCCCCTTCGGCGAGCCCGGAGAGGATCTCTGCGCTTCCGAGATCGCGGAGACCGACTTTCACCGCTTGCCGTTGAACACGACCATTTCGCACCACCCACGCCGTTCCGTCGCTCGAAATCGCCTCGCCTGGCGCAATGAGAGCGTCCGTGTGTTTCGACGCGATGATGTTCACCTCGGCAGTCATACCGCTTCGCAACCCGGACGGTGGATCGCTCAGTTTCACTTTCACGAGGAAGGTCTTCTTGACGCGGTCCGCGTCGGGAAGAATCTCGATGACGCTGCCCTCGAGCACGCGCTGGGGGAACGCTTGCATCGAAACTCGAGTCTCGCTTCCGAGTGACACGCGCGCGACGTCGGCTTCGTCGACGCCGCACTCCAGCACGAAGTTGCTCGTATCGCCGATGCGAATCAGGGGCTGATGGCCCCCCACCACTTCGCCCTCTTCCACGAATTTTCCGAGGACGGTGCCGCTGATGGGCGCACGTACTTCTGTTTCCTCGAGGCGCGCCGAGGCGGAGCTTGCAGCGGCACTGGCGCCCGCGGCGCGTGCGGCAAGATCAATCCGCATCGCCCGCACCTGCGCCTGGTTCGCCGTCAGTCGTGACTCGAGCGCCACGACGCGGTCGCCCGCGCGATCCAGGTCCGCCTGCGGGGCCGAGTTGGACGTTACGAGATCCTTCAATCGTTGTGCATCATCGCGAGCCGTCTTCAGCTCCGAGCTCGTGACCCCTGCTTGCGCTTCGAGAGACTCGAACTGTGGCGAAGAAGCGGACGCCAGCTGCGAGGCTGCCCACTGCTCTGCCCTGACTCGTTGGAGCTCGAACGTGAGCGCGGAGGACTGGATGGTGCCGACGACCTGCCCACTGCGGACGAGATCTCCCTCACGAACGCGCAGATGCAGCGCACCGGCGACCCTGGCCTTGACGGTGACGCGGTCGACCGTTTCGACGGTCCCACTCGCGTAGATCGCGTCGATGGCGGTCCCTCGAACGGCGCGCGTGGTCATCACCACGGGTGGCCTGAGCGCGAGTGCCGCCACGCCTCCGGCAGCGACGGCGACGCTGGCCAGCAACACTGCACGGCGAAGCCGCCGCGCTCGACGAAGCGGGGCTTGCCGCGCCTTGAGCTCTGGCCCGCGCCGAGACGCCGGTTCCGGACTGACTAGCGCCTGTGCAGCCATCGTTTACCCTCGCGAGCCCGCATTTGCGCGTGCCCTGTACTCCACTTCCCCACTTCCGAGGTTATCATGGGAGCGCGAATGAACAACAGAGCCATTGCCGCCTCGATAGGCGCGGCGGCACTCCTCCTGATCGCGGCTCCCGCGCGGGCGAACGGCCGGTTCCCGTACGCCAACCAGCTGGTCGTTGCCCCCGGCGACGCCCAAACGATCGTCGTGCGCACGACATTTGGCCTGCTCCTCAGTCGCGACGGGGGCAAGAGCTTCTCCTGGATCTGCGAGCAGATCATTGGTTTTACCAACGGCTCGGACCCCGGCGTCGGGGTGTTTCTGGACGGATCGGTCGCAGTCGCGGGTTTTTTCGGCCTGGCCGTAACTCACGATGGCGCGTGCTCTTTCCCCTTCAAGACCGGCGACCTCGACAAGCAGTACACCGTGGACGTAGCCGTGGATAGACGCTCGCCCTCGAGCGGCATCCTCGTGACGGCGACAGCCACCGGCAGCCAAAGCTACATTCAGGTCTTCGAGAGTCTCGACAACGGGCACGCCTGGGCCAAAATCGGAAAACCCCTCGACCCGACCCTGATCGCCACCAACATCGACATCGCGCCTTCCAGACGAGAGCGCCTGTACGTGAGCGGCTCGTACGTCGACGACGGAGGTAGACACGGTTTCGTCGCCGCGTCGGACGATCGCGGTCAGACGTGGTCGCACACGCTGGTCGACGGCGTGACGGCCGTGTACCTCTCCGCGGTCGATCCAGAGAACGCCGATCGCGTCTACGCCCGGAGCTACACACCCCTCTCCGACGCGCTCCTCGTCTCCGACGACGGCGCAAAAACGTTCCGCAACGTCCTCACGCTCGAAGGGGGAATGTGGGGGTTCGCGTTGTCTCCCGACGGATCAAAAGTCGCCGCCGGCGGGCCCACGAAAGGCACATTCGCGGCCGACCGCCAGACGTTGGACTTCGTTCCGCGTGCGACCACTCCGGTGACATGTCTCACCTGGCACGCGTCGGGCCTCTACGCGTGCGGCGCTCCGAGGGTTTCTCCCTTCGTCGTCGCCCGTTCCTCTGACGACGGACGAACTTGGTCCCCGATGCTCGAACGCTTGACCGACATCCAAGGGCCCACGCCGGCGTGCGGCCCCGATTCGCCGAGTACCGCCACGTGCGTTTCCGTGTGGCCGGCGCAGCAGGCGATCTGGACCGCAGACGCAGGCACCGCGCCTGACGCAGTTGCGGAGCCGCCGGACGCCGGTCCCGCCCCCCCTCCACAGAGCTGCGGCGGCTGCGAGCTACGCGGTGGAGCGAGCGCGGGGATGGGGATGGCCATCCTGACGGGGATTTTGGCCCTCGGTCTCGCTCGCATGCGACGACGGCGTTAGCAACGTTACTGGACGCTCTTGAACGCGCTCAGCGTGAACGTGTAGGCATCACTCGCCTGGTCATAGACCGCGTCGAGCTTCGACGGGTACAGAGTCGGCGTGCTCCGGCGCAAGGTCTTCATGACCGGCGCCGGCATACTGAAGGATTTTCGCGCGAGAAGAACATCGCGCGACACCTTGGGTTCGATCGAGGCGAACTGACCGGCGTACACGGTGAGCGCGAACGCCTTGGTGAACCTCTCCCGGTTGAACTCCGGCGCTGTCTGGTCGTAGACATGGACCCCGCCCTGACGCGGGACGCACACGAGAACGAAGGGGTACGGCAGGTACACGTAGTTGCTCGGGAGATCGTCCTGCGACGGAACGTTCTCGTTGCTGCAATCGATGGTCTCGAAGACCGGTTCTGGCATGCCGAAGATGTGCCATTCCCAGTGCGGAATGTCGTAAACGCCGGGGGGTGCGTGACCTTTCGGGAGAAAGGAGTAGTCGAGTCCCAGCACGACCGTCTGCTTGGTGAGGGCCTCGGGCACGCCGACCGCCGCGACGAAGTCGGCCGTCGTCGTTTCCGGGACGCCCGAGACGGTCGCCAGCGGCATCGTCCAGCTGAACGCCGTGACCACGCCGTTCGCGTCGAGATCCACATAGTTGGTGACTTGCGTGCCGAAGAGAACCTTGGTCTCGCCATTGACTCGCGACGGACCACTTCCTTCGACCCCGGCCTCGATGAAGACGCCCGCGTCGTCCTCGCCGGCGTCAGCAGTCCGCACCCGGTTGTGAACGCAGCCCAACGCGAGGGCGGCAAACATGAGGAGCCCGGTGGTCTTCCGCAGTTTCATCGACAAATGCCTCCCGCCCGCCCCATGTGCGCACCCGACGAAGATGCGCAAGTTAGATTCCAAAGGACCAGCTCACGGTTCCGGTGTGGATGATGGGCGTGAGGAGCTCGGGCCGGCGAGTGCCTGCTCCTCCCGTAACGCGATATTCGAGCTTGATGGCGCTCCACGTGGACGCGTCGATCCGCATCCCGGCGGTCCCCTCCACGAGATCCAAAGCTACGGGCGGACCGTGCCCAGACCGCGGTTCCGGGATGTAGAACGGATCGGGGATATCGGCGTCCGATGCGGAGGTGATGTACTCGCCTTTGAGATACGGCGTCACCCGCTTGATGTTGTAGCCGATCATGCCGAACGCGCCGAACACTCCCCAGGCGCTGCCCGGGACCTGATGCACCACGTAGTATCCTTCCGCGAGAAGAGTGAGCGGCACGCTGGGGTATGCGATGAACACGTTGCCCACGTACTCGTTGATGCTCTGGTCCGGCAGCGCGGGCCTGGTGATCGCAGGCTCTGCCGGAATGCGATCGTAGACTCCGGAAACGCCGATGTGGAGATTCTCGATGCCAATCCCCGCAGCCTCGAGCTTCACGTGTCCACCATTGAGGGTCGTGTTCGCGGTTCCGTGGAGACGGTGAGACCCCGACCCGATGGGATCGCGCGCGCTTCCGATCGACCCAATGAGCTTGATGCTCCCTCCGCCCACGGGAACTGCAACTCCGGCCTGAGCTCCGAGCCAGTGAGCGGGGAGAAGGCCGCCGTGGAGAGCAATCTGCCGGGGACGCTCGATCGGAAGCTGCAGCCATTTGCCGTGGTGATAGGCCACGTTCCAATAACCGATGTCCGTGTGAAAACGACCGACTTCGACGAAAAACCCTTTACCCGGCTGCCACCGGATGTGGAGACGCTCGAGCTCGGCGATGGGAGTGTTCGGCTCGTATTCGAACGAGATTTCGCTCGTGGCGAGGATGTTGCTCATGAGCTCCGCGTTGAAGAGGAGGTCCATGACACCGATCGCGAATGCGGGATCTGGCCTCGTGTCCCCCTCCGATCGCGATTGGGCGCCGAAGGAAATGTCTCCGAACAGGTTGAGCGCATAGCGCGCCTTGACGCGCTGAACGTGCAGCTCCTGCAAACTGTCGGCCGCGAACTCCTGCATGTCCTTTGGACGCGTGGCGTGAAACGTCATGGACAAGTCGTCTTCCTCGACAGGCTCGGCGGCGGGCGCCGTGGCCGTTGGTTCCGTCGCGGCGCCAGCTGCCGGAGGACGCTCCGAGGCGGGCGGCTTGGGCGGCGCCGGGGCAGCCGCCGGAGGTGTGACCGGCGCCGGGTACGGCGGGGGAGAAGGGGGCGGGGGCGGCGGCGGTATGGGAGAAGGCTGTGCGAAGGCAGAGAGGGGATGAAGAAATAGTCCCACGACGATCGCGAACGTTCGCAGCTTCAAGAGGGCCTCGTGAGTGTGGAGAGAGACTCTAGACGTCAATCGAACACGAAGTTGTATGTGATCGAGCCATTTACGCCGCCCGACGGGGCCGGGAATGTCCAACCCCGGAATGCATCGAGCAAGCAGGCGTGCAGTCGCGGGCTCTTTGCCGTCGCCGCGCCGATGGAGGCGGAGATCACCTGCCCGGTCGGATTGATCGTCGCCCCCACCGAAACGCGGCCGCGAAGATCCGGCATCTCGATACGCGCCCGCTCGTAACAATTTTGCACCTCGTCGGAGTGTGCTCGGACGGCCGCGCGGACACCCTTCGGATCGACCGTTCCGGGCTTCACCTCCGGCGGAGCGGGAACCTGGGGTTGCGGCACGACCGGCTCCACGTTGGTGGGCTGGACAGGAGGCTGGACGGCAGCCGACGCGGGAGGGTCCGGGTGGCGCGGCGGCGGCGTGTCACCGCTGGTATTCCCAGGGCGCTCGGGGCGCGGATCGTTGGCGGGGCGAGGGACACTCGGTCTCTGCGCCAGGGTGGGGATCAAGGGAACGGTGGTCCTGGTCGGATCGGGCTCTCCGTCCAGCGCCTGCGCAATTTCCTGGTCGGTCGCTTCCGCGAGACCACTGCCGCGCGGCAACGACACCCACAGCCGACGCGGACGATCGAAGGTAATTTTGAGTGAGCGACCTTCACGGTCGGGTGCCGTCACCATGATGATCTCGGGACTGTCGGCGGCCCCGATCTCTCCGACGTACGGCAACGGAAAGGTCTTGTCGCGGAGCTTGACCTCCGCGCTCGGCGCGTCGCACCTGATCTCGAGCTCCACGACGGCGGTAGCTTTCGGCGAGGCGGTGGACGTGTCTGCACGCGCAGCGCTGGTGCGCTGAAATCTCGCGGTGAGATAACGCCCGACCACGACGACGACGAGCACGGTAACTAAGCCGATCGCGACGAGCATAGGAACGCGCCATGATCGGGAAGGGGGTTGTGGCTGTACCGAAGGGGGACCGGATCGAATAGGCGGGGGTTCGCTCAACTTGCGGCCTCGGCGCCAACTTTACCTTCCGAAGGCTCGCTCGCATAGACACACATGGAGCGGCCTGTGTGGATCAGAGGCGGGCCAGGCGGGCCAGGCGGGCCAAGCGCGCCACGTGGGCCGACTGCGCGGACGACCTGTGTGGGAGAGCCGCGTCGCAGGCCGCCCATTGGCGCACGTTGAAGCGTCGCTCCATTTCGGTATCGTGGGATCATCGGAGTCTGTCTACGCGCTTCGGAAACGACCCATGGTCAAATGCACGACAGCACTTGCTCGAGCCGCCGCAGCCCTCGCCACCTTTGCCGTGCTTTCGAGCGCGTGCGCGATCACGGGGGCTGCGCGCGAGACGTCTCCACCCTCGAGCACCCCCATCTCTCCCATCGCCGTCAACGCGCTCTACGTCGTAAACGGCGGGGACAACTCCATCTCCATCGTCGACACGGACGCGAACGTGCTGGCAGGAACCATCGCGCTGCAAAATGTCGCCTTCCCGCATCACATCTACGTAAGCTTGGACAAGACCAAGCTGGTCGTGGCGGTGCCGGGAATGGACCTGAGCGCCGGCCACGAGGTAGCGCACGGGAAGGCCGAAGGGGGCGCGGGGGGCGCGGTACTCCTCCTCGACGCGACGACGGGCACCACGATCGCCGCACGCCGATTGAACGCGAGTAACCACAATGCCCTTTTTTCCCCCTTGACCGGCGACATCTGGACCGCGCAGCTCGGCGCTCCCGGCTCGGTGAATGTCTTGGATCCGACGACGCTCGAGCACAAACAATCGATCACCGTCGGCGTGCAACCGGCCGAGGTGACCTTCACGCCGGATGGAAAGCAGGCTTTCGTGGCCAACACCGGCTCCGCGAGCGTCACCGTGGTTGACGCCATCAATCACACCGTGACCGCGACGATCCCCGTCGGCATCGATCCCATCGGTGCCTGGCAGGGAGCCAATGGCGTCGCCTACGTCGACAACGAGGTCGATGGAACGCTGACCGCCATCGACACTACCACGCTGCGCGTACTTCTCGTCTATCGCCTGGGGTTCGTGCCGGGCATGGCGGCGCTCGCGCCGGACGGCACGGTGTGGGTCGCCGACTCGTACAACGGCAAGGTCAGCGTCCGCGGGGCACGCGAGGACACCGAGCTCGGCACCATCCCCGCCGGGGACGGTGCGCACGGCATTGCGTTTTCGGGCGACGGCACGACGGCCTACGTGAGCAACCAAGCGGCGAACACCGTCTCGGTCATCGACGTTCGAACGCGGCAAAACAAGAAGACGCTCGCGGTCGGCGCGAAACCGAACGGCATGGCCTGGCGCGCCAAGTAGCGCTACTTACGACCGCCGCCGTCCTTTTTCTCGCTCGGGTTCGGATCGAGAAGGAGCCCGAGAGAGACGTTGGCGCCGAAGTTCACCTGGCGAACCTTGTCCTTGTAGCCGGGCGCGCGCGCGCGGATCGTGTGACTCGTCGCGTCCTTCGTTCGCTTTCCGACGTACGGGTTCTCCAGGGCCGGGCCCTCATCGATGAAGAAACGTGTCTCCGGCGGATCCGCCTTGAGCACAATTTCGATGGAATCGACCGGCGCTGGACGATCCAGCGGCGAAGGCAACGTGGACTCTGCGGCCGGACCAGCGGCAGAGCCCGGCGCCCGTTGCACGAGGAACGAGATGACCCCCGCGCCGATGCCGGCCGCGAGGACGACGGCGATGATGCTCACGAACAGCGAGCTCTTCTGGTTTCGTCCGACCTGATCCTGCGAGCTCATCGCGGTCGAGGTCTCGCGCGCACCGCTGACGGGCGCTTGCGAGGGACCGCGTATCGACGAGGACCTTTGAGCGTTCGGCATCGCGACCGTCTGCCCGTGGGCGAAGCTCGGCGGTCCCTCGGAAGGCAGCAAGGAGGCGCTATGCTCGCTCCCCTCCCCGTGCACCAGACTGACTGTACGCTCGACTGTGTTGCGCGCGCGACGCGGCGCAAACGGGGCGAGCGCCAGCGCGAGCTCCGCGACATTTTGGAAGCGCGCGGTCAGGTCTCTCGCCAGGCAGCGCGTCACCACGTCAATGAGCGCTTTGGGCAGCTCCGGGCGCAACGCCTTGAGATCGCGATGCGCGCCGTCGATGGTGATGTTCGCGACCAGTTGGGGCAGCGACACCGTCGTATCGAACGCCGTCGTCCCGGAGAGGAGCTCGAAGAGGACGCAACCCAAAGACCAAATATCGGCGCGCTGATCGACGTTCCTCGTGGACCGAAGCTGCTCCGGAGACATGTAGCAAGGCGAACCCATGATCTGGCTCGTCTGAATGCTTCCGTCGCGCGTCGCGCTCGACACATCTGCCTTGGAAATTCCGAAATCTAGAATCTTGACGGACTTCCATCCGTGGCTGACCGTCAGAAACAGATTCTCCGGCTTGATGTCGCGATGGACGATGCCCTTGGCATGGGCTTCCGCGAGGCCCTCGCACGCCTGAATCACGAGATCGACGGCTTCCTCGGGCGGCAAGGGACCGACCTGGCGCACGGTCTCCCCGAGGTCCTTGCCCTCGAGGAACTCCATGACCATGTACGGCATTCCGTTCTCGGAACCGACGTCGAGCACGCGCGCGATGTGCTGTCCCTTCAGGCGGACTGCGGCGCGCGCCTCTTGCGCGAAGCGTGCGACGGTTTCCGGATTGTGAAGCATGTTCCGCCGAAGAAACTTCAGCGCGACGCGTTCCCCGAGCTGCAGGTGGGTGGCGGCAACGACGATGCCCATACCGCCCGCACCCAAAATCTTGTCGACGCGGAACTTGCCTGCGATGGTTGCGCCGACCGCGGGTACGCCGTCCGTGGTGGCAGCCTCGAACCCCTGATCGCCCATCGTCGGGTCGATCATAGCCGATCGCCCGAGGACTGGGGAGGGTACTTTCGCGTTTGCGGGGTCCGCCAAGGTCTCTCATTTTTCCGAGCAGCGGAAGCGGTCTCTCACCAAATTGCCCCGCTGGCGTTCTCGGGTAGGTGGCTGGAGCACCACGGGGGATTTGGTCAAAAATACGGCCCGCTTGGATCGGCTCGGGTTGCGAGCCTACCAGGTCCCACAATGCGTCCTAACATGCGCGTCCGACGCTCCGCCCGCAGCGTTTTGCCCGGCGACCGCCGTCTCCTTCGCTACGCGTGACGACCGAGATGAAGGTCTTCTACCCCTGAAGCAGAGCCCGCAAATCGCTCTCTAAAGCGTCATACGACGCGTGCCGGGCGTCGCGGTCATGGGCGGTCATTCGCGCGATGATGCTCGACAGGGGGGACGGGATGCGGCTCGGATCGATGGGATCGTCTGGAAGCGTGCCGGTCAGACACTGATAGAGCGTGATCCCGAGTGAGTAGACGTCGGCCCGAAAATCCACGTGCTCGGGCCTCTCTTTCTGTTCGGGGGCAATGTAGCCGCGCGTGCCCACGAACATGGGGCGTGACGCCGTCGCCTCCCCGCGGTCGGACGAATCCGGGCCCGAATGCGCCAGGCCCAAGTCGACGATCTTTGCCTTGCCTTCTCGCGTGACGAGGATGTTGGCGGGCTTGACGTCTCGATGAATGAGCCCCTGAGCGGCACCGGCTCTCAGCCCCGCGACGACATCGAGCGCAACGTCGATGGTGGTTTTTACGCTCAGTTTGCCACGCGTGCGCACCAGCTTTTCGAGCGTGACCCCATCGATGAACTCCAACACGACGTAGGTCAGCGGCCCTGCACTCGTGACATCGATGACCTTGACGACGTTCGGGTGCGCGATGCGCGCCGCATACATGGCCTCTTCGCACAAACGCGAAACGAGATGCGGACGCCTCCGGAGCACGTCCGGGCGAAGCAGTTTCAGGGCAACCGTGGTCTTCAGGATGAGGTGCGTGGCGCGGTACACCGCGGCGAAGCCTCCGATGCCGAGCAGCTCCTCGAGGCGGTATTTATCCACCACGGAGCCAATGGTGGGCAGCCCGGGAAAGGAGCGCGCGGCAGCGGGCCGCGCGTCCTCGGATCGCTTGCGCGGTGCCTCCTTGGGCGATCCGCGGGGCGAAGCGAAAATCGCATCTGGAAGGACCGGATCCAGACGCGGCGTGGTCCTCACCTCACCGCTCGAGCTGGGAGCTTCGCGCGCCCTGCTTTCCGACTCTTGGCGTTTACCTCGACTTCCCATGGTGCGCCGCCCCGCGGCTCAACCCGCTTGCGATGAAGCGGGGTTCGCGATCTGGCAGGTGCCCCAGAGGCGAATTCCCTCGACGAGCAACGTGCGCAAGTCCGCCCGGCCTTCGTTGATTGCGCCGCGAATGCTCTTCCATTTGCACTTGATGTGACGAGACTGCGTCTCGAGCATCCGATCGACCGACGGATGCCCGACCCCCAAGATGGCGGGCGGTGGAATTTCACGGAGCAGCTCGATGAGCTCGACCCGCGCTTGGGGCCCCACGGCGAGCGCGTCGCCGTCCGGGGGAGCGAGGATGACGAACGACGGGGTCCGCTGGAGCGATCGACGAAACGCGTTCGCGTGGCGGATGTTGATCAGCACGACGTCGAGCACACGCTCGTGGCGAAGGTGGAAGGCGAGCCCTCCACATTTTGCGGCCGGGCTGAGCGCCTCCAGGACCCATCGCTCACTGGGCGGAGCAGCCACGGTGAGCATTCCCGAGATGCCCGCGGGAAGATCGGCGATGAGAAACGCGTGAAGGCGATCGCGTCCGGCGACGTCTCGCGTCCAGCGCGTGAGATCGTCGGCCGACCAGAGCTTCAACTCGCCGAGCGAGAAACCGTCCGAAACCTCTTGCTCGAATTGAATGACGGCGCTCCGGTTGGGGGCGAGCGGGCCGACACTCTGCGGTTTGGGAGCCGACTCGGGGAGAATGACCGGGCCTGGGCGAGCCTCGCGCCCACCGGCTGCGGTCACTTCGTCGAAGCGCCGCGCCGCTTCCATGATGAGCGCCGTGATCGGCTCCGAAATCGTAAACGTTCCCTCGGGCGCGGCCGGCTTGCCTGCGGAGAGCTCGAACTGGCCGTCCTCCTCGGACATGAGGCGGTAGAACGCCTCGTTTCCAGTCAGTGTGCCGTAAGTCGCGTGAACGACCCGCCCCTCTTCCAAGACAACCTCGCCGGTCGCGCTGGGGGTCGCGATGGCGAGCGTTCCGGTGCGGCGGCCCATCTCGAGAATGGACAAGAGGTCCGGAAAGCCGATCGTGCGAAACTCGCCGGCCAAGGTGTAGGAGCGTTGCCGTATGACTTGCGCCAGACGGCGCTGGCGTCGCAGAAGCGACTGGACGCGCGCGACGAGCTCGGAAGGGTCGGCCGGTTTGAGCCAGTACTCGTCAGCGCCGGCGCGAAAAGCGACTACTTTCGTCCCCACGCGCTGGTCCGCCGTGTAGAAGACGAAGGGCACCGTCCTGAGACGGCTCTCTTGAGTGAGCCGCCGAAAGAACTGCAAACCGTTCATGTCCGGCAGCTCGGTGTCGGCCACGATGAGCGACGCGCGCGTGGTTCGCAGAATCTCGAGCGCACCGGTGCCGTCTCTCGCGCTTTCTACCGGAATGCCAGTCGGCCCGAGGCACAGCTCCACGAAGCGGCGCGAAACACCGTCGCCATCGACGAGGAGCACCGGCGCCTCGACGAACGCAGAGACGTCGTCGGTGCGGGTGGGCTCTTTCAGGATCATGGTGACAATCCAGGATGTAGGCGGCCGAGCAGCGCGACCGATGATTCGAGCTCCTCGGCTGTCCAGAGCACGCCCGCGTCCAGCGTGAGTCCGATCGCTTCGACGGCTCCGGGCAGCACCTGACCCAGGGGGAACGCGCCCGTAATGGCGTGCGTTCGTGCGCGAAAGAGCTCCGGCGGAAGCCAGTTCACTTCGACCACCGGTTTGACCAGGAGGCAAGCGTCGATTTCGAGCGCGAGGCGGACCTCGGTGCCGTGGTGCGGGACACGAAGCAAGATCCACGCTCCGGATGTGGGCTCGAGGCCGAGCATCGTGCCCAGATTCCACGGACAGTAGTCTTGGCCGCCGATGCGAACGAGCTTTCCCGCGGTCTGGCCCTCGAGCGCGAGCTCTTTCGAACGCGCGCCTTTGCCGCGTACCTCGACGAGGCTGACCTCGTCGTGCAAAAGCAAGCGCTCGACCCAGCGAACGAAGGTCGCGAAAACGAAGTTCTGACAACGGAACACTACCGACGGCTCGAGCTTGACGGCCGGCGCGCGCGCTTGAGTCGTGAGCGCAGCGCTCATCGGCGGGGCGCCTCCTCGGAGCGGGGTGCGCGGCGCGCGTCATCGGAGCTCGGC
>OBEQ010478934.1_pt1 | contig 12278 bp, 14 predicted proteins | sample 1670901 | NCBI WGS metagenome assembly OBEQ01 (sample SAMEA104232315, study PRJEB22302) | groundwater metagenome | biome: forest; feature: aquifer; material: groundwater | place: USA | collected 2011-08-07 | depth 5.4 m | reverse complement strand
GCATTGTGGTAAACGGCTGCAAAGATTTTTTGCGGAAGAAAAAGGTCCGGCGTCATCTCGGGGTTGTGTTGCAACCGGAATCGGACGATGAAAAAAACGCACGCGATCCTTTTGAATCAGCGCCCTCGACTGCTCCGGATGCAAGAAAAGTCCTGATGAATAAGGAGATCGAGCAGGAAATTCATGCGGCGCTCGAAAAACTTCCGTTTCAGCAAAAAAGCGTTTTTGCATTGAGGTATTTGGAAGGTATGAGCTTGGAGGAGATCGCAGAAACTCTGGAGATCAGTGTCGGGGCCGTGAAGGCCCATTTGTGGCAGGCAAGCCAAAAAATGAAAGCCAATTTAAGCGGCTTCGTTTCCGAGGAGGGACTATCATGAACGATAAAAACTTTGAAAAAATGGATGAAGCATGGATGCAGGCTTTGAGATCTGTCCGTGAAAAAAAGGTGCCCAATAATATTTTGAGAAATTTTGATGTGCTTGTGGCCCAACGTATCATCCATCAGCAGAAAGAAAATCCTGTTTTTGCGGGCGGGTGGGCGCTTGTTTTATTGCCTGCGCTTGCGATTGTTTTGGCCGTCGGTATTTGGCGATTTTTTCCGGAATTTAAAAAACCATCGCCAACAGTTCCTGCGCTTACGAGCCAGTTTGTTCAGCCCGAGCCGCTTAAAGTTGAAGCGGTTGAAGCTTTGGTGCCCGCTGCTATTTCAGTTGCCGATTTGCATGAAGAAGAAATAGCCGATGAAATCGAGGCTTTGAAAGACCTGGGTGTTTGGACCGACGAAGATGAAAGCTCGGTGGGCATTTTGCCGGAAAATACTTTTGATGAATTGGACATGGCCTTGGAAAACGACGGCGCCTTGCCTTTGCCGGAAATGCAGCCCCAGTGATTCATTATGTCCTCGACGGATATAATGTTATTTATGCCGTGCCTGAATGCAAACGCAAACTAGACCAGAGCCTTGAGGCTGCTCGAGAATATCTGATTCATTGTTGCGCAGGCTACACAGAAAGCCGCAAAGATCTTTCGATCTTCATCGTTTTTGACGGAAAAAGCGATTTCTGGGACATGCCCATCCCGGGAAAAAATCAGGTCAAAGTTATTTTTACCCAAAATAATGAAAAGGCCGACGACCGGATTTTAGAAATGCTTCGCGATACCAAGTTTAAAGGGGAAGTCACGGTCGTTTCCCGGGACAATTACGTTTATAATCATTCCCGCGCTTTTTGTGCGAAGGTCATTTCGCCCGAAGAGTTTTTTGCCGGGTTGACAAAGAAAAGAGATAGTGTTAAAAGCAATGCCCCCGGGGATTCCAAATCCCTTCCCCCGGGTTCGGCAAAAGAAATTACCGAAGAATATAAGCGCCATTTAGGGATTCGTTAAGCTTCCCTGCAAGGCCCATGACAGCATAAAGATCATTCAAGCGTATTCTGTTTTTTTGCTGGGACCCTTTTTACCGTATAAAACGGAATCATTTCTTAAGGAGCATTTATGACAGTTTTAGAAGTTCAGAACGAAACCCTCAGACAAAAGGCCTCAGAGGCGGCAAAAAAACACAAAGCTTCATGGATGCAACTCGGGCAATATCTTTTTTCAATCCACAAAGACAAGCTTTATAAGGCCTGGAGCTTTTTAAGTTTCGAAACGTATTGTTTTAAAGAATTGGGAATCAAACAAACCACTGCCGCAAAACTTTTGAAATCGTATTCTTTTTTGGAGAAAGAGGAACCCCGTTTTTTGCGCGCACCGATCGAGGAAGAAGAAAGTGCGGCAACGCTTCCTAATTATGAGTCCGTCAATCTCTTGAGGTTGGCGAAGGAAAATAAAAAAATCCAGCCGCAGGATTTTGCCGAGTTGCGCGAGGCCGTGATTGAAAAGGGAAAAGAGCCCAAGGAAGTCCGTGCGCAGGTCCAAAAAATTCTTTTGCAGCATGAGCCTAAAGACCCTGATAAAGAAAAAGCCAGCCGGCGGAATGCGGCAATCAAAAGACTCATCACGACCCTTTCCAATACCAGGCGCGAGCTGGAATCCGAAGGACTTTTGCCAGCCTATCTTTTGAAGCAGATTACGGAGCTCTCTGAAAAACTTCAGGACCAAATTGAGGAGTAGTATGCAAAGGCTATTGATCCGTCATTGCGAGGAGGCCGTCAGGCCGACGAAGCAATCTGGTTTTAAAAGCAGATTGCTTCGCTCTCTTCGGTTGCTCGCAATGACAAGCACAGTTTTCTCCTTTTTTGTTCTTTCTGGTTGCGCAGGGACGAACCGGATTCTAACGCCGGACGGCCTGCGGCCTGAAGTTGCCTGGACGGATGAAGAAAAAAGCAAAACGCTCGCCATCAATAATTTAAAAGAAAGTCCTGAGGCCAGCTATCATTTAATCCGCCTTGCGGGCGCCGAAAAACCGCATACGCATGACACGCATGATCTCACGGTTTTTATTTTGAAAGGCAAAGCCGAGATGCATCTGGGGGAGCATAAAGCGTTCGTGGAAAAAGGGGATGTGATGGAGATTCCGCGAGGGACCCTTCATTGGGCCGAATGCAGAACAAATTCTTGTCTTGCCTACGCTGTTTTTACCCCCGCCTACGATGGAAAAGACTTCCATCCTGTTTCCTCTTAGCCCTTCTTCTATAAAGTTCCGCATGGCGGAATGTCCGAAATCTGTACAACCCTTTTTATTTAATCTTTCCAGCGATAAGCGATTGTGTTAATTTAACAAGGAGCCGAATATGCCTAATGTGACTTCTGAGCTTATACAAAAGAAATGCAAGCCCTGCGAAGGTGGAATGACGCCTTTAGACAAAGCCAGCGTTCAGGGTTATTTAAAACAGTTAAAAGACTGGACCCGCAAAAACGGCCGAATTCGCAAGACGTTTACCTTTAAAAATTATTATCAGACCGTTTCTTTTGTGAACGCAGTGGCCTGGATCGCCCATCAGGAAGACCACCATCCGGAAATTAGTTTTGGATATAAAAATTGTGAAGTTATTTATTCGACGCATGCTATCGGCGGCCTTTCGGAAAATGATTTTATCTGCGCGGCAAAAGTGGATGCTCTTTTAAAAAATACGCCCCAAGCATAATGGTTAAAATTTAATCGTAAGAGGAGCGGGGAATGAAAACATTTTTATTAGTTCTTTTTTTAATTGTCGTTTTAGCGACTGTAGGACTTGCTTTTTTTATTTATAGTTTTGATCTTGATCGCTACCGGCCGCTTGTAACCGAAAAACTACAAGAGGCGTTGGGTAGGCCCGTTCAAATGGACAGGGTTTCTCTTGGGTGGCATGGTGGTTTGGCCGCAGAGTTAAGAGGGCTCACCATTGGCTCAGGGGCCGAAACTCCACGCGAACTTGTTAAATTAAGGTCTGCAAGCGCTGTGGTCCGGCTTGGCCCGCTTTTGCATAAAGAAATCGAAGTCTCTTCGGTTATTCTTGATCAACCCTCTATTTATATTGTGCGAGGCCCTAGCGGCGAGATACGCGGTTTTGAAACTCGAAGAAAATCGCCTTACGGCAGTATGAAAGAAGGCGTGCAAGCACCACCCTCGGGTCCCGCCGGGTCTCCCAAAAATGTCGGGGCTTTGCCGTTTTTGGTGGAGTATGTAAAGATCCAGAATGGCGAAGTTTTTTTTCGCGATGAAGCCAGACGAGTGCCAGTTGAAACAACCGCGCGAAACATTGATGTGACGCTCCGAAATGTTTCGCTGAATGAAACCATTCAGGTTGAGGCCCGCGCAGCCCTTTTTGGCCGCAATCAAAACGTGCGCGTGTTGGGCGATTTGCGTATTTCACCCGAGGATCACACAGGTTCCCTGGACCATGTGCATGCCGAAGCCGATCTGTCTTCTTTGGATATGAATGAACTTAGCCGCCTGGTCCCTGATCTTTCAGCCGCCGGCTTGGGAGTAAAAGGCAATTTTTCTGCGGACATTGATTCTCTTAAATTGGATTCAACCGGACTTAAAAACCTGGCCGCGCAAATTCATTTGAAAAATGCAGGCGTTCAAGTGTCGTCGCTCAGAAAGCCCATTGAGAATATTAATTTTGACGCTAAAGCGGATTCCAGCCGTTTTGAAATTCAAAACTTGAGCGCGGAATTAGCAAACGGAAGCGTGCAAGCCACAGGCAATGTTAATCTCGCGACCGAGCAGCCGCTTCATGCGCTCAAAGTCAGTCTTAATAATCTTTCGCTCCAGGAACTTATGCCTGAGGCGGGTAATGACGAACCTCAATTGCGGGGGAAATTGTCAGGCTCTTTTGAAGGTACGGCGCGCGGAACTTCCGCCCCGCTTATTGCAAATACTCTTTCAGGCCAAGGACAGGTTGTTTTGGTCGAAGGCGTGGTCCTGAATTTTAATCTTTTGCGCGAAGTTTTTAACCGGCTTGGCATGATTCCAGGCCTCACGGAAAAACTGGACGCCCGGTTGCCGGTGGAATATCGCCAAAAACTAGAAGCCCAGGACACGGTGTTCAACCCTATTCAATTGCCGCTTGTCATTCGTAACGGTACGCTTTCTTTTGATAATATAGCCGTGCGCACTGACTCTTTGGATTTGCAGGGAGTGGGCAGCATCGGAATGGGAGATAAAAGGGTGGCGCTTCAAATGCGCTTGAAAATTGATCCGGATTTGTCGGCGGCGCTTATCCAAAGCGTTCGCGAACTTCAATATTTAGCGGACCAGGAAGGCCGGCTTGAGATCCCGCTGATCATTCAGGGATTTGCGCCGCATATTACGGTTGTGCCCGACTTGCAATTTGTGGCGTCAAAGCTTGCGATGTCGAAGGGACAAGAAATGCTCGGCAATTTATTTCAGAATAAAACACCTGGAGTAGCAACCGATCCCAATATGCCGGTGGACCCGTATCAACAAGGTCAACAAGTCCCACAGCCCACGCAGAAGCCTTTGAGTAAAATGAACGGCCGTGAATTGTTGGGCCAATTTCTCCAGACTGCGATGCAGCCGCAGGGCTCTCAAAATACCCAGACTTCGGATACCAGCGTCCAGCAGCAGCAATCATAATTTAAAGTTTGTTAATCAGAAATTGGACTGACGGCAACGCGGATCAGCCCTTTACTGGGATTGGCAATGCGGCGGAAAGCTGCTTTGGTGAGATCAATCACTCGCCCTAATCTTTTGGACGGCCCTCGATCATTGACCCGGCATACCACAGATTTTCCATTGGATAAATTCTCGACCTTCAGCAAAGTACCGAAAGGGAAGTCCCACGAAGCGCAAGTCAATTGAGCATCATCGAAGAACTCTCCGTTTGCGGTATATAAATTAATGTTTGGGTCGGATTCGCTATACCATGAGGCAATGCCACGGAAAACTTCAACTGGCACAGACTGCAGCGCGTGATCGGTTTTTGAAGGGGCTGAAATGGCCGGTAGGTGTGTGGATGGCTGAGTGTCCTGCAAACTGGAAATCGGTTCTGCGGAAACCAGAGGAACCGCGATCCACATCCATAATAAGAACATTCTTTTGACGCCAGTTTTCATCTTTCACAACCTTGCTACAAACGTAGCATACGATTCTTAAACCTGCAAAAACCCCCATAGGATAATTAAGGAAGACGCAAGTTTTGTGCCGTGCCACAGTTTCATCCTCCATATAAAATGAGGAGAGTCAAAGGCGGGGGGCGGAAGGATCTTTTAGAATTTATTTGTATTCAGGGGCCGGTTTGTATAAAATGTCGCCCTCATTAGACTTAGATGAAAAATCTAGACACCCTTCCAAGTTCCGGCGTTATGTCAAAATCCCAAGACAATAAACGTTTGCCCGTCATGAACGGTTGCTTCAAAATTACAGGAAAAAAAATTTTTATCCGGCTAAAAAACCGGGTCTGCGATACGCCTGAAGAACTTCTCGGCAGTGAGCTCTGTTTTGAAATTGTGAAACGTGCTGTTCAGGATTTAATGCGCAGGAATTCCATTCTTCTGAATGTTTTCGGGAAAAAAGAAATCGACGAAGATTCCATTCAATGTGCGGTTGAGACCCTTCAATTTCTCGCCAAGATGCATGCCGACCTTGTTTTGAAAGTGGTCAGTGGTGCGGATGTTCTTTTAAAAGACCGCGTGCTTTTCAATGATTTCGTAGAACACCTTTATAATTATTGGCGCCGTTTCGATCGTTTTATTGTTTGCGACTCGGAAGGTGATGCGCTCGACAAGCGTCCGTTCAGGACTTTTAATGAGACGATCGAAAATTTGACGCATCTCGTGCGCAAGGTCTATCGCGACATTCAGGAAAATGCGGTCAACAATCATCCGCGTATTTACCGCCAAGTAAGCGCCGGTGCTCAAATCGCTACGATTGCTCTCCCTAAAAACATTTCTTATCCGGAGGGGATTTACCGGAAACTTAATTCGATCCCGGTGATACGTCAAATCCTGCTTTATCCGCCGCTTGTTTTGAATCCGCCGATGAACAAAAGAAAAGGCAAGTTCGAACGGATGAACCAAAATCCGCTTGAGCGCGTTGAGTTCAAAAAAGACGAATGGCTTTGCTATCCCACTAAAGTTGGTTCGCTTCTTATTCTTGTTTATTTTCATGAGAAATTTTTTGAGTTGGGCCTTTCTCTTTGTAATCTTTTTGAACTCGCCGGCGATGAAGATCTGAAAAGAAAGCCGGACGGCATTTATGCCTTTGGCGTTCCGGACGAACTTTTTAGCGAGGCCAATCCCGCCCCGAATGGTTTTTATGAAGATGTTCAAAATGGAATGATGGTCGGAGCAATCCCGAACCGCGATGAATTCGGCTATTTTGGTTATTTGAAAAAAATGATTTTAACGCTTCATAATGTGCGCAAAATAAAAGACGGCAAAATGCCTTTTCACGGCGCGCTTGTGAAAGTTTTCCTGAAAGGCGACAAGCAGGCCACTCTTTTAATGATGGGTGACAGCGGCGCAGGAAAATCTGAAACGCTCGAGGCCTTCCGCGAACTGGGCGAAGAATATATCCAGGACATTATCGTGATTGCAGACGACATGGGATCGCTTGAAATTAACTCTAAAGGCGAAGTCATTGGATATGGGACAGAGACCGGCGCTTTTCTGAGATTAGATGATTTGCAGCCCGGCTATGCGCTCGGCCAGATCGATCGCGCTATTATTATGAGCCCCAATCAGGTCAATGCCCGGATTATTTTGCCTGTCACGACTTTTGATAATGTGATTAAAGGCCATAAAGTTGATTTCGTCCTTTATGCCAATAATTATGAAGATATCGATGAAGACCATCCGATCATCGACCGTTTCAAAAATGCCGACGATGCCATTAAAACCTTTCGCGAAGGCATGGTCATGAGTAAAGGCACGACGACCACGACCGGGCTGGTTCATACTTATTTCGCAAATGTTTTCGGGCCTGTTCAATACAAAGAAGACCATGAAGCGGTCGCTAAAAAATATTTTGAGGCCTTCTTTAAAGATAATACTATTTTTGTCGGTCAGATGCGTACTCGTCTTGGCATGTCGGGCTGGGAACGCAAAGGCCCTGAGGAATCTGCCAAAGAACTCCTCAAACTGATTCAGTCCAAATAATCTTCTAGAAGTACTTCATCCCGTTTTTTTTCGATTTCCAACCCCTATTTTTCATTGAACCGGCCCTCAAACCGGAATAAAATAAACCCTTATGAAAATTGAACATGATTCCATCCGACAGGAATTCTTCGTAAAGCTCGACGCCTATCATGCCGTCTTGATGTACGCCCAAAAAGGTAAGGTCCTGGATTTTTATCATATTTATGTGCCTGATCCTTATCGAAATAAAGGACTTGCCGCAAAGATTCTCATCGCCGCCTTTGAGTATGCGCAAAAAGAAGGCTTTCGCGTTGTCGCAACGTGTCCTTTTATTGCCCAGGATTTCTTGCCCCGTTTTTCAAAATTCCAAAAGATTGTGGATGCCGGGGAGTTTCCGTTTGCACCACCCGCCTGAACTTTTTAAAAAAAGCACTTCGTTTCTTTTAATTTTGTTTGCGGGGTGCGCAACTTTATTTGGCTGGGACATACACGCTCCCGGCATTTTTTCTCAGAATTTTTCCCAAGTCATTCAGCCTGCGCCAGCCCGCGTAGCGCTTTATCTCGAACCGGGCCTTTCTAAGTATCAATCTAAAAACAAAGGCTCCCGTACGGCCGACCCGCAGACTTATCATGTTGGCGAGGCGCTTGCTCCCATGCTTATTGAAGGGTTCCAGGAGGGCTTTCAGGAATTTATTTTTATTGAAACCGAGCCCACGCCTGAAATTCTTAAACGTTACGGGATTTCTCATTTAGTGGCTGTGCGTGTTAAGGAATTTGGAAATAAGGTCACTTGGAAAGGACAATCCGTGACTCTTCTGACCGAGGCCGCGGTTTTTGATCAAGAGATGAATTTAAAGGCCACGTTTGAATCGCGCGGGACAAGTGCAGCCATTAAAACTTTTGCGAAAAAGGGTGGGCCGGAAGTCAATTTGAACCTGGCGATTGAAAATAATGTGCTTGCGCTGGTTGAGTATGTGCAGGAGTGGGTGAAGGGGAAAAATGTTTAAAATGATGGCGGTCAAATTTTGGGTCCTGCCGCCCAACGTGCCCCGGAGTTTCGTCAAAGCCTTTATAAATCCGGCTGATTTCGAAAAGATTGAAAAGGATTTGCCAGTGTCTGCAACCGGCCTTGAGAAAAAAAACGTTCGTGGCTTTAAAGGCTTTTTCCTCAACCGGGCCCCCTCGTTAGGCGTCACCCCAAATTTGACATTAAAAGTTTGGGTAACTATTTTTCTTTTAATCATTTTTCCTCTGAGGGCGATGGGGTCAGAGGTTATTGAAGAAACTAAAACGCAGGTCATTGTTCGCGAACATCCTAAAACCGGAAAGCCCTATGTCAGCATTGTTTCAAATGAAGGCCCGGTTGAAGACCCTTTTGCCGGACAAAGAAAAAAAATGACGAGGCCTGATTACCGTATGCTCGATCCGAAAATCAAATCGGGAAAAATCCCTTATGAAGGGCCCTCAAGCGATCGCAAAAAAGTTTATTTATTGGCCGCAAGCTTGGCTACCGTGGGAACGGTCGGTGGTGCTCTTGCCATTGCCGCTGCCCCTGTAGCAACAGGCGCTGGCGCTACGGGCGGGGCAGGGGCTTATGCGGCCGCAGGCGGGGCTGTGGCAGCTGGCACGGCTTCTGGGGCGTGGAAGGCGACTCGATCTGACCCCAAAAACGAGGAATTTATTCATAAATCCGAGTCCAAGTTGAAATGGTCTGAAACAAGCAAGGCCGAACCAGCCAAAAGCCAATAAGCAAAATCGGCTTCCCCAAATTGGCCTGATAAGGTATCATCTTTGTCCCTTGAATCGGGGTGCCCTAGTCCGGGCAAATACAATTTTAGGAAATCATATGGCAAAGGCGCCAGAAGAACCGATTAAAAAACAGAAAGACCCGCTGGATAAAAAGCAAAAAGCAGTGGGCTTGCTCACCGCTTTTACACCGGAAATTTTTAAAAGCGAATATTTTATGCGCATTATTTCCGGCATTATCGATGCCCTCCGTCAGACCTCCTACGATTTAAAATTTATCATGGTCAAAGACGAAGAATATGCCGACCCGAGCCGAAAAATTCTTAAAGAACATGAGTTGGATGGCCTTTTACTTTTGACCTGGCGCATTCATCCGAAATACATTCAGGAATCGCTGGATGGTTCAGAACTCCCCGTGGTCATCATCAACGACTACACTCCCGAGCTCAAAGCCAACATTATTTATTGCAGTAACAGGGCGGGCATTCAATTGGCCTTCAAACATTTACTCAATCGCGGTTATAGAAAAATCGGAATGTTGCAAGGGCCTGATGAAGCCTCGCTTGATGCCCGCGAACGTTTTCAGGTTTATCGCGATCTGTTGAATGAGTACGACCTTCCTTTTGACCTTGCGCATTATCGCAAATGCGATTATTTTTTTGAAGAAGATGGTTACTTGAAAATGATGGACATCATCCACAATTCAAAAACCATGCCGCGGGCGGTTCTCTGTTTTAACGATGACATCGCGATCGGCGCTCTCAAGGCTTTGAAAGAGTCCTGGATCAAATGTCCGGAAGAAATTGCCGTGATTGGCTATGATGGTATTGAGAGGGGAAAATATGTTGTGCCCCCGCTCACGACCATACGCCAGCCGCTTGAGCGCATGGGCCGCGAGATGGTCAATATTTTGCTGGGCCTGATCGAAGGAAAACTCAAAGGCCCTGTCCAAAAAGAATGTCTGCCTGAACTCGTGATCCGTCAATCCGCATAAATTGCGTTCTCATCCTCACCTTTACGAAATCAACACAAGTTTTTTCCTAAAACGCCTCTCTTCTAAATATGCGAAACCGCTGACTCTTAAAACAATTCCCGACACCGAATGGAAATATTTTTCGGATTTGGGTTTTGATTTTAGATGGCTCATGGGCGTCTGGCGAAGAACCCCCGTTTCCAGCCGAGAAGCTATAGGCAGTCAAAATTTGCGGAGTCTTTATTCCAAAATATTGCCCGGATGGAAAGACGAAGATATTACGGGTTCGCCTTACGCTGTTTATGATTATAAATTAGAGCCCGCTTTCGGAAGCCCTGATGATTTACCTGGTTTAAAAGAAAAGTTAAACCGCATGGGCCTGAAGCTTATTTTAGATTTTGTCCCCAATCATTTTGCGGTTGATCATCCGTGGACGATTGAGCACCCACAAAGATTCGTTCGCGCGCCGGAAGAAAAAACGCGGTAATAGCCGGACTGGTTTTTCAAAACGTCCCAGGGAAATTATCTTGCGCATGGGCGTGACCCCTATTTCCCTCCGTGGAGTGATACTGTCCAGGTCAATTTTTTTTCAATGGAAATGCGCGAGGCGCTGAGGCAGAACCTTTTATCAGTATCTGAAATGGCTGACGGTTTGCGCTGTGATATGGCCATGCTTGGGATGAACCGGATTTTTCAAAAAGTCTGGGGAAAGTTTTTGAAAGAAACTCCGGAGCTGCTGGATGAATTTTGGCCCCAGGCGATTGAAAAAGTTAAAAGTAAAAAGCCTGATTTTGTTTTTATGGCGGAGGCTTATTGGAACACGGAATGGGAGCTGCAGCAAATGGGTTTTGATTTTACGTATGATAAAACTTTATATGACCGGTTGCTTCATTCGAGCGCGGACAATGTTGCAGGGCATTTGCAGGCCGAACCGGATTATCAAAATCATTTGGCGAGATTTATTGAAAACCATGATGAGGCCCGCGCGGCTTCGGCTTTTGGCCTGGAAAGATCCATGGCCGCAGCCGTTGTCACGGCAACCACTCCGGGCCTGCGTTTTTTTTACGACGGCCAGCTCGAAGGCCGGAAAATAAAGATACCGATTCAATTATCGCGTGAGCCTGAAGAAAAGGCCCAAACGATTGCGCAAGATTTTTATAAGCAATTTTTAAAAATCATCAACCAGTCTATTCTCCATGAAGGTGAATGGGCTTTGCTTTCACGCGCTTCGGTTGAGGACGAAAGTTTTAAAAATGTTTTGGCCTGGAATTGGCAATTGGGCGAACACTATAAAATAATTGTCGTTAACGACTCTGCGGAAAGTGCAAAAGTAAGTCTTTCCTTGCCAGCGCCGTTGCAAAAAGTACAATGGAAAGAAGAATTCAGCGCACGTGTTGTTTCGTTTGAGAAAAATAAGGAAGAGGGAATAATCGTTAGCCTTGGTCCCTGGGGTTTTTATTTTTTAACATCAGGAGAAAAATCATGAGACGTTTTTTAAGGCCTTTTATATTATCGCTTTGTTTTATCTTTGTGCTGGAATCAAATTTATTTGCAGGCCTCTCTCTTAAAAGTTTGGACCTTCCGTCTGCGATTGCCCTAAAAAACGATTATTACACGGTGGAATCGGTCAAGCCTTCCACGGAGCCTGGTTTTCTGCAATTTCACGTCAACTCTGCGCATGCGCAATATGATGTGCAGGGCATTTTGCCGCTTGTAAAACTTCTTCCCGAAATTGAAGTCATTGAGCGTGTTCGAAGAAATGAAAAGACTAGCGGTTTTTTTGACGGAGCTGCAGCTTCGGTTGAGGCGACAAAGGACGGGCTTGTGAATTTGGCCAAGCATCCGGTTGCATCCGTTAAAGGGGTTGGAAAGGCTGCGGGAAAACTAGGTCGCGGCATTGGCGGTATGTTTCGCAAGAAAGAAGAAGGGGAAAAAACTTCTTTCGGTGAAGCTATTCTGGGTTCCTCCGAGCGAGAGCTTGCCAAAGAATTTAAAATCGACGTTTACACGACTAATCCTTATTTAAAAGCGATACTTG
>OBEQ010130187.1_pt1 | contig 12278 bp, 10 predicted proteins | sample 1670901 | NCBI WGS metagenome assembly OBEQ01 (sample SAMEA104232315, study PRJEB22302) | groundwater metagenome | biome: forest; feature: aquifer; material: groundwater | place: USA | collected 2011-08-07 | depth 5.4 m | reverse complement strand
CGGGTGCGATCATCCTTGGGCGCAGCAAGACTGCGCCCCTACGCAGCAATTCAGGTTTCCGGATAGCCTCTTAGCCGAACGAGTCGCGAGCAAGCTCGCCCCGCCGGGCCTGACTGGAATCCAAGGGTGGGAGGGGGGCTTTATGCCCCGACTCGTCCGCTTCACTTGCATTCTGTCGGGGCATAAAGCCCCTCCCACACCGGGAAGCACACCCACCTTCACTGCACCAGCTGCTGGGCCCGCTCGACCAGGCTGATGAACTCGTTGCGATAGCCGCCGGCATCGCTGGCGAGACCCGCCCGGCCCCACGCAACGACATCGGCCAGGCTCGCCGCACCCTTGTGCGGCGAGTCCCGCAACACCATGCCGAACGCCGCCACCGCCGCCGCAAACTTGAAATCCGGACTCGCGCCCGCGAACGCCGTCCCGGCATCGCGCAACGGGAACTCCAGCTTGCTACTCGTATCGCCCGCCGGTTCCTTGTAGCGGATCTTCACGGTCAGCATTTCTGTTTGCCCGGCGGCCGGCCCGGACAAATCCCGGCCGGCCGGCAGGCCGGAACGGGAATATTTCAGGGCGTCAACCGCGGGTGACTCGTCCGGCATGGGAACCCCCACCGGCACCACCTCATAGAGCGCCGTCACCGCGTGACCGGCTCCCACCTCGCCCGCATCCACCTTGTCGTTGTTGAAATCCTCCCTGGCCAGCAGCCGGTTCTCGTAGCCGATGAGCCGGTAGGCCTGCACCACGGCCGGATTGAATTCCACCTGGATCTTCACGTCCTTCGCGATCGTCACGAGCGTGCCCCCGGCCTGCTCCACCAGGGTCTTCCGGGCCTCGGCCAGCGTATCGATGTAGGCGTAGTTGCCATTGCCCTTGTCGGCCAGCTGTTCGAGCGTGCCGTCCTTGAGGTTGCCCATGCCGAAGCCGAGCACCGTCAGGAACACTCCGCTCTTCGCCTTCTCCTCCACGAGCCGCACCAGCGAACCCTCGCTGGTCACGCCGACATTGAAGTCGCCGTCCGTGGCCAGGATCACGCGATTGACGCCGCCCGGGATGAAGTTGGCCTTCGCAATGTCGTAGGCCAGCTGGATGCCCATGGCGCCGTTGGTCGAGCCCTCCGCCTGCAAACGGTCGATCGCGTCCATGATCTCGGCCTTGTGCGCCGCGCGGGTCGACGGCAGGGCCAGGCCCGATGCACCCGTATAGACCGCGATGGCCACGCGGTCATCCGGCCGGAGCTTCTCGACCAGCAGCCGCAACGACTGCTTCACCAGCGGCAGCTTGTTGGCCTGGCTCATCGAACCCGAGACATCGAGCAGGAAGACCAGGTTGGCCGCCGGCCGCAGCGATTCATTGAATTCCCGGCCCTTGAGCCCGATCCGCACCAGCCGGTGCGCGGGAGCCCAGGGCGCGCCCGCCACTTCCAGGCTCGCGGCAAACGGCGCGTTGCCTGCCGGCGGCGGATAGTGGCAGGGGAAATAGTTGACGAGTTCCTCGATGCGCACGGCGTCGGTCGGCGGACGTTGCCCCTGGTTGAGGAAACGCCGCACGTTCGCATAGGAGGCCGTGTCCACATCCACGGAGAACGTGGACAGCGGGTTGTCCGCCACGCGCAGGTAGTCGTTGTCCTTCCGGTAGGCATAACCTTCGGTGTTCGACTCGCGCTCGGTCCGCGCACGCACCCACGCCGGATTTTCGCGCGGTGCCTGGTTGAGATCGTAAAGTTCGCGCATATCACGATGGCCCCTCGTCGCCGCCACGGAGGGCTGAGCGGCATATCCGAGCGGCCCAATCGAGTCCGCTGCACCGCTGCCCAAGGTGGCCGCGCCATAATATGACACCGATGCCATCTCCTCCTCAGCCGGTTTTGCCCCGACATCGCCGCCAACAGCGAAGGTCAGTGGATCCTGGCGTGCGCCAAGCGCCGAGGCCTTGCTCTGGTCCTTCAAGGTTGTCGGGACCGACCCCACCGCCAGCCGGGCTTCCTTTTTGAAAGCCGCACCGACGTCGGCCAGCACCTTTTTTCGCGCGGCATCTTCCTCGGCGCGCTCGATCCCATTGCTCACCGCCGCGGTCGGCGATTCATCCGCCGTTGGCTGCTCCGGCTCAGCGGTGGCCGGCGGTGATGTCGGCAGCGCCACTTCGATGTATTGCTTCTGCGGATTAAGCACCTCGCTGCGCTGCCAGAAGATGAAAAACACCGCAAAACACGCCGCGGCCAGGCTGGAGATGGTCCAATAGGGAAACCGGACCACCTTCGTGTAGACTTCAGCCTTGGCGCCGGGCACCTCCGCCGGTGCCATGGGTTCATTTTCCAGCGCGGCGGTGAGGGTCGAGATCGTGGCGCTGATCTCCGCCACCGCCTGCCGGGCGACGGCATCGTGGGCGAGCGCCTGTTCAAAGCCGGCCCGCTCGGCCGGCTCCATCTCCTTGAGCGCGTAGGCGGTTAGTCGCGGGTCGTCGGGGAAAATATTATTTGTCTTCATGTCTTTCTGTTCTCCGTTCTCTGTTCTCTGTTCTCTGTTTTCTGTCCTCCGTCATTCCGCCTGCGCGGCCATCGCCTGCCGCAGCGTTTTGATGGCGGTGTGCAGGATGAAGCCGACGTTCGTCACCGACAGGGACGTGATGCGGCTGATTTCCTGGTAGCTGAATCCGTTTTGGAATTTCAGCCGGACCACTTCCTGCTGGTTCGCCGGCAACCGGCCGATCAGGCGCAACACGGTCTCACTCTGCTCGGCGTGCTCCAGCCCGCGGCCCGGCCGCGGATCGGGCGCGGTCAGTCGCTCGACCTGTCCTTCTTCAAATCGTTTCATGCGCCCCTCCTTCCGCAGCACGTCGTGGGTGCGGTTCCGGCAAACGGTGAAGAGCCATTCGGCCAGGTGCCCGTCCACCCGGGCGGGCGGCTGGGCCATGAGCCGGACAAAGGTGTCCTGGACGACATCGCGCGCCCGGTCGGCGTCGCCGAGGAGGCGCGCGGCATAACGCAGCAGTGGCGCCTGATGGCACTCCACCGCCGCCCGCACAAAGGAGCTGGGATCTGGGCTGGCATGGGGTTTATCCGGTTCGTTGTTCACGTTACCTTGCTCCTGAGACGGATGACTGCCGGGTTTCTTAGGCCTTGGACACAGAAATATTCCGCCCGCTCCTTGCCGGCGCCATTTCCAGCCGATGCCGGCGCTCCACCGCAGGCTCTATTTGCCACGGATTCTCTTAAGCCGCGCGGGGGGGGGCGGGTGCGAACTCACGTAGTCGAGAATCTTCGTCTCGAGAGGGAGATCGGGCCGGCTCTCCTCCAACCGCTTCAGGATGTCCGCCAGATGATCGGGCGCCATTCCCGCCCGGCGTAAAGCTGCAATCGCATGGGCATCGGCCTCCTCCTCGAAAGTCCGCGAGAATTTGCTCTCCAGCAGCAGCGTGGGCAGCGCCGCCCCCAGCGCGGTCACCCCGGAGATGTCGCCGGAGATCAGCGAGAACAGGACGACAACCGCCGAATTCTGCAGGACGGTCCGCAAACCGTGCCGGCCCTGGATATGGCCGCATTCATGCGCCAGCACCGCCACGAGTTCGCGGTCGTCCTGCACCAGCTCCATCAATTCGTCGGTCACCACGATCGTCCCCGAAGGGAACGCCAGGGCGTTGGCGCCGAGTTTCTCCGCCGACCGGAATTCCAACCGGTAGGGATAATCGTCGCCCACCTGTCCGAGGAATTTCCTGAACTGCCCCCGGAACTCTTCCTGGCGCGACTGCAGCAGCAGGGAGGGCTCAAACACCACCCGGTCGAGCGTGGCGAGCGCATCGCGCCCGATCTGCTCGTTGACCTCGATGGGCAATTGGTAGGCGATTCGTTCCGCGGCCGCCGGCAGTCCATGGCGGATTGCCACCCACGTGGCGCCCGCCACCACCGCCAGCCCGATCACGACCGCTTTCCAGCTCGTTTCCAGCCGGTGTAACCAGGCCGCGCCGCGCGCCCGGCCCGATTCTGCCAGCGCGGCGTCGACTGCCGCGTTGTCCATCGTCTCACAATACCGGTCGCGCGCCAAATGGATGTGCCGCGGAGCATTGCCCAGCCGCGCCGTCACCCGCACCGTGGACGCGGCAAACGTCAGCGTCTCCCCGGTCGGGCTGGTCAACGACAGACTGCCATCGGCGGCGAAGCGCGCGACGACCGGATTCGCCCGCGCCGACCTACCGTCAAAATAGACGGCGTTGAATTCGCTCATAGCCCGAGCCCGATATCGAAGTCGAAGAAATCCGCCGCCGATTCGCCCACCGCCGACTCATCCGCCGGCGACCCCGCGCCGGTCAGATCGTCAATCCCCCCGAGTGGAACGAAGCGCAGGCTCTTGAGCGTGTAATCGACCAGGCGGACCTTGGCCCACGGATAGAGCAACCCCAGGGTGAAGGTGACGGCCAGGGCGTTGACGATCTGGAGGCCGAGCAAGCCGCCGAAACGCATGCGCGCCTCAAACCGGTGCCGGCCCAGCGTCGCACCGTTCCAGACATAGTTGAACAACCTGGCTTGGTAGAAATTTCGTCCGATCAGCGCGGATATCAGCGCCGGAACCAACATCAGGCCCCAGATCGCCATCATTGCCGCCGACGGGTCGGCTGCCGCCCCCTTTGCCGGGACCGATGCAATGATTGTGGCAATGATCCCGCCGTAGGCGAACAGCAGCGGAATGAAGAAAAGCACGGTCAGTCCGAATATCTTGTAGATCTCCTCCGTCGCGCCGTTGAAGGCAAACCGGGTCGAACCGTAACGGTGCTCGCCCACGACGTAATTTTTCTGCTTCCGCAGCACCCAGGGAAAAAGCAGATACATGGTGAACACGCTCGCGATTGGCAGCAGCATGAAGGCGGTCGCTGCGCCCCCATATTTGCCATCGAAGCCGAATCGCAGCCCGCGATACGCCGAATTGCGCGCATTGAATGAAAGCGATTTCACGATCAGCCAGGGCGCCAGGAACAGGAACAAGAAAACCACCCCCAACACGAGGAACGGCGAAATGGCTCCGGAGGAAAAATACACCACCGCCATGCCGAACACGATCAGATTGCCAATCAGGATGCGCACCGGGCTGCCGGTGTAGTCGAAAGCGTGGCCCAACATCTTTGTGTTGGCATAAAAATACCGTCGATTCCGCACTTTGGCCCACGCCGCATAGATCCCCAGCGTCACGACGGTCAGCAGCAGGTTCACGATCCAGATCTTGAAATACTCCCCGGCGCTCCCCGTGAATTCGAACGCGGCCGGCGCCTCCTCCTGGGCGCCGGGCACGCTTGCCCCCGGTGCGGAGCCAGCTTCAGGCGCAAGGCCGAGTTCGACCTTTACGGCGGAAAACGGTCGCCATTCCGCCATGCCTTCGTGCCAGACCGGCGTCGAATCCACGACGCCGCCGCTCTCGATCAAACGAACGAACTCGTCCCGACCAAACGGTCCGTGTTTTTGTCCACCGGTCGCATGATACCAATTCATAGGTGTAACTGGCCCGCGCGAGAGAAGTCTTGCCGGCAGGCACTGACAAACCAAATCTGCCAAACCAACGGCGGTTTGACACGAATTGCGTCCCGGCCGACGCTGCCACTGATGCGATGCCGATTGATTGCCTTTGCCTTGCTCATCGTGGCCCTGGCTTCCTGCAGTCGCCGGGAACTTCCGGCCGATGACGCCGCCCGCCCCCCGGTCCTCCGCCTCGGCAATGGCGCCGAACCCCAGGATCTCGATCCGCCGCTGATGACGGCCTTCACCGACCAGAACATCGCCCTCGCGCTCTTCGAGGGCCTCTGCGCGCTCGACGAGCGCTCGTCCCACGCGGTGCCGGCCGCCGCCGAAAGCTGGGAGGCCTCGGCCGACGGACTGACGTGGACGTTCCACCTCCGCGCCGGGCTGAAATGGTCGAACGGCGAACCGCTCACGGCCGCCGATTTTGTCGCTTCCTGGCAGCGCGCCCTCCATCCCGCACTCGCGGCCGAATACGCCTACCTGCTCTATCCGCTCAAAAACGCCGAGGCGCTCAATACCGGCAAACAAACGGATTTCACCGCCCTCGGCGCCTCGGCTCCCGACGACCGCACCCTGCGCCTGCAGCTCGAACGCCCGACGCCCTACCTCCCCGCCCTGACCGCCAATCCGGTCTGGTTCCCGGTCAATTCCCGGGTGCTCGCCGCCTTCGACGCCACGCATCAACGTGGCACCAAGTGGACCCTCCCGGGCAATCTGGCCGGCAATGGTCCGTTCCTTCTCACCGAATGGTCGCCCCATGCCCACCTGAAAGTCGCCCGCAATCCCCACTACTGGGACGCGGCCGGCGTGCGCCTGTCCGGCATCACGTTTTTTCCGACGGAAAACATGGATGTCGACGAACGCAATTTCCGGGCCGGACAGGTGGATATCACCAGCGAACTGCCACTGTCCAAGGTGGAAACCTACCGGCGCACGGCGCCGGAGAACCTGCGGCTCGATCCGTTCCTCGAGACTTTCTTTATCCGCTTCAACACCACGCGCCCGCCCCTGGATGACGCCCGGATTCGCCGCGCGCTGGCCATGAGCATCGATCGCGAACAGCTGGCGCGCACGCTGCTTCGCGACACCCGCGCCCCCGCCGCCCATTTCACGCCGCCCGATTGTGCCGGCTATACCGCCCGGGCCCGCGTGCCCACCAACTTCGCGGCCGCGCGCGCGCTGCTGGCCGAAGCGGGCTTCCCGGGCGGCCGGGGCTTCCCGGTCTTCGAAGTGCAGGTGCGCAACGACGAATTGCATGCCAAGGTGCTGGAGATCCTCCAGGCCCAGTGGCAGCGCGAACTCGGCCTCACCATCACGATCAGCCCCGTCGAACAAAAGACCTGGGTGCAAAACCAACAATCGCTTAACTACGCCATCAGCAGCGCCCGCTGGATCGGCGATTTTGTGGATCCGGTCACGTTTCTCGACCTGTTCCTGGGCGGTGGTGGCAACAACTGGACCGGCTGGGCCAGTGCTGACTACGATCGCCTCATCCACGACGCCGCCACCACCGCCGATCCGGCCGCCCGCCGGGCGCTTTTCCAGCAGGCCGAGGCGCTTCTGCTCGAACAATCCCCGATCACACCGGTCTTCTTTGGCGTGCGCGCGTATCTCATCAAGCCCCACGTCCGCGGCTGGGAGCCCGCCCTTCTCGGCTTTCATCAATACAAAAAGGTTTACCTGCAGGGCCCGTAACCGCACCCTGCCCCCGGCCATGCGTTTGTTTTCCTCTCTTTTTCTTTTTGCCGTTCTCGCCGCCGTGGCGTCCGCCGCGGAAGTCTCCATCGTCCGCGTTTTGACCGGCTGGCGTGACGCCGCGTCCTTCAAGCGCATCTCCGAATACTTCAGCGGCCGGGAAAACACGCGCGGCGAGACCATGTTGCGCACGCATCCCGACCAGCGGGGCGGCTACTACTTTCTCGTCCGCGCCACCAATGCCGGCGGGCCCGCCGCCATCAGGATCAATGTGCAGATGATCATGCCCGCCGACTCCAAACTCCGGACCCACACCTTCGACACCGCGCTGAAGTCCGGGGTCACCGTCCTGCACCTCGGCCTCACCGGCAGCGACTGGCCCGATGCCGGGACCGATCCGGTCGCCTGGAAACTCGATCTGCTCGCACCCGACGGACACGTGCTGGAGTCGGAGAAAAGTTATCTCTGGGAAAAACCCGCCGGCAATTGAGCCGGCCCTTCCGTAATTCCGATCCCGGCGGGGCGGGAGAAGAATCCGGCGGGACCGGCGCAAATCGGATGGCTCCTTCGCTTCACCCATGACACGCCGCGACCGCCAGGCTGCCTGGTCCGACTGGCAGGCCCTGCCCGGCCACTGGCAGCCTTCGCCGGCCGTCCTCGCCGAAACCCTCGACGGCGGGCAGTCGTTCCGCTGGCACCACGTCGACGAAACCTGGACCGGCCTTTGGTCCGGCAATGTCGTCCAGTTGCGCACCGGCGACGGGCGGCTTTGCTGGCGCGCACCGGCGGGCTTGCAAAATGAGACCGCCGCCGCCCTGACCCGCTACCTGGCATTCGACCCCGACTGGGCTGCGCTCACCGATTCGCTGCCGTGGCGCAGCGACGCGCATCTCGCCCACTGCATCGCTGCCTTCCCGGGCCTGCGCATTTTGCGCCAGCCCTTTGGCGAAACCCTGCTCGGCTTCCTGTGCAGCGCCACCAAGCAAATCGTGCAGATCAAGCAGATGGTCGCCCTGCTCGCGGAAAGGCATGGGACGGCAATTGGCAGGGCGCGACCGCTGGGCGCGCCGTCAGGGCATTCGCGGACGGCCCAGCGGTCCGTCCCGACCTTCAATGCGCTGCCCACCTGGTCCGAGCTCGCCCTCGTGCCCGAAAAGGAACTGCGCCTGTGCCTGCTCGGCTTCCGGGCCAAATTCATCCACGCCTCCGCCCAATACATCGCCGCCCGCCCGGGCTGGCTTGAAGAGGTCGAGCACCTGCCTTACCTCGCCGCCAAGGCGCGACTGCTGGAATTGCCCGGCGTCGGGGAAAAAGTCGCTGACTGCGTCCTGCTCTTTGGCGCGGGAAAGCTGGACGCATTTCCGGTCGACACCTGGGTGCTGAAATCCCTCGCCCGCCGCTACGGCCTCGTTGGCTGGAAACCCGCGCAAGTCGCCCACTTCGGCCGCACCCATTTCGGCCCGCTCGCCGGCCTGGCCCAGCAGTATCTTTTCGCGTGGGAGCGGAGGTTCGGAGAACGTTAACCCGGCATTTTGTCCGCTTGCGGGCGCTGATCACACACCCCCGCCCTGACGGGCACCCCTCTCAAGCCGAAACAATTCAGTCGGAATTAACCGCGGATTGCCTGCGTAGGGGCGCAGTCTTGCCGGTGAAGCCCGACTTCGGGTTCGCCAGCCGGCGGTTGACGTCCGCCGTCTTGACCGAGGTGTCGGGCGATTCAACCGGCCCCGACTCCGGCAGCCGGCCGCGCCGTCACCGGCGCAGTTACCGGCGCAGTTACCGGCCCAGCCGGTCATTTTCTTTTCTGGATCAACTCCACCTCGTAGCCCTCGGGGGCGTCGATGAACGCGATCATCGATCCGCTGCCGCTCAGGGTCGGACCGTCGCTCAGCTTGAACCCGCGCTTCTCGACCTGCGCGGCGAAGGCCGTCAGGTCATCCACCTCAAAAGCCAGGTGCATCAGATCCGGTTGCACCTGGACCGACGGGGAGTTCGGCAGCTGGCAAAGCTCGATCTCCTCGTCGCTGTTCGGCGTGGCGAGAAAAACCAGCTGCGCACCGCGCGGAGACGTGTGCCGGCGCGACACCGTGAGGCCCAGCGCCTGCTCGTAGAATTTCACCGTGCGCTCCAGGTCGTTGACCCGCATCCGCGTGTGGAGAAGCTTTTTGACGGTCATAGTGCGGCCAGCGTAGGAAAGTTTGCCCGCGAATCACGCGAATTCACGCGAAGGCGGAATAACCCAAGGCCAAGTCATCGTTTTCACCACTAATGCACGCTATAACCTATCCGGAAACCGGATTCCGGGGCATGATTGAATCAGCCGTAGGGGCGCAGTCTTGCCCGTTCGATTAACTCAGGGCCTTGAGCCAGCCGAAAGGCTGCGCCCGCTCGGCCTCGATGGTCCTTGGGCGCAGCAAGACTGCGCCCCTACACGGCAAATCGTGTTTTCGGACAGCCTCTAATATCTCACCAATCATTAGTGCCATTAGTGAAAATCCATGGTTAAAACTTCGGTCTCTTTTTCGTGAAAATTCGTGTGTTTCGTGGTTAGTTTCCTCTTCCTGAGTTGTTCATGTCCTCCCTCGATCTCGCCACCATCCGCGCCGCGCACGAACGCATCAAGCCATTCATCAAACGCACCCCCGTCCTGACCAACGAGGCGCTCGATGCCGCCTGCGGCGCCCGGCTGTTCTTCAAATGCGAGAACCTGCAGGCCGCCGGCGCCTTCAAGTCGCGCGGCGCGTGCAACGCCGTGTTTTCCCTCACTGATGCCGAGGCGGCCAATGGCGTCGTCACCCACTCCTCCGGCAACCACGCCGCCGCCCTGGCCCGCGCCGCCCAGCTGCGCGGCATCACCGCCCACATCGTGATGCCCGCCGGCGCCCCGGCCTCCAAGGTGCACAACGTCGGCAGCTACGGCGGCTGGATCACCTTCTGCGAACCGAACCTCACCGCCCGCGAGGCCGCCTGCGCCCAGGTCGCCGCACGCACCGGCGCCACCATCGTCCATCCCTTCAATGATCTCCGCGTCGCCGCCGGCCAGGGCACGGCCGCCCTCGAACTGCTGGAGGACGCCGCTGGCCTTGATGTCATCCTCTGTCCAGTGGGCGGCGGCGGGCTGCTCTGCGGCACGGCCGTCGCGGCCAAGTCGCTGCAACCTGGCATCCGCGTGATCGGGGTCGAGCCGGCACTGGCTGACGACGTGGCCCAATCCTTCCGGGCCGGCCGGCGCATCTCGATCCCAACGCCCGCGACCATCGCCGACGGCTTGCGGACGAACTGCACCGGCAAGAAGAATTTCCCGCTCATCCTGAAGCACGTCGACGACATTGTGACCGTATCGGAGGAGAGCATCGTCGCGGCGATGCGCGAGCTGTGGGAAAATCTCCGCATGGTCATCGAGCCGTCGGCCGCCGTCCCCTTCGCCGCGGTCCGCGCGGGCAAACTCCCCGCCACCGGACTGCGCGTCGGGATCATTCTCACCGGCGGCAATGTCGATCTCGCGACGGTGCCGTGGCTGAAGGCCTGAGGCGATTCGGCCCCTGCCGGTTTCCCGTCTTCCTGCGGCCGGACGGCCCAGGTTTACCATTGGGTTGATGTCAACTAATAGTATACTTGATGGCCTGAGCTGTCCTGGCGGGTGATCACCTATTCGCGCGCAGTGCCGGCAGAATAGCCGTCGTGGGGTCGTGATCAGTCCAGCTCAAGCTTGCCGGGTCAGGCAACACCGCCGGGTTAAGATTGGTTATGAGGGAATTGATTTTCAGGCGGCACCCGCGTTTTCACCGGTGGCTGCCCTGCCAGCCGAAGCTCCGCCTGAGCGAAAGCTGGTGCCCGGAACAGGACTCGAACCTGTAAGCCTTGCGGCGAGGGCTTCTAAGACCCTTGTGTCTGCCAATTCCACCACCCGGGCAAAAATGAATCTATGATTTCAGATTGATGATTTACGATTTACGGACGCAAGCATCGTTTCGACGCCAAATCGTAAATCAGAAATCGTCCTTCGTAAATCATCCGGCTGTGCCCAGCCGGTCTCCCATCCGGGCGTAGACCTCCAGGCCGGCGGCGCTCCGCTGCACCAAATCGGCGTCGAGCTTGATCCGGCCAGGCTGGAAAATCGTCACCACACACGAGCCGCCGAACCGGAACAGGCCTTTTTCCTCTCCTTTTGCCACGGTCCGACCCGGCACAAAGGTCTGCATGATGCTGCCGACCATGGTCGCACCGATCTCCACCACCGCGACCCGGCCGAACACCGGCGACTCGACGAGCGTCACCATCCGCTTGTTCTCCCACAGGTAGGCCAGGTTCCGCCGCAGCGCAATCGGACTGACCGAGTAAAGCCAGCCGTTGATGAGACGCGGCTCGCCCGGCGTGCCGCCCACGGGAAAATGAAACCGGTGATAGTCGACCGGGCACAGCCGCGAAATCAGCAGTGAGCCGCCGCCAAACTCCGCCGCGAGCGTCGGATTGTCCAGAAAGGCCATCAGGTCGAACCGCTGGCCCTTGGCATAAAATCCTTCCGTCCCGTCGAGCGTCTGAAAAGCCAGATGCCGGCCGTCAGCCGGCAGCACCGCCACCCGCTCGCCTTCGGCGACGGGCCGGGCGCCCGGCTTCAGCGCCCGGTAGAAGAACTCGTTGAACGTTTTAAACGAGAACGGTTTTTTCGCGAACTCGTCCACGTCCAGATTGTAGTCGACGATGAACGGCAGGATCTTGTTCGCACTCGCCCGCCACGACATCCGCCAGCCGTAGTAGCGCGACATGAATGCCCGCTTCACCACCAGCCAGAGGGCAAACCGCCCCAGCGTCCCGCCGTAGGTCCAGCGCAGCCAGCCCTCACCATAGACCTGCTCGGTCTCGATGGTTTTCCTGTAGCGGTCGTAATAACGGATCGGCTCGACGGACATGCGGCCCAATCTCACGCAAAGCCACCCGGACGCAAAGCCAGAAATGGCGCGGCCCGATTCTCAGTTTTTCCCCGCGGAGGAAACCTGCCCCGAAAGACGAAATCCCGCTCCTCCCCGCCTTCGACCGGGGGCGCATCTGCGGGTTGACGGCAAGGGGTAGGGCGCGG
>OBEQ010681822.1_pt1 | contig 12281 bp, 14 predicted proteins | sample 1670901 | NCBI WGS metagenome assembly OBEQ01 (sample SAMEA104232315, study PRJEB22302) | groundwater metagenome | biome: forest; feature: aquifer; material: groundwater | place: USA | collected 2011-08-07 | depth 5.4 m | reverse complement strand
GGAACGCGCGCTGGGCGCGCCCGGTCCACGACGAATCGCCAGTCCGATGGTAGGCATCGAGACAAGCCGAAATCGTCGCCGACGCTTCGACAGGTTGTTGGTCGAAGCCAGCACGCGACTCGCCGCGCACGTAGAAGCCGTTCGAACCGATGGGGGCAAAGTACCCGTCGATGGACTGGACGGAGCAAAGCCAGCCGAGAGCTCGCAATCCCAACGTCGTGGCCTCTTGGCTCTGCATGCGCGCACCCGAGACGATGAGCGCTTGTGGGAGTCGTGCGTTGCAGTAAGAGAGGCGATCCTCGAACCAAGGCCAGTCATCGGTGCCGGTCGCGCGGAACAACGCGAGGAGTTTCTCCGTAAGGAGCGTCATCACGGAGTGCACGCCGCTCTCGCCTTGGAAAGCCCTCAAGTATTCGTCGATGCCGAGGAGCGCGTAGGCCCAGGCTCGCGGGCTCGTGAGCTCTTTGGTCGCCGGCAGAGCAGCGTGAAAAAGGCGACCGGCGAGGCCACGCATCGCTTGATCGGAGGAGCGACCCACGACGCCTCCGAGCGCCCACAGCGCGCGGCCATGGCAATCCTCCGAGCCCGCGCCCTCGGCCCATTGTCGTGAGTACGTCATGAAGTTCCGGAAGCGGCCGCGCGTCTCGTCGAACGCGTGATTCACGAACGCCAGATATCGGGATGCGAGCAGGCGCACCGATCGAGGAGACTCGATTCCCGCTTCCTCGAGGAGCGTCATCAAGAGAAGAGCGCGCGCGTTGTCATCGAGGCAGTAGCCGTCGGCGTAGCGCGGAACGCTGAAGGCCGCGTGCTGGAGGATCCCCGTATCGTCGGTCATCAGGCGAAGGTGCGCCAGATCCAGCTCGGGGAGATCCGCCGGGCGCTTGGCCAGGGTCTTCGCCCTGAAGGTCGCACGACGTCGATTGCCCTGGGCGAGGCTCGCGCGATCGAAGCTCTCTAGATAGCCGCGCGCCACCACCGGCCAGCTCATCCGGCGGGTGCTGGTGGCTGCGCGCCGCTCGAGCGCGACCCGTTTCGCGTCATTGGTGAGGATGTCGATGACCTCGCGCGCGATCGCATCCGAGTCCCTCGACGGCACGAGAACTCCGCGCCCCCCGTCGAGGAGCTCGCGGGCGTAGCGATAGGGCGTCGAGATCACGGCCTTGCCAAACCCGACGGCGTACGCGAGCGTTCCCGACGTGCTCTGCTCCGCCTTGAGATACGGCGTGATGTAAATATCTGCCGCCACGAGGAACTCGACGAGCTCCTCGTGACTCACGAAACGGTCGTGGAAGATGATGTTGGAGTCGACACCGATGCGCTTCGCGCGGGCCTCGAGCATGAAGCGGTACGCCTCGCCCTCGCGCTCCTTGACGTGCGGGTGCGTCACGCCAACAACGACGTAGAGCGTGTTCGGACGCTGCGCGACGATGAGGGGCAGCGCGTCGATGACGTACTCGATCCCCTTGTCCGGCGAGAGAAGGCCGAAGGTCAGGATGACGTCGTTTCCTTCGAGCCCGAGCTTGTCCTTGCTGTCCTTCGCAAACGGGAGGTTGGGGATGCCGTGAGGGATCACGTCGATCTTTCGTGCTTCGACGCGGTGCACGTCCCGCAGCAGATCCGCTCCGTTCGTGCTCATGACGACGACCCGTTCCGAGAGGCTGGTGAGCTCGTCCATGACCGCGCGCTGCGAAGCGCTTGGTTCTGCGAGGACGGTATGGAGCGTCGTCACCAGCGGCATGCGGAGCTCGCGCACGAGGTCGAGCAGGAGGACACCGGCCTTGCCGCCGAAGATCCCGTATTCGTGCTGTAGCGATACGACGTCGACCGCGTTGACGTTCAGGAAGTCGGCGGCACGGCGGTAGGAGGCTACGTCACCTTCGCCGATCTCGAAGCCGACGCGAGCCGGATAATCGTGGCGCCGTCCCGGCTCATTCATGGCGAGCACGACGCATTCGGTGCCACCGAGCTCGGCGGCGATCGCGTCCGCGAGATCCGTAGTGAACGTGGCGATGCCGCATCGCCGCGGAAGGGGATTGCCGATCATGGCGATCTTGCGAACGCCACCATTCCAGCGGTAAGCGCGATGCATGGTCACTCCATCTGAGCGCGAAGATGGAGACGTGGGCCGGTCGTCACGCCCGACGACCGTACACGGGCTGTAACTATGCTCCCTCCTGGGGAGAACCGCAATGCGGGTGACCCCTTTTCTCGCGTGTTCTCGCGCGCTCCGAATGGGTCCACTCGCGCTCGCCCGCGCTCGGCTGCATCACTCGCAGCGCCGGACGAAGGCGACCGTCGCCTCCATGTTGAGGTCTTGACTCCGCTCGTCTCCGAATATACTTAAGCATATACTTCAGCATTGAATGATGGAACCCGACCCGACGGGCGATCGAACGAAAGCGAATTCTTCCCCATGTCTCTCAAGCTCTATTTCCACTCTCTCTCGTCGTTCTGCCAAAAGGCGCTCGTCGCTTTCTACGAAAACGACACGCCCTTCGAGCCGCACGTCGTGGACCTCCCCTCCTTCGCCCGCGCCGTCAAAGAAGCGCAGCCGTTCCTCTCGCTCTTCCCGAGGTAGCGCCGAATGCTTCAGCATCAGGCGCCGCTCGATCTCATGTTCCAGGCTCTGGCCGACCCGGCGCGAAGGGGCATGGTGGAGCGACTCTGTCGCGGACCGGCTTCGGTCAGCGAGCTCGCCAAGCCTCTTGCCATGTCGCTGTCGGCGGTGGTCCAGCATCTCCAGGTGCTGGAAGGGAGCGGTCTCGTCCGGTCCGACAAGACCGGGCGCGTGCGCACCTGCCGCATCGAGCCCGCGGCTCTTCGGACGGCCGAGAAGTGGATCGCAGCGCGACGGGCAAACTGGGAACGCCGGCTCGATCGGCTTGGCGACTTCCTGGCAGAACAAGAAGACGAAGCAAGCAAACGGAGAAAAACATGAGCGAACGATCCACCCATCACGCCACCTTCGTCATCGAGCGCACCTATGCCGCCTCGCTCGCGCGAGTGTTCGCCGCCTGGGCCGAGCCCGAGGCCAAGGCGCGCTGGTTCGCCGGCCCCGACGACTGGAACAAGGGAGAGCACGAGCTCGACTTCCGTGTCGGCGGGCGGGAGCGCGTCAGTGGCGGCCCGCCGGGCGGTCCGGTTCATAGCTACGAAGCGCGTTACCAGGACATCGTGCCGAATGAGCGCATCGTGTCCACCTATGCCATGCATGTCGACGACAAGCGGATATCGGTCTCACTGGCAACGGTGGAGTTCAAGCCGGCGGGCGCCGGCACGCTGCTGATCTACACCGAGCAGGCCGTGTTCCTGGACGGCGCCGATACATCGGCCGGGCGCGAGGAAGGCACGCGCACGCTGCTGGACAAACTGGACGCCGCGCTGCGGCGCGAGCCTGCGAGCACCTGCACCGCCGGCTATGCGGGCCTTCGGCAGAGAAAGATCTCGTCGACCTCTCCCTCGCCGAGAGACCGTTCGGCAAACTCGACCTGATAGCCGATGCTCGAGAGAAGGCGAAGCCATGTCGTCTTCGAAAAGAGCCCCTCGACGTGGCGATCGTGGACGGCTTTCACCTCGACGCCATCGCGCAGCAAGAACGCGTATTCGGTGACGAAGGTATTGTCGGAGGAGTCCGGATCCCAAGTCCAGTCCAGGCACCGTAGCGCCCGCGCTCCCTCCTCGCCGCTATGGATTTCGGATTTCTCGTGGAAGGTCTCGCGCAGGTAGTCGGGCGCGAAGACGGCGGCACCGCCGGGTCGCGTGTGTTCGAATGCCGAGCGAGCCGCCGCAAGCAGATCGTCCTCGGTCGTCATGTACATCACCGCGTCGTGCACCAGGATCGCATCGAAAGTTCGCCCGAGCCGTAGCGTGCGCATGTCTCCGATGACGTGCTCGCACTCGGGGTTCAGCTCGCGACTCAAGCACAACATCGGCTCTGACACGTCAGAGAGGGTGCAGCGGAAGTGCTGCTTGAGGTGAAATGCGTTGTTTCCTGCCCCCGCGCCCAGCTCGAGCAGCGTCTCGTGCCGCGCTAGCGCCGCGCGCTCGAACGCCGCGCGGTAGCTTTCGACCTCCTCAAAGTGGTCGAGAGTTGGATCCAGGAGGCGATACCACGGCACGAGCTCGCCGTAGAGGCGGGGTCTCATTGCGTGAGCATACTCTTGCAGAGCTTCTCGCCGTGGTCCGCATCATCTTCGTGTGGGAAGCTCTCCACCACCGCCACCACTACACGGAATCTCTCTACAAATGGGCGGCGCCGAGAACAATCGATCTGCCTCTCGGCGGTGAACCCTACACGATCAAAACTCAGGGCGAGGGCTGCAACGGCTGGAGCTCCGACTTCCTCACGACGTGGGCGGGAATGCAGGTCACCGAGTACGCCACGACGCCCCTCCCACCGCCCGAGGGGGGCGTACGCTGAGGCCGACGGGGATTGACCGGATTCGCTCGCACTTCAGCGTTCGAACGCGCCGATGTCTGGGACAACACGAGTGTGACACGCGTGGTGCGTCGCGCTCCACGGGCCATCGTTTCCCTCGTGGTGGCACAGGTTGTTGGCGAACGCCGTGTAGTTCGAGAGCTGCGTGTGCGAGAAGCAATAGCTCGAGGCACTCGAGCCGGCGCCGTAGTAAATCAGGTTCGAGACGACTTGCTGATTGTTGCCGCTGCCCGCACCAAGAGCGATCCCTGCGCCCGCTGTCGACTGGGTGAGATAAATCGTGTTGTTCCGAATGATGGCCCCCGTGTCCTCGTCGTCGCCGGGCCCGCGGTCCATGGCGGGGATGACGATGCCACCCCAGCTCGGACCGTAGCTATCGAAGACAATCGGGCTCGCGATTGTCGCGTTCAGGTTTTGCAACACCACCGAAAAGTTCGTCCAAGCGCCACCTCAGGCGAACAGGAGCTGCGTGCCGGCGGGTAATGCGTTGACGTCGAAGCCGGTCAAGTTCTGCTTTGGAGCGTCCGGGCTGGTTCCGGCGTTGGCGTTGCTGCCCAGCACGCATGCCGCCGAAGCACCGGCCTGACAGTCGGAGAAGTAGTAAGGCGTGCCCAAGACTGGAGCCGGCGGAGCGGGCGAGGCGCCACACGACGTTGGGTTTGTGCCGCCCTCGGCGGCGCCATCGCTCGTAGCACCGCCATCACGGCCAGTACCGCCGTCACGGGTGGTACCGCCATTGTTGGTAGTACCGCCGTCAAGGGTGGTGACGGGGCCACTGCCCGGGCCACCGTTGGCGGCGCCGTTGTTGGCCGCCTTGGGATTATTGGAGAGACCCTCGAGGTCGAGGTTGGAACAAGCCACCAAGATGGCGCCGAAGAGCATGGCACCGCAGAAGCTCCAAGTTCGACCGCGACGGCTCGTCATCATCGTCATCGTCGTCTCCTCTCATCAGGCGTCCGGACCCGGGCGGGCGCCACCAAGGCAGGGGCATGGAGATCAAACACTCGCGGGCGATCCGCGTTCTCGACTTCGGCATCGCCAAGGCGGTGAACTTTGCCCGAGAGTCCCTCGCCAAACGAGCCGCCCTCGTTGCGCAGAGCGAACGGGACACGTCCGTTCGGACAGACGTTCGTGAGCTCGCATCGAGGATTGCGGAGGGGACGGGTCGCCGTCGCCGCCGCAGACCTCGAAGCGACACAACTAGAGCTCGTTCCCGAGCGCGCCACGGCTGCTCGACTCCGGCGACGCCCCGGGCTCTACGCGGCGCTCGGGTTGTTTGCGGTCTCCGTCATCATCCTCGCGGTCGTCCGCCGCGACGCTGCGCGAAAGGCGTCCACCGAGCGTCACGAGCGCACGGCGGACTCTGCGGCCTTGCTAACTCCGGCGGTGCCAAGCGGCGTTCCTACCCTGCCCGTCGACACTGCGGGCTCGATCGCTGACGAGCGGACAAAGGCGCCTTCGGGGTGCGAACGTCCCCATTGCCACGATTCGGCCCTCGTGGCGCACCCCGTTGACGAACACCCAGAGCCCTTCCGGACGGTTCACCACAGCGAGATGGTAGACACCTGACGGTCCGGGGGGGATCGGCCCTTCGGCATGTGTGGATCAATCCGGGACGGCCGCGCTGGAACGGACCTGTGAGATTCGCTTCGTTGCCCCGGCCCGAAGCATCGGCGGCGCGCGGCCCCGATGTCTCCGAAAAGCGCAGGTAGAAAATGGGCGCGTCCGCGAGCACGGCGCTCGCATACGCGGAGCTCGACCCAATGTCCGGTCCTGCCTCGGCAGCGGCGTCGCCGGACCCCGCGGGGAGCGGGGCATCGAGCTTGGCGAGGACCTGGCAACCCTGCGCGTGGAGGACGAGCGCGCAGAAGCTTGAGGCGACCAAGGCTCGTCGCGAAGTGCGCATGGACTACGATGAACTACTCCAGCACGTCTGCGAAGCCAAGTCGGGGTGGCGAAGGTGGGCCCGCGAGTGCAGTATCCATGGCGCATGACGGACGATTCTACCGAGCTCGAGCCGAAGACCCCAGGCTCGGCGCTCGCGCAGAGTGTGGGCGTCGTCGCGCACGTTCTCACCGGTTCGTCGCGCGGAACTTCTCGACTCGTCGGCAAGCGCATGAGGATTGGTAAGGCGGCAGACAACCACCTCGTCCTCTCCGATCGGACCGTCTCGCGCCATCACTGCGAGCTTCTGCGCACGGCCGACGGGATCCAAGTGCGGGACCTAGGGTCGACGAACGCAACGAGGGTCGACGGCACGCAGGTGGTCGAAGCCCTCATCGGACCTGGCGCGACTCTTCGTGTCGGCGCGGTCGAGATCGCACTCCGAACGAGCGCCCAGCCTATTGACGTGATGCCGAGCGAGCGCACTCGATTTGGCGACGTGGTTGGCCGGAGCTTGTCGATGCGCACCGTGTTCGGCGTGCTCGAGTTCATGGCACCTAGCACGGCGACGATCTTGCTCGAGGGTGAGACAGGAACAGGCAAGGAGGTTCTGGCGCGCGCCATCGTGCGCGAGAGCCGTCGCAGGAGGGCGCCGTTCGTCGCGGCAGCCGAGGACGACTGATCGACGAGGCGTGCGGGTTCGGGACGTTCAGGGCTTGTTGCAGCTCGAATCGAGATACCAGTCGCCGTCCTCGCATCGGTACCATTTGTAGTCCGACGCGGTCGCCTGTACGCACGCACCGGAAGGCACCGAGGCCTGACGCGAGTTCGACCAACACTCGGAGGCCCCGCCTCCGCCACAGCCATCCTCCCACTCGCCTCCGCGACAGGTGTAGTCGTTGCCGTCGTACGAGCTCGTGACGCACGTGCCTTCCCCGACGTACTCCGCCCTCGTGTTCGACCAGCACCGGCTCTGAACCTCGGAGATGGCCTGCTTCGAGCCCTCGGTATTCTCGCCTCCGGCTTCGTGTGAGCCACCGCATGCCGTGACGGCGGCACCTGCTACGACGACCCATGACGCAAACAGAGGACCTGATCGGTAGATTGTGCTCTTCATGAGCGCGTACATCAGCAACCCACGTGCCACGCGCCGGTCTCCCTCGGCGGCGCGACGACTACGCCGCTAAAATCGCCGGCGGCGCGGCGCTTGGATATGCGTGGATCCAGCGCACGCCTCGCGCGCTCGCGGTACTTCGCGCGCGCTCGCGAGTCGGTCGCGAGATGCGACTCCCCTGATCCTCCCCGGTCTCGTGGACATTTCGACCGTACCGCAATCCGGTCAATCACCGCGCACGTGAACCGCCGCTCCGCCGGGTCTGTGGGATGAGATGCCTTTTGAGCGTGAGACGCTCGGCCGCGATTGCAGTGTTCGGTTGTTTGGCTGCCTGTCGATGCGATCAGGAGATCACAAGGGCACGTCGTCATTCCCCTTGCCGTGCGCAAGACCGACCTCCTCGAGATCCAGCTCGCGCTCGAGCCTACGGCGCGATTCATCGGTGATCTTGCCGTCGCGCAAAAGCTGAAAAAGGTGTTCGCGCTCGACATCGATCAGCTCGCTCCTCAGCTGGGATCCGAGCGCCGCATGCTTCCAACCGTCGCTCATCGCGTGTGCGTATTGCTGCGCGCGGGTGGCGTGCCGCGCGCGCAACAACTCCAGCACGCCGTCGGGTGGGTTTCGCTCGGTCGCGAGCTGCTGCAGGCGCCTGTACGCCGTCTCGATGGCGGCACCGCGCGCGTCCAGCTCGGCCGCCTGCTCCCGTTGGCGCTCCTCGGATCGATCGCGTGCGAGCCCCAGCCAGCGAACCACCGGCGGCAACAGCAATCCCTGCACGACCAGCGTGGCGACGATCACACCAAAGGTGACGAACAGAAGGAGATCACGATACGGAAAGGGTGCTCCGCTCGCGGTCGTGAGCGGGACCGCAAGCGCCGCGGCCAGCGAGACGACGCCGCGCACGCCGGTGAAGGCGATGGTGAACGGCGCCTGCCAGGGCGGAGCCGGATCGCGCCGGGCCAAAGACGGGCTCAGCCACCGTGGAAGGTACGTGGCCGGAAACGTCCATAGGAAACGCGCGGCAACGACGATCCCGGTGGTGACCACGGTCGCGAGCAGCTCCTCGCGGAGCGAGGCCGTCGCCGCACGCTCGATCAGCGCGCGAGCCTGAAGTCCGGTGAGCAAGAAGACCATGCCCTCGATGAGATAAACGACGAGGTCCCAGAAGAAGATCCCCTGCAGGCGCGTGGCGGAAGGGATCAAAAGTGGGCCCTTCCAGCTGATGTAAAGCCCAGCTGCGACGCACGCCAAAACCCCCGATCCGCCCAGGCGCTCGGGGAGCCCGTAGGCGACATACGGCGTCATCAGCGACATCGTGATCTCCACACGCGGGTCGCGTACCCAGCGCCGCAAGCGCAGGCTGAGCAAGCCGACGACAACACCCCAGACAATCTCGCCGATGACGAGCGCGGTGAAGGGGACCGCCGCCCGGCCCAACGAGAATACCCCTGTGCTCACCGCGACGACAGCGAAGCGATACAGAATCAGTGCAGTCGCGTCATTCGCCAAGCCCTCGCCTTCGAGAACGACCACGATTCGTCGCGGCAATCCCAGGCGCCGCGCAATGGCCAAAGGGGCCAGCACATCCGGCGGCGCCACGATCGCGCCAAGGACGAAAGCGACCGCCCAGGGCATGCCGAGCAGCCAATGCGCCGCCGCGGCCACGGCGCAGGCGGTGAACACGACCAATCCGAACGCCAGAAGCGTGATCGGCCGCAGGTTGAAGCGGAACTCGCGCCAGCTCATCGCCACGCCCGCCGAGTAGATGAGCGGCGGCAGAATGCCCAAGAGCACGAGCTCAGGTGCCAGCTCGATCGTCGGCAAACCGGGGACGAGAGCCATGCCGATGCCGGCGATGACCAGCAGAATGGACGGCGCCGTGTGGAGCCGCCGCGCGACCACCGCAACGACCACGAGCACTGCCAGCATCAAGAGGAGGGTTTGCATCGCCGCAGCCATCGCGAGACACACTGTTCGAAAAAACAGCTGGGCTTTCAAACCGAAGCGGTCAAAAATCTTCCCAGCACCCGCGAAGGTCCGAGGGGCTCGACCGCATACCGCAACCACGTTTTCCTGCTGGGCGCGACGTCCGCGCACCTTGTTGGTGCGGCCGCGCGAAGAGCGGGGCAAGAGAGCCGTCGATCCAGCGACGCAGCACCGCCGAGGGGTCGACCACAGCGCAATCGCGGTCGCGAATAGGGACGGATCGACCCGACGCGGGTGCTCCAGACGCTGCCCCCAACGCTGCCCTGCGCATCAGGTGATCACGACGTTCTCGCAAGATGCCAACGAGACGATCGCCGACCCGCTCTCAACGTCGACGTGATGATCGGTTCATCCACCGTTCACATCCCGGACAACGACGACGTCGGACGCATCACCGTCAGCGCCGGCGTGCAGGTCGTGAAATTCCCGAAATCGAACGGGCTCGACGACGACAAAGGGAATCATGTGTACAGGGTCGGATCCATCAACGTCCACGCCACCAAGGAGAGCGGTTCCGGCAAGAGATGCGCGCCGCTTCGCAAGAGGGCGATCTTCCGGTGAAATTCGACCCCTCGGCGAGCAACCCGGACTCGCAGAGCGAGTACGAGGTGGGATCCGGATCGCGCCGTTCGATGCGCCAGCGCTCGAGAGCGCAGACAATTCGAGCGCGCCATGCTCGCGCCAAAGGGCGCCGGCTTTCTTGGCCATCTCGCGGTAGGCGTCCATGTTGTTCTTCGGAATCGGCACCACAAAACCATCGACGTAGGCCATGGAACCCTCCTGTTCGAGTCAATCGTCTTAGTAGAGGACGTCGCGAACGCGAGCCACGATCGTGATCTTGCGAAATGAATGCCTCGTCTGAAAGAAGGCGAGAGGACGAAGGCCGTGTCGGTTCGGCTACGCGCCCCGCGGCACGATGCCTCGCTGCGATCGTCTTGCGCTGAGAGCTGCCTGGACCGTCAGCCAGATCGGTCCGAAGCAGTGCAGCCGCGCCCGTTCGACGGGCGCCGAATGATGGCGCGAATGCGTGGCCCGTTCATTCTTTTCGTTGCTTGGATCCTCTTCGTGACCAATGGACGGATCTGTGCGCCTGGACCCCGCGATTTTCGTGGGCGCAGTGGTCGTGCTCGCGCAGAACGTTCCGAGGTGAGTCTCGGCCTGCCTAGGGCAGATTGTTGCGGTATTTTTTCCACATGTCCTCGACGAACTTCGAGCCGGCACTTCCACCTTCGGGAACATCTCCGGCCATCCAGCGATCGACGTAGTCGAAGAACGGATCGTGGTTCCATTCGTTTTTGGCCTTCAGGACGAGGATCGCCAGCGCCTGCCCTGGCCACGTCAGGGACGTGCAACAGTTGCGATAACCATCGCAGCCGTCGATGAGGCCGGCCGGGTCCTTGCAGTCTTGTCGCCCACCATTGCAACTGCCGCCCAAAGCGCAGGCGTTCGGGAAGTAGCATGAGGTGCACGTGGCTCCCCAGAGCGCTTTGCCGTTGCTTCCGCGATAGGTCTGCTGATCCTCACCGGAGATTTCCCCCGGGCGTTTCATGCCGATGTCATTGAGCATCAGCCCCGCGAAGACGATGGGAAACTTGCGGCCATTCATGTGTCCGCCGTTCGAATCCCACGCGAAACCATTCTTGACGATGCCGTAGTTGTCGATACCTAGCTGAATGAGCCGAACGGCGAGTGTTTGCTGCGCGGGCGTGTCCAAGAGGACGTACTGCGCGATTTCGGAGACGACATTGCCGATCTCGCGTCCATAGCAGTACATGTTTTGGGTCGCACACGCATATTGGAGCGTCCAGTTGACCATATGATCGATCCACGGACGCTCCACGTGGCGCAACGCCGCGCTGTCCGAAGGTGCGGAGGCCGGCTTGGGCAGCTTGGGCAAGATGCTCCAGTCGATCATCGACCACGAGTAGAGAGGCTTGATGTCCTTTCCGGCGTAAGGAGGTCGAAACGTGCCGGGTGGGGGACGAGAAGCCACCACAGTGAGGACAGCCTGGGTTTCGACAGGGCCTGCTTGGCATTCGCCGTCATAGGTTGAGTATCCGGCGATCCCGCCGCCAAAAACGCACTGACTGCCGCCGTGGCTGATGCTGGAGACCAGCGACGAGACGGCCGTGAGCGTCAGAGGAAACGATGCTCGAACTGACGCATTGTAGTCGTAACCACGGCCGTCGTACCCCTGGCCATTGCCGATGGGAGGATTGACGACAGACCCGTTTCGGTCCGTGGTCGGCGCCGGCGAAACCGACGCGATGGTGACCGGCCCGACTACCCAAGGATCGCCATTGGCAAACTGGCCCACGTCATGAGGGCGGTCGAACGTCCAAGTGATTCCGAATTGCGAAACGGATGTGGCCAACATGGGTACGCCGCCGACGGGCGGCGAGGGTCCGCCCTCGGCAGCCGGCGAGGACGCATCGCGTGATTCCGAATCGGCGGCGGAGGCTTCGCTGCCGGGACTCGCTCCCGAATCCGACGGCGTTTCAGGATCACGCGCGCTGTCTCCGGTGTTTCCACAGTGGATGGTCGCCGCGACGAGCAAGCATATCGGGGCCGCAATTGTCTCACGCATGTTCGGCTCTCGATGCATGAGGCGCGCCAGTGCATCAGACCCCCGAAACGGGGCGCGTAGCGTGGGCTCGATGAGCGGAGAAGTTCGCGACCCATCGCGAATCGCGACAGATCCCGAGATGAGCCCAGGAAGCGGAAACGCGCTCCCACCTGATTCGGGCCAACGCGTTCGGTGACCCCCGACTGGGTTAGCTCGGTCGTCAGCAGCACATCGGGCATCGCGAAGATCGCGCGCCCGTCGCCATAGGATCTCTTCTCGCGCTTCGGCTC
>OBEQ012149899.1_pt1 | contig 12283 bp, 13 predicted proteins | sample 1670901 | NCBI WGS metagenome assembly OBEQ01 (sample SAMEA104232315, study PRJEB22302) | groundwater metagenome | biome: forest; feature: aquifer; material: groundwater | place: USA | collected 2011-08-07 | depth 5.4 m | reverse complement strand
GGATTACTTTCGCTTCCGGTTTGCGATCTCTCTTGCGTCAAGATCCGAACGTGATAATGGTCGGTGAAATACGTGACGCGGAAACCGCGGGTATTGCCGTGCAGGCTTCGCTTACGGGGCATCTTCTTGTGTCGTCACTGCACACAAACGACGCGCCGACCGCGATACCGCGACTTTTTGACCTGGAAATCCCGCCATTTTTGGCATCTTCCGTTCTGAATTTGGTTCTGGCGCAACGTCTCGTACGCAGAATTTGCCAGAATTGCGTTTTTTCTTACGAAGCAGACCCGGAGGTTGCAAAGATCGTCGGTGATCAACTGAAAGAGCTGGGCGCGGAAGATGCGGCATCCAAAATTCCCAAGGTTTTATATAAAGGTAAGGGATGTCCCGCTTGCGGGCTTACCGGATACCGCGGACGTTTTGGAATTTTTGAAGCACTGGACGTCAATGATAGAATTAAAAAGGCGATAGTTGATCCGAGTTTCAGTTTAGATCTTTTGCGGCGGGAATCTCGGAAAAACGGTATGGAAACCATGTTCGAAGATGGTTTGGCAAAAGTAGAACTTGCCCTTACGACAATCGAAGAAGTGTTGAGGGTGGTACGAGAATAATAATGCAAAATTTAAAATGTCAAATTAAAACTTTAGGAGCCGTCCCGCAACGGCGGGACTCATTAATTTTTCATTTTGATATTTACATTTTTAATTAAACTATGCTTTATAAATACACTGCCGCGGATAGCGCGGGAAAAATTATAGAATCGGAAGTTGATGCCACCGATCTGACACAGGCTCTGCATTATTTGGCGGGCCGTGAGCTGAAACCGATTTCAGTAAAGCCCATGAAGGAAAGAGCGAACACCTTCAAGGGATTTTTTGGAAGCATCAATACCGACGACAAGGTATTTCTTACAAAGTATCTCGCGCTGATGCTTCGTGTTGGGACCGACCTTCTTTCGGCGATAAATATTTTGGTTGCTGATTTTGACAAGCCGGCGGTAAAGAATTTTCTTCTTGAGGTTCGGGAAAATCTGACAAAGGGCCAGCCGTTTTATAAGGCGTTTGAGGCGCGCGAAGACGTTTTTGGTTTAACTTTCATAAATTTAGTAAAAGCCGGAGAGGCATCGGGTAATTTACAAAATACTTTTGAGGATCTTTCCACGTCGCTGGTCCGCGAGGCCGAACTTCGCAGCCAAATAAAATCGGCTTTTATTTACCCGATAGTTCTTCTTTCAATGTCGGTGGCGATAATCACGTTTTTGGTTACGTTCGCCCTGCCAAAGATCGCCAACGTTTTTAATGACGCCGGGATAACGCCGCCATTTTTTTCCCGCATCGTTTTTGGCATAGGGCTTTTTATCGGGGCGCACATTTATTTAATTTTGGGATTATTGTTCGGGACAATCGGCGTTGCGCTTTATTCTTATTACAAAATTCCCCTCGGCAAGGTTGTCCTCGGCCAGGTCCTCGCGAGGACTCCGATTATACGGCAAATCTATAAAGATCTGGCGATCCAAAGATTGGCCTCAACCATGAGTTCGCTCATGCGCGCAGGGCTTCCGATAATTCAAACAATCAACATCGCGGCGGCCACGGTCGGTTTTTCCGAATACCGTTTTAGTTTAATTAGAATTGCCGACGAGGGATTGGCGAAAGGATTGACCATCGGAGAGGCTTTTAAAAAAGAGGCCGTTTTTCCAAAAGTTGTCACGAATCTTATAGCAATTTCCGAAAAAGCGGGCCACCTCGAAGAGGTTCTGAAAACCCTTGCCGACTTTTACGCCGCGAACGTGAACAATAATATCAAAGCGGTGGTTTCTCTGCTTGAGCCGATATTGCTTATTACCATGGGAACGCTCGTCGCCTTTATCGCTCTTTCCATAATAGTTCCGATCTATCAACTTACCACTCAGTTCTAGGTCATGATACACGAGGCACGAGGCATAAGACATAAAACATGAGACAAAAAGCATGAAGTTTGAAACAAGAAAAACCCATCATGGGCCACAAGACAATATTAGAAATAGGCCTCATGCCTTATGGTCCATGTCTTATGATCGTCGCGGTTTTAGTTTGATAGAAATCGCCATTGTGATTGCCATTATCGGCATAATTTCCATTGTGGCGATATCAAATCTTTTTAGCCGCCGAAGCCGGGTTGATCTTGACAACAGCACAAGGCAGATCGTTACCTTACTGCGCGATGCGCAAAGCCGCTCAATCAACCAGGAAGATAATGTGGTTTGGGGCGTACATTTTGATAACACTACTACAACAAGCGGTTTTTATTCTTTGTTTAAAACTTCGTACAGCGCTACAAATACTGTTGCAAGATATAACTTGCCGAATCTCGTTCAATTCGCAACGTCCAGTATTGCGAGCGGCGGCACGTTAGATATTACTTTCACAAATATTTCCGGAGTCCCTTCAACTTCCACGTCTATAACGGTTCAGCTGGTTGTCAATATCGGCGCAGGAGGAGTGACGGAGGTTGCGACGAGTACCACAATAACGATAAGTTCGACAGGACTGATTTCGTTTTAGAATTTAGAATCTAGAATTTAGAAAGTAGTAGAATAAAGTAATGGAACAAATCCGTTTTTCTAAAAAAATTCTACATTCTACATTCTACATTCTACGTTCTTGTCGTAAGGGTCAATCACTCGTTGAGGTTTTAGTCGCGGTTGCCATAGGCGCGCTTTTCGTGATCGCGGCGATTACCATTATTGCCCCCGCGATAAACGTGTCGAGCGAAGCCGGAAAGATCCAGACAGGAACTGCTTTGGCCAGGCAACTTTTGGATAATGTTCGAACTTGGGCTGATGGTGATTGGCACAACGTTTTGAACATGGCAACGTCATCGGCAAATAAATACTACTTAAGCAGTTCGACGTCGCCATTTTCTTCGATATCAGGACAGGAATCGGTAAAAATTTCCACTACAACATACACGCGATTCTTCTATTTTGATGATGTTTATAGAGACGTATCAGACCTTGTTGTAACAAGCGGCGGATCCTATGATCCTTCAACAAAAAAAGTGACCATTGTTTATAAATGGCCGCCAATCAACGCCACCCACACGCTTTCCGCCTACATTACGCGAAGCGCGAACAGGGCCTTTTGGCAGACGGATTGGTTTAACGGTCCCGGGCAAAATGGTCCGGTAACGACGACGAACAGCGGATTTTCCACATCTTCAAATATAGATTATACGACATCAAGCGGATCCATATACATTAAGCTTAACTAAGAATAACCATAAACAATGGGGGCAAATTCTAAATTTAAAAAAATTGTTTGGACAATTGGTTGTTTTACCGCCGCCGTTCTTGGAACTGTTGTATTTCAGATTAACGTTGCTCATGCCGCGACAAACATTAGCGCCACCACAACAGAACACTGGGCCTGGAGCGATATTATCGGCTGGATAGATTTTTATCAGAGTGGTAATAGCAATATTGTTGTTGCTTCCAATGCCACTACGACCGGTTACGCCAGTTCGTCGGTCGGAGATATTTCTTTGGATTGCGCGACGACAAGAAGCGGAAACATTTGCGCGACAAGCAATTACGGCGTAAGAAATGACGGCGTGGGCAATTTGACGGGCTGGGGCTGGAACGATGAGTATGGTTGGATAAGTTTTGATTGCAATAATAACGGTGGCTGTGGATCTTCTCCTTACCAGGTTTATATTGATTCCATCGGCAATTTTAGAAATTATGCGTGGAACGACGCTATCGGCTGGATAAGCTTCAATTGTCATGACATTCAGGGTGTGACGTGTTCCACTTCTGACTATAAAGTAGTGACTAGCTGGCTGCCGACTTCCACAACGGCCACGCTCGAGTCATCGACATACGATACCGGAGTTTCTTCTGGAACACAGCTTAATTCCGTTCTCTGGCAAGGCAATTTGCCGGTTGGAACCGCTGTTAAATTTCAGTTCGCGGTTTCCAATGTTTCTAGTGGCCCGTGGACTTTTAGCGGTACAGATGGCACATCTGTCACCTATTACAATCCTGCCGCACCCGACAGTTCGTTGAAGCTCAACTACAGCCTTTATAACAACATGCGCTACTTCCGATATAAGGCATTTCTTCTTTCCAATGCCTCAAGCAGTCTTTCTCCGCGCGTTGACGATATTGTTGTTAGCTGGAGCCCGTAACGGGTGAGTTTTTAGGTGTTAGGTTTTAGTTGTTAGTTTATAATGAAATGGTGGCCCTATTTCTAAAACCTAAAACCTTAAATCTAAAACCTCGTAGCGGCCAGGCCGTTCTCTCTTTAGTATTTATTATTGGCGGGATTATCACCGTGATCGGACTAACGCTCGCGATTCTTGCGAATTCAATCATCAACTCTACGTCTGGATTTCAGGCCGTAGAAGGATCTCGGGCCGTGGCAATTTCCGGCGCTAACGACGCTCTGATGAGGCTTGCGAGAGTAAAGGGCCTTTCGGGCGCATATTCAATGCCAATTGATAGTAATTCGGCCAGCGTCACGATTACTCAGGACTCTCCTTTGAGCGGACTTGTAACCATAACCTCGAGCTCAACGGTTTCGAGGAAAGAAGTAAGGATTAGGGTCGTTGTTTCGAGAAATTCCACGAGCGGCGCGATTTCGCTTGTGTCTTGGGAACAATATTGATCATGAACTATTCAAAGCTTAAATCTTCGTTGAAGTATTATTTAAACAAGCTTCTTTCCTTTCTCAGGGTTAAGATTTTTATCGGAGGGATGGAAATTTCTGACGCGGCAATTAGGTTCGCTTATTTTGACGGCAGGTCTTGGCTGATGAGGGGCTTGAGACTTGAGCCGGGAATAATCGAAACAGGAAAGATCAAAGATTACGAAAAATTCGTTTTCGCTCTCAGGGACATAAAAGCAAAAGTATTCGGCGAAAAAGAAATTAAGAAAAAAGTAAGCACGATCGTTTCGCTTAGTTCAATAAGTATTTACAGTCAGGTCTTCAGCTTGCCCATAGTTGAGGGAGAGAATTTAGATAAGGCAATTCAACTAAATGTTCAGATGGTTTCCCCGGTCGAAGCCTCACAGGCGTATTCCGGTTGGCAGCTAGTAAAGCGCGATCAAGATGCTTTGCGCCTTGAGATACTCTCGGCATTTATTGAACGCAAGACGGTAGACGAATTGAGCAAGGCGCTTTTTGACGCCGGATTTTTGATCGTAGCCCTAGAATCTCGGGCCCTCGCCCTTTCGAGGGTTCTCAGGCAAGAAGGAGAAGGAATTGACCCGCTTCGTTCTTATCTCCTTGTCGGAGTAGACGGTTCCGGGTTGGATATTTTGATAGTCAGGGGCGGACAGCTTTATTTTGAATACTTTAATCCCTGGCGGGAAGTTATGGATGAAAATGGCCAAATAGCGAAAGAAGCTTTTCGCGCAATGATTTTAAGGAGCCTTCACCAGGTTTTTAATTTTTATAGCCAGCACTGGTCGGAACCCGTGACCGAGATCGTTATTTCGGCAACGGCTCTCAAGGAAGACGTTGTTGAAATAATTAAAGAAAATTTTACGAACCCCACAAGAGAATTGAGGTTAAAACTTGACCCGTCCGTTGGCTCGGAGTGGTATATTGCCATGGGTTGCGGTTTGCGCGGCATTATGTCGCGCAAAGAAGATAAAGAACTCAGTCTTTTAGGAATAGGCGCCAAGGAAGAATTCAGAAGAGAGCAATTGATGGATTTTCTGCGTCTTTGGAGACTGATTATGCCCGTTTCTCTCGGTGTTTTAGTTTTATTGTTTTTCCTCTCGGACCTATTTCTCGTTCAGTCGCGAGCCACCATAGAATCGCAAGAATTATTCAATTTATCTGCGGACCAGACAAAAGAAAGCGCAACGCTGCAGGCCGAAGCCAAGGAATTTAACAGGAGCGTTGCCATGATCAAGTCGGTTCAAGCGTCTTATTTGCCGAAGAGCAACTTTCTTGAAAAAATAAAAAATTTGACCACCTCCAGTGGGATAGAAATGTCGGCACTTTCTTTTCATTCTGTCGGCGAGCCTATTCAATTTGAGGGGGCGGCGCGGTCAGAGGACCAAATTATAAGTTTTAAAAAATCCTTGGAAGCAGACCCGCAGTTTAAAGACATAAATCTGCCGATAACAAGTATTCACTCAGACGGAACAACGGTTAGATTTTCAATGAGTTTCGGCATTGTTCAATAGATTGTAAATTTTTTCTGCTATTTTTTTAAACACGGGTAAAAAGATTTTTTTATCGTGGTCGGACATTCTCTTTAGAACGAATTCTTCCGCCTTTGTCCTCCGGGTTAAGGTTGGTAGCACTGCTTTGCTGGGCGGCATCTTGGGTCTTATTCCGATACGAAAACGCCAGAAATTTTTTGTACGGAGCGACTTGATGATTGACTCTACGCCTTTATGGCCGCCGGAATTGCGGCCAAAGCTTAATTTGAAATTGCCGATTTCTATATCGCTGTCATCGTGAATCACGAGTAGGTCTTCCGGTTTTATGCCGAAGTGCTTAAGCGCTGTTTTTAGAGTGCCGCCCGATTCGTTCATAAAGCAGAGAGGTTTTAAAAATATTTTCCCGCCGCTTTTGTGGTTTATAAATATATCCCTAAATTTCTTTGGCGCGGCGCCGTCTTTTAGATTTTTTATTGTTTCTTCAAGCGCAATAATGCCCACATTATGATAGGTTTCGGCGTATTCTTCACCCGGGTTTCCCAGGCCGGCAATCAGCTTAATTTTTTCTAATTCGTGCATTGCTTTTGTGGTGCGTCTTTCTATTATAATACTTGATATTCTGCGCGCGTGGTATGGAGCATATTGAGAATAAAAAGCCGCTATCGGGCATTTGCTTTTTATATTTTTTTGCCTTAAAATATTTTCATGCGCCAATTTTTTGCCTCCGTTTTGGAGGTTGTGGAAATAACCATTGTTGCCGTCGGGGCAGTTTTTTTAATCAGAACTTTTTTGATCCAGCCGTTTTTGGTCAGCGGTTCGAGCATGGTTCCCAATTTTTCTGACGGAGATTATTTGCTTGTGGACCAGGTAACTTATCGGTTCCGGCCTCCCGAGAGGGGCGAGGTTGTGGTTTTCAGATCGCCCGGCGACAATTCTATCTATTTTATAAAACGGATAATTGGTTTGCCTGGGGAAAAAGTGGCTATAAAAAACGGGGAGATAAAGGTTTTTAACCAATCGAGGGAGATAGATCTGAAAGAAAGTTATATTCCAAGCGGTGTTTCTACGGGCGGTAATTCAGAGTGGGCTTTGAACTCCGACCAATACTTTCTTTTAGGGGACAACCGGCCTTCTAGTTTTGATTCGAGGAGCTGGGGACCGCTTCCCGCCGAAAACATAATTGGTCTTGCGCGGTTGCGCCTTTGGCCACTCCCCGAATTTAAGGCGTTTGCGGCTCCGCAGTACTAGAAGGCGCGAGGCGCTAAACGTTAGACACGAGACAAGCAACATGAAACAAATAAAAAATAATAAAATAAAACAATTTGCGGCGAAAGAAACGAAGCAGATATTTCGCGCACCGAAAGGAACGCACGATATTTTGCCGTCAGATCGGCCATATTGGGATAGGATCGAGTATGTAGCGGCCGACACGGCCAAGATATTTAATTTCGGGCGTATTGAAACGCCGACAATGGAGTTCTCCGACCTATTTTCTAAAACCAACGAGGATACGGAAATGGTCCGCAAAGAAATGTATTCTTTAAAAACCAGGGGGGGCGACTTGCTTGCTTTGCGGCCGGAATATACCGCTCCCAAAGCACGGGCTTATTTGGAGCACGGGCTTTCGCGCCTCGGCCAGCCACAGCGGCTTTGGAATATGGGTCCGGTTTTCCGTTACGACCGTCCGCAACTCGGGCGCTACAGGCAATTTAATCAGATCGACTTTGATGTTATCGGCGGTTCTAATGATCCGATATATGACGCGGAAGTTATTTTAATTTTTACCCGTATTTTGCAGGAGCTGAAGATATCCGACACCGTTTTAAAGATCAATTCTATCGGATGCCGCGTTTGCCGCCCGCTTTATAAAAAGCAATTGCAGAATTTTTATAAAAATTCCAGAAAAAAACTTTGTTCCGATTGCGACCGCAGGCTGGACACAAATCCGTTGCGTCTGCTTGATTGCAAGAGCGAAGAATGCAAGAAGCTCAGAGAAGACACCCCTAATTTCTTGGATAAAATTTGTGCTAATTGCAGTTCACATTTTCAAAGCGTCCTGGAGCACCTCGACGAGCTAAAGATTTCTTATGTTTTGGATAATCACCTGGTCAGAGGACTCGACTATTATTCCAAAACCGTTTTTGAGATTTTTGCCGCAGGCAAGGGGAGCGAAGTTGGATCGCTGCTCGGCGGCGGACGCTATGATTATTTAATGGAATTTCTTGGGGGACACCTTACTCCTGCGGTTGGCGGCGCGCTCGGCGTTGAGCGGATCATAGCTCTGATGAAAGCAAGAGAAATGAATATTTCCCCGAGGACGATAAAAAAAGTTTTTGTTGCCTACACCGGAGAGTCGGCAAAAAAGAAGGTTTTAGGATTGGCCAAAGAATTAATGCTTGCCGGAATTCCGATAGTGGAAGCATTCTCGAGAGATTCTTTGAAGGCGCAACTGAAGATTGCCGATAAAGAGGGCGTGCTTTTGTCTTTGATCCTAGGGCAGAAAGAAATTTATGAAAAAACGGTTATCGTGAGAGATATGCGAACAGGCTTGCAAGAGGCAATTTCTTTGAGTAAACTTTTTGATGAGATTAAGAAACGCCTGAGAGGATAGCATGATGAAAGATTCCAACTGCATTTTTTGCAAAATAATTGCGGGAAAGATACCTGCGGAAAAGATATATGAAGACAGCCATTCCGTTGCCTTTTTGGATCTTGAGCCGCGCGCCCCGGGGCACACGCTTGTTATTCCCAAAGAGCATTCCGAATTTTTGTCCGGTTTGCCGGACGAAGAGATCGGCCCGCTTTTCTTAGCGGTAAAGAATGTGTCGGGTGCAGTTATTGATGCCGTTCATGCCGATGGAGCAACGATCGGGATAAATCAAGGTTCTGCTGCCGGTCAAGTTGTGGGACATATCCACGTTCATATTGTGCCGAGGTTTTACAAAGATGGTGGCGGGGCTATTCAATCCGTGGTGCAAAACAAGCCAAAAGAGTCGCTTAAAGAAATAAAAGATGAAATTCTTAAAAAATCTTAAAAACATTACTAGATTCTAATTTCTACATTCTACATTCTAGATTCTAGATTCTAGTTTATTAACACTATGCCTATCGAAGTTAAAAAAAGAGAAGGAGAGTCGCCAAGCGCGCTTCTTTTCCGTTTCAGCAAAAGAGTAAAAAGGAGCGGTGTTCTTAAAGAAGCCCGCCGGAGGAGATTTAAAACAAGATCGGTAAATCGGAACAAAAGAAGGATCTCCGCAATACACAAGGCTCAAAAAAGGAAAGATCTGGACCGGGCCAAAAAATTAGGGCTGGACTAAGCGTAAAATCAAAGATTAAATCTCAAAAAGCAAAACCAAAGAATTCGCTTAGTGAATTCCGATATAAATTTTACATTTTGATATTTGAATTTTTGAATTAAATTTTTATGTCCATCGTCGACAGTATCAAAGAAGATCTGAAAGCCGCTCTTAAAAACAAAGAAGAAGAGCGCGTTGGTGTTTTGCGCATGCTTATCGCGGATTTTCAAAATCGTTCTAAGGACAAACAGGCTAAAGGCGTGGATTCCGTTTTAAGCGACGAAGAAGCTATCGGAGCACTGCAGAAAGAATTTAAAAAACGCAAAGACGCGATAGGTCTTTTTCGGAAAGGTGGGCGCGAAGATCTAGCAGCCAAAGAAGAAGCGGAGCTAAAATTTTTGGAGGTTTATCTTCCGAAACAGGCTAGTCAAGAGGAGATTGAAGCTGTTGTCCGCGAAGTTATTTCCGCTGGAGACAAGGACTTCGGCTCTCTGATGAAAGAGGCAATGAAGCGCCTAAAGGGTAAGGCGGACGGCGGACAGGTCGGAGGGATAATAAAATCGCTTCTTGCCCAGTAGTATTGGTGTGATGGCCAAAATGGCAAAACTAAAGCATATTATACCACAACGATTGAGTGTCTAAACAACGCAATGATCAAATCCAAAAAATATTATTATCCAAATCGCAGCAATACTGCTGGGCTTGGTTAAGATTTTCTTATGCCGAAAGACAAACGGCCTATTTCTTTTTTGGAAAAGAAACTTAATTTTTTAGCCAAAATTGCGCTTAAAAAACTGCGGAAAAACAGGTGCTCGGCACCTGTTTTTCTATTGGATGGCAAGAAAATGGCCTTCTTGAAGCTAAAGTATGCCAAAAAGAAGCCAAGGGGCCTGGTTGATGTGCTCGCTTTTCCCGAGCCGGCCGGTTTTCCGCCCCAACGCTCAGGTAAAACCTCTTTGGGGGAAATATACGTGAACAGGGAAACCGCGAAATCCGATTTTGAGCGGGCGCGGTTCCTTGTGGTGCATGGACTTTTGCACCTTTTGGGCTTTTCACATGACAAGAAAACTGATATCCTTCTTATGGAAAAAGAAGAGAAGAAATTATGTCGTTTTTTGGGCATTAAGACAAGTTTTTAAACTAAAGCTCATGGGATCAAACTTCATTACGGGTTTGGACGTTGGCACTTCTTCAATAAAAGTTGCCATAGCGGAAAACAAAAATGGAAAAGCCTTTTTAAGGGGCATATTTAAAGAGCCGTCTTCCGGTTTAAGGAAGGGAGCAATTGTTGATTTGGCGGAAGTTTCCCAGGCGATAAGCAGAGCGATTTCCAATGTTAAAAAAATTTCAAAAGCAGCAGCAAAAAATATTTATGTGAACATCGGCACCCCGCAGGTTAAGATCCAGCAATCGCGAGGGATAGTCGCCGTTTCCCGCGCCGATAACGAAATTTACCAGGACGACATCGAAAAGGTTAAAAAAGCAAGCCAGGCGATAAATTTACCGCCGAACAGAACGATAATCCACAATGTTACAAGAGAATTTATTGTTGACGGGGTAGGGGACATTCTTGATCCCATAGGTTTGTCCGGAAGCCGGCTCGAAGGGAATAGTTTGGTAATGGATGCTTTTTCTCCGCACATAAAAAATCTTTCTCGGGTCGTGGAGCTGGCCGGCGGAGAAATAAGCGGACTTGTTTTTTCACCGCTTGTCGCAAGTCGCGCTGCCCTAAGCAGGGCGCAGAAAGAACTTGGCACGGTTCTTATTGATGTCGGTTCCGGAACTACCGGTATGAGCGTTTACGAAGAAAATAAATTAATTGGTGTTGCTAAGTTTCCTTTAGGATCGGCAAACGTGTCAAACGATCTTGCTGTTGGCCTCAAGATTCCCGTTAGCGCGGCCGAAAGCCTTAAGCTCGGATATGGCTATGCTTTGGCAAAAGACGTTTCAATAAAAGACCATGTTGATATGAAGAAATTTTATCCCGAAGCCAAGGGCCCGGCTTCTCGCAAATTTATATCGGAAATCATCGAAGTGCGTCTTGCGGAAATTTTAGATTTCGTAAATAATGAATTAAAGCTTCTCGGAAAATACGGCAACTTGCCAGGAGGCGCGGTGCTTGTCGGTGGTGGAGCAAAAATACCAGGGCTTACCGATCTCGTAAGGCAAGAACTTAGAGTTCCAAGTCAAATAGGGCTTCCAATCGAAGATGACTGGCAACTTTCCAACGAAAGTTTGCGCGAACCACTGGAAGATCCCGAATATATTGTTTCCTTGGGTCTTGTTCTTTACGGTATGGACGGAGAGGGTTGGCAAATAAAGAATCCTCTTTCCCAACTAAGCATAAGAAACGCCCTAAAGTATTTTATTCCTTAAAAAATCATGGCATCTTCAAAAAAACAGAAAAAAGTTTCCCGCGGGCCCGGAATAATGGCCAATATTAAGGTTGTCGGCATCGGCGGAGGCGGGGGAAACGCCGTCCAGAGGATGAGCCGTAATTTCATGCGTGGCGTGGATTTTATCGCTATTAATACGGACCACCAAGATCTCGACGAATGCGATGTCCGCCAGAAAGTTTATATCGGCAGGAATTTAACGAAGGGTCTGGGCACAGGAATGAATCCTGATTTAGGAAGACAAGCGGCCGAAGAAAACAGATCGGAAATTGCCGAGGCACTTAAGGGATCGGATTTGATTTTTATTGCCTATGGAGGCGGGGGTGGAACGGGGACTGGGGCATCACCCGTGGTTGCCGAAGTTGCACAGCAAACCGGAGCGCTTACCGTTGCTGTTGTGACAAGACCATTCGCTTTTGAAGGCAGCCAGCGCG
>OBEQ011528030.1_pt1 | contig 12284 bp, 21 predicted proteins | sample 1670901 | NCBI WGS metagenome assembly OBEQ01 (sample SAMEA104232315, study PRJEB22302) | groundwater metagenome | biome: forest; feature: aquifer; material: groundwater | place: USA | collected 2011-08-07 | depth 5.4 m | reverse complement strand
CATTTCTTCTTTACTGCCGAGAAAACAGAAAAAAATGAGTATTTTGATTTACTGAATCAGACGAGAGAAATCAGAAAGCAACTCTTGGCCAAAATGATTGATAAGCATGAGGGTGAAACGTGGTGTATTACTAAACACTTGCTTGCCACAACCATGCGAATGATGGAAGTCGGCACCAAACTCCTGTCGTCGGGCAAAAAAGAAGAATCGCAAGATATGTTTAAAAAAGCTTATGAGATTTACTCGCTTTTTTGGGCATTACGATTGAAATTGATCAATGTAGCCAATATAAAAAAGATTAAAGACAATCAGTTAAATATACATGATAAATCTGATTCTCAAAAACTAATGACGAAAGAAGATATCATAAGTAAGCTAGTTGATTGTTGCAAAGAATAACAAAAATATAGAAAACGAACCTTGTTTGACATATAGGGTATGGGGGTATATAGTATAAGTAAGGTCGAGCTTAATACTATTAACTTATAAAATATATGTTGGATCAAAAATTAAAAAAGAGAGCCCTCCATAGAGCAAAAATAATTCGTGGTCAGATGGACGGTTTAGTTAAGGCAATTGAGGCAGAAAAATATTGTATTGATCTTATAACACAATCTCGTTCAATACAGTTGTCATTAAAAAGTATGGATAGATTGCTCTTAGCCAATCATCTTCAAGGTCACGTGAAGCATATGCTTAACGATACAAAACAGGAGCATAAAGCTATAAAAGAACTAGTTGATCTTTATGCATTATCAAATAAATAAAAAACAAAATTATGGAATTCGATTACACAATAACTACAGCCAAGACTTTCGATGAGGCGGTTTTGAGCGTACAAGATGAAATCGCTAAAGTCAATATGCGGGTTCTGTATGTTCACGATGTGCAGAAAACGTTAGTCGAGAAGGGTTTTGAAAGGGAACCATTCAAAATTATTGAATTTTGTAGCGCAAAATTTGCCAATGAATTTTTGGATAAAGACATTAAGATCGGCCTGTGTCTGCCCTGCAAAATAAATGTTTATACCAAAGATGGGCAAACTTTTATTTCTGGAATGCGGCCGATTATTTTGTCACAATTTTTTCCACAAGTGGATTTGGGCGACAGGCCGAAAGAGATTGATCAAATCATTCAAAATATTATTAATAACGTGAAATAAAAAATATGAAACTATCAAAATTAATGCATGTTGCCAGTGTTATTGTGGGTTTAGCTGGGGTTGTTGCATTTGCGGGTGCTATTTTAGGAGGTTCAGATAACCTCGTATTCGGAATTACAAAAGTGGACGCATTGCTGTGTTCCGCTATTCTTATTCTCATCGCAACATGGCTTCAAATCGGAACGATTCATCACATGATGCTTGAGAAGCGCGGAGAGATCGTTTAACCAATTAATCCAAAATATATGCACAATCATAATAATAATGATAGTGAGGGTGGACATAAAGGAATGATGTGGATGATGATTCCGTGTCTTCTTCTGGTAGCAGTTGTGCTTTTTGGTGGAGGTGGGTTGGCTTCATCTAGATACCTCTGGTTAATCATACTTGGTGTTTGTGTAGTTCCCCATATCTGGATGATGTTTAAAGGGCATGGAGGACATGAAGAGCACAACGACGACAAGACAGAAGATAAAATTGGCAATTAGTTTTATTAAAAATTATATGAATAAAAAATCTGTTGGGATAATTTTAATATCAGTCGCGATCCTTTATTTCGTCACTACGAGTTTTGTCATTGGGCATGGTGTTCATCCTTTAAACATGTTAGGCACAATCATTGTTCTCGTTTTAGGGTTTGTCTTTATGTTTAAAACAGAAGAAGATGTTATACAGCCACAGCAATCGTCAATTGCAGAAAACACATCCGACCTTACTTTAACTTTGCAACCAAATAAAAAACTCAAAATATTTTTTGTCAGTTTAGCCTTTGGACTGTTGACTGCGATTATTATTGCTCTTACCTACCTTGCAACTTCAGCTGGAGAAACCCTCACAACTATTCTTTCTTTTGTCGGAGGTGTATCCAATATTGTGTTGCCTTGCACCCTGCCCTTAGTGTTTATTATTGTACCACTTTCAATGGGTAAGGGGTATAAAAAAGGATTAATGATGGCTTTACTTTTTGGTCTCGGGCTTACGGTAATGCTTGCGATTTATGGTGCTGGAATCGCGCTAGCGGGCAAGTACCTCGGCTTGGACCAGGCAACCAAAATTCTTTACATAATTGCCGGTATCGCTGCTTTTATTTTTGGTCTTTCGACATTGGCCCTTATTAGTTTCAAAATGCCATCATATTCCAAAGTCCCCGGGTTTATTCAAAGACAGCCGGATTATTTTAAGGCACTTTTTTTGGGATTCTTTTTGGGTAATGCCGGCGTGGGTTGTCCCAATCCAATTACTTATCTCATTCTTACTGCCGCCGCTGGCACAGGCAGCATGGCAGTCGGCGCTTGGTATATGGCAGTCAACGGACTGGGTAGAGCCTTACCGCTTATCTTTTTCTCGGTTTTGGGAATTTTAGGGGTGAATGCCGCCGGAGGTTTAATGAAGCGTAAAATTACCGTTGACAAAATCACAGGCTGGATCCTTGTTGCCATCTCATCGTTTATTATATTAAATGGAGTCTTCGGCCACCTTTGGTACGAGGGGTCAATTTTTCACGATGGTATTAATATGATTTTGGGAAAATTGGGTGGAGGAAAAATATCTGAAGCAAATATTCCAATTGAACAGTTTGAGCAAACCGTTCCTTATTTCAAGTTAGGCGCTTGGATTAATCTTCTTATGCCACCGTCTATCTTGATTTGGTATTATTTCAAAAAAAGAGGTGAAATGTTAAAGAGGACATTTTGGATATTATTATTAATTTTTATTATCTGGGGATTATTAACAATGCCTTTTGGCTTTAAAATAGGATAATATTAAACATATGATTCAAATAAAAAAATATTCAATAAAAGGTATGGATTGCGGAAGTTGCGCCATTTCAATAGAGATGCTGTTGGGGAATCAAGCCGGCATTAAATCGGCCAAAGTGAGTTTTGACGCCAAAGAAGCGGTGATTGAATTTGATGATGCTCAATTTAATTTAAAAGAAGTCGAAAAAACAATCAATCAAATGGGTTATACTCTAACTGAAAAATAATTATGATCAACATCCAATTTGTCACTGTGCCCGGCTGTCATGAGTGCGCCAAGGCCAAAAAAATTTTTGAAGAATTAAAACCACAGTATCCAGAGATGCAGGTAACGGAAATTGATGTTTCTACCCCAGTAGGTATGGGACTAGTTCAAAAGTATGGTATTTTTTCAAGTCCTGGAATTATTATTAATGACGAACTGTTCTCAACCGGCGCTCTTAATAAAGGTGAATTTATCAAAAAATTAGATGAGTTAAAAAATTATAAGAAATAAAGGTCGAAAAAATAAGTAATTAAAAAATTTATAACTATGTTCAATATATTTAAAAAAAAATGTCCAGTTTGTAAAATGGAATTGGAAAAAGGAAAAGATTATCCAATGGAAGGCGGTAAAAAGTTTTCTTCAGAAAACTGCAAAGAAGAATATGGAAAGAAATCTGAAATGCAATCAAAACATTCTGGCGGTGGTTGTTGTCATTAAAAAAATCAGAAAATTATAAATTAATTATTTAAATTTAAAATTATGGGAAAATTATCTTTAAAATCATACGGTTGGAAATGTGTTCTTGGGTCAGAAGTAGTATATGTCTTGTGTTTGTTGGGCGGATTTTTGCCATTTCGTAGCGTAGAGGGTATTAAACTTCATCATACAGTTTTTGAAACATTACCCGGATTTGTTTGGATTAGTTTTAGTAGTTTTTTGCTTGGTGCAGTATATATGTTTGTTTTTGGTTGGATATTCGCTTCCTATTTTGTTTGGATGCATAATTCGAGTTTGGTCGAAAAATTATAAAAATAACTTACAAGAAATATATGCACAATCATAATAATAACAATAATGGAGACGGTGGGCACAAAGGAATGATGTGGATGATGTTGATTTGTTGTGCTTTGCCACTTCTTCTCATTCTTTTGGTTGGAACAGGCGGAAGAGCGTTAGGTGGCTCTTCGTGGGTCATATTTGGTGGAGTCGCGGTGATGGTAATAGTCCACTTATTTATGATGGGTAAGTCACATAAACACGACGATGGTTCAGATGAAAAACACGAAATTAATGGAGAAGAAAATAAAGATAACAAAAACGGCAATGGCCATAAAAATTCCGGTCATGGATGTTGCCACTAAAAATATATGATTAACATTAAATCAATTTTCAAGTTTTGGAAAAACAAAGATGACAAGAAATCGATTCGCGTGTCTAAAGACCCTGTGTGTGGAATGAGGCCAACCGATGGCATTGATTTTATGCACGAGAATATAAAATATTCTTTTTGTTCTGGTCATTGCCAACAGCAGTTTGCAAAAAACCCAGAAGCCTACATTATAAAATAATCATGAATAATATAACAAAATCAGTTTTATATGGAATGCTTGGAGGCTCTATTCTTCTCGGAGTTTATTTTGCAATACTTACATTTGTATCTGGGTGGAGTTTTGCGCAAAATCAATTCGCGAGTTACTGGTATTTTGTCGTCAGCTTGGCAGTAGGTTTTGGAATTCAGATTGCTTTGTACCAGTATATTAAAAACCTGGTGCACAGTGGACAAGGCATGGGTAAAATAGTTGGTGTATCCGGCACCACTTCCACGGCGGCCATGATCTCTTGCTGCGCCCATTATTTGGTAAACTTATTACCAATTCTCGGAGTGACTGGACTCGTCACATTTGTCGCACAATATCAGATCAGGTTATTTTGGGTCGGAATTTTCTTTAACATTGCCGGTATTGTATATATGGCAAATAAAATTTATAAATTTAAAAAACATTCATGAAAAAACAATTAATAATGATTTTATCAATAGTTGTTTTTGCCGGAGGATTTTTTTATCTTTATTTTAGTGGTCCCGTAAAAAAAGTAAGTTCGGTTGTTGGTAAGGCAGATCAACAGACAAATAGTTCTCAAAAGTGGGAATCAAAAATTGATGATCAGGCATCAGTTACGGTTACAATCACCCCGGTTGATATTTCATCTCAATCAAAAAAGTGGAAATTCGATATTGTAATGGATACCCATTCGGTTGAATTGGATCAAGACATGACTAAAATCGCTGTCCTTATTGATGACCAAGGCAAAGAATATAAACCACTTGGCTGGAATGGTCCGGTCGGGGGACATCACAGGGAAGGCGTGTTGATGTTTAATCAAATAATGCCGATTCCGAAATCTCTGGAATTAAAGATTTCTGGCATCGGTGGTGTTGTGAGAAGTTTTGCGTGGTAGCTTAAATAAAATAAAATGATTATGAAAAAATTTTTAAACTATCATCATATAATTCGCTATGGACTTGGTCTCATATTTATTGCTAATGCACTAGTGGCATTTTTTGCGCCTGCTGAATTTGTTGAAATCATAAGGAATTCTTTTGTCGCGTCGATTGCTTTAGCTATAGATGATAAATATTTAATTAAAAATATATGAACAATAACCGCGACAAAATGAACAATGAAAAACTTATGTATACCTGTCCTATGCATCCACAGGTCAAGAAAAATGAACCTGGCCGATGCCCAGCGTGCGGTATGGAGTTGATCCCAGAAAAGAAAAATCAAGAACATGCAGGTAATGATATGCAGAAAATGAGTCATGCAGATCACGAGGCGGCAATGACTAATCCACAAATAGCTAAAGCTATGGAAGTGGATATGCGTCGTCGATTTTTTATTTCGCTTTTACTTTCTATCCCTATTTTTCTATATTCACCAGTTGGTATAAATATTTTCAAATTAAATTTACCGACACCTATTCCTGTTAATTGGTTGCTTTTAATTCTTACTACGCCAATCGTCTTTTGGACCGGTTCAATCTTTATTACTGGCACATACTATTCTCTCAAAGCACGTAAGCTTAATATGGCGGTACTTATCGCTACAGGCGTGCTTGCCGCTTATCTTTTCAGCGTTTTACTCACTATAATCGGCGGTACGGAAACATTTTTTGAGGCGGCCGCGCTCTTAGTAACTTTTGTTCTGTTTGGTCATTGGATGGAAATGAAATCTCGCAAAGGCACATCCGACTCTCTACAAGCTTTATTTGATCTTGTTCCTCCAAAAGCAAATGTTATTCGAGACGGAAAAGAAATAAATATTTTGAGCGCAGAAATCACTCATGAGGATATTATTGTATTGCGACCAGGAGATAAAGTGCCGGTAGACGGCGAGATTACTGAAGGAGAAACTTCCATTGACGAATCATTGATAACCGGAGAGTCTATTCCTGTTACCAAAACCATCGGTGCAAAAGTAGTCGGTGGATCGGTGAACCTAACGGGTACAGTTAAATTCAAGGCAAAGCAGGTCGGCTCGGAGACAGTGCTTGCTCAGATTATCAAAATGGTTGAAACGGCGCAGAACTCTAAAGCTCCCGGGCAGAGGATTGCCGATCTTTGGGCTGGTAGATTAGTGATAGTTGCTATTGGCTCTGGAATAGCCGCCTTCATTGGCTGGTATTTTTTTGGTAGTGCTAGTTTAATAACTGCTTTGACTTTTGCTGTGGCTACGATAGTTATCGCTTGTCCTGATGCTCTAGGTTTAGCCACACCGACGGCGGTGGCAGTCGGTACGGGAATAGGCGCGAAACATAATATTTTAATCAAGGATGCCGCTACACTTGAAAACACTTCTCGCTTGACGGCTATCGTGCTTGATAAGACTGGAACACTTACCGAAGGAAAACCACAAGTTACGGATGTTAAAGTATTCAATGGTTTTAATGAGCAAGAAATTCTTCGCTATGAAGCGAGTGTTGAAGCTGGATCAAATCATCCGCTAGCTAGAGCTATTATGGAAGAAGCCACCAAAAGAGGCGCAACACCGCTTAAACAGATTGAAAAATTCGAATCTATTGCTGGGCATGGATTGAAAGCTATTATTGAAGGAAAGGTTGTACTGGCTGGTAACGAAAAACTTCTAGTTAACAATGGGGTGTATACAAATAGTGCCCGATCTGTTCTTGATCAGCTTGCAAGCGAAGGCAAAACTTTAAGTTTGATTGCGGTTGATGGTAAACTTGCCGGAGTTGTTGCTGCCGCTGATACAATTAAATCAAGCGCACAGAAAACAATCACCACTCTAAAAAATCTCGGTATTGAAGTAGCTATGATCACTGGTGATCATAAAAAAGTAGCAGAGGCTGTGGGAAAGGAGTTGAGTATAGATAGAATTTTTGCTGAAGTTCTACCACAGGATAAAGAACAGTATGTGCAGAAGTTGCAGGACGAGGGTAAATTTGTTGCTATGGTTGGTGACGGGATTAACGACGCTCCGGCTTTAGCCAGAGCTGATATCGGTATTGCTATCGGTGCAGGGACAGATGTGGCCATTGAGACAGCAAATATCGTTCTAATGAAATCAGACCCATACGATATTGTAAGAGCGATTATTCTTTCCAAAGCTACGGTAACTAAAATGAAGCAAAATCTATTTTGGGCGGCAATCTACAATATGCTGGCTATACCTGTGGCAGCCGGAGTATTTTACAATTCTCTTGGCTGGACACTCCGTCCGGAAATCGCGGCCTTGCTTATGTCAGCATCGTCTATTATTGTTGCGACCAATGCCGTACTATTAAAACGCGTTGAACCGAAATTAAAGGTATAGTTTAATTAATTTAAATAGATTGAATAATAAATTTGACGGTGTTTCTGTATCTCCCAAAAACACAAGCCAGTTTGAAAAAATAATCAAAAAAATTCCTTATGCTAAACTCGGAATAATCGAACAAAATCGCTCCGAAATAAAATCAGTTTATTTGTTTTTTAGATTTTTGGCTACCTTTAAAACATTAAGGAAGAGCATTGCAACTGTTACTGGTCCGACACCTCCAGGGACAGGGGATATAAAACCTGCTACGTCATTTACAGATTCAAAATCAACATCTCCGACAATTCCAGAATTTAATTCTGAAGTTCCAGCATCTATGATCACTGCGCCGTTTTTTATCATATCTCCTTTTATGTATTTACCTTGACCCATTCCCGATATTACTACGTCAGCTTCTTTTAAAATCTCTTCTTTTCGCTCTGTCTTACTGCGAATAATTTCTACATTTAATTTTCGAAAGTTAAGTAATGCAGCGACAGGCTTGCCTACTAGTTTACCTTGCCCCACAACAACTATTTTTTTATTTTTTAAATCTAAATTAAGAGAATCCAAAAGAGCAATACAGGCAAGGGCAGTCGGAAAACCTAAAGAACCCCCCCCTTTATAAAATTTATTACTTGTAATAGTATTAAGACAATCTACGTCGAGGTGTGGATCTACGGAATTCAAAATTTCCTCATGATTTAAATTTTTTGGCAATGGAAGTTGAATAATTATCCCGCACATATTTGGAATTTTATTTAAAATTTTTATTTCTTTTATTAAATCTTTTGTCGTTATGCTAGCAGGAAAAAAAGCTTTATGAAAACGAATCCCGATTTCTTCAGCTTTATGTTTTTTCATATTTACGTACTGAGAAGAAGCAGGATCCTCTCCCACAAGTACATCACAAAAAACTGGCTGAAAAAGCAAAGAAGCTATTTCCTTTTTTATTTCGGCTAAAATTTCCTTACTTATTTTTCTTCCGTCGATTATTGTTGTCATTTTTATTAACTTTTCTTTATATTATCATATTTTCTTAGTATTATTAACTAGACATTAACACATTATGATATAATTGTTATATGATTGCACATGGTCCAAAAGATATTTTTAATCATTTGACTGGACAGCCCGGTTTTGATTACAATCAAATTACCGATGATGTTTTTATCGGTACTAATATGTGTTGCCAGGTTGGTTTTTCCAAAGAGCTCCTATCAAAAGGAGTTCGAGCTGATATTAGCCTTGAAGAGAATCGTACAGATGCCCCAAATGGTGTAGATTATTTTTTATGGCTTCCAACAGAAAATGATAAACCACCAAGTCCTAAAGGTCTGGAAATAGGGGTTAAGTTTTTAGATTTTTTAATTATCAATAAGATAAAAACTTTTATTCATTGCAAAAATGGACATGGACGGGCGCCCACTCTTTTTGCCGCCTATTTGATTAGTCATGGCAAGAGTGTAGAAGAGGCAATTAATTTTATTTCATCTAAGCGACCGGCAATCCACTTACGTGAATTACAGATACAAGCACTTAATGAATTTAAAACAAGGATATCTAGCGGGCATAGATTGACAAATGAGCATAGTGCATAGTATAATGGGGTTGAATAAACGTTCATTAAAAAACTCCGTACTTAAAAAAGTAGTCATAGCCAAAAGGTCCCGAACGCTCGGTATTTTTTGGTTATGACTACTGCGGTAGTCCTCTGGCATCCACAACCTCGGCTTTCTGCCTAATAGAATGGGCGGAGAAAGACAGAGATCAAAGGAGAAGATCTTGAGTCACCAAAAACATCCCAAGCCACCCAAAACACCTAAACCACCCAAACCACACAGGGTAATGCTCAGTTCCCTGGCAGTCGAATTAAGTCTTTCCAAACTCTTGGAAATTCAAGGTATGGGCAACCCTCTTTTTTGCATCTTGTGTGAAAACACAGAATTTGAAAGGGAGATCACGCAGAATCGCCACAGTGGCTTGTGTGTTCTGTGTTTGTATTTTGGCGACAAGAGTGTCGTCGTTGCCAGAGTCCCGCTTAAGGTTTACATTAGGTTTCTTTCAGCTCAAAAACACCGGCCCTCTGCTTAAAGCGGAGACACCAATTCAGACCATTCAATTGAATGGTCAAAAGGGAGAATGCACCATGCGTATTCGGCAACTCAGGAAAATCTTTGGGGCCCAAATAGGCCGTGACGGTGCCGAGGGCATCATATCAGGGCGCAAGAAACTGGTTAAGCTTAAGCGCCCAAGCCCGCGGGAGCTGTCGGCTCGTACCCAGAACGGGCCGGAGAAGAAACAAATAACCGAGAAGGTCGCAAGAGATCTTCTCAAGGTTGTGGGACGGAGCACAGCCAGGCAGTGCGTGACGGCGGGTCGCTGGTGGGAGGTGGTTGATGCCCACGAAGAGTTGCAGCACTTAAATGCCACAGTTGGCCCACTCTAGCGGACTAGATAGAGAAGAAGATTGAACAAGTGAGCTGTGGGATTTCCTTTAGGATTTCCTCGCTCACTTGTTTTCGTTTATATTAAAATCTTTGTTATACTAACAATAATGAACAAGAGAATTTGGATTTTTCTAATAGTTTTATTATTTTCGCTATTTATTTTGTTTTTTGTATTTCCAGAATTTTTTGGCAGTGTTGTGTCTTACAGCCAAAATAGTCAAGCTATGAATGTTACACAAACGGAAGATAAAATAAATGTACCAGTTATTCCGCCGCTTGATACTGTGGCTTATGATAAAAAATTAAATGAAATAGCCAACAATCCAATACCAAAAGTTGTTGTTCCCAAAAAAGACAAAGATGGCAAAGAAATTCCTGTTCCAGCCGTTCCACCTAAGCCAAATCTTTGGCCCGTAAAGACTGTTTATCCCAACGCCGGTGCTATTTTACCATTCAACCGCATTATTGCTTATTATGGAAATTTATATTCAACTAAAATGGGAGTGCTTGGAGAATATCCTGAAACTGAAATGTTGGCAAAACTGGATGCGGAAGTAAAAAAATGGGAAAATGCTGACCCCATTACGCCAGTAATTCCTGCACTTCATTATATCGCTGTCGTGGCTCAGGGAAGTCCCGGAGATAGCGGAAAGTATAGATTTAGAATGCCTGACACAGAAATAGATAAAGTTTTGGCAATAGCGGCAAAAATAAATGCATTAGTCTTTCTTGATGTTCAGGTTGGTTTTTCTGATGTTCAAACTGAAATTCCATTGCTCCAAAAATATTTAAAAATGCCAAACGTACATTTAGCAATTGATCCAGAATTTTCCATGAAGGGAACTATTCGGCCAGGAAAAATCGTCGGCACTCTCGATGCGACTGACATAAATTTTGCTTCAAATTATTTAGCCAATCTCGTGCGAGAAAACAATCTTACTCCTAAAATTCTCATGGTTCATCGCTATACCCAAAAAATGGTTACTAATTATAAACAAATTAAAACATTGCCGAAAGTGCAAATTGTGATGAATATGGACGGGTGGGGAATGGAAGCGAAAAAAATCAATACTTATCAACAATTTATTTATAAAGAACCTGTTCAATTCACTGGTTTTAAATTATTTTATAAAAATGATATTTTGACGAAAGGGACGACATTGATGACCCCAGAAAGTCTTTTAAAATTAAGTCCCCAGCCGGTTTATGTACAATATCAGTAATTGTGATATAATATGAGTATGAATAAAATAAATAAAATAGATGATTTTTCGTTACCTGGAAGTGAAGATGCAAAAAGAGCTGCGGCAAAAAATGTTGCCGAAAGAGCTGAAAGAGAAAAAAATGTCGCTGAGGTAAAAAAGATTATTCATGAAATAGAACTCATGCAAGAAAGTTATCTTGATAATGGTGGAAAAGAAGAAGACAATGTAATGAAAGATTTCAATGATTTAATAGAGGAATTAATTACAGGTACAAAATCACCTATAGAAGCGAAGGAAAAAGCACCAAAAATATGGATTCTGAAAAAGAAATAAAGGCATGGCGGGAGGGGAAATATAGTGAAAAATTTTCTAATGCATTTAGGGGAATGTATATAGCTTTTAAGGTGACAAGACACGCCTTTATACACGTTATCGCAACGTTGATCGTCGTGGTTCTGGGATTTTATTTTAAAATTTCTAGTTTTGAGTGGATTGCGCTAGTTTTTGCTATTGGTTTTGTATTAGTTTCAGAAGTTTTTAATACAGCTATTGAAATAGACATGGATTTAACCTCACCGGAATATCATCCCTATGCTAGAGACACGAAAGATGTGGCAGCTGGAGCCGTATTATTATCTTCGTTTGTCGCAATCGTTGTCGGGCTTATTGTTTTCTTGCCAAAGATTTTTTAAATTGATAGAATTTAATCATGAATAATAATGTAAAAATCTTTATCTTAATAATCGGTCTTTTAATTTTGGGAACGATCGCTTCCGTACTACTTAAATCAAATTTATAAAAAAGAGGTATAATTTATATTATTAATTAACCAAAAATTATATGGGAAAAGGAAATAATGCATATAGAAAGGATGTGAAGAAGCCAAAAAAAGCTAAGAAGAAATAGT
>OBEQ011184717.1_pt1 | contig 12291 bp, 13 predicted proteins | sample 1670901 | NCBI WGS metagenome assembly OBEQ01 (sample SAMEA104232315, study PRJEB22302) | groundwater metagenome | biome: forest; feature: aquifer; material: groundwater | place: USA | collected 2011-08-07 | depth 5.4 m | reverse complement strand
GTCAGGAGGGAGTCGTTCGTGCCGGTTTTAACCATATTCACTAGTAGTTCAGACCGACATGCCATTTCAACAAAGTGTTTATTTAATATCGGTTCTCCGCCATGATACAGCACGATGACGCGGAATTTCTTATTTCGTTTATTGGAGATGTCTTGAAGTTCCTCTTCAATTTTCCTGAATGTTCCCAAGCTTAGGATTCCGGTCGGACTCATATCTAATCCTGTGGGGCAATGGATACATTTGAAGTTACATGATGCCGCCGGTTCTATGCGTACTACGAAGGGAAAGGGGAGAATGTATCGATTATCCTCCTCCATGTTTTTGACCTCCCTACATGTTAAGTAACTTTGTAGACAGTATCATACGAATCACTAAGCGACAAGGGAGTTGTTTGATTTTAAAAACTATTTTTTTACACCAACTACATTGGTGTATCTATTATTTTCAAGGGTGTACATGCTTAGTAATTCTTGATTTGATGTAACTTCTTCCAAACGACGGCTTTTCCGGTTTAGGTTATAAAGTTTAAAACCGAGTTGTTGTAATAATTCAAGGTATGTTACTGGCTCCATGCCATACTTTTTAATCGCAGCAGGCCAAAATTCAGTAATAATTTTTATAGAGCTAGATCGCTGAATAAGAGTAGTCATCCCTTTTAATGCCCCTCCTTCAGCTCCCTGAATATCCATCTTAATAAAATCAACCGTTACACCTTTAAGAAACTTATCAAGTGCTACGCCATCAATCTCCAGAATCTCCCTACCTTCACCAGAGTCGTATGTCTTATGATCTCCGACAGATCCATTACTAAGATATAGTTTTTGGATTTCAGTTTCCTCTGTTACGGCCTTATTGATCGCGACGATATTGCCGTAGCTATTAAGCTCTATATTCTTTTGGAGAATTGAGAAATTCGATGGGTCAGGTTCAAAGGCATACACCTTGCCGTGCGGACCAACAAGTTTTGCAAAGATAAGGGAATAATATCCAATATGCGCCCTGATATCCACTACGGTCTGGCCAGGCTTTATTTCGTTTTCGACAAATCCGGTTTCCTGGCGTTCATAAATCCCGTTCAGAGAAATCGCTAGAGAATCTTGATCGTCCAGAATCATTTTATGACCTCCAACTTCAGCGTATTTCGATTTAAAAGAATTGAGAATGGCAACATTCAGAACATTAAAGGGCCAGCGTCGACCAAGTCCATGTCCTGAAAATTTTCTAACAATTTTTCTGTATGACGATAACAATATCTGGCGAATGTTCATTGCGTATACTGTATATTATTTAAGGGTATAATGCCAGGGCGTTTAATTCAAAAAAAAGACCCCGTGTCGGGGTCCGGAATTAGAAATAGTGACCGGAGGGAACCGGTTCGATTTGTTTTGTCGTGTACAGATAGGCGCCGTTTCGGTTGCACCACCAGACGACTTTTAAGAACCAGTCGTCCCATGAATTCCAAGTTTCGGTTGTCCGGTCGATGCAGTATTCTACCGGACCTGCTTCAAGTGTAGCTGGTTTGCCCAGGAGGATGTCCTGATAGAATTCCCAGTACTTGTAGCCAAGCTTAATGTTCAGGTTTTCACTCTGAAATGGGAACTTGAGTAAGGCGTGGTTAAATGTAACGGCATCACTTATCTGCTCATCGTTTATGGGTGCCGATTTGGCATCCCGCAAGAGGCGGAGTGCACGCTCGGCTTCACCGTAGAAGTCGGCCAGTTTGTTTTCGACACACAGCTTGATGAAAACATATTCATCGGCTGGCCACCAGATATCCAGCCATTCTTTGGAATGGCAGTATTCTTCACTTCCTTGGGTGATCTTTTCTGCTGTTTCGTAGAAGAATTTTCGGATGCTTGTTAGGGCAGGAAATTCTGTCTCCGAAAGGGAATGAGTATTGCCATTTGTGTCAGTGTATTTTCCATCTGAGAAAAGTTCGACCATATCGCGGTAACCAATCCCACCTAACTTATCCATAGCAACAAGAGGAATTTGTAGGAGCTTGTTGAAGTGCAGAAAGGTTACCATCCAGGTAAATACTCGGAGGTGGACCCATTCTTCGGTAGGCATCGTTTTTGAGCCGATAACAATTTCCTGCATTTCATAAATGCCGTCTGGTGCTTCTTGCTTCTTGCCGTGGATAACGGTTATTCTGATATTGATCGTCTTTAATCCGTGGAGTTCAATATATTCGGGATCAGAAGATTCGGCATTTGGCAGGAGGGTGTAGATGTTAAATGCGATTCGGTTGTGTTGGCCCATGAAGATATGATGCGCAACACCGTCAGCGAAGGAGGCGTAGGTTTCAGCCGGCAAGCACATAATCATATCTGACACGGTCAGTGTACCATCGGCCGCCGCCTTATACTGATTTTCTTGGTAGGCTTCGATATTCATGTTGTCGCGACGAATCAGCTCCAGGGTCTCCTGGTTCGTAGATTGGATGGACATAACTCCGGCGGTTTTAAGACCGGCTTTGTCCAGAATGTTTAGAGCCACAAATGAATGTGGCTTTGGATTTTTGGCGTTTTGTGTAGCAATAGCCTTCGGATATCCGTACTGCCCGCGAACTCTTGCGAACTCTTTTGCGATATCAACATCGCGGGGTAAAATACCGAAATTTGCATCTCCGACAAACACATATCGTATTTTGTGTTTACCGAACCATTCAATATCTGCATAGACGTGCTCAAGGGGAAACTTTGTTAGCTGTGTTTCAAGTCCGCCGGCCCAATCGCAAAATGTGCATGAATATGGACAGCCGCGGTTGGTCTCCAGAAGGGTAATCCATAATTGATCTGGGAAAGTTTGGATTAAATCATCAAAGGTTCCTGATTGGTAGGGTGATGGCACGACAGCTAAGTCTACAATTCTGGGGCGCCGTGGGTTTTGCACGAAAATACCATTTTTATTGACGTAGCTGGTAGATGCAATGCCTTGCCATTCGGTGCTCCCATCAAGCATCCGTTCAACAATGTCTAGAAATACCGTTTCTCCTTCGCCATGACAGGCAATATCGACGAAAGGATATTTTCGATGGAATGTTTCAGTAAAACTCAAGCGTTTTTTTTGAATTTGAACAGTGCCGGGAACCTTCTTCTCGTGGCCAAATCTTTTCAGTCCATCCGGAACATGAGGTCCGCCAAAAAGAATGATGACTTCGGGTTTTTGACGTTTTAGCTCGCGCGCAATTGCGCAGGTGCGCTCGAAATTCCAGACGTACACGCTAAATCCGACAAGATCAGCCTGGAGAAGCTTAGCAACGATATCTTGTACCGAAGAATATTTGTAGATGGGAATAAGAAACTCCAAACTACTGGAATCGCGAACATATTTCTTTACATAAGCTTGCATGTAGCCGACAGAAAGTGGCAGATAGCATTGTCCGTCCGAGAATTCGTCGGTTATTTGGACTAGGCCTACGATAAGCTTTTTCACACTCAATCTCCTAGTGTTGTTAATGTTCTAATTTGACAATCATACTTTACTGGTAGTACCTCGTCAACATCTATTGATGATTCTGGTTATTGAAATAAAACCCCGGTAATATCGGGGTTTTGCATGTATGTACTAGCAGGATTTTTCAAGATACAGATATGTTTCGTCGGTATTTTTTTCCACGAATCCATTTTTGGTAAATATCCTAATTGATCCGGGATTATCTTTTCTGATAGTCGCCAGGGCTGGTTGAGGCGAATGCAGTTTCTTCCATGACTCTGAAAGTAGATATGTGCCCACGCCCTGACCGTGCCAGGCTGGGTCGATGGCTATGGAAACAGTATAGCCACTCTCGCTATAATCATATCGACAGTATCCAACGACGTATTTTTCGATTTCAGCCACAAAGCAGTAGTTTTTTTGGGTTTTGAAATATTTATTTTCAAACCAGATGATGTGCTGGGGCAGCGGTATCTCAGCCTGATTTATCGAAGAGCTTTGAGCTTGCGGGGTGTTGCGGATCTGCCAGACGCGTTGGGCATCGTTTTGGCTTGCCAATCTAATCTCAGTGGAGGGCTTTGTCATATTCGACCTTTCACATGCGATCGCTTGAGGGGAGTGCCATATTGTATATCTTTTGTGGCGATTTTGCCAAGTACCCCCTCGAATAACTTGGGAGCGAGGCCATATGCCGGACGAATGACCCGTACGTTTTTAGTGGTGAATTTTTGCCCCTTTTTTACATCCTTGGCTATAAAGATAGATTGACGGAAATTACGATTGTGTCGCTCGGCGTCATTGTTTGGTCCGTAATGTATACTACCTAGGAGCTGTTCGGTATTTCTAATTTTCTTAACCATTGCAGAAAATTCTTTTGGATCGACTGAAAAACGGTCATCAAAACTCCCATTGCCGTGGCGGAGATTGAGATGCTTCTCGACGATCGAAGCTCCAGCTAGAACCGCCATAGCGGGCAGATCGATGCCCCCGGTATTATCGGAAAAGCCACTAACAACCCCAAAGCGATGCTGGATGTCGCGGATAGTATGGAGGTGTGTGGTCGCGTGGTCGGGTGAAGCAGCGTATGAAGTTAAGCAATGTAAGACGGCGATGCGACGGGCTCCGTTTTTTTTGAGGGTGCCGACTGCTTCTTGGGCTTCTTGTCGAGAGGCAAATCCAATCGAGATAATAACTGGCTTGCCGGTTGCGGCAACCTTTTTAAGCAGGGGGGCGTGAGTTGCTTCATAGGATGCGATTTTGTACAAAGGGACATCCATTTTTTCCATAAAATCAACTGAACTAACGTCAAAAACCGAGGAAAAGAAAATCATACCGAGTGACTCGGCTAGTTTTTTGAGTTTGGGCTGCCAGTCCCAAGGAGTGTAGGCCTTCTTATAGATACTGTAGAAGGTTTCTTTTTTCCAGGAATTTGGGTTATTTTTGCCGCCGACAATAAACCAGGGCTTGTCTGAATTAAGGGTCATGGTATCGGGGGTATACGTCTGGAGTTTTACGGCATTGGCACCAGCCCTAGCTGCAGCTCTGACCAGTTGGACGGCTTCTGTATAGTTTTGACGATGGTTGCAGGATATCTCAGCTATGATAAAAACCGGATGACCTAATCCGATGTGCGTAGTCCCATAAGGAGTTTTTAGCGTGAATGATCTCATAGATATCGATCTGATTGGCTAGTGTTCTGACTCAGATTATATGTTCCAGATTTTATTTGTTTGATGCCATGTTTCTCTAATAATATGATTTTTTTCATTCGTGAGCTAGCATACATTCGATTAATTTTTGTGCGCAATGTCGGAATATGTTTTAGGATGACTCGCTCTGCCGAGACAAGAGTGACTTTTTGTCTAAACTTCAGCTGGCTAATCAATGCTCGGATGCGACCTAGATGATATGTATTTGAAACGATACATATTTTTTTTGGATGCCGTGCGACGAGTATTTTTTTTAGGGCTTGCAGCTGTTGAAAGGTATTGTTTGATCTATGCTCTTTTTGAATATTTCCTGCTGGGATGCCAAGTGCGACCAGTTCGTTCTTCATAATGGAGGCAAGCGGTGGACTACCAGGAATCTTGTCCAAGTGACCCTTGCTACCCGATACAATAATCTGTTTATCCGGATCGGCTGTGAAGAGATACGTTGCAGCGATTAGACGTAAATTACTTCCGGGTATAGTGCCGTAGAGTCCGTCGCTTTGCCAGGCTCCATTTTTATTTTTTGTTAGACCTCCACTTAGAACAAATAGCATAGGCTCTACAATAGTCTTACGGGTATCCCGAAATCGTGCATACGCTCCTTGATACTATTGGAGGTGTGGCCGGAATAATGGAACATACTGGCTAGTGAAACCGCATCGGCTCCGCCGATCTTTACTGCTTCGATGATGTCTTGAACTTTGCCGGCACCACCGCACGCTATGACCGGGATTGAAACTGCTGCTGAGACAGTGGCAATGAGATCGGTGTCATATCCCCGCATAGTGCCATCGCGTTCGACGGATGTAAGAAATATCTCACCCGCGCCGAGTTGTTCGACCATCTTAGCCCAGTCACCAACTTTCATTCCAGTATTTTTTTGACCTCGGGCGGTGTGCACGTAATAATCCCGGCCGATTTTTTTAGCATCAATCGAGACAACTATCGCCTGACTGCCATATGACTTGGCAATTTGGCTGATGAAAGTTGGGTTCATGAGTGCCGCGGTGTTGATACTGATTTTATCGGCACCTATCGAGAATAATTTCTCGATATCCTTGATTGTGTGAATGCCTCCGCCAATTGTTAACGGCATAAAACATTCAGCCACAATGTCGCGCACAATTTCAAATGCAGGTTGGCGATTTTCCTGGCTGCCCAAAAGATCAATGAATATTAGCTCATCAACATTACGACTGTTGTATACCTGCGCCATTTGAATCGGATTCCCAAGGTTACGCATTTCACCAAATTGAATCGTCTTGACCAGGTTGAGGCCATTAAACAACATGCAGGGGATTATCCTAGTTTTTAGGTTAGTCTTTACCATTGGAATTAAGATTGGAATTAAGAAAATTTTCGAGGAGTTTTAATCCGCTGGCTTGGCTTTTCTCAGGGTGAAACTGAGTGGCGAATATATTTTTGTATTGAAGACTGGCGGCAAACATATCCCCGTAAGCGCAGGTAGCTGTTATGATATTTTTGTCCTTGGGCTTCATGTAGTAACTATGCACAAAGTAAAAATTTTTATCAGGAATATTTTTGAATAACACAGCGTTTTTCTTTGTTTTAATTTCATTCCAGCCGACATGGGGTAAACGCAGTTTGGGTGATTTAAATTTTATAACATCGCCTCGGATCCAGCCAAGCCCAGGGTGTTCGCCAAATTCATAGCCAGTTTCAGCGAGCAATTGCATGCCCAAACAAATACCTAGAAACGGAATTTTTTCTGTAACCACTTTACGCGTTAAGATCTCAACGAGTCCTAATTTCCGAATTCGATCCATGCCATCCCCAAAGGCGCCTACTCCAGGCAGAACTAAGTGGGTGGCAGAGTCGATATCTTTGTTTGCGCGTGATACGACAGCGCGTGCTCCCACCTTCTGAAAGGCTTTGCGTGCTGAAGCGACATTGCCCATTCCGTAATCAATGATGATAACTTTCATAGTAAATAAGAAAATACGTAATTAAGAAATCAGGTAAATATGTAATTAAGTAATAAGACAGTCATATAATTATGTAATTTAGTAATTGAGAGAATATTATTTGGCGACCTGTCTCTTCGTTGAGTTGATATAATTATTGATTTTATGGTGAAGAATACTGAATCTATCCTTTAAGCCCAGGAAGTCTTTATTTGCTAAAAGATTTCTTTCGTAAAGTAATTCAGTCCAGTGCATTGCTTCAAGCAGCGAACCCCTGGCGTTATAGTTGAATTTATTTTTATCAAGGTAATGAAATCTACCGAACCCCTCTGCTATATTGGCCCCGACAGAATCAACCGAAGTTATCCATTGGTCCCCAATAACTTTTTTAATTCTCCAGTCGAATGTATCATAAATACCCCAAACTGCCATTGAAAGTTCTTTAGATAGTGTATGAATTTCCAAGTCCTGTAATTCCATAATGTCGTGCTAGTAATTAAGTAAATATGTAATCAAGTAATTACTCAATTACGATTTCGTTTCCCAATTACATGAAATTACTTCTTTATCAAATTGCCCGCTATATCTCTTGCGAATTTGCCTTGGGCACCTATTTTGAAGATCTGCTTATTGGTAAATTTATCGAATAGTTGATCGATTTCTTTTTTTGGCAAACCGGTGTATTCGGCTAGCATTTTTACGCCATAAGCGGGGTATTTACCATCGTATTTCTTTACAAGATCGAGTCCTTCCTGGCGAGTGATTCTGCCATTGCGAATATCGAGGCATACATGGTCGGTGGCTCGTCCGAAGCCATATTTAAGGAATTTCAAGTAATCGTGGATTCCCACGGTAGCTTCGTCCAGGTTCTCATAGGTGGTGTACGTGCCTTCGATTGGGCCATCGTCTTTTACATTGAAGCCGTATTTTTTTATCATCAAGTCTGTCTGCTTGCGGGCATCCCACTTGAAGTAATAACCTAAAAAGAGCCCGGTAACCCCTACACGCTTTAAGTCTGTATCTTTCGGATAGGTGTAGAGAAGTAAATCTTTCGCGGTGATACCGTCAGTACCAACCATATCATTCACACGATTTCCCAAGAGTCCACCAAACTCTTCCAGCCATCGGCGGTCGATATAATTTTTCTCACGTGAGCTTGCCGGACCGCCGTATTCAAGTTGGGGATTCTCGCCCCAGATTAACAGAGGGATATTAAATTTTACGGCTATATTAACGGGACTGGTAAAAATGCCTAGATGGTTTGGCCACTCATTATCGCCGACGCGGCGGAATCCTTCAATGACCATTTTTTTATAGACGGCTGGATTTTTTTTGATATATATCATGTCACAGCCAAAATTTCGTATGTTCTCCAGGTTTTTCCTACCCAGATCGGTAATGTATGTTTGTTCAAAGCAAACTAACAAGGGATTGAGCTTGTAGACTTCTTTAATCATATACACCTGATAGTGGCTATCTTTGCCTCCTGAGACCGGCACGATACAATCATAGTTGCCTCCGTCCTTAGAGCGGTAGCGGGCTATAATTTTTTCGAATTCTTTTTTTCTAGCTGCCCAGTTTATTTTTTTATGCTTACTCTCGGCTGATCTGCAGGCATCGCAAACACCCTGCTCGTCAAAAAAAAGGTCAGGTTTGGTGTTGGGCATCACGCACTTTGTGCAATAGGACAGCATAGCTTTAAAAATTTTTAATTTTTAATTTCCACTTTTTAATGAATTTTTAATTCGTATTGTGCTAACAATTTTATGGAAAATCAGAGTAAGCTCCTGAACTTCTTGCCAGTATTTCCGTAATAAGTCTCTACTACTTGGATAATAAACAGCTAACATTCGCAACCAGTGCTTTGTTTCTTGTGATTCTTTCTTGCATATATAAATTTTATTTGCGAAATCCTTTCTCGAGCTTGCGCCATTTGCCTCCATATAATTAGCGCCGATGCTTGTTGCCGATTTGATAATTTGAGTTAAAACTGGCAATACGAGAGGATCTTTTTTTGCTTCACGACAAAACTCAATAATTTTTTCACCAAATTTTGCCGTTCGTTCTTCTAGGTCATAGTTGCTTTTGAAATTATTCATTGAAAATTGACTGAAAATTGATTGAAAATTTTAAATTTAAAAAGTAGAAATTATTTAAGACTGCCGTTAACCTGGAGTATGGAGGGGTGTATTTTTGTTTCTTTGTTGAGCATGTCGATGAGTTTTTGATCGGATTTGTATTTCAGCGTCATAGCGTCGTTGAGTTTGTGGATGGCTGGATTTTTATCGATGACGGTGAATATATTTTTCAGGCTTGGCTCTTTTTTGCCAAGCCCTTCAAATAGCGCGTTAAACATATCGAGGTCTTGTTGGACATCAAGGGTTAATCGATAGGGTCGAATCCACTCTTTGGGTAAATCTGCCATGTCTACCTGAAATATATCTTTGTTGGTGATCATATACCAGGTCATGTATTCAGAGTGCCGGGCGTCTCCTAGATACTTCATGACTCTTTTTAGGGTATTAACATTATAGACCTCGCTATTTTGACCGACGGCAAACTCTTTCGGGCCGGTATAATCGTTGCCTCTTTCAAAGTGTCGCGCTAACAAATATTCAGACATTTCATAGGAGACCACCGGGCAATCTCCGGTTATTCGGATGGTTACATCCAAATTATATTTTTCAGCTACGCCTAAATAGCGGAGCATTACGTCATCAGGATCTCCGGCGAAAAACCGTATGCCATGTTTTCGAGCATACTTAGCCAAAACTTGATCCTCGTCGAGCGTCGAAGTTGCTAAAATTATCTCATCAGCAGATTTTATTTTTTTAGCATTTAGAATACATCGCTCAATTGAAGCTAGCCCGGTAATTGGCAGAATGGCTTTGTGTTTCAGCCGAGTTGATTTCATGCGGCAGGCGATGATTACGCCAATTTTGGCTTTACGTAAATCACTGGTGGTGACCGCTTGGCCGGGTTTCACGTCTTTGGCGAATACGTATTTTTTCTTCATTAAATCTTTGATTTCCCCAACGGTGAGCCCCTTTTGGGATGTTCTGCGAAAATCAAAATTGCCGAAATTCACTACATCTCGTTCAATTATGGCAATTGAGGCGATTGGCTTTTCAATGGTTGTATTGAGATACGTGGTTTCTTTTTCGGCCACAAATCGGGTGCCCAATATTTTTTCACATTCCTTGAGTTTGTAGAGTAATAAGAAGCATTCAGGCGCTTCAATAGCTGACTGGAAGTCATATTTTGTTTTCTTTCGATTTAGGCAGACGTGCTTTTCAATGTGTCCAGCTCCTGCCAGTGTGGCAAAGGCCGGTATGTCAAAAGCAAGCGGAGATTTACCGTCGATGTGATCAGCATAGGATATGATAAGCCCCGGAAATTCTGCTTTTAGAATACGAATCTTATCGAGAAGCATATCCTCAGCGTCGGTGGGGTAGGCTTGGAATCCGGCCTGCAGGATTATTTCATTATCGAAGTAATGTGTTTTTAGGTTGGCGAGTATCCCGCGGATGTTCTCTAATTCTCTGCCAGCAATATTTAAGATTACTTTAATTTTTCTTCCTTTGATGACCCCAGATAAGCTTTTGAGCACTTTTAAATTATCTAATACTGAAGATTGGAGTTTTATACCAGTGACCAAGCGTACATTCTCCTTGAGTACCTCAACGCTATAGAGATCAAAAACATCAACCCAAACATCGAAGCCCTTGCTCTTGGCATACACTAAGGTTTTACCCCAAGTCGGTTTATCGAAAAATAATTTTGTATATACCTTATACCACTCGTAATCTTTGAGGGCGAGCTGATCGTACTTAAAAACCTGGAATTTAATTCCGCTATTTTTTTCTTGCGGCAGGGCGTCAATGAGTTTGTGAACGTATTCCTTGGACCCGCCATGCGAATTCGCTATCTCAAATAGAAGGTAGGTTCTCATTTCTTTTTCAACAAAAACATTGCATCAGCATTAGTATTAGTAGTATATGGATACTTTTGCTCTTTGGCTAGGCGGAGGTCTGGAAATCGCTTAAGATATTCGACAGCGAAATCTCTTTTCCAAAGGCGATCTTTATGGCCGCGATAGGTAATCGCTTGCGGCCGGAGGCTGAAATACTCAAATCCCCAGATGTATCTTTTGCTGACGCGATGTATTTCTTTCAGGGCCTTGGGTAGGTCTTTGGGGTTGATGTGGATGAGTACACCGGAAGTGAAAACGAGGTCAAAGTGTTTATCTTTGAATGGAATATCAAAGGCGCTTCCGGGCATGATGTGTATGTTTTCGCTATATTTTTTGGCGAGTTGAATGGCGTTAGGATTAATTTCAATGCCATAGAGGTTTTTGAATCCTTGTTTTTGTAGGGCGATAAGCTGGTTACCCGTACTACATCCGACCTCTAATATTGAAGCAAGCTTTAACTTGCCCAAAAAATTTTTATTGATGGTCGATCGAGCAATGCCATAATTGGCGCGATAAAAGGCGTCAAGTTTTTCTGTTGTAGGGTATAGATTGCGGGCGATGTATTCAGTGCCGAATTCGGTGGCCCAGAATTTTTCTTGAGGTGTAGTTCCTAAAGCAATAGTGGCTTGATTCTTGCTTTGAGTTCTTTTTTGGTTAGCCATGTTGTGTTTGTGTTACTGGCAAATGCGACGGGAGTGTCAATTTTTGAGCCCATTGTGTAATAGTGTTCGAAAAGTTTTGCTTTGGGTGCAAATTCGGGCAGGATAACAAAATATTTGCCTATGCGGATTGTGTGATGAGCTTCGTGTTCGGTCAGAAGCGTCTCGTGTATTTTTTCACCGGGGCGAATGCCGGTTACTACTTTTTTGGCTCGTGGCACGAGTGCGTCAAAGAGGTCTAATATCTTCATGCTTGGGATTTGAGGAATGATGATTTCTCCTCCGTTCATATGTTCAAGCGCGAAAGACACCAAGCGGAAACTTTCTGGTAGCGTTAGCCAAAAACGAGTCATCTCCGGATGGGTCACCGAAACCTGTTTTATCTTAGGATTTTTTAAAAGTGTTTCAACGATACTGCCTCGACTGCCCATGACATTACCGTAGCGTACGGAACTAAAAATACTTCTGCCCGATTCCAGGCTGGTATATGAATTGGCAGCTACAAAAAGTTTTTCAGCGGCCAGTTTCGTTGCGCCATATAGGTTAACCGGCTGGACGGCTTTATCACTTTAGATGAGTAGGGTCTT
>OBEQ010716088.1_pt1 | contig 12291 bp, 3 predicted proteins | sample 1670901 | NCBI WGS metagenome assembly OBEQ01 (sample SAMEA104232315, study PRJEB22302) | groundwater metagenome | biome: forest; feature: aquifer; material: groundwater | place: USA | collected 2011-08-07 | depth 5.4 m | reverse complement strand
GCGATGGGCTGCCCACGGATGCCGCGGACCACGGGAACGACTACCTCGATGGCGGGGCTGGCAACGACACGCTCGCCGGTGGTGGACGAGCCGACAGCTTGTTCGGTGGCGACGGCAATGACCAACTCGACGGCGACGGTGACGACGTGGCCTTGTCCGACCAGGGCGACGATTACCTGGATGGTGCAACGGGCAACGACACGCTCTTTGGTGACGGAGGCAACGACACGCTTGTCGGCGGCGACGGCGACGACGGCCTGAACGGTGGTGCTGGCGATGACATCCTGCAAGGCAATGCGGGCCTTGACAACTTGCACGGTGGTGGCGGCAACGACATGCTGACGGGCGGCGACGGTGATGACGGTCTCGCAGGCGAGGACGGCAACGACACACTGCAGGGCGACGCAGGTGATGACGGCCTGCTCGGCGGCGCTGGCACCGACATCCTGCTCGGCGGCACGGGCTCCGACAGCATGGACGGTGGTGACGGCGACGACGTGGTGGTGGGCGACTCCGAAGACGACTACCTCTACGGTGGTGCTGGCAATGACACCTTGGATGGCGGCGCAGGCACCGACTACCTCGCTGGCGGCACGGGCGACGACACCTACGTTCTTGCTGCCGGGAACTCCCCCATCAGTGCGCAACGAAACCTGGAAACCATCGACGACAACGATGGTGAGAACACGTTCGCGTTCGATGGCGTTGACGCCAGCACCGTCCGGCTTGTGGGGGACGACGGCGGATCGTTGCAAATCGCGTTCTCTGATTCAGCTGCCGTGCTGGTGCTCAACGGTGCGGCAGGAAGCGGCAACCAATATCGATTTGCTGGCCAGCGGACCTACACCTACAGCGAACTCGTCGGCCAGTTCTCCGACGCCCCTGTGAGTGGCGTCGACGCATTGGGAAATCAGCATCGGCTGGGTGGGCGAGGAAATGACGTCCTCCAGACCAACACCGCACCGTTCGTGCAATCGGGCGGGCCAGGGAACAACGCGCTGAGCTTGAGGAGCGACGACGCGCTTAGCACCACCACAGCATTTGCAACGCTTTCGGGCGGGCGGGGCAATGACACGCTGATCGGCAGTGGCGGAAACAACACCTACCTTTACAGCCGTGGGGACGGCACCGATCTGGTGACGGACACGAGCGCCAAGTTCGACGCCAACAACGTGGCGACGCCCAATCGCATTGTGTTCGGTGCAGGAATCACGGCCAGCGACATCAGGCTCAGCCACGACGGCGCGCTTGTACTCAATGTCGGCGCCGCCAACAGCGGCGACGCCGTCCGAATTTCCGGATTTGACGCTGCCAACGCACTCGGCACGCCAGCGATCGACAGCTTCGTCTTTGCCGATCGCAGCGTGCTCAGCTATGAGCAGTTGATCGCGAAAGGATTCGACACCACCGGCAGCGCCGGCGACGACATCCTTCAGGGCACCAACGTCGAAGACCGTTTTGATGGGGGTGCAGGAAACGACACGATGCGCGGCGGTGCGGGCGGCGATGCCTACAGCTGGGGAATCGGCAGCGGCCAAGACGTGATCGACGATGGCGATATCACTCCGGCCGCCACCGACACGCTGCGCATCGGCGCCGGTTTGGCGCCGCTGGACCTGGTGCTCATTCGCAACGGCAACGACCTGATCGTGCGCGAGCGCAATGGCACCGACGGGGTCACCGTGCTCAACCATTTCGCGGGAGCGGGTGTCGAGGCGATGGTGTTTGCCGACGGCACGACGTGGAATGCGGGCGCCATCGCGGCGCACGTGACCAACGAGTTGACTGCAGGTGGCGATTCCTTCACAGGGACAGCGGGCGACGACTATATCGACGCAAAGGCGGGCAATGACACCGTCCGCGGCGCCGCAGGCAACGACGCCATCGACGGAGGGTCCGGCAACGACGCCCTTTACGGCGACGCGGGCAACGATCAACTGGCCGGCGGTGCTGGCAACGACAGCCTGTATGGCGGCGCCGGAGCCGACGTGTACCTTTTCGGCAGGGGCGGCGGCGCGGACACGATCGACGACCAGAGCAACGATGGGCTCACCGACGTCCTGCGGCTCGACCCGGGCGTCTTGCCGCAGGACGTGAAGCTGAGCATTGGAACGTCGATCGCGTTGACGATCGTCAGCACCGGCGACGCGATCAGCTTTGCGCGGCCCGACGGCACGGCCAGCTCGAAGATCGAGCGCATCGAGTTTTCCGACGGCACGAGCTGGAACGAGGCGCAATGGGTTCAGCGCGCGCTGCAAGACGCTGCGAGCAACGGCAACGACGTGATCACCGGGTTTTCGACCACGAACGACACGATCGGCGGATTGGACGGAAACGATACCCTGTCCGGCCTCGGCGGCGACGACTCGCTGGATGGCGGCGCGGGCGATGACTCGCTCAGCGGCGGCGTCGGCAACGATCGGCTTCTGGGTGGCGCAGGCAACGACACGCTGGATGCCGGCGACGGCAATGACACGCTGGACGGCGGGGCCGGTACCGATGCGCTGTACGGCGGAAACGGCGACGACACGCTCGCTGACGGCGAGACGATGGTCGGCGGGCCGGGTAACGACACCTATGTCGTGAGTAGCTGGCCGGCGGGCGGGCGCACGGTGACGGTGATCGAGGACGCCGGCGTCAGCCAGAACAACGACGTGCTCGTGCTGCCGATGGCGGCTTCTGCGGTCACGGCAGCGCGAGACTACAACTACGCGACCGGCGATTTCGACGATCTTGTGCTCTACGCGCAAGGATCGAATGGCGCCGTCGTCGTACCCAAGTACTTCTACCAACAGGACAACGCCTACAAGGTCGAGACGATCACGTTTGCCGATGGCGCCGCCTGGTCTGTTGCAGATGTGCTCAACGCGGTCGCGCCCACCACTACTGAAGGCGTCGATTGGGCGGTCAAGGGTTTCCGATGGGCCGACGTGATCGATGGCAAGGGGGGAAATGACTACATCAGCGGGGGCGGTGGCGATGATCAGCTCTTTGGCGGCAGTGGGCGCGACAACCTGCTTGGAGATGAAGGGGCTGACAGCTTGTATGGCGGAGTCGGCGACGACTACCAACTGAGCGGAGGAGCCGGAAACGATTTCGTCGACGGCGGGGCTGGCAATGACACCCTGATCGGTGACTTCTACGTGGACGGCAGTTCAACCCCGAACGACGCTAACGACACGCTCGTTGGAGGCGCCGGCGACGATGTCCTGATCGGCAATGGCGGCAACGACACTTTCATCGTCGGGCGCGGTGACGGCAACGACCGCATCGTGGAGCGCACGGGCACCGACCGGGTTCTCTTCGCTGCGGGCATCGTGCCCGGTGACGTCAGTCTGTTCCGCGATGGGCTGGACCTCATCATCGCACTGGACAGCGGCGCCATGCAGACCACGGTGTCGTCACACTTTGCTGGCGCGGCGAATCAGGTCGAGCAATTGGAGTTCAGCAACGGCACGGTGTGGAACGCTGCCGAGATCCAGACCCGCACAGTGGCAGGCGCGCCCAACGCGATGACCGGGACGGCCGGCAATGACCTGTTCGTGGTGGACAACGCCGACGACACGATCAACGAGGGCGCGGGCCTGGGCATCGACACCGTGAGCAGCTCGGTGTCCTACGTGCTCGGCGACAACCTCGAGAACCTCACGCTCACGGGCTACGTGAATCTTTCTGCGACCGGCAATTCGATGGACAACGTGATCACGGGCAACTCGGGCCGGAATGTGTTGCGAGGCGGGGGTGGGTTCGACACCCTGGTCGGCGGGGCCGGTGACGACACGTATTACCTGGGCGGCTACGGCGACACCGGCTACGCCTTGGTGGAAGCCCCGGGGGGCGGCATCGACACCGTGGTCGCGACGGGCGGCTATGCCCTCCCCGACAACGTCGAAAACCTCACGGTGACCAGCTCGTACCCCTACCGGTTTGCCGCGAACTTGGTGGGGAACGCGTTGGACAACATGCTCTTCGCCGACGCATCGCGCGAATACAGCGTACTGGATGGCGGCGCAGGCGCCGACACCATGATCAGCGGTGCGTATGGGACGACGTTCTACGTCGACAACCCAGGCGACGTCGTGCTCACGAACGACGGACTGGGATACGCGAATGGAAACAGCACGGTGGTTAGTTCGATCGACTGGACGCTGGGCTCTACGTTCCAGGACACAAATCTCACGCTAAACGGGACGGGGCTGCGTGGCGTCGGAAACCAGTGGGCAAATGCGCTGACCGGCAGTGGTCCCGGTAGCGTGCTGGAAGGCCTGGGGGGTGACGATACGTACAACATCGTCTGGAGCGCGACCGGCCACGATACGGTGGTTGAGCAAGCCGGCGCAGGCAACGACACGGTTTGGATCAGCGGGCTGCAGCAAAGCTACTCGCCAGCGGACTTCGCCAACGTGGAAGGCCTCGGCCTGAAAAGCAATACAGGTGCGTCCAGCTTGGTAGGCGACGCCGGGCCGAACAGGCTTTACGGCAACGAATACAGCAACATGCTCTCCGGCGGCGATGGGGACGACTATCTTGTTGCCGACATCATTCCTTCGTACCTTGGCGGTGACTACTTCGGAGTAGACACGCTGATCGGTGGTGCTGGAAACGACACGCTCGCCGGCTCGACGCTCGATTCGTTCGACGGCGGGGCAGGCAACGACTTGATTCAGGTGGGCTGGGGCGCGTCTGGCGGTCCGGCGCGCGTGATTTTCGGTCACGGCTACGGTACGGACCGCGTCTCTCTGGCGAACGCCAGCGTGCTCGTGCTTTTCACTGCGGATGTCGAAACGGGCGATGTGCAGGTGCTGCGCAACGGTCGCGACTTGACGCTCTCGCTCGGGATGCCGGACGCGCTGACCATCGCCGACTATTTTGCCGATGCGACTTCGATGCAAGTCAACGGAGGCCTTGGCGCCGTCGAATTCGCCGACGGGACGAGGCTCGATCCGTCGACGCTGATTCAGCGCATGCTGAGCGGCAACAGCAACATCGCCACGGAAGGCAACGATCTCTGGTTCGGCTCAACGGCCGCCAACAGTTTCGACGCTTTGGGCGGCAGCGACACGTTGATGGGATTCGGCGGAGACGACGTCTTGCGCGGCGGCGCGGGCGACGACAGTCTGCTTGGTGGCGCGGGCGAGGACGTGCTGCGCGGCGAGGTCGGCGCGGACACCTTGCACGGTGGCGACGGTGCGGACGACCTTGCCGGGGGTGCGGGTGACGACTTCATCTTCGGCGGTGCGGGAGCCGACACCATGCGCTTTGTCCGTGGCGACGGACGAGACCTCGTGGCACAAGGTGGAGGAGAAGACTACGCCGGCGAGCAAGACATGCTGGCCTTCGGGGCCGGCATCGCTCCGATCGACGTCACGCTCGCCCGAAGCGGCTACGACCTCGTTGTTTCGATCGCCGCGAGTACGGATCAGATCACGGTGCAGGAGTTCTTGTCGCAGTGGAACCGGCTCAGCATCAGCTTCACCGACGGTACCGTGTGGAGCGCGCAAACCGTCTATGACGCAGTTACCACGATCCAAGGAACCAGCGGCAACGACAGCTTGACCGGCACCGAGGTCGCCGACCGAATCCTGGGCCTCGCGGGCAACGACACCCTGATCGGCCTGGAAGGCAACGACCGGCTCGACGGAGGGGTGGGTGCGGACAACATGCAGGGCGGCTACGGTGACGACAGCTATTGGGTCGACAACGCCGCAGACATCGTCACCGAAGCCTCGGGTTTCGGGCAAGACCGCGTCATCTCATCCATCGCGTACACGCTCACATCGAATGTCGAAGACCTCGAGTTGACCGGCACGACGAACATCAACGGCACGGGCAACTCGCTGAACAACCGCATGACCGGCAACGATGGCAACAACGTTCTGAACGGCGGCTCGGGGTCCGACACCATGGTGGGCGGCTTGGGCAACGACACCTACGTGGTCGGTTCCAGCGGCGATGTCGTCGAAGAGTTGGCGGGCTCCGGTATCGATACCGTGCAGTCGAGCATCACGTATGTGCTGGGTGCCGATCTCGAGAACCTCACCCTGACTGGCACTTCGGCGATCAACGGAACGGGCAACGCGCTCGACAACGTTCTGACGGGCGGCGGCGGCAACAACGCGCTGAGTGGCGGCAGCGGCAACGACAGGCTGGACGGCGGCGCGGGCAGCGACACCTTGACGGGCGGGGACGGCAACGACACCTATGTGGTCGAGAGCGCCGGGGATGCTGTTGTCGAGGTCGCAGCGGGTGGCATCGACAGCGTGGAGTCCTCGATCACCTGGTCGCTGGCGGCCACTGCCGAAGTGGAGAACCTCACGTTGACCGGTACAGGCAACAACAACGCGACCGGCAACGCGCTTGCCAACACCTTGCTCGGGAACGCCGGCGCCAATCGCCTTGACGGTGGCGTCGGTGCCGACACCATGACTGGCGGTGTAGGCGATGACGTCTACGTTGTCGACAACGGCGGCGATAAGATCAATGAGGCAGCGGGGGCGGGCACCGATACGGTCGAGTCCTCGATCAACTGGAGCCTGGGCAATGACGTCGAGAACCTGACCCTCACAGGCACCGCGTCTACTGCGACCGGCAACGGTCTTGCCAACGTCCTGCGCGGCAACGCCGGCAACAACGTGCTCGATGGCCTTGCGGGTGCGGACACCATGTACGGCGGCGCGGGCAACGACAGCTATGTCGTCGACAGCACAAGCGACGTGGTGACCGAGAACGCCAACGAAGGAACCGACACGGTGCAGAGCTCGGTGACGTACACGCTGGCGGTAAACGTCGAGAACCTCACGCTGACCGGCACGACGGCGATCAACGCAACCGGCAACACGTTGGACAACTCGCTCATCGGCAACAGCGCCAACAACACGCTGACGGGCGGGGCCGGCAACGACACGCTGACCGGCGCGGCCGGCAACGACACGATGCTGGGCGGCGCCGGCAACGACAGCTACGTGGTCGACATCGCAACCGACGTGGTGACCGAGAACGCCAACGAGGGAACCGACACGGTGCAGTCGTCCGTGACCTACACGCTTGGCGCCAATGTTGAGAACCTGACACTGACCGGCACGACGGCGATCAACGCGACCGGCAACACGCTGGACAACATTCTGCTCGGCAACAGCGCGAACAACACGCTGACGGGTGGCGCCGGCAACGACACGCTGACCGGCGCGGCCGGCAACGACACGATGCTCGGCGGTGCAGGGAACGACACCTTCGTCGTCGACAGCACGACCGACGTGGTGACGGAGAACGCCAACGAGGGGACCGACACCGTTCAGTCGACGGTGACATGGACCCTCGGCACCAACGTCGAGAACCTCACGCTCATCGGGACCGCGGCCATCAACGCGACCGGCAACACCTTGAACAACGTGCTGACCGGCAACAGTGCGGCCAACACCTTGAGTGGTGGTACTGGCGCCGACACCATGATTGGCGCTGCGGGCGACGACATCTACGTCGTCGACAACACCGCCGACGTCATCACCGAGAACGCCGGCGAAGGAATCGATCTCGTTCAGAGCTCGGTGACTTACACGCTGGTAGCCAACGTCGAGAACCTGACGCTGACTGGCACGACAGCGATCAACGGAACCGGCAACACGCTGGACAACTCGCTCATCGGCAACAGCGCCAACAACACACTGACGGGCGGGGCGGGCAACGATACGCTGAGCGGTGCGGCCGGCAACGACACGATGTTTGGCGGTGCAGGCAACGACAGCTATGTCGTCGACATCGCAACCGACGTGGTGACCGAGAACGCCAACGAGGGAATCGACACGGTGCAGTCGTCCCTCTCCTGGACGCTCGGCAACAACGTCGAGAACCTCACGCTGACCGGCACGACGGCCATCAACGGAACCGGCAACACGCTGGACAACGCGCTCGTTGGCAACAGCGCCAACAACACGTTGACCGGCGGCGCCGGCAACGATACGCTGAACGGCGGCGCAGGCAATGACACGATGCTGGGCGGTGCGGGCAATGACACCTTCGTGGTCGACAGCGCGACGGACGTGGTGACCGAGAACGCCAACGAGGGAACCGACACGGTGCAGTCGTCGGTGACCTGGACGCTCGGCAACAACGTCGAGAACCTCACGCTCACCGGCGCGACGGTGATCAACGCGACCGGCAACACGCTGGACAACCTGCTCGTTGGCAACAGTGCCAACAACACCCTCACCGGTGCCGCTGGCAACGACACACTGGACGGCGCGGCCGGCGCGGATTCGCTGGTCGGAGGGACCGGCGCCGACGTTTATCGCTTCGACGTCGCCTACGGCGTCGATACGGTGCAGGAGAACGATGCGACCGCCAACGTGAAGGACGCAGTGCAATTCCTGGGCAGCATCACGCAGGCGAATGTGCAATTCAAGCAGGCGGGGAACAACCTCGAGGTTCTGCTCACCGGCACCAGCGACAAGATGGTGATTCAGAACTGGTACCTGGGCAGCCAGTACCACGTCGAGGAGTTCCGCTTCACCGATGGCGCGGTGCTGCTGGATTCGCAGGTGCAGGGTCTGGTGAGCGCGATGGCGGGGTTTACGGCGCCGACGAGTGGGATGCAATCGGTGTCGTCGATTCATCGGGCGCAGAACCACATGGTGGGCGTGAATATGGCGGTGCCGATGTAGAGCGGAGCTCTCCCGGCGACCCTCACCCCAACCCTCTCCCGCTAGCGGGAGAGGGAGTAAAGCAGGTCAGGCGCGAGCCCGCATCGCGATCCGCGCCTGCACGAACTCGAACGCGAACGCCACCGCTTCGGCGATGGCGCGTTCGTTCTCCGCGCGTTCCTTGTCGGTCAGGTAGAACGCAAAATCCACCTCGTGGCGGATGTACCTCGGCGGCAGGCGGTTCAGCGCCACGCAGGCGATGTCCGCCAGCAGTTCTTCGTCCGCCAGGTGCGGGAAGCGAGGCGCGGCAATGCGGACGGCTTCGCAGACTGCGCGTTCGTGGTGGTTGCGGATGGTGTCGATGGCTGCGGTCATGGTGGCCTGTTCCGGGCAGAGATGGCCGTCAGTGTCCGCGCAGCCGGCACCGGGCGAAGCGGGGAAATGCCGGGTCCCGGTCCGGCATTTCGGGCTGCTCAGGTCAGCCCTGGCGCTTGTATCGCGCCATGGCCTTCGGCAGCCGCAGGCCCCTTCCGGGCCCTGCGCGCGGCCTCAGACCCGCTCCAGCACCCGCATCGAAAAATCGATCGCCCGCACGTCCTTGGTCAGCCGGCCGATCGAGATGCGGTCGACGCCGGTGGCGGCGATCTCGCGCACCTGGTCGAGCTGCACGCTGCCCGACACTTCCAGCGAGGCCCGGCCGGCGTTGACCGCCACCGCCTCGCGCATCAGCGCGAGCGTGAAGTTGTCGAGCATGATGTTCTTCGCGCCGGCGTCCAGCGCCTCGCGCAGCTGATCGATCGATTCGACCTCGATCTGCACCTCGACCCCCGCATTCAGCGCCTGCGCGTTGCGCAGCACCGCGGAGATGCCGCCGGCCGCGGCGATGTGGTTCTCCTTGATCAGGATGCCGTGCCACAGCGCCAGGCGCTGGTTCTGCCCGCCGCCGACCCGCACCGCGTACTTCTGCGCCTGGCGCAGGCCGGGCAAGGTCTTGCGGGTGTCGAGGATGGTGCAGCCGTCGCCGTTCCTGCGGTTCGGCGACGCGCCTTCGATCGCTTCGACATGCTGGCGGGTCAGCGTCGCGGTGCTCGACAGGAGCTGCAGGAAGTTCAGCGCCGGGCGCTCGGCCGACAACAGCGCGCGCGCGTTGGCCTCGATGTGGCAGACCGGCGTGTTCGGCTGCGTGCGTGCGCCCTCGGCGTAGTGCCAGGTGACACGCGCCTTCGCATCCAGCGCCGCCAGGCAGCCCTCGAACCAGTCGCGCCCGCACAGCACCGCGTCTTCGCGCACGACGACACGCGCCTTCACCTGCTGCGCGGCCGGCACCAGCTCGGCGGTCCAGTCGCGCTGGCCGATGTCTTCCATCAGCGCGTCGCGGATGTTGCGTTCGCGTGCCGCTTCGAGGGTCTCGTTGTGTTCGAACTTCATGCCGTTCAAGTCCTTCGACAGGCTCAGGATGGACGGGGCCTTCGATCCCCTCAGGCCGCGCCGATGTTGCGCACCAGCCCCGGCTTTTGCGTTGCGCCCGGGTTGCGGGCGACGAAGTCGAGCATGCGGCCGATGCAGCCCAGCGCCTGGCTGCGGATCGGCTCGTCGACAAGCACCTCGCCCGTGCCCTGTTCCAGGCACGCCACCACGCCTTGCAGCGCGTTCATGGCCATCCACGGGCAGTGCGCGCAGCTCTTGCAGGTGGCGCTGTTGCCGGCGGTCGGCGCTTCGATCAGCGTCTTGCCGGGGGCGAGTTGGCGCATGCGGTGCAGGATGCCGTTGTCGGTGGCGACGATGAAGGTCTGCGCGTCCATCTTCAGCACCGCGTTGAGCAGTTGCGAGGTCGAACCGACCACGTCGGCCTGGTTGACCACGCTTTCGGGCGACTCGGGGTGCACCAGCACCAGCGCGCCGGGGTTCTCGGCCCGCAGCAGGTCGAGCTCCAAGCCCTTGAACTCGTCGTGCACGATGCAGGCGCCGTTCCACATCAGCATGTCGGCGCCGGATTGCTCCTGCACGTAACGGCCCAGGTGCTTGTCGGGCGCCCACAGCACCTTCTGGCCCTGGGCCTGCAGGTGCTGGACGATAGCGACCGCGCACGAGCTCGTGACCATCCAGTCGGCACGTGCCTTCACGGCCGCGCTGGTGTTGGCGTAGACGACGACCTTGCGGTCCGGATGGGCGTCGCAAAAGCGCGCGAAATCTTCCGGCGGGCAGCCCAGGTCGAGCGAGCAGGTGGCATCCAGGTCGGGCATCAGCACGCGCTTTTCGGGGCTCAGGATCTTGGCCGTTTCGCCCATGAAGCGCACGCCGGCGACGACCAGGGTCTGGCTCGCGTGGTCGCGGCCGAAGCGCGCCATTTCGAGCGAATCGGCAACGCAGCCGCCGGTCTCGAGCGCCAGGTCTTGCAGGTCGCCGTCGACGTAGTAGTGGGCGACCAGCACCGCGTTGTGCTTCTTCAGCAGCGCGGCGGCGCGGGCCTTCCAGTCGACACGTTGTTGCGGGTTCAAGGGCTCGGGCACCTTGGCCCAGGCGTGGGCGGTGCAGCTCGCGCCGCTCGCGTCTTGCTTGGTATAGTCGAACAGCACCTGGCTCATGGGGGGATGCGAAGTGCAGGGCGTGCGCCTGCGGTTCGAGAATGGTAGCGGAGGGCCAGTGACAGTACCGGCAGTGTGGGCCGGTGCGAGGGCTTCGATACGCGAAGCGTACCCTGTCCTGAGGTATCGAAGGATCAGCCCGAACGGACCCCGGGGGGTGGCTAGAGCAGGCTCTTCTCGACTTCCATCAGCTTGTAGCGCGCCAACGCCAGGTTGGCGCGGTGTTTGTCCAGCAGCGCGAGCAAGAACAGGTCGGGATGCCGCGTCACGGTGCGCAGCACCTGCTGGCGGGGGCCGGCGCTGACCATCACTTCGTCGATCTGCTCCGACAGGCCCATGTTGCGCGCCGCCAGCTTGTGGGCGCGCAGCACCTGGGCGCTGGCCGCGGCCGACAGGTCGATGTCGGCCGGCTGGTCTTCGCGGCTTTCGCGGGCCAGCACCAAGCCGGTCGTGCCGTCGACGACGGCGCAGCCGAGCAGGCCGTCGATCGACAGCATGTCGGCCAGCGCCTGGCGCGCCCGCGCCGGGTCGAGCGCGTGGTGGCTGACCCGCATCACCGGCTTGGCGGCTGCGCGCAGCGCCGACGTGACGGTGGGGGGCGCCGCGGTCGTTGCCGGCGCCGCCGAGGCTTGCAGGTCGGCCACCTTGATCGGGTAGTCGCTCAAGCCCAGCGCCGCCGCGCCGCTTTCGGGCGGCTCCCAGCCCGGCTGCGTCTTCACGTGGTTCCACATGCCGAGCATCGCGTTCCAGACCGACGAGGCGCTGGTCAGCGACTCGTTGAGCACATGCACGTGCAGCCGCGCCGGCCAGGCCACCGCGCTGATCTTGCTGGCGATCCAGACCGCGCTCGGCGGCAGCATGAACAGCATGTTGGGGCAGCGCCAGGTCGGCAGCGACGTGGCGTCGAGCAGCGCGACCAGCAGTGCGTCGATCGCGTGCGGCTGCATCGGGCCGATGATCACCGTGGTCATGTGGCTGCGCTCCATCAGCGCGACCGGGATCTCGGCGTTTTCGCGGCCGGGGGCGCGCACGTCGGCGTGGTAGATCTTCAGCGTGTCTTCATGCCGCCG
>OBEQ011511260.1_pt1 | contig 12294 bp, 15 predicted proteins | sample 1670901 | NCBI WGS metagenome assembly OBEQ01 (sample SAMEA104232315, study PRJEB22302) | groundwater metagenome | biome: forest; feature: aquifer; material: groundwater | place: USA | collected 2011-08-07 | depth 5.4 m | reverse complement strand
AATAATGACTAAGTTCTTGGAAATCTGAACAAATTTTTCCAAAAACGGCACAAAATCTGCAGCGCTAGTTATCTTTTTATCGGTAATTAAAATATGCACATCTTCAATTGAAGCTTCCATTTTATCTGCATCTGTAACAAAGTAAGGAGAAACAAAACCCTTATCAAACTCCATTCCTTCTTTATAGTCAACTCTCATTTCCATGGTCTTACCTTCCTCAACTGTAACCACCCCATCTTTACCCACTCTTTGCAAAGCCTCGGCAATCAGCCTGCCAATTGCCGAATCAGCTGCTGAGATAGTAGCCACTTGAGCAATTTCTTCCTGGGTGGTGATTTTTTTGGCTTTAGCGCGAAGTTCTGCTACCAAAGCGAAAACCCCTTTTTCAATACCTTTTTTTAAAATCATTGGATTTGATCCGGCCTGAATGTTTTTTAAGCCTTCAGCAATGATTGCTTGAGCCAAAATCGTGGCAGTAGTAGTACCATCTCCAGCTACATCAGAAGTTTTAGAAGCTGCCTCTTTAATAAGTTGTGCACCCATATTTTCAAATGGATCTTCCAGTTCTATTTCTTTAGCAACAGTTACTCCATCATGGACAACGTTTGGAGCTCCCCATTTTTTATCCAAAGCCACATTCCTACCCTTAGGACCTAAAGTTGTGGCCACTGCTTCAGTCAGAGTATTGACTCCTTTTAGCAGTTTTTCTCTAGCGTCTGATGAAAATTTTAATATTTTTGCCATAAATTTATTCTAAAATCGCCATTAAATCATCAAACTTTACCAATTTAAGTTCTTTTCCTTCAACTTTTATCTCATCTCCGCCCCATTTTTTATAAACTACCTTTTCTCCTGGCGCAACTGGACATTTTATTACTTTTCCATTTTCCATCACCATATCGTCTCCACAAGCTAAAACTATTCCTTGAGCTGGTTTTTCCTGAGCGGATTCGGGCAAGATTATACCTGAGGCAGTAGAACTTTGCGCTTCTGATGGTTCAATTAAACAATAACCCATTAAGGGCTTTACTTTTAATTTAGAACTTGTTACTTTTTTTAATTTTGGCAATTTTGGCATATAAAATTTAAGGAGCAGGTAAACTGGATAAGATTTATATCAAAATTAGCACTAGTTGTCAAGCCCTGCTAATCCTTTGACTAGCTGACGCTCGCTCAGGGTAAATTTCCTTCACTCGTTTTTGATACTCGGATAAAACTTTCATTCGGCAATCATTAGGATGGAAGTAGACTGCGCCATCCTGGATCCGTTCCATGCCTTTTGGTGATCCCATGATTGTAAGTTGCAATTGTTTAGCTAATTTTTCGCACATATCCAAAATAATATTAGGAGGATTGTTGCTCTTTAGTTTATCTCCTAATACACTTAATACGTTAGGTATGCTCCCCACCCAATTTGGCAAGAATTTAAATGCCCAATTATTATCCTCTAGGTACTTTCTATAAACTCCATTTTTTTGCCATAAAACCTTCATTTGTAATACTTCATGTGCAAGGTAGATATCCTTACTATATTGAGCTAATCTATCCTCTTCGAGTAAGATATTCAGACACAATTTCCCGGCAATTTTTCTGGGGCTATCTTTTAGTTTCCTCCTTTGTCCTGTTAATGACAGTAATCCTAATGCTAAAATTCTGCTCAGCCAAAGTCTATTTTTAGAAACAACTAAAAACAAGTCTATATCATCTTGTTTTTCCGCATTTTCCATAGCTAACCCACCGGATATACCAACTAATTTTATCCAGGGAATAATTCTTAAGGTGGTGGTTAATGTTCTGGCTTTTTTCAAATACCGCTCAGATTGTTTCTTTCTTCTTCGTCTTTTTACCACTAGTCCATCTTTATCCGATAGATAAAAATATCCTTTTTGAACTCTTAACTGCGAGTTTTTAACTAATCTACTAAGGGCGGATTCTACCTGTCTTAAGGTGGCTTTTTTTTCTATCAACCATTTGTGAATTTCAAATATATTAAGCGGAAATTCAAAAATATCAGCATATATCAGCGTCTTGACAATAGCTTTTTCCATCCAGGACAAGTTTACCAATGATCTGCTAAAATGCAATACATGCTTAAATTTGAACAAAATTACCCTTTGTCTAAAGTAACCACCTTGCAAATTGGCGGGCCGGCCCAACAATTTGTCACAGTCTCGTTTCGGGAAGAACTAATTGAGGCTATAACTTGGGCCAAAACAAACAATATCCCCTTTCTGGTCATCGGTGGAGGATCTAATTTATTAGTCGCAGATCAGGGAGTAAATAAACTGATTATCAAAAACGAAATAGAAGGAGTTACGAAGCTGGTTAGGTTTTTAAGAGTTAAAAGTGGTACCAGGCTACAGCACTTAGTGGATTATTCTATTACTCAAGGCCTCTTTGGTCTGCAAAAATTAACCGGAATACCAGGCAGTTTAGGCGGTGCGGTTTTTGGCAATGCTGGAGCATATGGCCAAATTATTTCTGATTATATCCGGGAGATTATTTGTTTTACTGGATCAGAAATCATCACCTTACAAAAAGATGAGTGCGAATTTGATTACCGAGATAGTATTTTTAAAAGGAATGGCTATATTATTTTAGAAGTTATTTTTAAATTGGATATCGGGGAAAGTAAAAAATTAAGGAAAGAGGCAGATGAAACTTTGGCAAAAAGACTGGTCAAATATCCCAAAGGAATAAAATGCCCTGGGTCTTTTTTTAAAAATCTGCTGGCAGATCAGCTACCTAAAGAAATTTTGTCCAAAATCCCCAAAGAATTAATTGTTTATGGAAAGCTACCAGCCGGCAGCTTACTTGAGCTAGTTGGAGCAAAAGGAGATCAATTAGGACAGATTGAAATAGCCCCTTATCATGCTAATTTATTTATTAATAAAGGCAGTGGCAGTGCTACTGATTTCTACTATTTAGCCAAAAAATATGCAATAAAAGTTAAGGAAAAATTTGGAATTACCCTTGAACCAGAGGTGCAACTTGTTAATTTACCTGCTATCGGGAAGCAGTAAGCATCTGTGAGTATCTATTAAACGCTCTTTCAGCTGGTTGGACAAATCTTGAATTCAGGGCAAATCGGGTTATTCTTTTTAAAGGTAATCTGTTTATATCTGCCCTTGCATAATCCAAATAATTTAGCCCTGCTTTGGTTTGATCCCCGTACCACTTTTTAATCGGATCATACTCCATGAGTTGTTCAACAGTTGGCCTGCCTTCTATGCAATCGAGGTCAATATTATAAAGATAAATATCTTGTGCAGAGATATTAATTATTCCGGAATCAAGATCTTTTGGGAAATCGCGCAAATTAAACCAGGTTCTAACAGCCCAACTTAGCATCGCAAGTTCCTCGCTACTAAATGTTTCACCGACCAGTTTTAATGCCCCATCACCACAAGCAAGGTCTAATTTATAAAAGTAACTATTCAGTTCTTCTTGACTCAAGACTCTTCTATTACGTGCTCTTTCTTCATCTAGAATAATGGTATCCAAAATAGCAAATGATTCTCGACTTAAATCAACATTAAGTTTTTTGGCTGTAGAATAATAATCTGCTAGTAAAAGATCTTCCTTATCTCCATAAATTGGTCCGCTTGCCTGAGAGAATAATTGTCCGATCAACTCCCGTTTAGTTTCTAAAAATTCCTGTTTATTTTGATATTGTTTTGGCAAAGGTTTATCTCCATCAGCAACATCATCTATATGTCTAAACCAAAAATAGGATGATCTAATCAGATTGGCTCGCTGAGGGTTAACTATTCCACATATCCACATCAAGGAAAAATAAGAACCATATTGTTTAAATCCTGGTATTCCTCTGCTGGTCATTGTTTCCCAGGCAATAGATCGTTGAAGAGATTCTGCTTGAGGACGGCAAATTTCAGGATGGGCAGCAAGATAAGATAAATCTACTTGCTCTGTCATTTGTTGTGATACAAAAACTGGGTTGGTGTAACTATATGAATATCACTGTATTTTTTTATCGTGAGTAAATCTTTATCACCAGTTATCAACCAAGCACAATTTCCGTTAACTGCAGTTTCAAGAACTGGGTTATCCTTCGGATCACGGAGATTGAATTCGACATTTTTTACTGGAACTGTTTCCGATATAGATTGGATAAAGGAGATGGTTCCATTTGCTGCATACGAAGGGGTATTAAATTTTGCAACCATTTTTTCTTTAATCTCTTGTAGGATGAAATCTGAGATAACTGAGGTAACAATCCCCTCTTCAATCTGATTAACTATTTTTGCCTCATTACCGGAAAAGTACAGAGCAGATAACCAAACATTAGTATCATTTACTACTCTTGGAACTACCGCCACTTTCTCGCCCTTCCTCGACCGTTTTTAGAATTTCAGCTCTACTTAACCTTTTTTGTTTAGCATATTTCCTAAATGGGGAGGCTATAATTTCCCAGGAAAGTTGCCCCTCCTGAAAAAGTAGATAAATTCTAACAGCAGAGCGGATAAATTCTGAACGAGAAGTAAATTTACCATTATCAATTTGTTTTTCCATTTCCTTAGCTAAATTTTTAGGTAATGAAATAGTAGTTGTTACTTGCATAATGTGTTAAATATTAACAAAGTTTAATAAATTTTTCAACTAGATTTTTTATATTTCATTTAGATCTACTAGCTCATAAACTTCAATGGGGATTTCTTCATAAGGATGATATTTTTTAATTGCAGAAATCACTTCTTTTACTTGCTTCTTTTGACAAATAACTTCTATTCTTTCTTCTTTAACCTGGGACATTTCCCCTTTTTTACCAACTACCGGATGTGCTCCTTCTGCTGGAATAAACCGACCGACTCCCTTGGTGGAAAAACTTGCATGATGATAGTTTCCCAAAACTCCGGCCCCTGCATCCCCCATGACCTGCCTTATTCTATTAGCATCTTGAATAGGGACAAAAGTAACAATTTTAAACATACTCATCTTAAGTTTCATTTAGCAGGCGAGACAACAGGGGGCGGTTTGGTATATTTATCAATCACTTGTTTTACTCCTTTATCAACTATTTTTAGAGCTGCCTGAGGATCTTGGCCTTGCAGAGTAGCATTAACTCCATCTTCAAAATATTTAATCATTTCATCGTTAATCCCGCTATCAAAAGTGTTTGATGATAAATACCAAAATTTATAAATCGGACCTTGGTTCACAAACGCTCCCACAATCGGATCACTGGCAATTTCCGGAGAAAGAGCTACCAGCGAATAAGGCTCCCCAAAAAGCCTCACCTTTGAAGCTTCAGTGTAGGCTAATTTTTGAGCTTGGGCAGAAGTGAGAAATTTAACAAACTTCCAAGCCTCTAAGCTATTTTTAGAATTTTTTGCTACAGCCTCGCCCCAAAATGAAGCCCAAGCAGCTTGCTGACCAGACAGCTGTGGTACTGGTGCTACTTTGAATTTTAAATTAGGATTGGCTACCCTGATCTCATGAGCTCTCCAAGAAGGAGCAAAGTAAAAACCTAGTCTACCTGCAGCAAACATTTGAGTTGAGGGAGGAAGATTAACATCCCAAGTTTTCCTTCTTGGATCTATCACAAAACCAGTGTAAAACCTCAGTACCTCTGCTACTTGAGCAGTACTGATATTATTTAAATCTACCCCGGGCTGTTGTAACAGCAGCAGGCCTAAAATATCAGGCCAGTGATCAACATTGCCGGTTGAACCAAGTGCTGCCCCGGCTGTTTTAATACCGCTGGAGTCCCGAACAGTCATTTTGGTTGCCACATCAATAAATTCCTGCCAATTGCGAGGTACTTTTCCTCCCACTCCGTTTAACATATCTTCATTGATAAATAGACCCAGACCATCAATTTCTATGGGGGAGGCCAAAATTTGATTATTCTTGACAAAAGCAGCTTCGGCCACTGGATAAAACAACTTTTGGTAATCGGCTAAAGTAAATACACTTGAAGGGGCACTTGACAAATCTTGCTCAAACATTGGCAGCCAAGAATTGTGAATTCTAAAAACATCTGGCCCTACTCCACTCTTTATTTGAGTTTGCACTCTGGTTCGATAATTGGTGGATGATTGCCTAAGATAATTGATTAATACTTTGGGATTTTGTTTTTGATACTCAGTAATTAATGGTTTTATTAAATTATCATCTTCCCAAAGACCCCAATAAGTTAGGGTGATTGGCCCTTGATCAGTCTTTTTAAAAAAAGGTAGGGTGGGTGCAAATTTCCAAAACAGAAAACCTAAGACAATACTAATAATCAAAACAATAATGACAATTTTCTTCATGGTTTGATTTCACTCACCACACAAGTGAGTCATTTCATTATAACTTATGCGAGTTAACTTGGGGTTGGAGCATGTAAGCCAATCGATGCTTTACCGTATCCATTATTCGCAAAACCAATATTAATGCTGCAAATATTCCCATCAGCCGTAGGGGAATTACCATGAAGCCCAAGAGAACTAGTTCTTCCCACACCAGTAGCAAGATTTGGTTCTGAAAGTGGCTCGAAGATTACTCTGTCCACGGAGGTGTTACCATTTGGAATTATTAATACATTGGCCAGTTTAGCTGGCATCATCGATAAATCCTGATCTGTAAAGGTTCCTTGTTTTATAGAACTATCTCGGTAAGGCAGATATCCACCGTTCTCGTCTATTGCAAAGCTTACTGATTTGTTATTTTCTCCAATTATAACGGAAAGTGAATGATCTGGAATCTGCACATAGAGTTCTTCGCCTCCATTACGAGTCGGAGTTGGCTTTAACCATTCAGTTAAATCTGCATCACTTCGATTTTTTATTGTCTGAGAAATAACATCTAAATTAACTCTATTTTCTGTTAGGTAACGCTCTTGAACAAATTCCCTGATAGTATTCATTACCCGATCAACCTGTTGTTCCTGAACAATTCTTTGTTCGGTTTTTAGTGGTTGGCTAATCTCTCCTGCAGCTGCAGCAACTGTCTGAGCATTGACTGGCTTTGAATCATACATCATTCCTAGTCCAGCCACACCAACTGCTACCGCTCTTTTTAAAAAACTTCTCCTACTCATTCGTCCCTTACTTGCGGTTTGCTCTTCTGTTGGTATTTCAGACATAAATTGCTTCCCTTATGCCTAGATTATCTTACTAATCGTAAACCTTTGTCAAATTAAAAAATGCTACAATAGCGCCGTGGCAAAAAAGATTGCTGAAAAATCATATTCAACCTGGTTTAAAAAAAGCCGGTTAAAAATCCTACCTCACTTATTACCGATCACTTTATCTGTGATTCTTTTAATGCTAATTTTTATAACTTATCAGGTAGTTTTGGCTGATAAATATTACCCATTTACATATCTGGGGGATACTAATATTTCCTTTTTAACTCAGGGCCAAGCTATAAGGATTTTGCAAACTAGATTTGAAAAAAGAGCGGCTGATAAGCTCTTGTTTAATTTTGGTCAACAATCTTACTCTATTGATATTGCCACTTCATCAGCCCAACTGGATTATTCCCTACTGGATCAAATTATAAAAAGTAGTCATGGCGGATCATTTTTAAACCGTCTTAACTGGCAGCTGCAAACTCTTATCTTAAGCAGTAGAATTTCTCCAAAAATTTCTCTTTCGGCCGATAAACAGTTGGCGGCTATTGCTTTATTAGTAGACAAACAGCCACAAAATGCCGAGCTAGCCTTTAATGAAATAGTCACCGCTGAAGGCAGTCCTTCAGCCAAGATTCAAATAAAAGAAGGTTGGGATGGTTTAAAGTTAGACCAAGCAGCTGTAAAAAATGAAATTATCAACTATCTACTTATTGGCAGCTATAATTCCTCTTTACCGATTAGATCTCAGGCTCCAAAAATTACTACTGCTAGGGTAGCTAAAGCCAAACAAGTTCTGGAACAATCATTCAACAGTCCTATTAAATTAATTTTTGACCAAGATAGCTGGATTGTTGATACAAAACAACTCTTAACCCTCATAGATTTAGAAAAAGGAGAAGATCTGCTGTTAGATAAAGATAAAGTCTATCTATACTTAGGAAAAATCGCCTCAGAAATTGATAGAGAGGTCCAGGAAGGCTTGTTTGAGTTTAATCCAGCGACTCGGCGGGTTAGTGCTTTTAAGCCTTCCCAAGAAGGCAGAAAGCTAGATTTGGATAAAACATACCAAGCTTTATCTGATGTGGTATCTGGCCAAGGATCCAAAAACATCAACCTGCCGGTGGCAGTGGTTAAGCCAAAAATCCAGACCGCTGATGTTAACTCACTTGGCATAAAAGAGTTAATCGGACGAGGGATATCTAATTTTGCCGGTTCCATCCCCAATCGAATTTATAATGTTAATCTAACTGCTGCAAAAATAAATGGGGTGCTGATTCCTCCAGGAGAAACTTTTTCTTTTAATCAAACTGTGGGGGATATATCTAGCGCCACTGGTTTTAAGCAAGCTTACGTTATTAAAGAAGGCAGGACAGTTTTAGATGATGGCGGAGGAGTTTGTCAGGATTCAACCACTTTATTTCGGGCAGTTTTAAATGCCGGACTACCGATTGTCAAAAGAACAGCCCATGCTTACCGGGTTGGCTACTATGAACAGGGTTTTCCACCTGGACTTGATGCCACAGTCTTTTATCCTTCAGTTGATTTTCAATTTAAAAATGATACTCCCTCCCATATTTTAATCCAGTCTTACACTAATGGTTTAACTTTATATGTTGATTTGTACGGCACATCTGATGGTCGCTTAAGCAGCTTAACTACGCCGGTAGTAACCAACCAAACTCCACCTCCCCCAGAGCTTCGTCAAGATGACCCAACTTTGTCTCGCGGCACTGTTAAGCAAGTTGACTTCCCTGCCTGGGGGGCTAATGTCTCCTTTAACCGAACAGTCACCAGAGATGGCCAAACCTTAAGTAAAGATACTTTCAACTCTTCCTACAAAGCCTGGCAGGCAGTATACTTAGTAGGAACAAAACAATGATTACTGTAACCGGCTCTTTAGCTTTTGACACAATTATGGATTTTCCTGGTAAATTTAGTGACCATATCCTGCCGGATAAAATTCACCAGATTAATTTATCCTTTTTAGTTAATACTTTAAAAAAACAACCAGGCGGCACAGCCGGAAATATTGCCTACAACCTGGCCCTGCTTAACTGCCCAGTCTCCATTGTGGGCTCTGCCGGTAGTGATTTTTCAGAGTATGGTCAGTTTTTAAAAAATGCCGGAGTAGATATTTCTCAAATTAAAATCATTGAGAATGAGTCAACCTCTTCTGCTTTTATTATGACTGATTTATCTGATAACCAAATTACTGCTTTTTATCCTGGGGCCATGTCACAAAATTCTTCTTTACTGCTGGGTACCAGTGATTTAGTAGTGATTTCTCCCAATGATCCGAAAGCCATGGTAAATTTTGCCAACCAATGTATGGACTCTCACACCCCATATCTGCTGGATCCTGGTATGCAACTACCAGCTTTTGATGCAACCGACCTTAAACAGATGTTATCTGGCGCAGCCATTTTAATAGGCAATGATTATGAAATAGAGCTACTAAAGGACAAGCTACGAGTTACTAGTGACGAGTTACTGGCAACGAGTAAAATCTTAATAACAACTTTAGGAGAAAAAGGATCCATCATTCAATCTGGATCAGAAACTATTCAGGTAAATATTGCAAAAGCTAAGCAGATAGTTGACCCAACCGGAGCCGGTGATGCTTATCGAGGTGGCTTTCTAGCAGGCTACAGTAGAGGCTTTGATTTAAAAGTATGTGGACAAATAGGAGCAGTTGCTGCTTGTTACACAGTAGAAAAATATGGTACAACTAGTCACAAATTCTCTACTTCAGAGTTTTGTGACAGATATAAGCAAAATTTTGGGGAAGAATTGAATTTAGAATCGAGAGTCTAGAAAAACAAAAATCCATTTGACTCTTGACTCTAGCGACTAGTCACTAATTATGAAATCTGATATTAAAGATAAAAACTTATCACCTGCTGGAAAACTAAAAATTGAATGGGCTGGATCCCAAATGAAAGTACTTGGGCTCCTTACTGAGCGCTTCAAAAAAGAAAAACCCCTGAAAGGGATTGCCTTGGGAGCTTGTCTTCATGTTACTTCTGAAACAGCTAATTTAATGATTGCTTTAAAAGAAGCAGGCGCTAATTTAGCACTGTGTGCCTCAAATCCTTTGTCTACTCAAGATAATGTAGCCGCTTCTTTAGTAGAAGATTATCAAATCCCCACTTTTGCAATAAACGGAGAAGATAAGAAAACTTATTATAAACACTTAAACACTGTTTTAGATTTTAATCCGCAAATCACTATGGATGATGGAGCAGATTTGGTCACCCTGCTTCACACAGAAAGAAAAAATCAGCTTAAAGAAATCATCGGTTCATCTGAGGAAACCACCACTGGTGTGATTAGGCTTAGAGCCATGTTAAAAGACGGCACACTTAAAATACCAGTCATGGCAGTTAATGATAGTGCCACCAAACATATGTTTGATAACCGCTACGGTACTGGCCAATCCACTATTGATGGCATAATTAGGGCCACCAATGTACTGTTGGCAGGTAAAAAGTTTGTGGTTTGTGGTTATGGTTGGTGTGGAAAAGGACTGGCCAGCCGGGCCAGAGGCATGGGTTCCCAGGTAATCGTGACCGAGGTTGACCCACTGCGAGCCTTGGAAGCAGTGATGGATGGATTTGATGTGATGCCCAAAGCAGATGCCATAAAAATTGCCGATATTATCTGTACTGCTACTGGTAATAAAACAGTTTTATCAGTCCAAGATTTAAAAGTGGCTAAAGATGGGATAATTGTGGCCAATACCGGCCATTTTAATGTGGAATTTGACTATGATGGATTGGTTAAAATTGCCACCAGCAGAAGACATCTTAGAAATCATTTGGAAGAAATAACTATCCCTGGAGGAAAGAAATTATTTGTTTTAGGGGAGGGCAGATTAATCAATCTAGTTTCAGCAGAAGGCCATCCACCAGATGTAATGGATATGAGTTTTGCCAATCAGGCTTTAGCTGCCCAGTATCTAGTACAAAATAAGGGTCAGCTTAAAGTCGGTGTTTATACCATCCCCAAAGAGCTAGATGATATGATTGCCGCCTTAAAACTAGAATCTTTAGGCATTAAGATTGATACTTTAACCAAAGAGCAAAAACATTATCTTTCCTCCTGGAATGAGGGAACTTAGATCTTTCAAGTTTACCAAATAGTTTTCAGACCATAATTACTAAAACTTCTAAAACCAGGATCTTTTGTCAGTAATACAAAATCCCCAGAGATCGCTTGCCATGCAAGCATCAAATCAAATGGATCTTGATTTTTAAGTTCAGGAAATTTATAAAATGTAACTGCAGTATCTTCATCCAAATTTAGAATATTGAATCCGGAAGACTTTATTGCACCCGGAATTTCCTCTGGATTTTTTCCTTCAAGATCCAGCTTTCCAATTCGGTATTTTAATGATATTTCCCAAAGCGAAACTGTGCTTATAAATATATCTGACTGCGGATTTGATATTATTTTTTTAACTTTTATTGAAAGTTTTTTAGTGGAAATTAGATTCCACAAGAGGGTATGGGTATCCAGAAGATAATTCATGAATTCAAAAACTCATCAATTGTCATTTTAAAATCCTTTGCAAATTTTACAGAGGCTTTACCTTCCCAGATTCCTAATTTTCTTTTTGTTTTCTTTTGATAATTTTTGTAGGGAACAAACACTCCTATCTTTTCCTTTTTTTTGCCATAAGAAACTATAATTTCCTCTCCTTTGGTAAGCTTTTCAACAACATCGGAAAATTTAGCCTTAAATTCTCCCACGGTTAGCTGAGTCATAATAAATACATTATAACATATTTTCTTGACAACTTGTTAAGTATCCGATTATCTTAAAAATCAGATCAGTTCTGTTTTTTGTCTTAATAGTTGGGCTATTTCTTCTGCTACTTCTATATCAATTCTTTCAATGTCTGTTCTATACGCAAGAGTGGTTATTTCCTTTCCTCTTTTAATATATGTAACCGGTTGTAGAGTATCACGTCCGGTAAAAGGCTCTCCTTCTTCAACTAGACTTCTTGTTCTAATAGATCGTAGTCCATAACGTACTTCTTCACCTCCTGATAACTCTCCTACTTTAATATCTCTATCAAATGGTAAAGGTTTACCCTCACTATCATGTGGGCTGTAATTTAAGATAATGCTTACTGATGTTTCTGGTGCTGCCATCTAATTCACCTCCCTTCAAACCACTAAAAAATCCCGCCGCAGCGGGATTAAATTTTT
>OBEQ010735575.1_pt1 | contig 12294 bp, 12 predicted proteins | sample 1670901 | NCBI WGS metagenome assembly OBEQ01 (sample SAMEA104232315, study PRJEB22302) | groundwater metagenome | biome: forest; feature: aquifer; material: groundwater | place: USA | collected 2011-08-07 | depth 5.4 m | reverse complement strand
CCCAAAAAGCGCTAACCAACGTTTTTTCTAGTTTAGATAAAGCGGCAAAAATCCACATTGCGCATCCCAATAAAGTCAGTCGCCTCAAATCAAGACTCACCAAACTTCTTGCAAAAAAATAATCTCTCCATTCTGCCCTAGAACTCATCTCAAAACTCTGCGGTTTGCGTCATTCTGGCAAGCCGAAGGCGCGTCCAGAATCAGACCTGTCCGCCAAAGCCTCGGCGAAGGCGGATCCTGGATAAAACCAGGATGACGGGCTAAAGCCTAATGTTTTGAGATAGCTTCTAGTAAACATCCTCTTACTCTTGCTATACTGATGGTATGCCTACTGCCCCCACGAACATCAACCTTCTTGAGCGCAGTGACCTTGAACATTCTGCGGTCGGCCGCATCACCACGTGGGCCGTTACGTATGGCAGATACATCATGATTGGAACAGAAATTATCGTGCTTCTTGCGTTTATCGCTCGTTTTAGCCTAGACCGCAAACTTACCGATCTTAAAGAAGAAATCACACAGAAACAAGCTATTTTGGTGGCCAATGCGGCGTTTGAACAAGATATAAGAAATGTTCAAGATCGTCTGACTAAAATAAAGTCACTCACGAGTAATCAAACGAAACCCGCTGACCTTATGCTCTTTCTCCAAACCGTCCTCCCCCCTAACGTCTATACAGGATCCATAGATATTTCCTCTGAAAAACTCATCATCGAAGCAATAGCCGGTACCACAGAAGGATTTTCACAATTTTTAACCAGTGTTGCTGCAAACCGTGACATACAGGAATTAGAAATTGGTGATATTCAAAAACAACCAGGGAAAGGGATCACGTTTAAGCTTTCTGCACAATTTGGCTCATCACCCGGGAAACGGTAACCTATGGCATTCAACTATAAAACAGAATACGAACGATATCGGAGGTACTATCAGTCTATTGAACCAGTACTCAAAAAAAAAGAGAGCCACACCTATACTATGGCTATTTTTTCATTCTTGGCAATTTCACTCTTTGGTTGGTATGGCATCCGACCGACGTTACAAACCATATTATTTTTGCAACGAGAAATTGCAGACAATAAAGACATTAATGCGCAAATGGAAAGTAAGATAACCCGTCTGGTAGAAGCACAAGCTGCATATCAAGATGCCAATTTGCAACTCCCACTTATTGATCAAGCCATCCCGCAAAACCCAGAAGTTCTCTCACTTGTCTCGCAACTTAAAAACCTCGCCGCAGCAACCGGTAGCTCAATTTCTGCACTCCAGATTAGTACGGTTCCTTTGCTCGGAAGTGAAGCAACACCAAGTGCAGCAACCGGAGGGAAACTCACAGAAATTCCTCTTGTCGTTGCTATCAGCGGACCATATACTAGTATTAAGTCATTCATCGATGGCCTTTTTGCTATGGGAAGAATCGCTACTATTCAAACGCTAACGGTCAGTCCTTCCAGAGATGAAACGCCGACCACGAAAGCATCTCCTGCTTCTGGTACCATCGTACGGCTCGTAACAAAAATGAATATATACTATATGCCGATGCCGACAGCAAAAAAGACGTAATAGATGCCTATGGAAAAAAGTGAAGCAAATGATCGCGACATCCTGCTTGTTGCCGTATTTACCTTTTTGACCGTCTTCTTATGGGTATTTTTTGAACTCGTAAAAACGATTAAAACAACAACCGTCTCTTCCACTGTGCGTCAAGTGATCACCCCATTTTCTCCCACAATCGACACCACGACACTGATACAATTATCAAACCGTAAAACGTATTGATATGCAATTTCCAACCAAAATTCCTACCCTCCTCGGTCTTCTCCTCCTTATTGTCATGGTTGGCGGTATCATTGGTTCTTCTGAAGCAATCTCTCGACTTCCCGCGCGAGCTGCTCCCTCCGTACAACCGCAAAATGTTCAAGTCACCAATCTATCGGATACGAGCTTTACCATCACATGGACTACGGGAACAGCCGCAACCGGCATACTCCTCGTCACCACGCCAGAACGGGAGATTACGGCATTTGACCAACGAAACGGAGACGGCAAACTTACTCCCGATATTACCCACAGTGTTACCGTACGAAACCTCACGGGAGATACAGAGTATCTTGTTAAAATCCTTTCGAATGGAAAAACCTATCTTGACAACGATAAACCATATCGCATCCGCTCTACTTCCGTTCTTACCACTAGTCCGGGAAATCTTGGCCCTGCGTACGGATCGGTTGTGACCACGGAAAATAAAGCAGCAAGTAGCGCATTAGTGTTTCTCACTCTCGAAGGAAGTCAAACGCTTTCCACACTGGTCAAACCATCCGGAACCTGGATTATCCCCCTTAATCTTATTCGTACACAAGATGGAACATCATATCTTCCTTCCTCTGTTGACCGGATCACCGAAAATCTCCTCGTGCGCTCTGATGGAGAGGAATCTTCCGCAATTACCGATACGCTGAACGATTCTCCGGTACCCAGTATGGTGTTAGGGAAAACCTATGATTTCCGAAAACAACAAGCAAAGCTCATCGAGCAATCACCCGTAGCACTCGCCGCACCGGGACCCAAAACTACTCCCGTAGTTTTGGGTACACAGGAAACTCAGACACAATATATAGTAAGCTTGGTAGCGCCTACGGAAGGGATGGCCCTCACGAGTCAGTTCCCCCTTACCCAAGGCACTGGTATTCCTTCAAAAAGCGTCACCATCACCTTGGGTATTACTAATCCAATAAGTGATACCACCATGGTGGGAAGTGACGGCATCTTCCGTTACACCCCAAAAGTGCAACTTGCACCAGGAAAACAAAGCGTTACGATCATGACACGAGATGCGAGCAATCAACCGGTTGCCATCACCCATTCATTTGAAATTCTCAAAAGCGGCACGCAGGTACTCGGCACCGCCACTCCCTCAGCAACACTCACGCCAACATTTACTCCTGCGCCCACATCAACTCTTGCCGGTCAACCGCTCCCCACGAGTGCCACCACATTCCCGACGATTATCCTTATCATCATCGGATTGAGTCTGTTTCTGGGAGGTACGATTGCATTTATACAATAATGCTTTTCTCTCTTGACGATGGGTCATGGTTTCCGCTAATCTGGAAATAGGACCAAAAAATGGTTTTTCTATAAGTATTGATTTCATGGATATTCTTTCTGCCGCTCAGCAACAAATAAACGACGCAGCCAAAACATTTGATCCAAACCCTTCCAGTGGGAGTGCGCCTCCACCTCCAAACCAACCAACCCCCACAACGACACCCACCCCTCCTTCTTTACTCAAAGAAGAGGCGATATTGCCTTCTCCCCAAGAAGGCGCTGCAACCACGAGCACCTTAACGTCACCGACTCCAGCTCCCATAGCAGATGCTCCTCTTCCACCACCACCTCCCCCAGTATTCGAACCATCTATGCCCGATGGAGATACTACGCAAACATTTGGTGGTCCACCGCCGGAAGACTCTTGGAAAAATAAAGTCCCGCCGCCGCAAAAAAAAGGTATGGGTAAAGGAGTCATTCTGGCCGGATTATTCCTCCTTCTCGCAACCCTTCCCGTTGCGGTCTACTATGTATCGCAACAGCAAAAGCAACTTGCGGAAATACGAAGTAGAGCAGCTACATGTTACAAAGCGGCTCGGGCAGGTTTTTGCCCGAGTGGATCCCATCCAGAAGGGCCAAACTGTTGTGTAAATGCTGTAGGCGGCGGAGGCACTCCTCCGCCTACTCCCACTTCTCCTCCCAGTGGTGGCGGAGGATCGACCGTTGGTGTTCCTAATGGTCAAATTAGCGGATGTTGTTCAAATAACGGAGACTGCGTCGGTTGGTTTGGCGCTGGATCAACGTGTGATAATCTCAATGGCGCGTGTGCTTCGGGCAAACAATGCCGAGGAGGAGCAAATACCGGAGGCAATTGTCACCAATGTACACAAAGTGATTGTGGGGTACCTGGCTGTGGTGGGCAGACCTGCAACGCGGGTTGCGTCTCCCCCTGTGGCGATGGTATCTGTGGTCAAAACGAAAATTCGACCACTTGTCCTCAAGACTGTCGGCCAACGGGAGGAGGGGCCACCACCTGTGCAGCGGGAAAAATCATATGTCGAAAAGATAACTCCAGTCTCTGTCCAAATACACACAGCTCAAATCCGGCGTATGACGCCATAGTAGGCGTACGATGTAATGGCACGAGTCCAGGATCCAACAGTGCCTGTGACTTCTTCGACGCATGCGGACCAGCCACACAAGCATCAGGAAGCTGCGCTGGGAAGATACGGCTAAGTCCCGGCGGTGCCTCTCATGGAGGATTTATAGGCTGCAATGGAACATTAAATTGTTTTTGTGGCGCACCGAACAATAATACCCCCCGAGGCGGGGCTTATACCGCCGCAAATGGCACCGTCAGTTGCTTTTCCGATACTGACCCAAATAATCCCTCCTGTGGCGCAAGTCTTGGAGGAACCACGCCCCCTCCGCCACCCCCACCTCCAGGTTCAAATCCGCCCCCTCCGCCACCCCCACCTCCTCCTGCCGGCCAGTGTGTAAGAATTAAAGTGTACAAAAACAGTATTGCTGTCGATCCCACGACATTAAAAGTAGGAGACAGTGTAACTCTTGCAGTTTCCGGTACCAACGCCACCAAAGGGAGAATTCGTGTCAATGGAGCAGCGTTTGTAGAATCGACCACCCTAAACACAAACGGTGAATACACCGTACCATTTACAGTGCCTAGTGGTTTCTCAAGCTTTACTATAGAAGCAGAAGTATTTGGTTCAAATGGCCAATGGCAATAATATGAAAAAAAACTACATCGGTATTCTTGCAATCATAACCTTAGGTCTTGGAGCCGTAATCTTTCTGACCGTACAGAAACTACAACAGACTACACCCGTTGCTCCAACCGTTCCTCAAGTTACACCCAAAGCAGCAGTACCTGCGTGTACGTTGACCTTTGCCCTTGCGGCTACCCCAACGCCTACTCCCACACCGATCCCCACTCCGGCGCCAAGTTGCAATAGCAGTTGCACCACAAATGCAGATTGTCAATCCGGTATGATTTGTTTTGATACCGGCAACGGCAAGGCATGCCGAAATCCTTCCTGCACTTCACAAACCAATTGTGCTTGCGTCACTCCCACACCAACCGCTACCCCCACACCCACAGTGACGCCAACCCCAGCGCCAACGCCGGCAAGCTGCAACAGCAGCTGTACCACGAGTGCTGATTGTCAATCAGGCATGGCGTGTGTTGCCAATGCCTGCCGAAATCCATCCTGTTCCACCTCACCCAACTGTGTCTGTCCGACCCCAACACCGATTACTGCTGCGCCGACACCGACACCCACCACGCCACCGACGCCACAAGTTCCGGTTTCCGGCACTGGACCCACGGTCTTAGGAGCATCAGTCATCGCTGGAGGATTCCTCCTTCTCCTTCTGGGATTAGTCTTTTAACAAAAAATTTCTTAGGGAGTGTTTGGAAACTATGTTTCGTCATTCTGGCAAGCGAGTCTTCGAGCGCGTCCAGAATCAAAAACAGATGCTGGACAAGCCAGCATGACGAGCGAACGCAGGTAAAACCGAGTTTTCAAACAGGCTCTTAGGGAGTATTTCAAAAAAGTTTCTTTCGGATAAATGCATGGATAGCGGCAAAGTCTTCTTGTGGAACCAATACATATTTTCCCTCATACTGCCACAGAGGAGGACTCACCAAAAGGTTTTCAAAAGAAATCTTTTCAATTGCGGAAGACTTCGTGGTTGCCAATAGCTTTCCGACCGTTAACAATTCTCCTATATTCATATCCATATCCGTCGCATCATCAAAGGCACCAAAAAGCTTGAGCACATATGTAGGAGAAAAAAGACGTTTCGGGGCAAGCACTTTTTGTTTCAAGGCAAGAAGTACGTCTTGTTGACGATGGCTTCGTGCAAAATCACTGCCTTCTTCTCCTTCCGCGTGACGGCTGCGTACGTATTTTAATGCAACTGTCCCATCCATATGCTGCACTCCTGCGTCAAAATGAATGGTTTCATATCGACAACGAAAGTCAGGATCACCACTACACAGATCATTTTCTTTCCCCTCAATGGGAAAATCCGGATCAGTAAATGCCGTGGGCACGGTCACGTCGACTCCGCCCACAAGATCAATAATTTTTTTAAAACCGGAAAAATCGATGACCAAACTGTACTGTATGGGCAAACCCACAACGTCTTCGATAATCGCTTTGGCAAGAACTAAACCTCCTCCTTTTTTTTTCTCTTCACCATAATGATAGGCGCTATTCACTTTATCTTTCAGTGTATCGGACCAAATGTCTCTAGGGACAGAAATAAGCGCTACTGCGTGCTTCTTTTGATCTAATGAGACGACCAACAGAGTGTCTGTTAAATCAGCGCCTTGGTGCGTCCCGCCTCCTATACCGAGCACCAAAATGTTCGTGCGACCGTCAGATTCTTTTAGTGGGACTCCATTTTGAAAAATTAGCTGAAAAATAGCCGTTGCCGTAAGTCCTGTTTCTTTCTTGAATTGTTGTCCCCAGGCAACGAGCTTCCATGAGGCGCCAATGACTACTGCAACGAACAAGAACAACATCAACAATCGTATTTTGGGCCAATAGAACCGCTTAAATTTCGACGGCATAGCGTGATATTGTTAGGAAGATGCGTGAATAATAAGTTGAAAAAATGTTTCCGGATTTAAACTTGCGCCACCAGGCAGTACGCCGTCAATAGAAGGCTCCCTCATAAACGATGCCACGTTCTCTGCTGTCACACTTCCACCATATATAATGGTAGTCACCCGCCATTGTTTTTTTATCATTTCAATAACGTGGTTGGCATTTTCCGGTGTATCTGTTTTCCCTGTTCCAATAGCCCATACCGGTTCGTACGCAACTATGTCAACATCATGTGGAATTACTGTTTTTTCATCAGAAACACAGTAGATAATTTTGAGCCCCACTTCTTTTGCACGCATCACCTTCTCTTTCAATACTTCATCTGTCTCACCAAAGTATTTACGGCGTTCGGAATGACCAATAATGACCCAATCAGCCAATTCCTTAATCATCTTCGCGCTTACTTCACCGGTGTAGGCTCCATCAGGAAATGGCGATACGTTTTGGGCACCGAGAGCGACGGGTAATTCTGCTTTCAAAACATTCAAAAGCGTATATGGCACACAAAGAACAAGTATTGCATTCACAGGCAGATTGCCCTGATGTTTAAACGCGGCAAGCCAATCTCTGGCTTCGACCATGGTTTTGTTGCACTTCCAATTTCCCGCAATAAAAAGCGATTTCATATGGTAAGATTATACTCTATGAACGAGAATCTTCTCAATGATCTCAATCAACAACAACGCGAGGCGGTGACGCAAACGCAAGGCCCCGTACTTATTTTGGCAGGTGCCGGCAGCGGCAAAACCAAAGTACTCACCTATCGCGTGGCCTATCTTGTGGCCCAAAAACATGTTTCTGCTCATCAAATCCTCATGGTGACGTTTACCAATAAAGCCGCTGGAGAAATGAAAGAGCGCATCGGCAAACTTCTTCCTCCTAATCAGGAATTGCCATTTGCCGGAACATTTCACTCTCTGTGTGTCAAAATTCTCCGTATTCATGGTAAAGAGATTGGCATCCCAGCTAACTTTGTAATTTACGACGAACAAGATCAACTGGATGCCATTCGCCAAATCGCCAAGATACTGGATATTTCAATAAAGAGCTTCCATCCTCATGCTATTCTTCATACGATTTCCGAAGCAAAAAATGAACTCATTGGCCCCACGGAGTACCCTCAATATGCACGCGGATATTTTCAACAAACCGTTGCCCGCGTGTACCTAGAATATCAAAAAATGCTCAAAGACAATCAAGCACTGGATTTTGATGATTTACTGGGAAAAGCAATTCAGCTCTTTGAGAAAGCCCCGCAGGTCTTGGGAACATATCAAGAAACATACCACTACGTGTTGGTTGATGAATATCAAGATACCAATAAAGCGCAGTATGCCCTCACCAAAATGCTTTCCGGACGGTATCACAACCTCTGTGTGGTAGGCGATGCGTCACAAAGCATTTACCGGTGGCGGGGCGCTGACTTTCGGAATATGTTGAATTTTAAGGCAGATTTTCCCAATGCCGCCGAATTTCATCTGGAACAAAACTACCGATCCACACAGACAATTTTGGATGCAGCATTTGGCGTCATCTCTAAAAATACCTCACATCCCATTTTGAAGTTGTGGACCAATCGCCATGGCGGCGAAAAAATTATCCTCTACGAAGGGAGAACCGAACAAGACGAAGCTATGTTTTTAGTCCAAACTATCTTGCAAGCAGGTCGACCATTCACTGACTTTGCTATTTTGTATCGCACCAATGCGCAATCGCGCACATTGGAGGAAGCATTTTTGCATGCGGGTATTCCCTATATGCTTGTCGGTGGCACGGGTTTTTATGAACGCCGCGAAATTAAAGACGTCATTGCATATGTACGAATTTTAGCAAACCCCAAAGATATGATTTCATATAAACGCATAGAAAAATTAGGAAAAGGCAGAATGGAAAAATTCTTGAAATTTGCTGACCAAATCCAGAAAGATAATAAACTTATTGCACTTACAACATTGGAACTTCTTGACCAAGTTGTGGAAGCTTCTGATTATTTGAGTCTTTATGATGCCAATGTGGAAGAGGAAGCATATCGATTAGAAAACATTAAAGAACTGCGGTCTGTGGCAGCAGAGTTTCCTGATATTCACCAGTTTTTAGAAAATGTAGCACTTATGGAACGCGCCTATGTTCCGAACAAAATGCGCACAGAAGACACCTTTAGACCTGCAGTGACCCTCATGACCATGCATGCGGCGAAAGGCTTAGAGTTTCCGATTGTGTTTATGGTGGGTATGGAAGAAGGACTATTTCCCCACAGTCGATCGCTTATGGACAAAGAAGAATTAGAAGAAGAACGACGACTTTGTTATGTGGGGATTACCCGAGCAAAAGAAAAACTCTATTTAACTTATGCCAACCGCCGTCTATTTTTTGGTACGCGGACACAAAATATGATTTCCCGATTTATTGCAGACATTCCAGAACAAGCGCTTGATCTTCAAATATCTTTAAACCCTAACCGAGGATTCCAAAAAGAAGACTTCCTTTTTTAAGGCAAAAACTTCACCAGTACCATAACAAAGACACCAAAAATGACTAAAAGAGATAAAATAATTTCTGTTTGTAAAAATACGCGGGCAATACCTTTGACATGACCAAAAGAAAGGAATGGAGTAAACAGCCGACTGTCAATCGGGAGCCACGAAATTGCCTTTGTTTTTCGCGTCTGTTTTCCCATCTTGTCCCATTGTAACACAGTAAAAAAAGAGCGATAATAGGTAACATGATAAAGCCTATCCAGACAATCCAAAACGATTGGAATACACACGCTGGTCACCCTCTTCAATCCTGGGCATGGGGAGAATTTCGAAAAGCAATGGGGGTGGATGTAGTGCGACACAAAGGATGTCTGCTCACCTTCCATAAAATTCCCCATACTCCATGGACGATTGGCTACTTTCCCAAAGGTCCCATGCCAACAAACGAGATGATTGGTGAATTACTCAAGATTGGCAAAGAGAAGCATGCTATTTTTATTCAACTCGAACCGAATGTCATTGTTTCTGGCACACCTTCCAGAAGTCAAAGCCCACCTGGAAGGTGGCCGGAGGACTCCTTCCAGGTGAAGGCTTCTCATCATCCCTTATTTACAAAGTTTACGTTTGTCTTGGATCTCACTAAATCCGAAGATGAACTTATCAAAAGCATGCATGCTAAGACACGGTACAATATTGGCGTCGCACAAAAACATGAAGTAGTGGTGAAGGAAGATAATTCGCCCGAAGCGTTTTCCCAATATATACGGCTTACTCAAAAAACAACACAGCGCCAGGGATTTTATGCCCACTCAACCAACTACCACCGAAAAATGTGGGAAACAATGAGAGATGCCGGCATTGCACATCTTTGGACGGCAACATATAAAAACGAAACTCTTGCTGCATGGATTATTTTTATTTGGAAAGATACTGTGTATTACCCGTATGGTGCGTCATCTCGCAACCACAGAGACGTCATGGCGCCGAACCTTTTATTATGGGAAATTGCCAAGTGGGCAAAAAAACAAGGAATCAAATATTTTGATCTCTGGGGTGCCTTGGGTCCTCATCCTGATGTCAATGATCCATGGTATGGCTTCCATCGATTTAAAGAAGGCTATAATCCGAAACTCATAGAATTTATTGGCTCGTATGATTTGGTTATCAATCCTGTTTTGTATGAACTCTATAAGATTGCGAATACCATCCGTTGGTTTTTATTAAAATTGAAACTCCAGATATAATCACAAAAATTCGTTACTTTCATCATGGTAACATGTTAATACCTGCCTGCCGGCAGGCAGGCGTTAATATGGAACTTCAACAATCTCCACTCTATATTCAATACATCAAAACACTGGGCTGGCAAGTTTTGACCATTGATCACACGAATATCTTCATCCGAAATATTCCTTTTAGTGGCGTCGTTGCAAAAATCCAACGACCAAGTACATTGCCATCAATAGATAAACTCGTTCTACTTTTTAAGGAACATCACGTACGAACAATCATTGCCGAAGCAAGCAAAAAACAAAATCCACAAAAATTTTCTTTATGGTGCCAAGCATTAAAAAAACACTTCAAAATAAGCTCAACTCCTTATATTCCCACAAAAACTATTCTTATTGATCTCACTCCAAGTGAAACTGAAATATTCAACCGATTTACCGAGGCCAAACGTCGCGCCGTCCGGCGGGCACAAAAAAATAATCTCATCATTAAAGAATCGAATAGTATCGATGATTTAATCAAAATAAAAAATACGTCCGCTGGATTTTTGGGATTTCTCACGACCTTTGGCATAAAAAAACTCTGGCCTATTTTTGGACCAAAAAACGGAGCAATTTTACTTGCATACCGTAGCCCTGTCATCGTGAGCGAAGCGTGGCGATCTCTTTTATCAAAAAAGATTGCTTCGCCTTTGGCTCGCAATGACACTGATATAGTCGGTGGAGTCCTCCTTCTTTTTTGGGAAAACATTGCCTATTACTGGATTGCAGGAGCAACCCGCGAAGGGAAAAAACTATTTGCCCCAACGCTTCTTGTTTGGGAAGCACTCAAGCTTAGTAAAATTCGTGGCGCTCAAACATTCGACTTTGTCGGAGTCTGGGACGAACGATTACCCAAGCAGTATGATGCTTGGAAAGGATTTACCAAATTCAAAGAAGGCTTCGGCGGAAAAACAATTTACTATCCTATTGCCACGCTTCACAGATGAGGCGGAACTCACAAAAATCGCAGTGTTTGCCGGGAGTTGGCCTGAAATCACTTTTGCTCATTTCTTCTGCTTTTCGTGCGATCTGTTGTTTTGCTTCTGTCAGTTGTTCTTTCATACGCGTTGAAGATATTTTTTCTTGTCCCTCAAAAAAATAAAAGGAGACGACAACATCATCTGGATTTTTTTTATAAATCCCCTCATCGGTTGCCGCCAAAGCATACACCGTTAATTGCAAATCAATTGCAGGATTTTTGACTTTCGTCGCTTGACCGGTTTTATAATCAATGATTTCAATTTTGTTATTTTCTAACGCATCCACGCGATCGATTTTTCCCCCGAGCGATAGCCGAGGGGTAATTTTTATTTTAAACGGCTGCTCTAAATCTTTAGGAATTTTTTTCGGATCATATCCTTTTTCATAAAAACCAATAAGGAGTTCCTTGCCATGGTCTTTCATTTTTTTCTCATATGCTTTATCACCAAACCCAATGGAAGTCCATTGTTGATCAAGTAATTGTAATAACGTATCTTTCGTCGGATGCTCACCGTTTTTTACTAACTCATAAAACGCCCGCACGGTTTTATGCATCATATCGCCAAATGCCAGTGCTGCGGACGGAGGCACAGGAATACGCAATATATATCGGTATTTATATTGCAACGGACAGGTAATAAACGTATTCAATTGTGAGTAAGAAAGATACGTAATGGGTTGATGCGGTGGTGACGACACTTGCGGTTCTTCTTTTTTCTCCCAATCCAAAAGCGTTAATTGTTTGACTCCTTGCGACACCGGAGCGGTGATATACGATACATCTCCCAACGTTTCTCCAATAAATGGCGACAATTTTTTTTCCCGTTTCCCTTCGCCATAATATTTGGCAGCAGTAAAAAATAACTGATCCCGCGCCCGTGT
>OBEQ011936954.1_pt1 | contig 12297 bp, 6 predicted proteins | sample 1670901 | NCBI WGS metagenome assembly OBEQ01 (sample SAMEA104232315, study PRJEB22302) | groundwater metagenome | biome: forest; feature: aquifer; material: groundwater | place: USA | collected 2011-08-07 | depth 5.4 m | reverse complement strand
GTCAGCGATGGCCGCAAAAGCCTACTCTATGTTGGCCGCTCCTGCTCTAGGTCACATTTTTCACCTCACCTACAATGAATCTTTAGAAGCGCAGAAAGTCCGCCTAATAAAAAATAGCTGCTCACCGCCAATAATGGCTTCAGATACTCACTTGAGTTGAACTGATTTTCCACAAGACCGCTGCGGCAGTCTTGTCGTTTTTTTACTTGCTGGAAATTAGTTCTAGTTCAATTTCATTAGCAGCGAATGAGAGAAGCCATTCAGTTTTACCTCGGCCATTGCAACACTCCAATTCGTAACCTAATGGTTTTGAGTAAACTTTTGTTATTTTTGCGGTGTCATTAAAAGCTGGCCGCCGTTTATTAAACGGGTATTTAACATAGTTATAGTTCTTGATAACTTTTTTTATTGTTACTACATCATATGGTTTAAACATAGTGAGCCCCACTTGAAGTAGAAGGAAAAAAATAAGTTTGAAAATGGAACCGTAGTTTCCCCAGTTTGGGAATGGATTGAGAGGGAAGTTGCTGCTCTGGCACTGACTAACAGCAAAAAAATCCCCCGACTATCGGTTTTAAAACATCGACGAGGTAGTTCTTTCTCTTTAACTCTTTAAACTCTTTTACATAAGTAGCAAGTAGCATAAAACAAGCCATCCGTTATAAAGACACACCTACTAATTAGGCTTAAGCATGAGCATCGATGAAAAACTGTTCCTTTACCTTCTATACTGAAATGAGAATCCCTCGATTGGGTAACTAGATTGAATCACTCATCTACACAGTTGCTTTTGGGCTGCTTATTTTGGCTGGCAGCCGTCGGCGTTTTCGCCCAATCGCCCGTTGCTGTGATTAAAAACATCGAGCAACCCTTCGATCTTGCGCCTTACATCGAGGTCATCGAAGACCCACTGCATGAATATCTGCTCGCCGATATCCGCGCAGGTCAATACGATCATCTGTGGCAACGCAATAAAGATCGTGTTTTTATCGGAAAAAATTACCGCAGTCTCTACTGGTTTCGACTCAAACTGCGCTGGCAGGTTGAAGCGCCGAACGAGGGTTACCTGTTGATAGATACTCAACCCGGAATGATTTCCTTGCTGGGAATGGTATTAGATCAACCGGGTTATCCTGAACAAGTGGTCAAAGGCGGCAGAATGGTTGCCTTTGCGATTCGCAACACTTTGGGTTTAATGGATGGACTACGCATTGACGCCAAGCCAGGAACGGAAATAATTCTGACAGGATGGGTCAGCAACCAAGGTGCCCAACCGGTTTTAATTCCGCTGTTTATTTTCGACGAGCATAATTTACTGGCTAAACAGCAACAACGTGCTGGTTTTTTAATTGCGTTCTACTCAGTTATGGCCGCGTTGTTACTCTACAACCTATGTCTCTTTTTTACTTTATGGCAAGCTGTGTATGGATTGTATATCGGTTTTTTGATCGCAGCTGTTTATACCTGTGCCAGTATAGATGGCACTTCGGCGCACTGGTTGTTCCCCGAAAATCCAGTATTAGATTTTAAACTCCAAATTACCAATAGCTTTATCGCCAACCTACTCTACTTTGCTTTTGTCTATACAGCGTTAAATGCTAAAACTTTCTGGCCGACATGGGCGAAACTGGGTTATCGATGCTTCTTGGGTTTGGGTATTCTGGGTGCGGGTTATGGTCTCTTCTCTGCGGATAGAATGACCGCTGGCATGGGCGCCCAACTCTATCCTGCCATCGTTCTACCGGTCACGCTGGTGACAATTATTTACGCGACGCTGAAAAAAATACCCACGGCACGTTATCTGTTGGTCGCTGAGTTTTGTACGGTGTTCGGTGGAACCAGTTTTCTGCTGGTGGTGCAGGGACTTATTCCGATTACAACCCTCAATCTTTGGTCGCTGCACTGTGGCTTTCTAAGTGAAGTCTTATTGCTGTCCTTAGCTCTGGCGGCTCGCACGCGAATAGCTCAGGATGCTGCAATCGCCTATCTGCAACAGTACCAATCACTCTACGAAGATTCCATCGAAGGGCGTTTTCAGTATTCGCCTAAAGACCACAAAACTCAATGCAATCACGCCATGGCAACCATCTGCGGCTATGACTCCGCGGAGGCGTTTATCAGCGCTAATCCGATTATGGATCTCTCCGATGAGATGACGAATCAACAGATGGCGGACTCCCTACTAACCAATGGACAAGTAACCGACTTTGAGGCACAGATAACTCATCACAAGACCGGCCAGGCGGTATGGCTATCTATCAATATGCGTTTGTTAAAAGACGCGAAAGGCGAAGCGCACCTGGTTGAGGGATCGGTTGTTGATATTTCAGAAAGCAAATTAAAAGAAGACGCGGAAAAAAACCGCGAAATTAGCGAGGCGAAGAACAAAGCCAAAAGTCAGTTCTTTGCCAGTATGAGTCATGAATTAAGAACACCGCTGACCGCCATATTAGGTTACGCAGAAATAGCCGGGCAAGACGAACTGACGGAAGCTGAACGCAAGGAACATATCAAGACAATACAAAATGGTGGTAAGCATCTTTTAGCGATCGTGAATGACATTCTCGATCTTTCCAAAATCGAAGCGCAAAAATTGGAAATGGAAAGTTTGGATGTTGATCTATTCGATATGCTGAGTGATGTGCAGGACTACTTTTCAATTCTCGCCAGCAAAAAGGCTATTGACTTCACAATCGATTATCAATTTCCTCTACCGGAAACTATTACCACTGATCCGACCCGTTTAAAACAGGTACTACTAAATATCTGTGGGAATGCGCTTAAATTTACCGACAAAGGTGGCGTGACCATTCATGTTCATTGCAACAAAGATCTGCATCAGTTGAGTTTTGCGATTCAGGATACAGGTGTCGGCTTAACGCCCGCACAAGTGGACAAATTATTTGGCGCTTTCAGCCAGGCGGATATATCCACTACCCGCAATTTTGGTGGCACAGGTTTAGGCTTACATCTCTCAAAACAATTGGCTGAAAAGTTAGGTGGCGATATCACTATCGACAGTGAACATGGTAAAGGTAGTGTGTTTACCTTAAGCGTCACCACAGGCGCATTAGAAAACCGTTCTTGGCTAAGCGCAATACCCGAACGCATCAGGCGCAACAATGCAGCCATCGAGATTCCCCAACTCTCCGGCCACATTCTCTATGCGGAAGATAATCCCCAAAACCAAGAATTAGTTGCAACCTTTATAAAATATACCGGCTGCACGGTTGATATTGTCAGCAATGGACTAAAGGCATTGAATGCAGCAAAAGAAAAACACTTTGATTTGATCTTTACCGATATCCGCATGCCGACATTAGATGGTGTAGAAGTAGCTAAAGCGCTACGACTCGAGCAACCTGACTTGCCGATTATTGCCATTACAGCGACAGCCTCCAGCGCAGAGATTGAAGAATTCATGCAAGCAGGATTTAGAAGCATTCTGCGTAAGCCTATTGATCGGGCAATGTTATATGCAGCAATGAAGCAGTATTTGCCGCCAGCAAGCGAGCATGCTCCTCAAGACAACGCTGCTGTCAATCACTCATCCAAGAAATCCCTTCGAGTATTATTGGCGGACGATAATCCTGTCAATCAGCAATTAATTACATTCCATATCAAACGCGCTGGAGCGGAAATTATAATTGCCAATGACGGTTTGGAAGCGATTGCGGAAGTGTTAAAGAATGAAATTGACCTAATCCTCATGGATATGGAAATGCCGCATTGCGGCGGCTTGGACGCTGCCAGAATGCTGCGCTCAAAAGGTTTTACTAAGCCTATATATGCCTTGACTGCGAACGATTCTATGGAGGCCATTCAAGCATGTAAAGAGGCGGGGTGTGACGGGCATCTATCCAAACCACTGGATACAGAAAAACTTAATGCTGTCCTGTCACGCATGTGAATTTCTGCCACTCACTGAGGAAATGAGACCCTCATGCAATATTTCTGATTGGATGCTGATCCGTATCCAAAGACATCTCGTTTCCACTCTAAAAATTTCGAGTCGCAATAATCTTGCGAATGCATAAGAAAAGCATGTTCATTAACAAGAAGTTTCTTGACTTGTGATAAACAACTTACCCCAGTCTGATATAACAAGCGCAATCCAGCGTTAGTTGTTCGACAATCTGTCCAGATAGTCAAAATATAGCGCTGAAAAGTCAATTATTTTAAAAAATGGTATGTATTTCAAACAGATTAATCAATATAATTTACCCCCTTGGTACTAGCTGTAATGCCATCAGTGAACTTGAGCATGCGCTCTTTCGCTCGGTGGTAAGGTTAGTTTTTGAAGTATGAAATCATGAGTTGCTTCGATGTTAAAACTAAATAAAGTATTTGTTCTGAAATACAGACCCCTTTCATCACTATTTTCTTTCATCATCTTTTGTCTTTCACCCGTGATAACTCAAGCCGCCAACCCATTAAGTGATCGGGGCTTTATTGCAAATTGCGCATCAGAAATGAGAGATAACACTGGCGCAGTGCCAGCCTGGGTGGCAAATAGAGCGCCGCGAGAACTTGGATTAAATATTGCCTTCCCAAGCGACAACAATTTTTATAAAACCGCTAGAACTGTTCAAGATCCAACAACGGGATTGGATGTAAAGGTGTATCCCACAGTAGTTCATGTTCACGGTGTTGGCGCCAGTATTCACTACATGGATGAACAGATGAGATTGCTCGCCCAAAAAGGTTTTATTGCAATTTCTATTAATTATCGTGAATCCACATCGGATCTGGCCGATGCACAGAGCATTCAACCGTATGAAGATGTGAGTTGTGCTATTCGTTGGTTGAAGAAACATGCCATGGATATGGTTTTATGGGAAGGCCAAAGAACAGAGCTCGACAATATCAAAAGAGAACTTAATCTTATCGCCAATGATCCCGTGCGAATTGACGCTCAAAGAATTGGTCTTTCTGGTCATTCCATGGGGGGAGTTATAAGCCATTTAATTGCAACTGATGTCACCATGGATCAGATCGTCAAAAAATGGGGTGGCATTAGTTATCGCCCAGAACATTCCTCAAGGCCAATTAATTCAAGCCAATTATCGTTCCAACCAGAATTGTTGGAGTGGATGTCAAAAGAAGACATGATAACTCTTAACAAAGATTCACAAGGCAATATAATCGGGATTGAAGATGAAATAAGCCATTCGGTCGCCGCTGTTCTTATTGTTAATTCAGGCTGGGATGGAATCGCTGTTTCATCCACTGGCCGCTGGCGATTTGATTACGAAGATGAAAACGGATTCATAGAAACAAACCTCGATACTATTCCTCCCTATGTGATCCCCAACGATTTTGGTATTGGCGGAGAAGAGGTAGAATTTGATGCAGTGCATTGTGCCAAGGGGACGGATGAAGCTGGCAATATTAAGCCCAAAGTAAGTTCATATCCACCAAAAGCAGGGTTTACAGATGCAGCGAATCCAACAGATTATACCTGGTCCGTTTTCGGTCCTTGGTCATATCAAACAAGTTACGAATTTTTTGTAATGACACAAAATTATGCCGAGCATGACACCCATAAATTACTTACTTGTGATCAAAATTATGTGTTAGCGGTTGACCAAGATGCGGTCGATGATCTCTACCCATTGCGTGCGGTCGGAGAGAATCTTCATGCAGGCGCAACTGAATCTGCCCAGATACCTACAGGAGACTCACAATTATTTGGCGATGATGCACGACCTATAATGCTAGCTGTTAGCGTACACGATTTCATCGTACAGCCATTATTAAACTTTCTTGCTTTTGATGAACTGACCAAAGCTCCGGGGAGACCAAAACATTCAAATAAACTTGTTGAAATGGCCGCCAACCAGTTTGGACTATTGGCTCTACATGATCTTATATTCCCCAACTATTGGTTAAATACAGACTATTTTGTTCATACACTTGGCGGTGGTGAGATTGATAAAGTAAATGAGTTTGGTGAAATAGACGAGAAGATCGTAAATAACAATCTCGACAACCATGATTTCTGCGACGTAATGTATGACCCCGAGCACGAGGGAGATGGCACTCCAAGTTATACAATTAGCCTTTGTCGCCAAGGATTGACGCTAGACGCATTTCCTAAAGATTGTTCTTACAAATGGGAACGGGCTGTACCCGCGTGTTTTCACTCGGATAATAATCGCTTGTTAAATCCAGATCTTGAGACCAGCGTTGCAAATAAAGTTTCTGATGGCGTATTCACCTGGGATACGTTGCCATTTCAATGGACGATACAAGGCAAAGCAAAAACAATGGTATCAAGAAGTGCGGCACACTCAGGTGATAAATACGCGCTGCTGCAAGGTACCAACTCCACATCTCCGGTTTGGAACAGCATTGATACAAATGCCGTATCAGTTAAACCGAATACCCATTATCGAGTATCGGCTTATGTCATGAGTTCAGGATCGGATATTCAAGCACGCATGGGGATCCGCCAATCAAATGGCGACTTACGTAGCTTAAGTATCACCCCGACCACTGGGTTACCCACGTATTCAAACATTGAACTCTGTTATTATACTGGTAATTTCGATCACCGAAAATTTTATGTTGGCTTCTGGTCGACGAATGAAAATCAATGGTTACGCGTAGATGATACTAGTGTTAAGGAGGATTCCAGCTGCGCCGACTTGGGGAATTTACTGGTAAACCCAGGGTTTGAATCAAATTCTGCCGGTTGGAATTTAGAGGGTGATGGCAGCATTGTACTTCAGGGTGCGTCTCATTCCGGCAATAGTTTTGCGTCTTTAAGGAAAAAACTTTTTTGGGGTTGGGAAACATGGTCACAACAAGTTAATGCATTAGAGGCAAACAAACTCTATAAATTTTCTGCTTATGTAGATTCAAATGGTTTATCCAATCTTACCATGAAGATTACACCAACAGGCTTAGCCAGTCGGGATGTAGGAGTTTTTACTCATCAAGCCGGTGCGGGATATCAAAAGATTGAGAGCTGTTTTAAAATGCCGAATGTTTCTGGTGCAAGAGCTTTTATCGGTTTCTACACGAGAAACAATACAACATACCTCAGACTTGACGATACTCAATTGGTAGCAGTAGACAGCTGTTCTCCGTAATTATAATTTTAGGGTGTGGAAGCCTTGTTATCTGTTTTTTGAGGACCTGCTTAGGTTAAAAGAACAGTTCCGATGTCAGCCGATATCGGACTCCATACCCTTCAGAAATAAAACGCGAATTTTGGAACAAATGCGGTGTAATACTGCTGCCTACTAGCCAAGCTTCGTTAGTTAAGTTATCGACATTTAATGCCACAAGAAAATCCGTATTTCGAAAAGCAACAGCAGCATCGTAAAGTGTGTATCTATCAAAATGAGCAACTACAGTTTGTTGGTCATATTGGCGCTCACCCATGTAATTCGCACCTATACCAAAAGACCAGCCTAAATTACTGTAACTTTCAGAATGATACTGAATCCACAAACTTCCACTGTTGTCAGGTACACCCAGCTTATTGGAATCAAGAAATACTGTATCTCGCCCACCTTCAGGGTGCTTTAAAGATTCCTGTTCAATTTCAGTAAAATTAAGTGCCGTCTTGATATGCGGTGATACAAAACCTGCCAAGCTGAGTTCCACGCCGGAACTTCTAAATTTTCCTTGCTGAACATGGAAGGCATTGTTCTCACGATTTGAAATAGACCAGTTATTTTTTGTGATTTCAAATACACTGAATGAAAAGTTAAATGTTTTTGTTGGCCACCATTTTAAGCCGGTTTCATAAGTTGTAGTGTCTTCAGGTTTAAATGGCGCTCCGTTTAGTTCCTGTTCGTCAATAATATTGAATTGTTTGCCATAATTGACGTAAAGGGATAGATCCTCCAGAGGGCTGTAAAGTAAACCAGTTTGTGGTGCAAAGAAATTGTCTTTTACATCCACAATGCTAGGAATATCGACAAATTCCCCAATGCTCGCCGAAATATAATTATTTTGTTCCACCTTCTCAATTTTTCTTTTAAATTGATACCAACCGCCTGAAAATAGCAATTTCCAATTTTCATTTAGAAATATCTGATCCTGAAGATAGAGTCCAAAGGTGTTTGTTTCTGATGTATGCCTGAGGTACTCAACTGCACTGTTGAGTGCATATCGCTTTTCGGGAGCAAGCCCTGTCAAGTTGGCGATTTGAGTTGGAAGCTGAATTGCTTCGCTTGATCCAGCTTGATAAGGGGTATATGAAGGATACAACGCATAGCGGCGCAACGCTGAACCAAGAAATAAATCATTATTGCTGGGTGAATCAATAAGGTATTGTGACCCTTGATCATACAGTTCTTTATTATAAAGCAAATCCGCAGTTTGCTGAGTAGTGCTTTGCAAATAATTGGTTCCGATCAGCAAAAAATGCGTGGTATTGTAAATGTCGATTTCTTTACTCGCATAAAAATCAAAATTATATTGCTTGGTCTGTTCAGTGACATCGAATGCCTGTTGATAAAAATGTGGCGTTTCATCCGTCCATAATGGGAAATTCCTTCCGCCATTAAAAAAAACTGAGATTGCTTGCTGGGGTTGTATGCCATACTTTGATTCAACTAAAGACTGGAACTCTGCTTGTGCATCCGTATAATTTTGATAAAACCCAGAATTTGACGTACTGAATAAATTAGTTAGGTAAGCTAAAGGAAAATTTTGTGCCGCTGGATGCACATGGGGATCAAATATCGGATTCAAATAAATAATCAGGTCATTCAAAAAATGCTGATCTTGATAATTGGTGCCGGCATATAAATTGGTAGTTAAATTCCAGTCATTCTCCGTAGTGACTTGATAATCTATGCGAACGTCGGCGGTTTTTGAATCATAATTATCTTTGGCGTTACCGTTATAAGGGTAAACATCAACAACAGGTATATTGAGATCGCCATAGGCAATATCCAATAGTTGAAAATCACCCACATTAGTATTTAGTTCTGCATCATCAAACGGGCGAACTCCTTGATAGCCTTCAGCTTCTTGATGACTGTACTCCATTGAAAGATGCAGCGACTGCCTGTCATCAATTTGATAATTTAGGCTGGGCGAAGCTTGGAGTTGGCGTATAAAATCGTGATTACTATTTTCACCTTGTTCACGGACGAGAAGATTCAATCTTTGCAACAAATCTTCATTGAAGGGCGATTTACTATTGGTATCAAGCGCAAAATATTTATCATAATTACCATAACTCAGCGTGGCATTGGTAAAAGCAAATTTTGTAGGTTTCTTAGTGATGAGATTAACCACGCCACCAGGTTGGCCATAACCATATAGTGTTGAATTGGCGCCTTTGGCTATTTCGATTCCTTCGATATTATACAGTGTGAGTGGTGTTAGACCGTGGCTCACCACCGGTTGCCCATCTTTAAGAATTTCTCTGTCAGACAGTTTGAAACCTCGAATATTAATATTGCCTTGTACATCTGTCACATTGATAGATGAGTAGTCTCTAAACGCTTCAGATAATGTGGCATTGCCCCGATCTCGAAAAAGTTCGGCATCAATTCCTTCCAAGGATTTAGGTACGTCGATGGTTGGGGTAAAGGTTTTTGTTGCAGTTGAAGGAATGTTCCGACAACAGGAGACAGCACGGCTCTCCCCAACGACAACGACTTCCGCTAATACAGGAATTTTGTCAGTGGATCGCAGAGCTTTTGGCTTTTCGACAATATTCTCTGGCGTTAAATTGGCCTTTTGTACTATTGCGATGGTTGTTGAAGAAATTAATTTAAATTCAAGCGGCGTATTTGATAACAATTTTTGCAAAGCGTCGCGCAAAGAATAATTACCTACGAGTGGTTCAACTTTAAAACCACTCACATAGTCGGAACGAAACAAGATCTGAACGTCAGCCTGTTGAGCTAATCGTGTGAGAGCGTCTTCCAGTGCCAGAGAGCCTATCTCAAATGTGTGGGTCTTATTATCAATATTATCAATAGTCACGGCCTCTGCAGGGTCAGCATGCATTGTGGAAGGCCATAAAATAATAAAGGCACAGATAAAAACACAGCCAAAAACGCGATTAAAAAAACTGATGATGTTACTGATCTTAGAGCATAAGTATTGCCTGGGCTTTATTACGTTTAAAGTTAACATCAGTAGTTGTCACAGTCCGATTAAAAATTATAGAGTTTTAAAGATTGCGGATAATATCATGACTGCATCATTTTTTTAGCCTTTTATAAAAGCTTGAGTTCTTTCGTTAATAGGTCAATTTTTTCTGCTGTTTCTGGTCCCAACCCTAAGCAAGTGATAGTGCCGGCGGCCACTACCGTTTTACCTGCGTCTCTAATTATTTGGGCGGGAATTCCCGCGGTCTTCGCGCACTTTAATAACTCGAGCAAAGCTTTTTCATCGGTTGCTTTCAATACGACCTTTGGCATACCGACCTGTAACCACTGTTTTACTACTTCTGCATCAGCGGTCAGCAAACTCGCCACTGCAGCGTGTGCTACCTGAGCGGCAAGTTTTCCTTTTGGAAGACTGAGCGAATTATTAACGACGATGACCTGTTTCATAAAATCTATAACCAATGCACAATTGGAATCTGGCTGCTGCTAATTTTAAACTTGCTTGGTAGCGACTGTATTTTAGCCATTGAAAACTGCTTAGCTGGAGTAATAGATTGTTCATCCATCCGAGGGCTAACCCTGTATCTTCTTTAAGTGTAGCTGCTTCTACGCCGGTATAAGGAAAAAAGTAGGTTAACCGAAGGCCCGCAGTATATTTATGAAAGGCTTAGCTAGCGCCCGCAACCAGAAAGTGTGCAGTTTATAGATAATTGAAAATGAGGGTGCATATACGATTCCCAGCTATAATGTTGCTATACATGCCCAATTTATCCTACTCAACTTGATCGAATGCCTTGGACAAAAAAGTCAAAAAACTTAAGACTGCGATCCAGCTGATAGATTACTTTGTCTATCAGCAATTTTCTCATGACCATGATCGGCTTTATCACGCGCGTATTCTCGCTGGCGTTATGCTGGCGTTTATCGTTATTGTCACATCTACGATGATCTATCTCCCCTTTTCGTCTTTAGATCTGGTGGGCATGTCCTCCGGTGGATCTATATGTCTTATAGTCACCGCTTGTTTTGCTACTTTATTGGTTAACTTAAAGCGCACTGGCGACTTTCTTCTGTGCGCGAATGTGACTATTTGCCTAACCTTTTTTTTCCTGGTGCTTGCCGTCTGGGTTTCGTCTGGCCCGTTTGAGTCGCCTGTCATCTGGCTTTTGTATATTCCGCCTGTGATGGCTTTTTTGCTCACCGGAAATCGTTCCGTTGGTATTTGGGCGGTCGTGGTGGCGCTCACCATTTTAGGTTTATTCGTGCTTGGCTTTAGTGGCATAGAATTCATTGAAACTGACAAAGACTTAAAACATCAACGCGAAACCCTGGTACTAGTTTATAGCGTGGGTTATTTAGCGTTAATCGGTTTTATTGTTATTTACGACCTCAGCAATAAACAATTAGTCAAAGAGCGCGACATCGAGCATGAAAAATATGTATTTCTGGCCAATCACGATCAGTTGACTAAGTTAGCTAACCGAGCACGATTTGAAACAGAATTAACGAACAAAATTACCTTTCATGGCCGCCGCAGACAAGGTCCGCTGATTGCGCTCATGTATCTTGATCTCAATGGTTTTAAACCTATCAATGATCGTTATGGTCACCACATTGGCGATTGTGTGCTAAAAGAGATAGCCTTGCGCTTATGTTCCTCGGTGAGAGACAGCGACCTGGTCGCGCGCCAAGGCGGCGACGAATTTACCCTGCTCTTCGATAATCTCAACGACATCGAATCCATTGAAACCATTGCCGAGAAAATTTCTAGCCGCGTTGAGGCAGTGATAGAATCACCGGTCGGGCCGTTGAAAGTGACTGCCAGCATCGGCATTGCTCTTTATCCCAAACACACTACTGATATCCAAAAATTACAAATTTATGCGGATGCTGCGATGTATGCCGCCAAGGAACAACAGTGTGGCTGGTTAGTCTTTAATGATCGATATCGTCCAATACATTAAGCATACGGTCAGGCTAACCCCTATATTTAGCGCAATTTTGCTCTGTGACTTCGCTCACAAAGCCCATCGAAAGCCGCCAATGATCTCGCAATCGGCTTCGCTCGTCTTAATTCAGTGGATTTCAACAGCCACCTGATAAAAACTAAAATCACTTGCTACAAATGTTGTTCGCCAAATTGCCGCTTTTTTTTGTAATCTGGGTTTCCTATGAAAAATCGATATAACCTGTGTTTGCCGTCCGTTTC
>OBEQ011703629.1_pt1 | contig 12297 bp, 13 predicted proteins | sample 1670901 | NCBI WGS metagenome assembly OBEQ01 (sample SAMEA104232315, study PRJEB22302) | groundwater metagenome | biome: forest; feature: aquifer; material: groundwater | place: USA | collected 2011-08-07 | depth 5.4 m | reverse complement strand
GTGTTCGATCAGCGCATGCCCGATGTCTTCCTTGGTTTTGAAGTAGTAATAAACATTGCCCAGGGGAACTTCGGCCTCCTGCGCTATATCGGCGAGCGTGGTTTGGTTGAAGCCCTGCGCATGCACAAGCTTGTTAGCCGCATCGAGCAGACGCGCGCGTTTGTTGGTCTCTTTGCTTTCCATATTATCCATTTATCATCAATCGCTTATACTAATAGTAAGTTACCTAACTAAATTATGGAATGCTAATATAGAACTGTCAAGGAAAATCCGTTGCCAGCAATAAAGAAGGGGTAAAACTGTGGCCATTCAGCGACTCGTGCGCCGATGGAGACCCGACGGTTGTCTAGCGGGAGCATGACCCAGCATCGGGTTCAGCGGGAAAGCACCACGTTATACTGCGTTCAATCTTTGAGGGGTAATACATGGATACCCTGACACACGCCTTGAGCGGCGCTTTATTGGCACGCGCGAGCGAACCGAAGCACCCACGACCGGATCAGTTGCCGCGCCGTACACGCATGTGGATCGGCTTCATCGCCGCCGCGTTTCCCGACAGCGACTTCGTCACACGCTTCATCGATCCCCTGACCTACCTCACCACGCATCGCGGCATCACGCATTCGGTCATCATGTTGCCGCTGTGGTCAGCATTGCTTGCGCTGCTCTTCATGCTGCTGGTGCGCAAAAAATATTCGTGGCGCGCGTTCGTGGGCGTGGTGGCGCTGGGCATAGGCATCCATATCGCGGGGGACGTGATCACCGCCTTCGGCACCATGATCTTCGCGCCGTTCTCCGACTGGCGCGCGCAGTTCCCGACCACCTTCATCATCGATCCGTATTTCACCGCCGTCATCGTCAGCGGGTTGATTGCCTCCTCCCTGTGGAGCGCCACGCGCCGCCCGGCCGTAATCGGACTGGCGGTGCTGGTTGCGTACGTAGGATTTCAGGCCGTGCTGCATCAGCGGGCGCTGACAGTGGGAGAAACTTATGCGGTGAAACATCAGCTGGACGCGGGACAGGTCCAGGCAATTCCGCAGCCGTTCTCACCGTTCAACTGGATGATCGTCTTGCCGCAGAAGGACGCCTACCATCTCGCTTATGTAAGCCTCTGGCGCCGCGAGATACCGGAATTTCCGCCTGCCGGCGCCAACTGGCTGTACCAGGTGAATGCCTCATACTTTCCGGTAGCCGATGCCATCTGGAAAAACATCCCCCGCTTCGGCGCCGGCAATGAGGCCAATCTGGCGGAACAGGTGTGGTACTCCGAGGCGCTCGCACCGTTCCGCCGCTTCGCGGAATTTCCGGCGCTGTATCGCGTGGATCATAAAAAAGATGGTCTGTGCGTATGGTTCAACGATCTGCGCTTCGCGCTCGCCGGAAGAACCATGCCGTTCCGATATGGGGCATGCCGGAACGGGACCGACACCGTCTGGCGCATACACCGCCTGTTCAGCGACGACAATGGCATCGAAATCCTCGACGCGATTCCGCATTAAGAAATCTTCCGCCACAGAGAGTCAGAGGCACACAGAGATTTTTGAAATATCCGGTTCCCATTTTTTCTGTGTTCTCATAGGTTCAAGCTAATACATATCCATCGGATCGACATCGAGCGACCAGCGCACCTTCTTGCTGAATTTCGACTCGGCCAGCTGCACCACCCATTGACTCAAAAAGGCATGCAAGGGAGCGCGCTTCGATGACTGCACCAGCAGCTGCGCGCGGTAGCGCCCGGCGCGCCGTTCCATGGGCGCGGGGACCGGTGCCATGATTTGCAGGCTGTTATCCGGAATAAGGCGCGCGGCAAGCGCATGTGCTTCGTGGAGAAATTTGAGCGCCGCTCCGGGCGCCGGCGATTCGGCGCGCAGCAGCGCGAGATGACTGTAAGGCGGGTAGCCGGTTTCGCGGCGCTCGGTGAGCGCAAACCCGGCAAAACCGTGGAAGTCGTGCCGCTGCAACGCGTTGAACAAAGGGTGATCCGGATGCCAGGTCTGGATCAGCACCTCACCCGGCTTGTCCGCGCGTCCGGCGCGGCCGCTGACTTGCATGATGAGCTGGAACAGGCGCTCGGAGGAGCGGAAATCCGTCCCATACAGTCCCTGATCGGCGTTGAGTATCCCGACCAGCGTGACGTTCGGAAAATCATGACCCTTCGAAAGCATTTGGGTGCCGACCAGGATGTCGGCCTCGCCGGCGTGGACACGCCGCAGTTTTTCTTCGAGGGCGCCTTTGCGGCTGGTGCTGTCGCGATCCACGCGCTCGATACGCGCCTTCGGGAAAAATTTCTGCAGCGCGCCTTCCACGCGCTCCGTGCCCTCGCCAAGCGGATGCAGATTTTCCGCCTGGCAGGACGGACAGCGCCGCGCCATTTCCTGCTCGGCGCGACAGGACCCGCTGGCCCGCACGCCCGGCCACGGGGACAATCGCCGAGAGCGCCGGAACAACCGCCGCCGGCTCGGCGTTGGGCAGGAGTAAGCACGGCATGGAGATCAGCCCCGAAGAGCTGAAGGCGCGGATGGACCGGCGCGAGGCGCCGATGCTGCTCGACGTGCGCGACGACTGGGAGACCCGGCTCGGCCAGCTGCCGAACGCGCTCCACATCCCCATCGACGAGATCGAGGCGCGCGCGGACGAGCTCGACCCGGACGAGGAGCTGGTCGTCTACTGCCACCAGGGGGTGCGCAGCGCGGCGGTCGTCGAGTACCTCCGGCAGCGCGGGTTCAAGAACGTGAAGAACCTCGCGGGCGGCCTGGACGCCTGGGCCCGCAGCGTCGATTCCTCGATGCGGCGCTACTAGGCTTGAAGATCCGCGCGGTCACCGTCGACCTGTGGGGCACCCTCTTCTACGACCCGCCCTCGAGCGACAACCGCTACAAGCGCCGCCGGCTGACCGACTTCGAGTCGATCCTGGCCGGCGCGGGCGCGCGCGTCCCCATGGCCGACCTCGACCGCGCGTACGAGCAGTCGGCGGCCACGCTCGGCCGCATCTGGATGAAGAACCGGGACGTGGCCGTCGAGCAGCACGTGCGCGCCATCCTCGACGCCGTCGACGCGCGCCTGGCCGCCCGCCTCGGCCCGACGACGATCCAGGCGCTCGCCCGCGCCTACGCGCAGCCGGCGCTGATCGTGCCGCTCGCGGTCGACGACGGCGCCCTCGCCGCCATGGAGGCGCTGGCGGCGCGCGGCTACGTCCTCGGCGTGGTGTCGAACACGATGCGCACGCCCGGGGCCACGCTGCGGAAGATCCTCGAGCACTACAAGCTGCTCGGGTGCTTCGCGGTCCTCACGTTCTCCGACGAGTGCGGCGTCCGCAAGCCCGACCCCGAGATCTTCCGGCTCACCCTGCGGGCGGCCGCCGTCGAGCCCGGGGAGGCGGTGCACGTCGGCGACGACGCCACGCTCGACGTCGAGGGCGGGCACGCGGCGGGCATGCGGGTGGTCCAGGTCACCACCGCGGTGCCGCGCTCGTTCGGCCGGCAGAAGCCCGAGGCCGCCATCCCGCGGCTCGCGGGGCTCCCGGACGCCATCGCGCAGCTCGATGGCCGGCTCTGACGGCGCCGAGCGCCGGAGCCGTCTGACCGCCGTCCCCTCCGACCGCTGGTGCGGCCGGTGGCGTGCTCTCTGCCCCCCGGCCGTGGCCGCCGCGCTCACCGCCGCCGTCTTCGCGCCCGCGCTGTGGAATGGCTTCGTGTGGGACGACCAGTTCAACCTCGTCGACAACCCCCATTACCGGGGCCTCGGCTGGCCCCAGCTCCGGTGGATGCTCACCACGAACCGGCTCACCCATCCCGGGCTGGGCGGGCAGTGGATCCCGGTGACGTGGATCAGCTTCGGGGTCGATTACCTCGTCTGGGGCATGAACCCGCTCGGCTATCACCTGACCAACGTCCTGCTCCACGCCGCCGACGCCGCGCTCTTCCTGCTCGTGGCGCGCCGGCTCCTCGCCCGGGCGCTGCCGTCGGCGGGCGCGCCGCTCGTCGACCTCGGCGCGGGCGCCGCCGCCCTCTTCTTCGCGCTGCACCCGCTGCGTGCCGAGTCGGTCGCCTGGGTGACCGAGCGCCGCGACGTGCTCTCCGGCCTGTTCTTCCTGCTGGCGGTGCTGCTGTACCTGCGGGCCGTGGACGCCGAGGGACGGGTGCGGGCGCGCCGGCTCGGCGCCTCGGTCGGCTGCTACGCGCTGGCCCTGGCCTCGAAGTCGATCGTGATGACGCTGCCCCTCGTCCTCCTCGTCCTCGATGCCTGGCCGCTGCGCCGGCTCGGCCGCGGGCGCTGGCGGGTGGCGCTCCTGGAGAAGCTGCCGTACCTCGTCCTCGCGGTCGCGGGCGCCGCCTTGGCGTTCGTCGCCGCGCGCGCGGGATCGGCCCTGTCCTCGCTCGCCAGCCTCTCGTGGCCGGCGCGGACCGCCATCGCCGCCCACAGCCTCTGGTTCTACGCGTGGAACACGTTCGTGCCGCTCGCCCTCTCGCCGCTCTACGAGATGCCGGCGCGGGTCGACCCGCTCGCGCCTCGCTTCGTCGCCGCCGCGGGCGCGGTCGTCGCGATCACCGCCGCCGCCTGGCTGGCGCGGCGCCGGTGGCCGGCCGGGCTCGCGCTGTGGGCGAGCTACGCGCTGATGCTCGCGCCCGTGAGCGGCCTGGCCCAGGCCGGGCCGCAGCTGGCCGCCGTCCGCTACAGCTACCTCGCGTGCCTCGGCTGGGCGCTGCTGGTGGGGGCGGGGGGCGTCGTCGCCGCGCGCGCCGGGGCCCCGGGCCGCGAGGCTCGCGTCTACGCGCGCCTCGCCGTCGCCGTCGTCGGCGTGTGGATCGTGGCCCTCGGAGCGCTCACCGTCGGGCAGGTGCGGACCTGGCGCGGCCCCGAGAGCCTCTGGCGCGCGGCCCTCGAGGCCGACCCCGCCTGCGCGATGTGCCTCGGCAACCTCGGTGACGCGCTCGAGCGGCAGGGCCTCTGGGCTCCCGCCATCCCGCCGCTCGAGCGGGCCCTGGCTCTCCGGCCGGACTACGTGGGGTTCCACCGGAACCTCGGCCTCGCCCTGCTCCGGGCGGGCCGCGGGCCGGAGGCCGTCGCCCACTTCCGCCTGGCGCTCGAGCACTACCCCCACGACGCCGTCCTGCGCGACTTCCTCGACACGGCGCTCGCTTCCTCGGAGGGGGGCTCCGCTCCCCTTCCGAACCTCCCCCCAGGTAACGCCGGCAAAGCCGGCGCTCGGACAGTCCGTCCACATTCGGAGACGCGTGTAGTCCCGTGAGCGAGAACCGAGGGTAGTCCAGTGAGGGCTCTCGTCGCGGCGCTCGCGGTCTTCCTGCTCGCCACCGCGCTCCAGGTCGTGGTCTGGCGCTGGCGCCGTCCCGCCGGCCAGTACGCGGCGCTGCTCGGGCTCCATCTCGCCGTCGTCGCCGGCGCCAGCGTGACGTTGGTGGCCGCCCCGTCGCTCGCGCCGTCGGCCGCGCGCCTCCTGCCGAACGGGTGGTTCGACTACGCGAACTTCCTGGTGCTGGAGGTCTCGCTGCTCGTCGCCTACGCGACGATCTTCTCCGCCGTCCAGGCCGACAGCCCCACCATGATCATCCTGCTCCGCGTCGAGGCGGCCGGGGCGCGGGGAGTGAGCCGCGCCGATCTCCTCACCGAGCTGACCGACGAGCTGCTCGTCGTGCCGCGGCTGGAGGACCTCCTGACCGGCGGGCTCGCGCGCCGGGAGGGCGGGCGCTACGTGATCGCACCCCGGGGCGCGCTCTTCGCGGGCATCGTCGGCGGCTACCGGGGCCTGCTCGGCATGGAGCGCGGCGGATGATCTTCGTCCTGACTCCGGTGGCCGGGCTGCTCGCCTGCGTCGCCGTCCACCTCCTCGTCTCGCGGGCCGCGCCCGGCTTCCCGAGGCCGCGCGGAGTCGTCGTGGCCGTTCTCGGGGGGCTCGCCGCCGTCGTCGCGCTCGCCAGGCTCGCGGGGCGCGGCGGGCCCGCGGGGACGGACTGGGGCACGACCCTCGCCTGGAGCCTCGCCTATCTCGCGCTGGCGTTCACGTACGTGTTCGGCTTCTACAACCTGGGCGAGTCGGCGCGGCGTATCCGCCTGCTCCTCGAGCTGCGGGACGCCGGCCCGCGCGGGCTCACGCTCGAAGAGATCCGCGCGGCCTACAGCGCGCGGGCGATCGTGGAGGCCCGGCTCGCGCGCATGCTGGCCGGCGCGCAGATGGCCGAGCGCGACGGGCGCTACGTGATCCGGCAGTCGCTCGTGCTGACGATCGCGAAGATCCTCCTGGTCGGCAAGCTCGTCCTCTTCGGCGCGCCGGGGGAGCTCGGCGCCGCGCGCCGCGGCCGCGCGTGAGGCGCGCCGGGATCGCCCTGGCGATCGCGGTCGTCACCGCCGCCGTCTTCGCGCCGGCGCTGCGGAACGGGTTCGTCTGGGACGACGACGTCAACCTCGTCGCCAATGCCGCCTACCGCGGTCTCGGATGGCGCCAGCTCCACTGGATGCTGACGACGGCGACGATGGGGCACTGGATCCCGGTGACGTGGGCGACGCTCGGGCTCGATTACCTCCTGTGGGGCATGAACCCCGCCGGGTATCACCTGACGAACCTCGGCCTCCACGCCGCCGGCGCCGCCGTCCTCTTCTTCGTGGCGCGGCGGCTGCTCGCGGCCGGGATGGCGTCGGGCGGCGACCGGCTGGCCGGCGCGGCGGCGGCGGCGCTCTTCTTCGGGCTGCACCCGCTGCGCGCCGAGTCGGTCGCGTGGGTGACCGAGCGGCGCGACGTCCTCTCCGGGCTCTTCTTCCTGCTCACCGTGCTCTTCTACCTGAAGTCCGCGGCCGCGGCGGGGCGGCCGCGCCGCGCCTGGCTCGCCGCTTCCGTCGGCGCCTACGCCCTCGCGCTCGCCTCGAAGTCGATCGTGATGACGGGGCCGCTCGTCCTGCTCGTGCTCGACGCCTGGCCCCTGCGCCGGCTCGCCGGCCACGGGCGCGCGCGCGTCGTCGAGAAGATCCCCTACCTGGTCTTCGCGGCCGCCGGCGCCGCCATGGCATTCCGCGCGGTGCACGCGCGGTCGGAGCTGGTGCCGCTCGCGCAGCTCCCGCTCGCCGCCCGGCTGGCGGCGACGGCGTACAGCCTCGGGTTCTACCTCTGGAAGACCGTCCTGCCCCTGGACCTCTCCCCGCTCTACCCGATGCCGGCGCGCCCGAGCCTCCTCGAGCCGCGCTTCCTGCTGAGCACGCTCGCGGTGCTCGCCATCACGGCGGCGCTCTGGGCCGCGCGGGGGCGCTGGCCCGCGGGTCTCGCGGCGTGGGCGGCCTACGCGATCCTCCTGGCGCCGATCAGCGGCATCGTCCACGCCGGGCCCCAGATCGTCGCGGACCGCTACAGCTACCTCGCCGGCCTGCCGTGGGCGCTGCTGGTCGGCGCGGGCGTGAGCGCGGTCGTCGACGCCGGCGCCCGCGGCGCCCTCAGGTCGGCGTACGCGCGGCTGGCGCTGGCCGGCGCCGCCGCCTGGCTGGCCGGTCTCGCGAGCCTCACGATGGTCCAGGTCCAGGCGTGGCGGGACCCGGAGTCGCTCTGGAGCGTCGCCCTCGACGCCGACCCGGCTTGCGACTTCTGCCACATGAACCTCGGCGTCTCGCTCGAGCGCCGCGGCCTCGACGCCCCGGCGATCGCGCACTTCGCGGCCGCGCTGGCCCTGGCGCCCGACTCGGTGCCGGCCCGCCGCAACCTGGCCCTCACGCTGCTCAAGACCGGGCGTCGCGGGGAGGCGGCGGCCCACCTGAGGCTGCTCCTCACCCGCGCGCCGGCCGACGCCGGCCTCCGGCACTACCTCGAGCTCGCGGAAACGCGGACCTTGCATGAGCCGGCCGATCGCCACTAACATAGTGCGTCATGGAACTCGCCGACCTCCGCGCGAAGATCCGCGACATCAAGGACTTCCCCACTGAGGGCATCCTCTTCAAGGACATCACGACGCTCCTGAAGGACGCGCCCGCCTTCCGGTACGTGATCGACCACCTCGCGTCCAGGTACCAGCGCGCGGGCGCCGAGGTCGTGGTGGGCATCGAGTCGCGCGGCTTCATCTTCGGCGGCGCGCTCGCCCACCAGCTCAAGGCGGGCTTCGTGCCGGTGCGAAAGCTCGGCAAGCTGCCCGGCAAGACGATCGAGGTCGAGTACGAGCTGGAGTACGGCCGCGACGCCCTTGCCATCCACGAGGACGCGATCAAGACCGGGCAGAAGGTCCTCGCCGTGGACGATCTGCTCGCGACGGGCGGGACCATGGCCGCGACGCTCCGGCTCATCGAGCAGCTCGGCGGGCAGGTGGTCGGTGTCGCGTTCATGATCGAGCTGGCCTTCCTCCACGGGCGCGAGAAGCTCAAGCAGTACCCCCTGCACTCGCTGATCACCTACGAGTAGACCATGCCCGCGACCGCCAGCGACATCCTCATCCGGCGGGGCGCCCGCACCCCGTTCGGCGCGACGGTCAACAGGCTCTGCATCGGCGGCGGGCAAGGCATCGCCGCCGTCTTCGAGGCGAATCATGCGTAAGACACTGGTGGCGCTCGGGGTCCTCGGGCTCGCGTCCACGGCCGCGCTTCCCGCGCGGGCGGAGGAGGCGAAGACGCCCGTCCTGCCGATGATCCTCGACCTCACCGCGCCCCGGATCGAGACGTACGAGTCCGCGTTCAACCAGTCGCTCCGGGAGTCGGGGCCGGCGCCGCGCCGGTCGCCCGCGGAGGGGAAGGTGCTGCCGGACGGCAGCGTCCAGTACGGCGAGGGCAAGGGCTCCGTGATCATCACGGTGCGCAACCCCTGCCCGGAGGGCGCCGGCCACTACGACCCGCTCCCCCCGCCGCTTCCCGGCCGTCGCCACTAGTCCCCGCTTCCACGTCGCGGATACCCAGGAGACGGTGATGAGCGTCAAGTCTGTCGGTGTGGTCGGGTGCGGCCTCATGGGCTCCGGCATCGCGCAGGTGTCGGTCCAGGCCGGCTTCCCGACCATCGTGGTCGAAGCCAACCAGCAGCTCCTCGACAAGGGTGTCGCCGGGGTCAAGAAGAGCCTCGACGCTCTCGTGGCCAAGGCGAAGATCGATCAGAAGGCGCGTGACGAGGCCGTCGCCCGGCTGACCGGGACCACGCGGCTCGAGGAGCTGAAGGCGTGTGACCTCGTGGTGGAGGTCGTCACCGAGAACCAGCCGGCGAAGAACGAGCTGTTCGCCAAGCTCGACACGATCTGCCCGCCCCACGCGATCCTCGCCTCCAACACCTCGTCCTGCAACGTGACGGGGATGGCGGCGGCCACGAAGCGCCCGGGGCAGGTGGTGGGCCTGCACTTCTTCAATCCCGTGCCGCTCATGAAGCTCGTCGAGGTGGTGCAGACGATCCTGACCAGCGACGCCACGGTGACGACGGCCCGGGAGTGGGTGCAGGCGCTCGGGAAGACCCCGGTGAAGACCAAGGACTCCACGGCCTTCATCGTGAACCGGCTCCTCGTCCCCTACCTGCTCGACGCGATCCGGCTCTACGAGTCGGGGCTGGCCTCGCTGGAGGACATCGACACCGCGATGAAGCTCGGCTGCGGCTACCCGATGGGGCCCTTCACGCTCCTCGACCTGGTCGGCCTGGACACGACGATGTACGTGGCCGAGGTCATGTTCGAGGAGTTCCGCGAGGCGCGTTACGCCCCGCCGCCGCTCCTCAAGCGCATGGTCATGGCCGGCCGGCTCGGCCGCAAGAGCGGGCGCGGCTTCTACGACTACTCCGGGGGGGCCGCCTGATGCCGCTCCGCAGCGCCGCCCAGTACCTGGAATCGCTCCGGGACGGCCGCACCGTGTACTACAAGGGCGAGCGCGTGGCCGACGTGACCACGCACCCCGAGCTGGGCAAGGGGGCGAAGCACTGCGCGATCGACTACGCGATCGCCGACGACCCGAAGCACCGCGAGCTGGTCCGCTACACCGAGGACGGCCGGGAGCTGAACCGGTTCTACAAGCTGCCGCGCACGGCCGAGGACCTCCTCCGTCGCCGCGAGATGATCGCGGCGACCACGCAGGCGGGCCGCGCCCTGATCGTCCTGATCCGCGAGATCGGCACGGACTTCCTGTACGCGAACCACATCGTCACCCACGCCATGCAGGAAAAGCTCAAGGCCCCGTACCACGAGCGCCTGAAGGCCTACCACCGCCACGTCGCCGAGAACGACCTGGCCATGGGCGTGGCCCAGACCGACGTGAAGGGCGACCGGAGCCTGGGGCCGAGCGAGCAGGAGCACCCCGACTACTACGTGCACGTCGTCGACCGCCAGCAGGACGGGATCGTCGTGCGCGGGGCCAAGGCCCACACGACCAACCCGATCTTCGCCAACGAGCTGATCGTGCTGCCGCCGCGGGCCATGGCCGAGGCCGACCGCGACTACGCGCTGTCCTTCGCCGTGCCCGTCAACGCCAAGGGGCTCAAGTTCATCGCCAGCCCGTTCTCGGGCGGCGGCGACTCGCCGATCGACCACCCGGTGTCCTCGCGCCACAAGATCGCCGACACCCTCACGGTCTTCGACGACGTGTTCGTGCCCTGGGAGCGCGTGTTCCTCTGCGGCGAGACGCCCTACGCGGGCGCCCTCGCCCTCGGCTTCGTCGAGTACCACCGGTTCACCGCGATCAGCTACAAGCTGCCGCTCCTCGACCTGATGATCGGCTGCGCCATGCTGGCGGCCGAGGCCAACGGCATCGGCGGCGCGGGCCACGTGCGCGAGAAGCTGTCGCGCCTGATCTCCTACCGGGAGACGGTACGCGCCCTCACCGTGGCCGCGGCCCACGAGTGCACGCTGAAGGCGGGGCTGGCGGTGCCGAGCACGACGATCACCAACGTCGCCAAGCAGCACTTCGCCGAGAACTACCACGCGATGGTGCAGAAGGTGCAGGACATCGCCGGCGGGCTGGTGGTGACGGGACCGTCGGAGGAGGACCTGAAGAACCCCGAGACCAAGGCCTACGTCGAGCACTACCTCGGCGGCAAGGCGGGGTTCGGGGCCGTGAACCGCCTCAAGCTGATCAACCTGATCCGCGACTACTTCGCCTCGGGCTTCGGCGGCTACCACGAGCTGCTGGCCATCCACGCCGAGGGCTCGCTGGAGGCGCAGAAGATCACCATCCTGCGCGGCTTCGACGCCCGCGACGCGATGGCGTTCGCGGCCGACTGCGCCGGCCTGGACCTGGCCCCGACGACGCGCGGCGCCTAGCGCGCAGTATTCACGAACGGTCGTCGCGTGTGGCGGGCGGGTCCTGGCGCAGGGCGCAGCCCCCGCGGGTCCGGCTCTGTCACCCACTGCGTGCGGCCCCGCGGGGACCGCACCCTGCGCCACCCGCCCGGTCGCGCCATCGCGGCAGTGAACCTCGTTTGGTGGCTCAGCAAGTCGGCTTGGCCAAAGGCAAACAACCGCAACGTCTTGAAAGCGTATAGCGGTGATATGATCAGGCTCCTGAACAGAGGCTATCGGGCCAAGGTGCGGCCAAGTGGTCATTCAATGGGTTTCGCTTCGTGATTTTCAGGTTCGAGAGCATCGGCGCGGTTACAAGGCCTCGCGAAAAACAAATCTGGTGACGCGCAGACGGTTGTGACTCCACTCGGGCGGGTTCTGTCCGCTCTTGCAGACATCGCACCCTTCCTTCCTTCTGCTCATCCTCTCGTTCGCCTCAACGCAGCGCGACGTGTGTCGAGCGGCGAAGATGCTGGCGCCGTCTCTCAACAAACGGGCGTAACGCGGGCCTTGGATCGGGTCAGCGTGGAGACGGGGCGGAGCCTCACCCGCTTACGATGCCCACCGCCCGCGCCGCGGTGCGGCGCCGTCGCGCTACTTCGCGAGCCAGCCGCCGTCGATGCCGACGATCGTGCCCGTGACGTAGCTGGACCAGTCGGAGGCGAGCCAGACCACGGCCCCGACCAGGTCCCGGCCTTCGCCCACGCGGTCGAGCGGCGTCGAGCCGAGGATCATCTGGTAGCGCTCGGTGTCGTGGAGCCAGTCGGCGGTCATCTCGGTCTTGACGTAGGCGGGGGCGATGGCGTTGACGCGGACGCCGTAGGGCGCCCACTCGAGCGCCATCACGCGCGTGAGCTGGTTGATCCCGCCCTTGGTGGCCGCGTAGGCCGCCACCCCCGGGAAGCCGACGCTGCCGAAGATCGAGGACACGTTGATGATCTTCCCGGAGCGGCGCGCCACCATCCCGCGGGCCACGGTCTGGGCGGTGAAGAAGACGCCCTTCAGGTTGCAGTCGAGGACGCGGTCCCAGTCCTCCTCGCTGACCTCGAGGACCGGCTTGCGGATGTTCATC
>OBEQ011584343.1_pt1 | contig 12297 bp, 16 predicted proteins | sample 1670901 | NCBI WGS metagenome assembly OBEQ01 (sample SAMEA104232315, study PRJEB22302) | groundwater metagenome | biome: forest; feature: aquifer; material: groundwater | place: USA | collected 2011-08-07 | depth 5.4 m | reverse complement strand
TTGATATGGGAAAGTGAATATACTTTTCCATGAGTTTCCTCCGCTCGAGCTTTTTTAATTTCTTTTAGAAGTATACGAGATTTAAGCATTTCCAAATCCTCCTTCATTTTCTCATATTCTGAAAGAGGCAGGACAACAACTGGCGTTTTTCCTAGCTGGTTAATAACTGAAGTATTCATATCTTTATTCTACAGAACTTTCTGAATTTACGCAAGAGGTTGTATTGAAGACGGAAGACGGGGGACAAATTCTCCTTCTTCTTTAAGGCACTCTATAGCAAGTTTTATACCATTTTTTATGCTAGCTAAGACTTCTTCTACAGAATTTCCATAGTCCGAAACGCCTAATGTTGGACAATACGCGTTATAAACCAACTTTTTGCCCATTTTCTCGGGTTCTATTATTACTCTATAGCTAAGAACATTTTTTTCCATATTAATATTATACAGCGGAATCATGTTTTTGAGAAGTAGGAGTTGGTGTAGGCGGGTTTTGTAAATTGCCATCTCCTTCGGCTTCGTTCAGGATCTGCGACATAATTTTATACTAAGGAGTTTGTAGTGCGCTGTCAACTATGGTCGGGAGTGTTCCAGCTTTGCAATTCTTTTTTCATGGTCTTCAACCTGATCCCGAATCGCTGATGTCTGGCTTGCTCCAAGCTCCCTGTCTTGTCTTCTATCTTCCAGCTCTTTAAGCAAGGGATCAAAAGTGGTAAGTAAGAAGTTTTTGAGATCTCTTAGGTTACTATCCATCTCTTGCCTAACAGTAAGAGTCGAAAACTTTATTTCTACTTTAAGAACTCTTTCCAAGTATCCCAATTCCGTTTTAAATTGTTCTTCTGTGACTAATTTTGGAGTTTTTTTGTCGATTACTTTCTTTTTCATTTGGATAATTAGTATAACATTTTGAAAATAGAGGTTGTCAATAATGCAAATTGTGTCAACCTCGATTAAGACTTTTGGAATTTTTCTTTAGCCAATCTGCAATTTCTTCTATATCCATATCTTTAGATTCTATTTTTAATACCGTCTTCAATAACTCTTTTTGCCCTACTTTTAACGTAAGACCGTTAATTTCCAAAAAAACCAACATGGAAGCAGTTGCAGTTCTTTTGTTTCCATCAACAAAGGGGTGATTAAGTACAAGTGAGTGAATAAGAGCAGAAGCTTTATCAAAAATAGTTGAATATAATTCTTCTCCTGCAAAAGTGCTTTGAGGACGGAAAACCGCAGATTCAAGAAGAGCTAGCTCTCTTATCCCATGAGAGCCACCGTATCTGTCAATTTGGTCCTCATGTATTACCAAGATTTGTTCTAGAGTTAGGAAAGAGGTTTGCGTAGTCACTTTATCTTTGAGCGAGGTCTCTTAGGGCAATGCCATAATTCTTATTTATTTTTTCCAAAATTTTTATAAATGCTGGAGTAATAGAAGAGTAAGCCCCTTTGTTTTTTGAGATAATAATTAAATTGTCATCAGTGTTCTCCTCTATAAATACTTGTGCTCCAGCTTTTAAGCCTTTTTTTTCAAGTAAGTCTTTTGGAAAGATTATACCTGTTGAATTTCCAATTTGAATTATTTTCTGTTGCATAGTTATAACATGTTATAACAAAATTTGATATTTGTCAACCCTTCGACTTCGCTGCTCAGGGCTGTAGGGAATTTTGGGATTTTGTGTCAACCGAAAGCATTTACCATATCTATTTAAGCAATTTTTCTATGCTTTTAACATCCTTTTCATCCATAGGCCCCTTTATAGTTATGCAAAGATTTTTAGTAATAAAATATTTTCTTGCAACTTTTTGTATGTCTTCAGCTGTTACCGCATCAATTCTTCTTGAAATTTCCTCTGGGGTCATAATTTGTTTCTCTGTAATCAGTTGGGATGAGTATAAATTTGCTATTGCATCCGAAGTTTCTAAAGAAAAGTAAAGCTCCGCTTTGTCCTTTTCCTTTGCTTCGCTTAGTTCTTTTTCTTTTATTTTTTCTTTTTTAAGTTTTTCTAAGTCATCGATAATTATTTTTATTGCTTTCTCTGTGTTTTGAGGAGAGAAACCACCTGAAACATAAAATAATCCAGTATCGGTAAAAGTCCACATTTGTGCCCATGCCGAGTATGCAATTCCCAGTTCATAAACAAGCTTATGGTAAAGTCGCGAGCTCACCCCGCCGCTTAAAACGCTTGCAATAACTCTCATTGTGAAACGGTCTTTATGATGATAAGAGACATCCGTAACAAATCCTAATATTAATTTGGCTTGTCTGATATTTGATTTAACAACTTTTGTATGTATGTTTTTATGTTCAAGCTTTAGGGCTTTAGGTATTGGGTTTTCTTGAAGTTTATTTTTGTCAAAATATTTCAGAGCGTATTCCTCTGCTTTTTTAGCAGAGAAATTGCCCACCACTGCGATTGCCATATTTGAGGGATGATAAAATCTCTTTATATAATCTTGTAATTTATTCTTGGTAATATTTTTTATCGTAGTTTCGTTCCCTAAAGTAGAGCGTCCTAATGATTGATTTTCTCCCCAAATCCATTTAAACCATAAATCCCATATATCCACTTCCGGATTATCTTTTGCTCGGCTTAATTCTTCCAGAACTATTCCTTTTTCTTTTTCTATTGCCTTTTTATCTAATAGGGAATTAAAAAGAATGTCGGATAGGTAGCTAAAAGCTATTTCCAAGCGTTGCTTTGGAACCTTTGCGTAATAAGAAACGTATTCTTTGTCTGTGAAAGCGCTACTTTTTCCTCCTATCTTTTCTATGTATTCAGCCAGGTCTTTTGAGGTAGGTAGTCTTTTTGTCCCCTCAAAAAGCATATGTTCCAGAAAATGTGCAAGTCCTGCAGTTTCTTTTGTTTCGTAACGAGGGCCTGCTCCAACAGCAACATAGATTGCAACAGATTCGACAGAAGACATTGGTTGGAGAATTGCAGTAAGTCCATTCGGCAATGAAAATTTTTTATTTAAACTTTTCATGGTTTACCAATAGCAATCATATATAAGGCAACTTCTTTCTGTAAATTAATATCTAATAGCTTATTCACTTCGTCATCGATATATCCACCAAGAGGGCAATTTCCTAAGCCCAACTCTGTTGCTAGAAGACAAATGTTCTGACCCAGGTGACCTGCCTCGATTAATGTATATCTATAACCCCTATTGTCATATTTTATTCTAGTCCTGTCCAAAACACCAGTGATTATAAATACAACAGCAGCATTTTTTGTCCATTTTTCTCCACCAGTTGTTTTTATGAGCCATGTGTCCAAGTCTTCAGTTGATAATGATTCCAAATAATTTCCCTTAACGTTGTAGTGGTATAGTCCTTTTTTTATTCCTTTGCAATTTAATACAATTGGGTAAACTTCTAGGGGATATCTAGCTCCAGCAGACGGATAGGATCTTCTAGAATTATCTAAGTCTTTAGTTAAGTGTGTAATTCCACAGGACAAAAATAACAAATAATAAAGCTCATTTTTTGAAATAGAGAGACCTGAAAAATGTCTAATTGATTGTCTTTTCCTGATTACCTCACTTAATTTGCCTTTTGCAATTTTTAAGTCATCAAAATTTATCCTATCAAAGCGAGGATAAGTCTTGAAGTGAATTTTAATCCATGATTGAGGGATGTCTTTTATACCGCCTGGGCTTAGATTTTTGTTGTTGGTTAAAGTGTGGAACTTATCGGAGGCAAATTGTTTTTCTTCAATTTTTTTCAACAACGTCTGGGTATTATTAGTTTTCATAAAAACGGATGAGGGATTTTATTTAAGTGACTTTCTGTATTGGCTTTTTTTAAAACCTTCATCTTGACTGGAGCTTGAAATAAACGAGTTCCTCCTAAATAAGGATATCTTTCATCCAGGTATAAAGGCTGTAATTGGGGAATAATCACCTTAACTACTGCAAAACCATATTTTTTTACCTTTTTATCAGTTATATCAACATAAATAACTTCTATTTTTCTATCTTTTAATAACTTCGTAGCCTTTCTCAGGTTACTTTGTGAATATTTAGGGTTTTTTATTTCGATCTTTCTAAAATTCTTACCCTTCAACCAAAAGTTGAGATATCTTATGCTATTTACTGGGAGCCAAAAATGAGCTCTGTCGTCAATGGTAATAATTTCTTTCCCCCTTTTATAATTTGGCTCTGAATATATAAATTTATCCCGAATCCAAGTCCTAACCATAAGTGATTCTTCAATTGCCCCAATTATAGCGTCTTTAATATTAAGCCCCGCCTTAATACCAACAGACACAGCAGGACCAATTCCAGTCCTGTCTAGTGTAATAGCGGCAAATACTGGTATTTGCAAATCGGTTGTAAGATCAAGAATAAATAATTCTAACTTGTATCTCTTAAACATATTTACGATATCGTAGATTGTTTTATCTTTTATAGAAAGTAAGTCTATTTTGGGAGACGATATTTTATTAAGATAAGCTATCATAAAAGCATCCCGTTCTACGACCTCACAAATTCCTCTATATAAAGCATCATCTAAAGACATTCCTGCAGCTGCGCCCGTTGATATAGAAAATCGCAGCAATGGTTCAGAATTGTGATAGGAATATGGTACATATACTAATTGCGCAGGTGTTAAAACTTTTTTCCCGGATATTAAAAATTTTCCTTGTACCCAATGCAATTTTTTATCATCTAGGCCAGTGGTAAAAGATTCTTTGTGAGAGAAGGGAATAAGACTTTTTGGATCTAGTGCTTGATTTCTTAATGAGTTCAATTTACTAAAACTCTCAAAGACAAAAGCTTCGCTGTTATTCGCACTCAACGAATATCTTTCAACTGTTTCTCCTAAAACTTTCGCTAATGCCTTTTCCTTATCAAATGATACACCTGCTGCTACGGCATCTTCGTTATCACCATTACTATATTTATCATTGAAGTAAATTCCATAACCATAAAACTTCGGTTCATCATTGTAGGAGATCTCTTTATATATCCCTCTAATAATTTCAGGATTATCATTAATGAATTGAGAACCCTTTTCAATTATGTAATTGATCTGTTTAGAATAACCCACAATATCTGTTCCTTTTCAAGGAAAGGAATTTTTTCAAGGCAGTAAACCATCCTTTTTTCCTCCTAAAAACTTACCATGATCATTTAGGCTTAGAAAGACTTCCTACTGAGGGAACGATTTCTCCCGAGACCCCTGGCCTACATGGCGTTGTACATGAACATGGTGGAGCAGAACATGGCGGCCGTGGCGTCGGTGGCCTAGGTGGCGGTGCGCCACACTGATCGGCGACTGCTGTTACTAGAGGCTCCATAGAGAAGCTTTTAGCATCCGCCATCCCATCCATTGATTGCTCAACCGCGCTCAGCATTTCCCTTATTGGCATACTTATTCACCTCCTTTCTAAAATATAGAACTAGAGTATGGAATATAATGACTTCTGGTAAAACTGAAGACAGAATATAAGAAATTAATTTTGTTGTCAATAACTAAACAACTATTAAAAAAAGTTGTGTCAAGTTTACTTTGTTGGGGTTGGGCTTGGCGGAGCTGTTGGCACTGTGATGTTTTGTATTTTGAAGAAGCCTCCAATTGAACTACTGTTTGGAATTTGCGCAAGGGTTTTATCCATACTGTTCATTGTTGAGGCAATATAAACGGCTGCCGCGCCAAATGATGGGGAAGGACCTGCACTTCTAAGAAGTGAATCGCTCAAATATATTGTCATAACAGCAAAATCTTTTTTATATTCCAGATTGTAGGAGAAAAAGAATTTTTCCTTGACACCGCCTTTGGGTTGTACCGCGACATCTTTTTGCGTTGGCTGAGGTTTGTCTGTGAGCAAAATAATAACGCTATTGAGCGGTGCGGTATCCTGGCCTTTATAAGTTTTTCCCCAGATTTTTAGATAATCAAAAGAAGACAAAAGGCCTTTTGAATCAATAAGAGTGAGGCTATAGTCTGCTCTTTGGCTTGCGGCAACAACGGAATGGCCAACATTAGAAGGAGCAGAAATGCCGGGAATTGGAATATTTGTTGGATTAGTAAGTTGCAGACTGGGAAATTTGGGAAGAAAAATTGAGTAAAAGGCAAGTACCAAAGTTACAACTGCAACTGCGGCAACAAGGACAAGGGGGTGACTTTGCACGAATTTTTTTAACTTTTCCATATATTGATGGTAGGAAATAGGGAGGTGATTGTCAACTAGAGTCCAAGGAGTTTTTGGGAAAATTCCAAAAGTTGAAAAATAAAATTTCCCAGAGAAAATCCGGCGACCGGGAAAAGAAGAAGGAAGAAAATTATAAGCATTCCAACGCTTCCCAAGGATAAATAAGCTGCCGCCTCTTTTTCCGGCAGGATTAAAGAAAAAACTTTTGAGCCGTCCAGAGGAGGAATGGGAATCAAATTAAAAATGGCAAGTAAAAGATTTATTCGTGCCGCCGCAAGAAGTATATCGGACAGCGGTGTTATTCCTGAGATTTTTAAAAGTACGCCTGCCAGAATTGCCAGAAGAATATTGGTCATAGGGCCTGCAAGTGCAACCAAAGCCATGTCGCGGCGTCCGTCGCGTAGATTAAAAGGGTCAACCGGAACCGGCTTTGCCGCGCCAAAAATAACAGGGGAGCCGGAAATTATAAGCATTAAAGGCAAAAGTACGCTCATAAAAGGGTCAATGTGACTTCTGGGATTTAAAGTTAGTCTTCCCATAAGCCTTGCGGTCGGATCACCCAAACGTTCCGCCACATATCCATGAGCAATTTCATGCAAAATTGCCGAGAAGATTAAAATGACAAGTGTTATTAAGGCGCCAAATAGCATATTAGTATTGTTCCAAGCTCAAATATATGATATCATACAACCCTATGGCAATGAAATGTGAACACTGCGGAAAGGGAATTATGGTAGGACATAATGTTTCCCACGCAAAAAACAGAACAAGAAAAGTTTTTAAACCCAACCTTCACAGTACCCGCACCTTGATCATGGGTGTTTCAAGGCGCGTAAAACTCTGCACAAAATGTTTAAGAACTCTAAAACGTGGGGTAGCCAAAGAAAAAGAATTGCTTGCTAGCAAAAAATCTACTCTAGTTTCTCCAGAAGCCCCACAAGCTCCGGCTGTAGCTTAGGGTAGCCGTTAAGGAAATCTTTGTAAGAAATTGGTTTTTTTCCCTCAACTTGAATTCTTTTCTCGGGAAGAAATTTGATTATCGATAATTTATTATTTACTATTGTTTTTGTCCAAACTCCGGGCCAGGGAAAATAAGCCCGAATCATCCTGTCCAATATTTCAGCAGTCGGTGGAGAATCGAGATCTATTTTTCCGTCTTCTTTTTTCATAAACTGAGTAAAAGTTACCTCTGATTCGTCTTGTTTCTTTGCTTTTTTTTCATACTCTTCGTAATTTTTTATTACTTCGGTGACAAGCTTTCCACCGATTTTATTCAAAGCAGTTAAGATTGTATCTGTAGTATCCTCACTACTTATCGGATACTCTTTTTGTTCTAGGATATCACCGGCGTCTACCTTGTCTGTCATTTTAATTATGCTGACTCCTGTTACTTTTTCACCCGCCAAAATAGCAGAAGGGGCAGGAGAAGCACCGCGATATTTAGGAAGAAGAGAATGATGAACATTAAGAGCCGCGACTTTTGGAATATCCAGCAAATCTTCCGGTAAAATTAATCCATAATCTTCTACAACGAAAAAATCTGTACCTAGGGTTTTTATCTGTTTTGTAGTTTCAGGAGTAAACCTCTTTGTTATTATAAATGGTATTGAGTTTTCGCGAGCGAAATTCTGAGTTGGGCTTCCGTCGATGGTTACTATAAAAGAAACATTAAGCTCAGAATGCAATATCTTAAGTCCAATTAAGGAATGCCTCGTGTTTCCAAAAAAAACTATCTTCATATTGTGAGTTCTGAGAAGACGTCTTCGCCGTCTTCATCCTTTTCAGATTCATAAAGGGTTCCTTTTTGTTCTAAAACTCTTTTTGGAAACAAAATTCCGTCTAAATGGTCAATTTCATGTTGAATTACAATTGCCATAAAGCCTTTAAAATTTCTGGTGTGGGTTCTTCCGCGCTCGTCAAGATATGAAACGGTAATATTGCGGTTTCTTACAACCTCTCCCCAAATGTTCGGTAAAGACAAACATCCTTCAAGCATTTTGCCCTGACTTTTTTTGGGCTTTTTAGCCTCAATTTTCTTGGAATTTGTAAAAGCGGGGACTTCCTGTTCACTTGATTTAGAAATAATCTGTGGATTTATAAAAACCTGAACAGAGGATTTTAGTGTGGGTTTTGCAATGAAAATTCTAAGACTTTTTCCAATTTGGGGTGCTGCCAGTCCAACTCCAACGGGGTCTTTTGCCGCAAGAAGTGCTTCAGACATTTGTGTCAATAAATCTTTTACTGACCCATCAACTTTTTCAACAAGTTTTGAGATTCCAGACAAAACCGGATCCGGCGCTGTAATAATACGTATCATCTTGAGGCTATTATAGCAGAAATAAGGGAATTATTTGACGGGCTTAAGTGTTTGAATTGCTCTTTCAATTAAAGGAGCTTGTTGGTCTGCGAGGGCGTCATTAACTTGAAACGTAATTTCCCAAACATCACTACCAGTTGCAATAAGGTATTTGAAGTAAATAAGCCTGGCGCCTTGAACAGAATCAGCAAATTTGATTCTCTTTGCTTTATAGCCATTAATCTCAATATCGGTTTCTTCAATAATTTTGCGATGGTTATCTGGTGTTTCAAAAATTGTCTGAATGCGTTCTTCTCTGACCCTATCCAAGCTAGTCTGGGGGTATAAGGCGGGTGGTTGACTGTCTGCGCTCATTTTTAAATCTATAGGACGAGTGTATTGAAAAACTGACTCTGAGCCCGTAAGAAAAATTGTAGAGTCCTGATTTATTGGCGTGCTTACTGAGGATGTTGGGTGCCCATTATCACCGCCGCAGCCAATCACGCCGCCGGTGAATGCTAACGCGCCAATTGTAAAAAGCTCTAGCGCTGCTATTCTTGGCTTTCTAATCAAATCTCTTCTTGTAGGCCCTTTTAGTGTCTCTGCATTTCTCATGGAGCAGAATATAGCGCGCCGACGCCCAAAAGTCAAATTTGGGAGGCTATTTACTATAAAGAGTAGTTATTCTAACAATTTGAAAGAAGCAACCATTTTTTGAAATTTTGCAAAGTCCTCTTGAAATACAGAAGTCGCTGCTGCAAGTTCAATGCTCCAGCTAATGCCATTTTTAGCAAACATATACTCAATTATTCTCACATCCGTACCAGTTTTAGAAGGCGCTGTAATATCTAATACCAAAGCCTTATTTCCATCAACGCTTTGATTGGAAGTTTCTTTAATTGTTGGGTTTGCAGAATCGTCCGACATCATACCTTTAGCCCATTCCTTGAGGAGTTGACGCTTTTCATCTACACATTCTTTAAAACTTTTATCGCTAAAGCCGATCGCAACTTCAGTAGTATATCCGTTAACAGTTCTTCCGTCAAAGCCCCATGCTCCTTTCATTTTCCAAGACTCTGGGTATTGTATTTCATACCTCAAATTAGGTGGACGAAAGTCAGGAATACGATACAATAGGAATTTTTCAAATCCATTCTGGAGTTGTTGTTCGTCAGCCGAAGTTAAAGGAGTAGTGCTTGCAGAAGTTCCATCTGAACCGCGGTGCAGGAGGAGGGCTCCGGCAAGTCCTGCAATTCCAACTCCTCCAGCTCCAATCGCTGCTCTTCTTGAAATCCGTCCTCCTTTGAAGGCTTCGCTAAGTATTGTCATTCGCTTCAAATATAGTCCTGGTAGCCATAAAAGTCAATATTTGGAAGGAGGTTATACCAGGAGAAGTATTATTGAGTTAATTTAAACGACTGTAGTATGTTAGTAAATAAACCTTGTTCTTGTCGTATTCCTGAAGTATCTGGAGGGATATAAAATGAAAGCTGCCATACGGTGGAGGACTTATCTATAAATATCGCAGTATAGGACGTTGTTCTGCGGTTTTGATCAAATGTTTCTATGTATGCTGTTTTATTGCCTGCTACATTTGTTTTGATAGTGTCCGAAATAGCAGATTGTCCAGCTCTCCTCTCTGCTAATTTAGATTTTACGAAGTCATCTAATTTAACAGATTTGTCAATTGATGCACGTTGGATAACCATGTAGTTAAATCTATTTTCGGTAAGAAATCCGTCTACATAGCTTCCTGAAACGGTGGCCCCTGTTTCTACATGTCCGCCTATAGGATGTTGAATCTCATAAGGGAAATTTGCAGAAGAGAATTTTTGGAATCCCTGCATTAAAGCAACTTCGTTTGACGTTTTTCCTTTAACTTCAGAAACGTTCTGTGAGGATTCTGGGTCACTATTTCCGCAGCCCACTAGGGCGGCGCCGGCAAGACCCAAGCCTGTAGTTCCAACAATTCTAAAAAAATCTCTTCGTGAGGGAGGATGAATCCGTGCTTCTTGTATTCTTCCCATTTGTCTAAAATATAGTCCTGCCCTGCCCAAAAGTCAAATTTTATTTTATTTGTCTGATGGTACATTCTGCAGCCTGAATTGGGTTGCTTACTTTTGGTGCAAATGTAAGACAGTTAAATTCCGTAGTTTGGTTACTTGCAACTTGAGTCTGTCCTTGTGTGTTATCAACTTTTGCCGTGTAGTCCTGCCAGCCATTTGTAGCATCGTACCAAGCGTAGCTTAATAAGTAAGAGCCGTCTGGTATTAAATTAAATACAGCCCGACTTTTTCCATCTATGCCGTCTTGATTTAGATCTGAAAGATGTATGCAGTCTATTGTATATACTTTTCCATTGTCCTGCCCATCAATACAAACATCTGCGGCCGGGGCATCATGGTCGCTGAAGAAACCTTTTATTGGCCTTTTCGGATCTACCTTCATGTTAGCAATTATTCTCCCCAAAGTTGTTTGTTTGGTTGTTATCTGATCTTTTTTTACATCAATATTGGATATTCCTACTCTTTGCTCACTTTCGGTAAACCTTATGCCTTTTACTTTGTCATGCTTATCGAAAAGAAGCATATATTCTCCGGGTGGAAGGGTTGCCCGCAAAACTCCCAATTCTCCGCTTGATATTTTCTTTATTTCTCTGTCTGGTTTTGCATTGCCGTCTATATCTTTTTTCACCGAATATATATAGGCGCTCTGATTATATACAGGTTTTCCATCCGCAAAGCGTAGCTCCATTCTAAACGAGCCATTGCCCGTTGAAACCAGTTGCAGGTAATTTCCCAGGACATTTTTATTGGGACCCGAATCGAAGTGGGTTGAATTTGATAATTTTTGGACTCCATCTTTATCTAAATAACCCTTGTAATTATCCGGCAATTCACCAACAACGCCATCTGTAAATATAACGCCTTTTATAGGAACAGGATTTTCTTCAATATCTTTTAGATATTGATGTACGTGACTGCTGTCTGTTTTGCCTCCGGGCGGAACATCGCAAGAGACATCTCCTAATGGATCTCCTACTCTTACGATGTCTCCTTTTCTAAGTCTTATATTAGCAAGATGCATAGACCCTAATATTTCACCGCTTTTTGTCTGAATCTCAACAATGCTGTGATAATAATCCTGTGGGCTGTCGCCTCCAGCGTGAATAACTTCACCTGCTGCAGGGGAGGGGAAAGGACTATTCTTAACAGGTGGTCCGGGGCAGTCATTGGGATGTTGGGGTCCTATGTCTATTGCATATCTTTCTCCATTGGAAAGCCCGTCATAATGAGGTCCTTGAGTGAGGTACCACTTTGGTGGAGTAGAAGCAGCTTGGCTTGGGGTTTCTGTTCCAACTAAAGCTCCCGAAGCTTGTGGAGTGGGATTTCCTGAATCTTTTGTAGCATTTCCACTATCGCCGCAGCTGACCGCGGCAAGGGATATAATTCCGGCTGCCGGAATAAGCACCCACCTTGGAAGCTTGGGGATAAAATGATTTATGAATTCTCCAAGCCTGCTTCCTTGGGAAACCGTAACTAGATTCTCCTGGGTTGACAATATTTCGGCTTGTTTTATAAATGCTTGTATGGGGGATTCGCGGAGAGAATTAAAGTCCTGTCTGTCTGCAGTCAATGGCCCAATTACTCCATTACCATAGCTTATGGCACCATCAGTCGGATCTGAATATCGTTGAGAAAGTTCATTTCTCATAGCCTATTTGATTATATGGATTAACTTCCTTTTATTCAAATCATTGATGACTCATATATCGATATATCATACAGTGGCCTATTTAAAGTTTTCTAATCAAAAACTGTGGGTTTTACGTAACCGGAGGCAGCGC
>OBEQ010736996.1_pt1 | contig 12303 bp, 3 predicted proteins | sample 1670901 | NCBI WGS metagenome assembly OBEQ01 (sample SAMEA104232315, study PRJEB22302) | groundwater metagenome | biome: forest; feature: aquifer; material: groundwater | place: USA | collected 2011-08-07 | depth 5.4 m | reverse complement strand
GAAGCGTGCCCGTGGCCGCCTCCCAGATCCGGGCGGTGTGATCGTCACTGGCGGTGACAATCCGCGTGCCATCCGGCGAGAAGGCGGCGGAGAGCACCCCGGCGGTATGGCCGGTGAAAGAGACGAACGGAATGGAGGGAGGCACATAGCGACCGGCGTTGAGCGTGCGGATTTCGTGGTCCAACAGCGTTGCCAGGAATTTGCGGCCATTTTGTTCGCCAAGCATCCGCAGCGCGCCTTCGATCAAGGACAGGCGGAAATAGATCGACGGGCCAGCGAATTTTGTGCCGGATGAACCGATCAGATGGATATCGTTCTCCTTCTCCGAGAACAGCGAGGGATCATCACCCGTCAGGAACACCAACCGGATTTCATCTAATCGCTGCCGGGCCGGTCTGCCATCGATGTCTGGCAAACCATCGGCCAGCTCTTGCAGCAGATTGTAGGAGTCTTGCGCGCTGGCTCGAAGCTCCGCATCCGGCGTTTGTTGGGCCACAGGTTTCTGGTTGGGGCCAAACGTCAGCATCTGGTGCCGGACATCCGCCGCTGCGATGACGGCGCGGACCTTGACGTCTAACCGCTCGCGCTCCGCTGGCGTGATCTCGCGCCCCGTGATGGTGGAGGCCACAAACGTCTTGCCAGAGTCCGGCGCTTGGGCTGGAGCTGGTTCAGGAGCCCCCGTCGCAACCGGACCGGAAATCCCCTGCTCGGCGAGTTGCTGCTGAAACGCCGCGTCATTCACTGGACCGTAGACCACCGCCGGAATCCACGACGACTCAAACGATAAGACGGAGACCTTGTCGCCACCCGGCAGTTTGGCATTCGTCTCGCGGGCGATCTTGGCCACTCGGTCTAATTGTGCGCGAGCGTCGGCCACGGAGGTGGCCTCAGGCACATGCACCACCACCTTCAGGGGCGCTCTCCGCGCCGCCTCTTCCATGCTGATGTCTGGCAGACCTTCGGTGTGATGACGAGCGATGATTTGGCGATAGTAGGCTTCTAACTGGAGGAGGGTCGCTGGAGCCGCGAAATGCGAGTGGCCCGCGGCGTCTTTTGCGCCACCCGTGAGCCAATCGATGTGCAGCACCACGACGCCTTGCTGCGCGCCGGACAAGACCGCGTCACTTAGCGGCTGAACCCTCAAGCCCTGGCCCAGCACGTCTCTGGTCAGCTGCGCAGCCAACCCGGAGGTTGCGGCGCTTGCACTCGGCCGCAGCCATTCGGCTGCCCACACCGGCATGGCTTGGCCAAACGCCAAAACACAGGCCACAACCCTGGCTACATAGGTGATGCCCCGAGGCCGCCGTTTCAGAATGGTGCTGTTCATGCTGGGTCCCTCCGTGAAGTGGTTGGTAAATTGATCCCAAGATCTGAGGCCTGAACCCAAGCACTGCCTGCGCGCCACACCCGGCGTAGACGAATCGGATAGTCAAACCCGGAGACCTGAGACACAGGGCGATCCACTGATGATGCCGGTTCTCTTTCTTCCAAAAATGGTACCGGTTCTTTATTGTTCCCAGTTGCAAGAAAAGAGAACCGGTACCATTTTTGCAAGTCTGCCATCACGATTCCCCCCTATGAATGCTGTCCTGCGTCTGCCAGATTCATCACGTCGTCAAAACTGCCGTCGCCGTTTTTGTACTTGAGCACGGCGCGGTAGAGCCGCTCATCCGTGGGGTGATCCACGCGGGGGGTGAGCACCACCACGCCAAATCCCTGCGCTTTCAACAACTGCGTAATTTTCGGGGAGTGAAACCCTCCGGTGATGAGCACCGCCAGCGGGTCGCCGGTTTGGCGCAGCTTCTCGGCCGCGTGGCGCGCCAACACGTCATCGCGATCATTGGCTGCCGTATAAAAGCGTTGAAGCCGCGGAATCGCGGCTTCAAGCTCGGTCAGCGAGTCGAAGGAACGGCTGGGCATGCCCTGCTTGGCCAGCTGCTCCGTCAGGAACGTGCGCCAGGCGGTGAACATTGCGTGGGGCTCGAGGGTTTCAAATTGCTGATATTCGCTGGGGGAGAGTTTCATCGCGATCAGCTTTTCGATGACATCCAGTTGATCGCTGATGGCTTGGAGTTGTTGGCTGGCGGGTGTGGCGGTAAGCGTGTGTTTGAGACGGCCCACGATGCCTTGCAACTCCTGGACCATGGCGCCTGGTTTGAGCTGGTGTCGTTCCTCTATATAGGAGATATAGCGGGCAAGCTGGGGAGTAGTCTCCAAGGAGAGGCCGGCAGCCAATATCTCGGTTTTGAGCTGGGCATAGAACGTTTCCCGCGCCAGCGTGCCGTCTTTCATCTGCTTGGCCTGGTCCAGCAGGCCGTTGAGCTCGGTTGCGGTCAGCCGCTGCGCCAACTGCTCGAACACTTGGCGCTGTTCCTGGCCCACCCGTGTGGCATCGATCTGCGGTTCGAGTTTTCGAACGTTCACAAATCGGATCAGATGGGGTGCGTCTTGCTCGGTCACGGTGATCCCATGAGCGCCTGCCGCTGCGAGCACCCCGTCCACATAGTCAGCCAGCCGCAACTGCTCGGCCTCGAAGGCCTTCGTCTGCTGTTCAAGCGCCAACCAGGCCGGATCCACTAGCTTGGGCTTGAGCTGCTCAACGGTCTGGCGAACCTCCGCCAGGATCGGTTTGAAGTGCTCGGCGAGCTGCTCGGAATCCATAAATGCCTTGACGTTCTCCTGATACAACCCCTTCTGCTCGACTCCCCAAATCGTGAAGGGATAGTCCGAGACGATATCCAGATACTCTTCCGCGCTGACGATGCCAGCCCGTAAGTACTTTTCGGCGACTTCGCGGCGGTTTTCAGGCGAGCCGTAGTTGCGCAGGTAAGAGATGTTCAGATCCCCCTCGCCCCCTTCGACTAAGATCAACTTCAGGCCATACTGCTGGATGAGGCGCTCCAGGATGCTGACGATGTGCTTCTGGGCGTCATAGTTGGTGTGGGCTTCCTGGATATGGATGATGGTGGGCTGGGTCTTTGGGCCTGCGGAGGGAGCGGAAGTGTCCGTCACGTAGCCAAGGTCGGCAGGCACAAAAAAATCCGAGAGCTTCAACTCTCGGACGCCTTGTTGGGAAGGTTGGCCTGCCTGGGCAAGCGCTACCTTTGGCTCGCACAAGAAAACGGCACCAGCACACACGGTGCCGATCAACTGACAGCTTCTCCGCTTCCCTAACCCCATACTCTTTAGCCCCCCATAGCCAAGAATGATGGTTGCTGTTTCTTAATTTAAAAGCATTTTAATGGCTTTAATGAAGACTGTCAACATGTTTTTTTGGGAAAATTTTCAGGCCTATCCAGCGACGGTTAACGGTCTATCGTGGAACATCGCGTGGAACATTTTATTAGACCAAACACCCCAGATTGCTGAAATACCCCTTGACACCCTCCCACCGGCCTGGTATGGATAAGGCTACACAACAAAACCACGCAACACCAGGAGACCCTCATGGCTAGACAACATTCACCATCAAGCAGTAACCCTTCAAACGACCGTGAATTCGCCGTCATCCTGGAGGAAATCAACGCTCAGTTTAAGACATTTGGAGAGGGATTCTCAGGCATCCGTCAGTGGATTGAGCGTATCGAGCCAAAGATCGATCAAATGGCCGAAGATGTTGAGCTCATCAAACTGGTCGGCCGAAAGAATACCGATGACATCCAAATCCTCAAAGGTTGGACACACAACTTCAACAAGGACAGCGAATCGCTTAAATTGGAGTTCAAATTGTTGCGCGACGATGTGAAAGCGTTCATGAAACGGCTCGAAGTCGTCGAAACCAAAGTCGGCCTCTAACTCCCTTCCCCCTCTTCTCGTTACGGGTCCACTCCCACCCGCTCGCTTGCCGCCATTCCCGCTCGCATCGCTCGCTCCGTGTTCAATCCACCCGCTGATATGGGGTCAGACCCCAAGCGTGAGATTCCGTGCTCAGTGTCTGACCCCGTTTCACGCGGCTGCGCAGTAGGTTGCTTCAGCCAGCGTTGAGGATCCAACCGAATGGTTGATTTCGTTCCAACCCGCTGCGCGCCAGCGAACACCGGCGTCCGTTCATACACGATTTCCGGGTCGAGGAAATAGCGAGACCCGTCTGCCCGTGTGCGAATGGCTCCATGATCGCCGGTTAACCAGCGAAATTCCGATCCGAGCCTCGCAATCACATCCTCTCGCGTCACTCCTGGAACCAATTCCACCTCCTGCCCGCTCTGGCCAACCCCTTCGTCATAGACTGCAAACTCCAATCGCTCGAAGTCCCATGCCAAGATGCTCGGGCGACCGGCCTCAATCCGGTTGCCGTGGACCACCGCGTTTTTCAGTAATTCTCCGATGGCCTTCAACACATCTTTCGCCAAGGAACCGGAGTTCAGCCGATCCGCTAGGCGACGGCTCAAGACGTCCAGCACGCCCCACTGCCGAGACACTTGAAACGCTCTCACCAACGCTAACCCATCAGGAACCAACACGGCACCGCGGTCCTGGAATGCCCGTTCCGTAAACGGATCGTTGCCAGGTACGCGTTCTTCGTAGAAGGCGGACGGGCCGACGGTCTGCCGGACCGTCTCGATCAGTTCTCGGCGTCGCGCGTCTGTAAGCGGCTCCGCCGCTTGCTGGCGAATCAGATGCTCGGCTTGGTCCAATTCTTCAGGCGTATTGATATTGAGGATGGCGTCGTGATGGTCGGAGCGATAGAACTGGACGAACCCAAGGTTCGAGAGCCGGCGCCACCACGACGAGGGCACGCGGAATTCAGCGGCATCGGCACGAGTGGGAGGTGAACGCGGTGCTCCGGCAGCGGCTCGCGAGCGCAACCGACTGACCCACTGCGCCAGTCGCCACACAAATCCAAGCCATCGGAAAACTCCCCGGTCCACCGCCATCACACAACCCCAGACTTCCTGGACCTGTTCAATCGGTTTGGAGAGAAACAGCAGCGGCGTCCACGTACGCTTGAGACGACCGGCTTCATGCGCCAGCACCAACGGTAGGAGTAAACGCCTGCAGAGATTAAAGAATCGATTGTCAGATGGCGCGAGCAGCCAGGGAGCGATCGTCACCTCGCGCGTCCCCATATTGGTCTTGGCCAATCGCCAGGGCCGGCTGGTCGGCGCGACGCGCACCGCGCCCTCCTGTTGCGCCTGCCAGCGGTCGAGGAATTCACGGGCGTGCGGATCCACACCATGAGACACATCTCGCGGCCGAAGCATCCATACCGCGGCCTGAAGACAGGCATGCCACGCAGTCCAGACGCCGGCAGCGCCCAGATACACCGTCGCCATCCCGCTGACACCGAGCCAATCGACGAGCGTCTGAAGATCAAGGGAGAGGTGCAAGCCGGCCAGATGCGCCAGCATCACGGCAGCCGAGCCCAACCCGATCGCATAAACTACATGCTGCCAGAAACTCCACGGAGCGCCGCCTGATGTCTCTTCTGGTCCGCGCGGCTGCAACCATTTTGGCAGCTGATAGCCAGGCGCGAGCCGCCGCAATTCCTGTTGGCCGTCGCGAATGATCCCTTGGACGAATTCCACTTGCTCAGATGACACCTTGGGAATTTTTGAGAGGTGCCGACCCGCCATTGGCAGCGAATTATCACAGAAGAGGTACACCTGGCGCAGAACGTTCTCACGGGTCGTGGCAAATGTCATAAATTTCAAGACTTTCGACGTCAGCATGGTCGTCAAAGCGATTGGGATCGTGTGGTGATGGACAGAAGGGCCGGCGGCGGCTTCAACCACCTTGCTGGTCAACCGCTGCACAAATGGGATCAGGGTCGTCTTCAAGGGCAGGACCTCTTGCAGATAGCGCCGCCCCCGCGTGGTGAGGCGATAGCGATAGGGGGGACCGTCTGCGGGGAGACGTCTTAAGAATCCGAGGCGTTCCAACTGGAAGAAATCTCGACGGATGGTCGTTTCCGTCGCGTCAGGTTCGACCACTCCCATGTACGTCTGCACAGTCAGCGTGTCGGCTTGCGCCTCCGCCAGCAGACTTCTCGTGTGCCCGATCATCTCCATCACATCCACCCAACTGCCGCCAGGTTTGTGCCCAAACCTCCTGGGTTGGGGTCGTCCCCGACGTTCCTGCTCAAACCGGACGAGATCCTGCTGCTCAATAATCCATCCCCCTAATTTGCGTCGGTACTGCGCAAATCGAAGGTGAGCCGGGCCGCTGAGGCCTGGGCGGGCACCACTGCCAATCTTCAGCAACAGCGTCTTTGCCTCCATGAGCTTGCTCAGCGCCTTGGCCGGAGTCGGCGCCCGACGCGCCTCCTGGACCAGCGCGATGAAGCGCGTGGCCTGCTTTGTGACATCTTCCGGTTCTGGCGGCTTTGCCACAGCGGCCGGTTTTGGAGCGACAACCTCCCCACCAGCGACAACTGGTTCTTTTTCTTTCTTCTCCTGTTCGACGGGCTTCTTGGCTACAGGATGGCGCGGAGTCGCGGCCGGTTGCTCCGCCACTTTCTGCGGAAGCGGCGTTGGCGCAGTAGGCGTCGGCGCAGGCGGTTTCGGTGCACGCGGTCTCGGCGCAGGCGGTGTGACGGCCCGCGGCGCGGGTTTCGGCTTGAAGTCGGATGCGGTCAGCCCGTGTTGTTTCAACAAGGTGTCCAATGTCGGCCGGCTGATGCCCAACAGCGTGGCGGCGTTCTTTTTCTGGCCGTTGGTCTGTGTGAGAGCGTCGCTGAGCTGCTGTTGCGTCAACGATCGTGGCGGCTGGCGCTTGGCGGCGGGGGCGCGCGCCGCCTCGGCCTGCCGCTTCAGACGGGCTTCCTCAAACGACGCCGTGGCGCCAAATTCTTTCAGAATCTGCTGCGTGACGTCCCAGCCATGCCCAAGCCGTTTACTCACTTCGTTGATGCTGTTGCCGTCCTGCGCCCATTGCCGCAAGGTGGTGGCGGCGTCCTGTTGCAGTTGCGGCCAGAGATCACTCGCGCCAAGGCGAGTGGCAAGTTCTTCCTCTGTCCACCCAAACTTGTGCCGAAGTTGCTTACGACTGAACCCAACGCCCGACTCCTTCCAAGCGTCACGAATCTGTTGATCGGTGACGGCCTCTGGAGCGATTCGAGACATGATGCCGAGTTGCCTCAATCTGTCATAGAACTCAACCGTCCTCATGCCGCGGCCGGCGGCTCGTTCTTCATTCAAGACCGCGATCCAACTGCCCAGCCGATCGTAAGCCGCTTGCAGCCGGGCTCGTTCTTTCGGATCATTCCCTGTTCCCGATTGGCGTTTGTTGCGGCTGCGGCCGACCGGAGACCGGCGAGCGCGAAGCGCCTGATTTGCCAGCACCTGCTCAGTGAATCGCTCATCGACGTGCGGCGCCACCTCCACGGAAGATCTCACTTGCGACAGTTGCGCGAATCCTGCCGTCACCGGATCGGCGGATGCCGCCGACACACGTGACCCGCTGCCAAACAGCAGCGCCGGCCCAAGCAGCAGCGGCGCGAGTCCTTTTCGCCAGCGCGAAAAGATCGTCTCTCGTTGGTCGATAGGCGCGAGACGACTCTCCGGAACCAACGCTTCAAATCGTGAGAGGCCGATCTGTGGATCCGCGCCGAGCCACCCGGCAAAGCGACGGATGGATCGCATGGCCCGCGTGATGTCGCTCTGCTGAAATGCGGCGACGCGTGCCGGGATCACCGGTTTGTTCGTCACCGTCCGCTCACCAATAAATGAGGACGTATCCAAATCACAGATGTGCCCGGTGAGGGTGAGATTGCCGTCATCGAGCGGGCTGCCATCTTCGTCGGTAAACGCCCCATGCAGCCGCTGGTGCATCAGATGGACCCCGATGGCTAACCGCTCGGCAAATGTCGCCAGGAGCTTCGGAGCAATCTCAGGATCGGTGACCCTGCGGCCTGGGTATCCATAGGCGGCTGCCACTTGAGCCCGTTGTACGTCGTTGAGCGATATTGCTTCCTTGAGACGATACGGCACGGGCACTTCATACACAAAGACGACTTGTTGCGCTTGAAGTTTGCGTGGAATCCGCGATTTTGTCAGCACGTGTTGTGCCGGAACCAACCGCAGCTGACCCCATTGTCTGCGCTCTGGGAGTTGGACTGGACGCAACAGATAGGCTGGGCGCAACACAGGCGCTTCGGCATCGTGGGTGCTAGAGAGCATCGGATCGCCTGCGGCGCGAGCCTGCTCAAACGCTGCGCGGACACGCATGGCCACATCCGCCTCAAAACCTGCGAGAAAGTCTCGCTCGCCTCCGCGGAATTTCCGAGCCGTCAAATCCGTCGACCGATACTCCCACATCGGCCATTCGCGAAGGCCGGAACCTTTCACCGCCACACTCCAGGCACCACGGCTCAAATTTTCGGACGTTGGCACCGCAAAGATCGAACGCTTGTGCCTCACATCCGCCGGCTGCACCCGAGGATTCCGAATCACCGGCGCCCACACAGTTTTTTGCTCGTCATGCCGAAAGAGGTGGTCCTGCAACTGGGCTGACGGCGCATAGCGACGCTCAACCGTCACCGGCACCCAGATGCCCATCTCAGAAACCGAAGCAGGAGGAACCAAGTTCGGGGATCGGTGCAATCGCATGCGGATCCAGAAGACGATGACACCGCCGACAAGCGCCACCAGCGCACCAACCGCGGCGCCGGGACCATCGCTCGGCGCGCAGCCTGAGAGCAGCAAGAGCGTCGGCAGCAACAATAACGGCATGAAGGAACTTAGCCGGGCGGGTTTGCGAGCGGGGTCGGAGACTATCCAGCGATTGGGTGCTACCCTCAGGAGATAGCGCTTGAGAAAGCGCCGAATCGCGTGCAGCGTCACCGCGTACCCATCCCCATGCAAACTCCACGCGCCTATCCCCACCAGCGCGCCGCGATAGAAGAGCGGCGATCCGCTGGTCCCGGGGATGTGAAAGAAGTTCCGCAGTCGATAGCTCGTCTGCAATCGTTCGAAGCCATCGTCATCCACCTCCCACTCGCGAACCGGGCGCGCCCACGTGCGCCGATGGAGCTTGCCGGCAGACCCGTGAACGTACTCGAACTGTCCAGTTTCCAAATGACGAGGAGCAATCGTCACCGCATCAGCCAAGAACGGCTGGCGGGAAACGCGATCGGCCACGGGCGCAATCATCACCGATCCGTCATCCGGCAGATGGTGCTTGAGCACGCGGATCAGGAGCAGATCTTCGCCGAGATTGAGAGCGCCGCGCTTGAGAATGCGGCCACGAACCGGCATGCCATCGAGGTGGACCAGAATAAAACGCTGGCGATAGGCCGCATTGTGCCCAGCCGTGAGGATGTAGACATATCGCGAGTCGGCGCCGACCACAACTCCCGTCCCCAAATTCTTTCGGCTACTGACCGCGACCACACTGCGTTTGAGATCGCGAATCTCAAGGTGATTGGTCCCACCGGATGCCCGCGGGATCCTGCCATTTCCCGCTCCTGCAGAACGTTGTCCTCGCCGCCGTCTGGCGGATATGAACCGGACAACCCTTGGCGCGGTGAAGAGTTGGTGGTTTGGAATGTCTGCAGGAGCCGCTACCACCACCGGCGTCGGCGCATGCGCCGCGCTTCCCCCGATCTGCGCGCCAGCCAGCGGCGCCAGGAACAGGACACCCAGCAGGACAAGCCCAGCAACGGGTTGGACCTTGAGTTGTGGGATGACATGAGGCTCGCGGGCGGTCCGCAGGCGAGGGGGAGAGAGAAACAGCCGTGCGATCTCACGCCTGGACAGCCAGGCGGGATGCACAAACAGGATGTCTCGAACCAATGCTAAGCGGGCGGGATCCTCTTGGACATAGTTCATGAATCGCGATTTAAGATGGGAGAGCAGGCTTGTGGTCACTCCCTCCTCCGTCACGAGTACATTGGTTCGAGGACGATCCTCGAGGGTGGTGGTATTCACATTGACCCCAAACAGGCGAAAGAGCCTCCACCGGTTGCTCGCTGAAAGATGTCCTTGGCCAAACTCGTCCATGAGCACGATCAACGCCTTCACCAGCTCGGCAGGAACAGGTTCAGCAATCGCCTGGGACGGAGCCGCCACCTGATCCTCTATCAATGACACCATACGCGGGCGACGCGTCCTGCGAATGCCAGCCTGCACGCGAAACGAGTCCTGGAGCGCCCGCCAAATGACCTGCCGCAGAAGGGCGTCCGTCAGGCGATTGAGTCGTCTGGGTGCCTGGTCGAAGAACTGTGTGAGGCGACGATGGACAGTCTCAGCCGCGTGAGCCGGATCGAGAATGACTGTCGTCTTCCACTGGCGCTGAGCGATGAATCGCTCGATGATGGGATCTGCCAGCAACAGCCCTTGTGCCACCAAGAGGTTGGTAGCTACAACGTTGCCACGTTTCGCGAGCCGCAACAACTCATGACGCCCCGCCTCATGAAGCCCTTCCGGACGACGAAGCTCTACCGGAATGGCCGCCAGCGCATCGTCCAGGCGCTGCCTAATCTTCTTCACGGAGTACCGCTTCATCCAGCTCCACTGTACCGGTACACCGAAGTGCCGAAAAACCTCCACCTGTGCCCGCATCCGTCCTGGAGCCACGTGCCGTCTCAGGCTCATGGGGAGGTGGTCATACACAATTCCCTCGCGCGCCAACGCGCGGAGATCTTGATAGCGCCTCGAGGCGAACTGTCCGGAATGCTTCCTCACGCGCATGCGTCCATTGCCCGGCATAATGAGCTCGCGCATGGCTAGTGGCTCACCGTGAACGCCTTCCTCATCATCGCGGAACAATTCCACGATCAGGTTGCGTGAGTCATGCCGAATCCTCCGGAAATGCGCCCACGCGTAGCCTCCCGGCCGGCCCAGGTCGAGCGGTAACCCGCGGAGGTTGACACCCGGTAGTGTCGCGATGAGCGTCGGCGTGTGTTGCTGGCTCCGGAGGGGTGCTCGTCGAAGCTTCACCAGCCGATCGACCGGAAGCCGATTCGTCAGCCCGTCGCGATACCACCCAACGTCAGAGGAAAACGACCGAGGCGGTAGTCGAAGCCAAAGATGCTTGAGACGCCTGAAGACGTGCGGGGTAGTCAGTCTCACTGCACGAGCGATGGCGAACAGATTCGGAAACCATTGCCTATACGCTGCTTTCAGTCGGGCATGACTCACAGGCGGCCGTCTCACGCTGAGAGTGCTCCCAATCAGTAATAGGGCGAGGAGCGGCCCAAGCCCCTGTCCGGTCGCGACACCAAACCCATCCGCCGCTCCTGCCAGCGGCGCCAGCAGCGGGATCAGCACGAGGGGCAGCAGCCAGGTCTTGAGCCCAGGCCATCGGCGACCGCGTCGTGCCGCCTTGTGGGTCCAGCCAGTCTCATCAGGCGCAGTCCAGGCGTTGGGCGCGAGCACCTCGGCATAGGGCTCCAGGAATCGCTGGAGGACTGGCAGCCGAAGAGTCCAGCCTTCCTCTTCTTGTTCCTTGTCCTCTCCCCAGGTCAACAGGCCCACCAGCTTGCCGGTGTGGAAAATCGGGGAACCGCTGTTGCCGTCGCGGCTCAGGAAGCCCTTGATCACATACACCTTGCTGCCTTGGCGCAGGCCAACCTGAGCAAACGTGCGCCGATGCTCCTTGCTGGCCACCGGACGGATAGGCTCGACGGCGAGGGCGTCCAGGTCACCCTCCCTGATCGTCACAGCATCCACCAGGAACCGCGCGGGCCTCGGGGCATCGGCAAGCTGGACGATGCGCAGTTGGTGCGGATCCTGGACCCGGCGCCGAGAGATGCGGACCAACAGCAGATCGACATCACCCTGTGTCGAACCACGTTTCACAATGGTCGCTCGCAACCGAGCCCCGTTGAGGTAGACATCCATGCTCCGGCCGCGAGGCGCCAGGTGCCTGGACGTCAGGATGTAGAAGGCGTGCGCATCGACGCCCACCACCACGCCGTTGCCAAACCACCTATCACCATCCACCGCCACCACGCTGCGCTTCAACCGGCTGATCCGCTCCCGCCGCCTGGACCGGGCCGTTGCCCTGTCGCCTCGCCGACGGGCAGAACGGCTTGCGCTGGCTTGTGCGGGTCCAAGCAGCAGCTGAGACCTTTGCGACACTCCATCGGAGGCGACCCACACTGGCTCATCACGCGGCTCGGGCGAGGCAGAGCGCACCGCCGCCCGCGCGATGAGACGTGAGGTCGCGGCCAGGGCGATCAGCGAACCGCTCAACGCCAGCAGCACGGCGAGATCCACGAAGCCTCGTGGGCGGCGTCCGCGGCGGCCTTTAGGTCGGTGTGTGGGGTTCTGCTGAGCAGCCTGCCGAGACTCGATGCGTTGCCGCGCAAGCCACACGCCAGCACCGAGCAACGCCAGGACCACGGCCCCGCTAACGACATAG
>OBEQ010671227.1_pt1 | contig 12303 bp, 9 predicted proteins | sample 1670901 | NCBI WGS metagenome assembly OBEQ01 (sample SAMEA104232315, study PRJEB22302) | groundwater metagenome | biome: forest; feature: aquifer; material: groundwater | place: USA | collected 2011-08-07 | depth 5.4 m | reverse complement strand
TGGCCGCATTCACCAACCTGACCCTCGACCACCTCGACGTGCACGGCACCAGGGACGGGTTCTTCGAAGCCTAGGCGAGCCTGTTCGCTGACAAGATCGTCGCCGGCGGCGTGGCCGTGGCCATGGTCGACGACGCCGAGGGCCACGGCGAGAAGATCCTGGCGCGCGCGCCCGCGGGCGTGCGCAGGCTGCGCGTGTCGATCCGGCCCGAGCGCGCGAGCACGGCCGAAGTCTGCGTGGTCGCGGCGGAATCCTCGATCGGCGGCATCCGGGCCACGATCCGCACGCCACGCGGCGACCTCGAGCTGCGCACGCCGGCGCTGCTGGGCGAGTTCAACGTCGCCAACCTGGCGCTTGCCGTGGCCGTGGCCGAAGGCCTGGGCATCCCGCACGCCGCCATCGCCGCGGGCATCGCAGCGCTGCCCGGTGTGCCCGGACGCGTCGAGCGCGTGGCCAACCCGCGCGGCCTGGACGTCTTCGTCGACTACGCGCACACGCCCGACGCGCTCGAACGGGTCATCGCCGCGCTGCGCCCGCTGACGCGCGGACGGCTCATCTGCGTGTTCGGCTGCGGCGGCGATCGCGACACCTCGAAGCGGCCGAAGATGGGCAAGATCGCCGCGGATCTCGCGGATCTCGCGGTCGTCACCTCCGACAACCCGCGCACCGAGCGGCCCGAGAGCATCGTCGACATGATCCTGGAAGGCGTGCGCGCGGGCACGCCGCGCGAGCCGCCCATCGTCGAGGTCGACCGGCGCGGCGCCATCGCCGCGGCGGTGCGGGCCGCGCGCCCGGGCCAGGACGTCGTGCTCATCGCCGGCAAGGGCCACGAGGACTACCAGATCCTGGGCAAGACCAAGATCCACTTCGACGACCGCGAGGTCGCCGCCGAGGAGATCGCGAGGCTAGCGTCATGAGCGACGGTAAGTTCGAGATCTCCGTCGACGAGCTGGTCGAGGCCACGGCCGGCGAGCTGACCTGCCGGGCCGCGCGCAGCTTCAGCGGCGTCAGCATCGATTCGCGCAGCATCGGCCGCGGCGAGCTGTACGTGGCCATCCTGGGCGAACGCCACGATGGCCACGAGTTCGTCGACGCCGCCATCGAGGCGGGCGCCGCGGTGCTGCTGCTGCAGCGCGGCCGCACGCCGCAGGGCTGCGCGACCACCTGCGTCGAGGTCGACGACCCGCGCGTCGCGCTCGGCCAGCTGGCGCGCGCGCTGCGCCGGCGCATGTCCGCACGCGTCGTCGGCATCACCGGCTCGGCCGGCAAGACCACCACCAAGCAGCTCACCGCGGCGGCGCTCGCGGGCGCCGTGCCCGCCGCCGACGTCCTGGCCACCGACGGCTCGCTCAACAACGAGACCGGCGTGCCGCTCACGCTGCTGCGCCTGCGTCCCAACCATAAGTTCGCCGTGGTCGAGATGGGCATGCGCGGCCTGGGCCAGATCGCCTACCTGCGCGGCTTCGTCGAGCCCGAGGTGGCCGTCATCGTGAACGCGGGCGTGGCCCACGTGGGCATCGTCGGCTCGGCGGACAGGATCGCGCAGGGCAAGTCGGAGATCTGGCTCGCGCCCGGCGCGGGCACGCACGCCATCTACCCGCACGCCGACGACCGGCTGCGCGAGCTCGCCTACGAGCGCGGCATCCCCGACGAGCGCCACCTCAGCTTCGGTGCCGAAGCCGGCGCCTCGGTGCGCGTGCTCGAGGTCGTGCCGCGCGGCACGTCCGGCTCGAGCGTCACGTTCGACGCGCTCGGCCGGCGGCTGGAGGCCACCATCGCCCTGCCCGGGCGGCACAACGCCGCGAATGCCGCGTGCGCGCTGGCCGTGGCACACGCGCTCGGCGTCGACCTCGCAGCCGCGGCGCGCGGCCTGGCCGGCACGCGTCCGGCGGTGCACCGCTCGCAGATCCTCGACGTGGGCGGACGCCACGTGCTCGACGACTGCTACAACGCCAACCCGGCGTCGATGCAGGCGGCCATCGAGACCATCGCCGAGCTGTCGCGCGGCGCGGCCACCGCCGCCGTCGTGGGCGACATGCTCGAGCTGGGCGACGAATCGGCCGCCGCGCACGAAGAAGTCGGCCGCCTGCTGGGCGAGCGGCGCATCGGCACGGTGGTCGCGTTCGGTCAGTTCGCCCCTGCCGTGGCGCGCGGGCTGGCCGCCGCGGGTGCGCAGGCGCCGGTCATCACCACCGACCCGACCGAGGCCGCACGCGCCGTCGCGCAGGCGACCGCGCCGGGCGACTGGATCCTGGTGAAAGGATCGCGCGGGATGCGGCTCGAGCGCGTGCTCGAGGCCCTGCGCGGGGAGCTCCGAGGCTAGATGCTGTACTACCTGCTCTACGACGTGCTCGGGAAGATGGAAGGCTTCTCCTTCCTGCGCGCATTCGGCTACCTGACCACGCGCATCATCGCCTCGGCGATCACGGCGCTGCTGTTGTCGTTCCTGCTCGGGCCCTGGTTCATCGAACGGCTCAAATCGGCGCAGATCGGCCAGCAGGTGCGCGACGATGGCCCGCAGAGCCACCAGAAGAAGGCGGGCACGCCGACCATGGGCGGCTCGCTCATCCTGCTGGCGCTCGTGCTGCCCACCATCTTGTGGTGCGACCTGCACAACCAGTTCGTCTGGCTGACGCTCGCGGTCACGGTCGGCTACGGCGCGCTCGGCTTCATGGACGACTACCTCAAGGTGTCGAAGAAGAACACCAAGGGCGTGTCGGGCAAGATCAAGCTGTTCTGGCAGTTCGGCATCGCCGCCGCCGCGCTCATCTACCTGTTCATGTACTCGCACGCATTCGACAGCGTGGCCAAGACGCGTCTCATGTTGCCGTTCCTCGACTTCCACCACGGGCCGGCGGTCGAGCTGCCGCTGTGGCTGTACATCACCTTCGCCACCACGGTCGTGGTCGCCGCGTCCAACACGGTCAACCTCACCGACGGCCTCGATGGTCTGGCCATCGGCCCGGTGGTCATCAACGCGGGCACCTTCCTGGTCTTCGCCTACGTGGCCGGCTCGGCCACCATCCTGGCCGTGCCGGGCGGGCCGGCCAGCCTGGCCGAGTACTTCCGCGTCGCGCATGTGCCCGGCTCGGCCGAGCTGGCCGTCTACTGCGCGGCCATGATGGGCGCCGGCATCGGCTTCCTCTGGTACAACACCTACCCGGCGTCGGTGTTCATGGGCGACGTCGGCTCGCTGTCGCTGGGCGGCGGCATCGGCATGCTGGCGGTGCTGACCAAGAACGAGCTGACCCTCATCATCGTGGGTGGCCTGTTCGTGTGGGAAGGCCTGTCGGTCATCATCCAGGTGGGCAGCTTCAAGCTGCGCGGCAAGCGCGTGTTCAAGATGGCGCCCATCCACCACCACTACGAGCTCAAGGGCTGGGCCGAGCCCAAGATCATCGTGCGCTTCTGGATCATCAGCATCCTGCTCGGGCTGGTCGCGCTGGGCACCCTCAAGGTTCGCTAGGAGCTTCGTCGATGCAGTTGCAAGGCAAGCGGGTCCTGGTCGTGGGACTTCAGCGCTCGGGCGTGGCCGCGGCGCGCTTCTGCGCCGCGCGCGGCGCGCGCGTCACCGTCACCGACAAGGCGCCCGAGGCCAAGCTGGGGCCGCAGATCGCGAAGCTGGGCGGCTGCGCCACGCTGGAAGTCGGCGGGCACAAGGTCGAGAGCTTCACCGGCGCGGACCTCATCGTCATGTCGCCGGGCGTGCCCGAGCTGGACGAGACGCGCGCGGCGCGCGCCACCGGGGTCGAGGTCATCGCCGAGATCGAGCTGGCCTACCGCTTCCTGCACCCCGAGGCGGTGCTCATCGCCATCACCGGCACGAACGGCAAGAGCACCACCACGTCGCTCACGGGGGCCATCTGCGCGGCCTCGGGCGTGCCCACCTTCTGCGGGGGTAACCTCGGGAATCCATTGATCGAAGCGGTCGACGGCCCGGCCGACCGTCGGGGTGGCTACGTGGTCGCCGAGGTGGCGGGTTTCCAGCTCGAGACCTGCACCAGCTTTCGCCCAAAAGTGGCCGCGGGGCTGAACATCACCGAAGATCACCTCGACCGCTACGGGACCATGGACGTCTACGCTCAGATGAAGAACCGCGTCTTCCGCTGGCAGACCGCGGACGACCACGCGATCGCCAACGCGGAGGACGCGCGTGTGGTCGCGGGCGCGCGCGCGAGCGCGGCCAACTACTGGGCGTTCTCGTCGGCGCGCGAGGTCCACGCGGGCGCGTTCTGGGATCGCGCGCACGCCGAGCTGGTGCTGCGCCTGGGCAACGGCCAGCAGGAAGAGCGCTACCCGACCAGCGACCTGGTCATCGTGGGCACGCACAACATGGAGAACGCGCTGGTCTCCTACCTGGCGGCGCGTCTGGCCGGCGTGCAGCCCGACGCGGTGCGGGAGGCGGCGCGCGCCTTCCGTCCGCTGCCGCACCGCATGGAGCTGGTCGGCGAGCTCGACGACGTGCGCTACTACGACGATTCGAAGGGTACCAACGTGGGCGCCGTGGCCGCGGCGCTCGATGGCTTCCCGCGCCCGGTCGTGCTCATCGCCGGCGGCAAGGACAAGGGCGGCGACTACGGACCCATGATCGCGGCGCTCGTGCGTTGCGCGCGCGCGGTCGTGCTCATCGGCGAGGCGACGCCCATCATCGAGAAGGCCTTCGCCGCGGCGGGGGTTGCGTTCCCGTCGGTGCGCGCGGGCGACATGCACGACGCGGTGCGCGTGGCCCGTTCGCATGCGCAGCCGGGCGACGCGGTGGTGCTGTCGCCGGCGTGCGCGTCGTACGACATGTTCCAGAACTTCGAGCATCGCGGACGGGTCTTCCGGGATGCGGTGTCCGCGGTCGGAGCGACGCGTCTGGACGCTCCCTTGCCGGAGAGCAGCGAAGGGCATCACTAGCCAGCCATGGCGCACATCCATTCATGATCCCCGAAGCCATCCGCGAAGGTGACGACACCGTCCCGGCGCCCGCGCCGCTCCTGGCCGCGCAGACGCCGCTGACCGCGGCGCAGGAGCGCGGCATCGATCTGGTGCTGCTCGGCGCCGTGCTGTCCTTGCTGTGCATCGGCACGGTCGAGATCTACTCGGCGAGCGCGGTCAACGCGGCGTCGAGGATGGGCTCGTCGACGTACTTCCTGCAGCGGCACCTGATGTACGTCGGCGTTGGCCTGGCTGCCATGTGGATGGGCGCGCGCACCGATTTCAGCTGGCTCAGGCGCATGACCTACCCGCTGCTCGCGCTCGCGTTCTTCCTGCTCGTGGCCGTGCTGTTCGTCGGCTCGCGCGTGGGCGGGGCCATCCGCTGGTTCCACCTGGGCCCGCTGTCGTTCCAGCCGGTCGAGATCGCCAAGCTGTCGCTGGTCACGTACCTGGCCTACTCGCTGGCGCGCAAGCGCGAGAAGGTGCGCACGTTCACGGTCGGCTTCATGCCCCACCTGGCGGTGTGCGGCCTGATGATGATGCTCCTGCTCAAGGAGCCCGACCTGGGCTCGTCGCTCATCCTGGGCGCGACCACGCTCATCCTGCTGTTCATCGCCGGCACCAAGCTGTCGTACATCCTGCTCGCCATCATGGGCGCGGCGCCCATCGTCTACCACGCCATCGTGGGCACGCCGTGGCGGCTGCAGCGCATGATCGCCTTCATCGATCCGTGGCAGTTCCGTCAGGGCGTGGGCTACCAGATCACCGAGTCGCTCATCTCCATCGGCTCGGGTGGGTTCTCCGGGCTCGGCCTGGGCGACGGCAAGCAGAAGCTGTTCTACATGCCCGAGGCGCACACCGACTTCATCATGTCCAACGTCGGCGAGGAGCTGGGCTTCATCGGCTTCGGCCTGGTGCTGGTGCTGTACGTGGTCATCCTGTGGCGCGGCGTGCGCGCGGCCCTGGGCGCACGCGACGCGTTCGGCACCTACCTGGCCTTCGGTCTGACGTCGATCTTCTGCCTGCAGGCGCTGGTCAACACCGGCGTGGTGCTGGGCGCGCTGCCCGCCAAGGGTCTGACCTTGCCGTTCATGAGCTACGGCGGCACGTCGCTCATCATGTCCATGTTCTTCGCCGGGGTGATCCTGAACGTGTCGCGGCGCGCGCCTGCACCCGCGCTCGACCGCGGCCGACGCCTGCGCAACGAGCGTGCGGCCAACCGCAAGCGGCGCCAGGCAGTCATCGTGCGCGGCCCGTCTTCGTCGCCACAGAAGGCGGCCGCCTGATCTGCTGCTATAAGTTGTCGCCATGAGACTCGCGACGTCGGCGGGCACGTTCGAGCTGCTCGCCGAGGGCGACGAGCAAGCTCCGCTGGTCCTGTGCCTGCACGGCTTTCCCGACACCGCGTTCGGCTGGCAGCCCACGCTCGAAGCCCTGGCCCAGGCCGGCTACCGCGCGGTCGCGCCCTACATGCGCGGCTACCACCCGTCGACGCTGGCCGGGCCGTACCACGTGGACCGCATCGCCGACGACGTCATCGCGCTCGCCGATGCGCTGTCGCCGGGACGGCGCGTGCGCCTGGTCGGCCACGACTGGGGCGCGATCGCCACCTACGTGGCGCTGGCGCGCTCGCCCGGACGCTTCAGCCACGCCGTCACCATGGCGGTGCCGCATCCGAACGCGCTGGTGGCCAACCTGCGCGCCTTCCCCGGGCAGCTCCGCCTGTCGTGGTACGTGACCTTCTTCCAGCTGGGCAAGCGTGCCGACGAGCGCGCCAGCGCGAATGACTTCGAGCTGATCGAGCGGCTGTGGGCCAAGTGGTCGCCTGGCTTCCGGCCGAGCACCGACTACCTGGCCGAATTGAAGCGTTGCCTGGCCGCGAGCGGTCCGGCGCCGTTCGAGTACTACCGCGCGCTCTTCCGGCCCATGCGCGAGGCGATGCGGCGCGCGCGCCGTCGGCTGGTCATCGACACGCCGCTGCTGAACCTGCACGGCGCGCGCGACGGCTGCGTCGACGCGCGCATGGCGGTGCGGCAGGATCGCTTCTTCCGCGGACGCTTCGAGGGCCGCATCCTGCCCGGTGTGGGGCACTTCCTGCACATCGAGCAGCCCGGCGAGGTCGCGGCCCATGTCGTGGAGTGGCTCGAGCGTGAGTAGCGCGCGCGTGACGCATGCAGCGTCTGCCTGACGTCGACGCACAGGCCATCGAGGCGGTGCTGCGGCGCGCCTTCGGCGACGCCACGTCGCCCAGCTTCAGCCGCACGCTCGAGGGCGTGTCGGCGCAGGTCTACCGCGTCCAGCGCGGTGACGAGGTCTTCTACCTGCGCATCGCCGAGGAGGCCGGGCAGGATCTGCGCGTCGACGCCGAGCTGTGGGCCGAGCTGCGACGACGCGGCGTGAGCGTGCCCGAGGCCGTGTTCGTCGACGCGCTCGATGCCGGGCTGGGCCGTTCGGTGCTGCTCATGACCGAGATCCCGGGCGCGCCGCTGGCGAGCCACCTGCGCGCCGACCACGCCGCCGAGGTGGCGCGCGCCGCCGGGCGCGACCTCGCGCGCCTGAACCAGGTGCCGGTCGAGGGCTTCGGCTGGGTCGAGCGCGACCGGCCGCACGTCGCCGGCGCGCCGCTTCGGGCCCGGCGGCCCGACTACGCCGACTTCGTGGTCGCATACCTGCCCGCGCCCTGGCCTGGCTGGCTGGACCGCCGGTTCGCCGCCGACGAGATCGCGGCCATCGAGGCCAGCCTCGCGGTCGAGCGCGCCACAGCGCGCCCGCTCGGACGCCTCGCGCACGGCGACTTCGACGCCGAGCAGATCTTCTGCCGCGACGGCCGCTACACCGGGATGATCGATCTGGGCGAGATCCGCGGCGCCGAGCCGCTCTTCGACCTGGGCCACTTCTTCCTCTGGCATGGCGACGACCCGGACGGCGCCGGCCGCCTGCTCGCGCCGCTCTGCGCCGGCTACCACGAGGTCGCGCCGCTGCCCGCGGACCACGAGGTCGCCCTGCGCCGCTCGGCGCTCCTGCTCGGGCTGCGCCAGCTGTGCCTCTGGATCGACGGCCGGCGCCAGCTGCCGCTCGATCACCCGGCGGTCGTGCGCCGCCTCCGACGCCTGCGCGAGATCGTGCGCGAGACGGCGTAGGCCGCGCGCATCAGCCGCGCCGGCGCAGCGCCACGATCGCCATCAGCGCCGCGAACACGCCCGCCACGATGGTCGCCACGTGCCGGCCACGCGGCGCGCCTGCGCCCACCGGCGTCATGACGCGCACGGTGCCGTCGTAGCTGGCGACGACCAGGTAGTCGCCCGCCAGCGCCAGGCCGCTCACCAGCGGCGCGCCCAGATCGGCCTGCCACAGCGTCCGGCCGCTCTTGCTGTCGAGCGCGCTCAACCTACCGTCGGCACCGGGCAGCCAGAGCAGGTCGCGCGTGGCCACCGGCGCGGCCAGGTAGCCGACGGTGCGCGCGTAGAGCGGCAGCATGCGCAGCGGGCTGGGCCGGGTGTCGTGCTGCCAGAGCTTGCGCCCGTCGGCGGCGGCGATCGTCCACAGCTGCTTGCGCGGCGTGGGTACGAACAGGCGGCCATCGGCGAGCGCGGGCGTGCCCAGCGGCCCGTAGCCCCAGTCGATGTACTCGCCGCCGCCGTAGAGACGCTTCGTCCACTCCAGCGTGCCGGTGGCCAGCGCCAGCGACGACACGCTGCTCTGCACGTTGACCACGTAGATGTGGCCGAAGGCCGCCACCGGAGCCGCCGCCAGTGACATGGCGACCTCCTTGCCGGTGCGCCAGCGCTCCTCACCGCTCTGCAGGTCGAAGGCCACCAGGCCCTCGCGCGCGCGCCCGGTGACCACCACGGCCAGCCCGCCGGCGATGAGCGGCGTGGCGCGCGAGTGCGACATCTCGTCGCTGCCCAGGCGCTGCTCCCACAGGCGCGTGCCCGTGCGCGCGTCGAGCGCGACCACTCGCTGCTGCACCAGCGCGACCACGACGCCGCTGGCGAGCGCCGGCGTCGTCGAGGTCCAGGCCTTCCAGTCGTCGAGCCCGGCACCGACGTCGTCGCTCCAGGCGAGCGCGCCGGTGGCCAGGTCGTACGCACGCAGCACGCCATCGGCGGCCAGGGCCATGACCCGCTGCCCGTCGGAGACAGGGGTGCCGTGCACGGGCGGTCCGGCGCGCGTGGACCAAAGTGGCGCGCCCGTGCGCAGGTCGAACGCGACCAGGCCGCCCGCGTCGCCCGCCGCGTAGTCGACCACGGGCACGACCACGCGCTCGCCCATCACGATGGGCGAGCCACCCAGCAGCTGGCCACCGACGGCCCGCGCCCACCCCGTGCGCAGCGGCGGATCGAAGCGGGTCGCGCGCGCGCCCGTGTGCGTGGGCGAGCCACCCAGCTCGGGCCAGTCGGCCGCGGCGCCGCGCTCGCGCCCGGGCGCGACCACGCAGAAGTGCACGCGCTCGCGCGTCACGCCTCGCGCGCGCAGCTCGAGCGTGTGCCGGCCGGTGGGAATGTCGACCTCGCGACTGTAGATCCAGCCACCCGCGGGCGCGAGCGGCCGGGCCGCGCCGCCGTCGATGAGCACGTCCACCTGGGCGGCGGCCGCGCCCAGCTCGATGGCGGCGAGGATGGACGTCGGCCCGGCGGGGATGCAGTCGCCGTCGCGCGGGAAGGTCATGCGCGCGACCGTGGCGTCGACGGTGGCGTGGTGCTCGACCACCAGGCCGGCGTCGGTCATCGAGACCACGCGGTAGCCGGCCGGGGTGTAGTCGAAGCCGCCCATGGCCAGCGCCTCGGTGTTGTACTCGAGCACGCCGCCGCGGCGCAGCACACGGTTCGAGTGGATGTGCCCGGTGAACAGGTAGTCGACGCCCAGCTCGCCCAGCTGGCGCACCACGTCGTCGTCGGGCGGCGCGTGCGTGAACACCACCACCGGCCCCGCGGCAGCGTCGGGGTGCAGGCGCAGGTCGTCGTAGACGAACTCGACCATGAGCTGCTCGGGCGCGTTGAAGTTGAGCACGATGAAGTGCACGCCGGCGGCGCTGAAGCTGTACATGGGCGGCCCGAAGCGGCGGCGGTAGAGCGGCCCGCCGTCGTGCCAGTCGTGGTTACCGGGCACGGGCACGAAAGGCACGGGCAGATCGGCGATGGCCTTGTCGAAGTCGGCCAGCTCGCGTGCCTGCGTGTTGGAGGTCAGGTCGCCGGTGAGGACGAGAAAGTGCGGCGCGGGCGTGAGCTCGGCGGTGGCCTGCTGCAGCGCCGTGCGCACATCGTTGCTGCCCACGTTGCCGAGGTGGGTGTCGGAGCCGTGCACGAAGCGCAAGGGACCCGTGGCGCGCGCCGGGCGCAGGCCCAGGTCGAGCGCGGGGCCGGAGCCGTGCACGGAGGTCCACACCGGGCCGGGCTCGTAGCCGTCGGGCGCGCTGGCCCAGACGATGCCGTCACCGGGGACGTCGAGCTGGTAGCGGCCGTCGGCGCCGGTGGTGGCGAAGCGGGCGGTCTCGAACCCGACCACCACGCCGCCGAGCGGCCGGTCGCCCTGCGAGAACAGGCCGTCACCGTCGAGATCGGCATACACCGTGCCGGAGATGGAGACCGAGGCGGGACTGGCAGCGGCGAGAGCCACGGCGGCCGCGGGCGCGAAGGCGAGAAACACGCACGAAAGCTATGCGGAATCGGCGGCGCTGCCAATCCCGCCCCGTGCCGGCGGGGTGACGCCCACGTAGCGCGAGGCGGGCCGGATGAGCCGGCCGGTGCGTGTCTGCTCGGCCACATGCGCAAGCCAGCCGGCCACGCGCCCGACCGCGAAGGTGGGCGAGAACAGCGTGCGGTCGAGGCCGATGGCGTCGAGCAGCACGGCGGTGAAGAACTCGACGTTGGCGCACAGCGGCCGGTCAGGGCGGCGGGCGCGCAGGATGGCAGCCGCGGCGCTCTCGACGGCGCGCGCGAGCGCCAGCCGGCCGGCGCTCGCGCCCAGGGCCGCCTCGAGCGTCTGCGTGGCCTGCTCGAGCACCGCGGCGCGCGGATCGCGCACGCGGTAGATGCGGTGGCCCATGCCCATGATGCGCCGGCCCGCGGCCAGCTCGGCGCTCAGCCAGGCCTGCGCGCGCGCGGCGTCGGGCACGCCGACCGCGTCGAGCATGTCGAGCACCGGGCCGGGCGCGCCGCCGTGCAGCGGGCCCTTGAGCGTGCCGATGGCGGCGACGATCGCCGACACCCGGTCACTTCCCGTCGAGGTGACCACGCGGGCCGCGAAGGTCGAGGCGTTCATGCCGTGGTCGCAGACCGTGACCAGGTAGGTGTCGAGGCCGCGCACGCGCGCGGCGTCGGCGCTCTCGCCGCGCACCATGTGCAGGTAATCGGCGGCGTGGGCATTCGCCGGCGAGGGTGCGACCGGGCGCAGGCCGGCGCGTCCGCGCGCCCAGGCGGCGGCGAACACGGCGAGCGCGCCGGTGAGCCGGGCGGCGTCGCGCGCGGGGTCGCCGGTGGCGGGCAGGTGGGCGGCGGCCGCGCGCAGCGCGTCCATACCGTCGGGCGTGGCCAGCGCGTCGCCCAGGCGGGGCAGGCGTTCGAAGGCCTCGCCACGCGCCTCGGCGAGGGCGGCGCGCAGCGTCGTGGCGTCCGGCGCGTCGGGCATGCCGGCGGCCTGCCAGAGCGCCGCGGCGGCGTCCTCGAAGCGGGCCACGGGCGCGAGCGTCTCGACGTCGTGGCCGGCGATGACGAGGCGGCCGCGCTCGCCGTCCACATCGGAGAGTGCGGTGTCGGCGGCGTGCACGCCTTCGAGCCCGGACGCGCTGGCGGTCGCAAGTGCAGTCATACGAGGAACCTCCTGCGATCAGGAGTAAGGTGGGAACCATGGTTGATCAACGTAGATTCGACAATCAACCACGCGGCGAGTGGCTCGACGCACGCGCGGCCGCACGCCGCCTGGGCGTGCAGACGCGCACGCTGTACGCCTACGTGTCGCGCGGCCTCTTGCGCAGCGTCGCGGGCGAGCAGGGCAAGCAGCGGCTGTACGCGCGCGACGACATCGAGCGCCTGCGCGCGCGCCACGATGCGCGCGCGGGTCACGGGGCGGTGGCCGCGGGCGCGCTGCGCTGGGGCGAGCCGGTGCTCGACTCGTCGATCACCGCGATCACGCCGCGCGGGCCGGTCTATCGCGGCCACGTCGCCACGCTGCTGGCGGCGCGCGGCGTGCGCTTCGAGCGCGTCGCCGAGCTGCTGTGGCAAGGCGAGCTGCCCGACGACGTACCCGGCGGATGGGACGCCGCGCCGGCGGGCGCCGCGGCGCGTCTGGCCCGGCTCGCGCGCCTCTTGCCGGCGGAGGCGTCGCCGACCGCGGCGCTGGCGCTGGTCGTGCCGGCGCTCGCGCTCGCCGATGCTGACCGTGTCG
>OBEQ011426238.1_pt1 | contig 12305 bp, 10 predicted proteins | sample 1670901 | NCBI WGS metagenome assembly OBEQ01 (sample SAMEA104232315, study PRJEB22302) | groundwater metagenome | biome: forest; feature: aquifer; material: groundwater | place: USA | collected 2011-08-07 | depth 5.4 m | reverse complement strand
TTTTCGGCGACGTCTTTTGAGATCAGAATTGCGTTAGCGTCTTGCGCACTGCCGGTATTGACCGGGATAAATCCGCCGCTTTGAATGATGCGGTCAAAAGCGCCGCGGTCGACCACAAGGTCTTTGAGCACCGGAAAAGCTTTGGCGCGCCAGGGTTCGATATAAATTTCAGCGCCGTCTTTAAAGTGCCGCATGTGCAGCTGGCAAACCGTCGTGCCCTTTTCGGGCCCATGCGGACGGCCGTTGATGGTCAGTGAGCACATGCCGCAGATCCCTTCGCGGCAATCGTGGTCAAACGCGACCGGCTCCTCGCCCTTCTTGATCAAGTCTTCGTTCACCACATCCAGCATTTCAAGGAAGGACATGTGGGGATTGATGTCTTTGGCCTCATAGCGCGCCATCTTGCCTTTTTCAACAGAATTTTTCTGACGCCAGATATGCAGGATAAGATTCATTATTTGTAACTCCTCTGCGCCAAATGAATATTCTCATACACTAAGGGTTCCTGATGCCGCAGCGGCGTTTTGCCTTCGCCCTGGTATTCCCAGACCGCGGCGTGGCAAAAGTTAGCGTCATCGCGTTTGGCTTCGCCATCCTCCGTCTGGTATTCCACGCGAAAGTGCCCGCCGCAGGATTCGCGGCGCTCCAGCGCGTCCCGCACAAGCAGCTCGCCAAACTCTAGAAAATCCGCGACACGGCCGGCCTTCTCGAGAGATTGATTCAATTCTTCGTTGGCACCTGTCACTTTAACATTCTTCCAAAACTCTTCGCGAATCTTCGGGATTTGCTGCAGCGCCCGCTTTAAACTTTCTTCGGAACGCGCCATGCCGCAGTCATTCCACATGACTTTGCCCAGTTGGCGATGAAAATCGTCCACGGTTTTTTTGCCCTGAATCGAAAGCAGCTTCTTTGTGAGCGTCTCTGTATCCGCAGCGGATTTTTTGAACTCGGCGTGATCGACCTTCACAGCGCCCGGCTTGAGACGCGCCAGATAGTCACCGATCGTGTAGGGCAGAATGAAGTAACCATCGGCTAATCCCTGCATGAGCGCGCTTGCGCCCAAACGGTTGGCGCCATGGTCGGAAAAATTGGCTTCTCCCAGCACGAAAAGACCGGGGATCGTACTCATCAAATCATAATCCACCCATAAGCCGCCCATGGTGTAGTGCATGGCGGGATAAATGCGCATGGGTGTTTTGTAGGGATTCTCTCCCGTGATTTTTTCATACATCTGCATCAGGTTCGCGTATTTTTCGCGGATCACGGGTTCGCCCAAACGCTTAATCGCGTCGGCGAAGTCAAGATAAACCCCCAGCCCGCTTTCGCCCACGCCGCGGCCTTCATCGCAGACTTCCTTGGCGCTGCGGGATGAAATGTCGCGGGGCGCAAGATTGCCGTAACTCGGGTATTTCCGCTCAAGAAAATAATCACGTTCGTCTTCAGGCACCTCCGCGGGAGCGCGCTGATCGCCTTTCTTTTTAGGGACCCAAACGCGGCCGTCATTGCGAAGCGACTCGGACATCAGTGTCAATTTGGACTGATACTCGCCGGAGACCGGAATGCAGGTCGGATGAATCTGCGTGTAGCAGGGATTGGCAAAGCCGGCGCCTTTTTTGTAAGCACGCCAGATGGCCGTGGCATTGCATCCCTTGGCATTGGTGGAAAGATAAAAAACGTTGCCGTAACCGCCGGTGGCCATCACCACCGCATCCGCCGCGCAACTTGAAACTTTTCCGGTGACCATATCGCGGACCGTAATCCCCTTCGCCGCGCCATCCACCAACACAAGATCCAGCATCTCGGTGCGGGAATGCATCCTGACCTTACCCAAGCCGATTTGCCGTTCAAGCGCTTGATAAGCGCCAAGCAGGAGCTGCTGCCCGGTTTGACCGCGCGCGTAAAATGTGCGCGATACTTGCGCGCCGCCGAAAGACCGGTTTACCAGGTACCCGGCATACTCCCGCGCGAAAGGAACGCCTTGGGCCACGCACTGGTCAATGATGTCATTGCTCACCTGGGCCAGCCGGTAAACATTGGCTTCACGCGCGCGAAAGTCACCGCCTTTAATCGTATCGTAGAAAAGACGGCGGATGGAATCGCCATCATTGGGATAATTTTTAGCCGCGTTAATACCGCCTTGCGCCGCGATGCTGTGCGCGCGCCGGGGACTGTCTTGATAGCAGAAAACCTCCACCTGATAACCGAGCTCGGCCAATGCTGCCGCAGCGGACCCGCCGGCCAGGCCGGGTCCTACAACAATTAATTTATATGTGCGCTTGTTGGCCGGATTGACCAACTTCGCTTCAAAGAGACGCTTGTCCCATTTTCCCTCCAGCGGGCCGCCGGGAATTCGCGCATCCAGTTTCATCACAAGCCTCCCGCCGGTTTGACAATGCCGAACAATACTGCAAGAGGAATCGCGCTATAACCCGCGAAAATTAAAAGCGCCAGTCCGCACGAAATTTTGGCAAGTTTGGGCTCAAGCTTCTCATGATTCCAGCCCAGCGATTGAAACAAACTTTTGAACCCGTGGCTTAAGTGCATGCTCAAAAGCGCCATGGAAAACACATAGAAGGATGAAAGCAGCGGATCACGGAAGCTCAAAACCACCATGGTGTAGACATCGCGCCGGCCTTGCGCATCCATGCCGTGAGAAATGTCAGGATGTGTCACGCGAAAGGTAAAGTGCAGAAGATGATAAATAAGGTACGCAAGAATGATGATGCCTGAGAACATCATCGTGCGTGCGGCATAGGTTGTCTGAATGGCTTGTTTGCGCTGATAAGCCACCGGCCGGGCTTTGCGGTTTTCCATCGTCACCTGAACCGCCGTTAAAATATGCAGCATTACGAGAACAAGCAATCCGATGCGGGCGGCCCACAACAGCGGCCCGAGCTCTTCCAAATGCCGCGCATAGGAATTGAACAGATCTTGCCCCCCAAAGATGAGCAGATTACCCGCGAGGTGTGCGAGAACAAAACCCAGCAAAAAAAGACCCGTCACAGCCATTACGGCCTTTTTGGTAATCGAGGGCATTTTTTTTGAGCAGCAAAGCATGAACGTGTCCTTAAAAAATTCTGTTATTGCCCGGCTGGCGCCGGAACCGTTTTACGGTGCGGACCCCGCTCCGTCAGCCAATGGAGAAATTGCGCTTTCCAATCCTCCGGCCGCTCCGCCCACATGCCGATCCGGGCTTGGCGCGCTTTTTTCTCAAGCTCCAAAAATTCCTGCTTTTGCGGGAAATCGAAACGCCGGAATGTTTCCGCGTAACCTTTTTCAACCATCGTACGGTTCACAAACAAACCGTCGTCGCGGTAAATATAAGCCAGCGTTCTTCCAAAACGATCCTTCGGCTCCGCTCCGCTTTCAAGCCGGATTTCATGGCCCTTTAAAAGCTCACGCAGATAGTCCGCAGATTCCTTGCCAAAGGGTTCCCCCACACGGCCATAGGCGGGGTGATCAACTTCAGGCGCGTTAATTCCGATCAGACGGACATGCACATCATTCTCAAGAATGACCGTGTCCCCGTCAATCACATAGCGGACTTTTTCGGCCAGGCCGGGCGCCGAAACCGCCAGTAAGAATGCAAATCCAAAAGCAACGAGCCGGACTAATGACACAACCTGTCTTTTGAGATTAGCCCTCGTCATACAGTCTTTTGATGTTCCCTTGCCACCCCCACCTTCCCCCTGCCGGCAGGGCCCCCGCCCCGCGGGGGATGGAAAAATAGGAGAGTTTACTTTTTAACGGGGAAAGCGGGAATCTTGCCCTGCGCCAAATCCTTGAGACTTGCATCATTAAAAACAAGCGGGTGCGTACTGGCGACATCCAAAATCACCCTGTGATAACCGTTGGCCTGCAGGACACGAAAAACAGTCTGCCCGTTCATCGCGGCAAAACTGTACATCCCTTTACCATTTTTGGCCCAGGCGAGATTGTCTCCGGCCTGTGCCAGGGACTCTTTACCGCTAAAAACAAGCGCCGTTCCCGTACCTTTTTTATCTTTTTCTTTAAGCACCTTAATGGAAATTTTCTTGGGCTGAATATTCGTGCCTCCCGCTTCCGGTGCCGGCAGACGCTCCAGCGGTAAAAGGACCGAACGGGCTAAAAGAAAACGGCAGACACCCGAAAAAGAGCTTTCATCCGCAGCCGCCTTTTGCAGCAGGTCTCTAAAAATTACCGTATTTTTGGCAGCCGGTATCACCGCGGGCGCTGTCGGTGCTGGCGGGGTCTTATTGTTGTTCCCGGTCTTGGGTTTTTTCCCACAGCCGAGCGGTAAAAATGCGGCGGCCAAAATCAAGGAAAACGCCGCATAACCCATTCTTCCTGCCGTTTTTCTTGAGAACACTCTGGCGAGAAATAAAAGCCGCATAGAAACCACACCCCTTTTGTTAGGTGTTCTTCAGTCTTTCTGTTTGTGACTGGAAAGATAATGCAGAACATCGTGGATATTGACAATGCTGATGGGCACTCCATCCGGAGCGAGAACAGGCACGTGACGGAAACCGCCCATCGCCATTTTATTCACAACAAAGGAAATTGGATCCTGAGGCTGAACCGTTTCCGGGTTGGGAGTCATGACGTCTTCCGCTTTGACCTTGGACAGGTCTTGATGGATCCCCGCGACTTTCCGTAGAAGATCCCGGTTACTGATAATCCCCACCAGTTTTTTACGGTGATAAATCAGGACACAGCTTTTTTCTTTTTTCTGAAAGATATCTGTGATTTTTTTTATCGAATCCGTTGTATCCGCCACAAGCAGGTCCTTACCCGTCACAAGCTCCGCGACAGGCGTTGTCATCAACGCCTGACGGAAACGGTCACCCTTGTAATGCGCGGGAATTTCCCGGATCATTAAGGAATACAGGCACTGTTCGCAGCGATCCACACCTTCATAATTCAGAAAACCGCAGGAAGGACACTTGGTGCTCATAGCATGCGCCTCTATTTTTTCTTTATTTGACTGTCCAAGTATTCGAACCGTAAATCAATTTTTTTAAATCGCCCGGCCCTTTTTCCTTCTTCATCGCTTCAACCTGACCGTTCAGCATTTCATCATAGGTCGGCCGCTGAATCGCCCGGAGAACACCAAAAGGCACCGGCAACTCCGGGTAAGACATCTGGCTTAAAAGGTACGCATAACTGGCATCCGGGCTTTTTTCCTTATGAATCAATAAATCCTGACCAGAACCGTCGCCCTCCAGGTCAACCACTTCGGGGCTTAAGCCGTGAAGCCGGATGGCTTTATTACGCTGCTTTCCAAAAATAAGCGGCTTGCCCTCTTCCAGATAAATCATGCGCTCATCACGAACGTCGCGGCCGATCACAGGCGCAAAAGTTTTATCGTTAAAAATAATGCAATTCTGGTAAATCTCCACAAAAGAAACACCTTTGTGTTCCGCGGCGCGAGTCAGAACAGTCCCCATATGCGTCGGGTCGGAATCCAGAGTCCGCGCGATAAAAGTGGCCTCCGAGGCGATCGCAATCCGCAGCGCGTTGATCGGATAATCAATCGCCCCATAGGGAGAAGATTTGGTCACTTTGCCCAGGTCGGATGTCGGTGAATACTGCCCTTTGGTCAAACCGTAAATTTGATTGTTCACAAGCAAAATATTGACATTGACGTTACGGCGCATGCAATGCACCAAATGATTCCCGCCGATACTCAAGCCATCGCCGTCACCGGTGATAACCCAAATCGAAAGATCCGGATTCACGCAACGCAAGCCTGTCGCGATCGTCGGCGCACGGCCGTGAATCGTGTGAAAGCCATAGGTGTTCATGTAGTACGGAAAACGGCTTGAGCACCCAATGCCGGAAATAAATACGTGGTTTTCGCGCGGGATATTAAATTTTGCGAGCGTTCTCTGCATCACGGCAAGAATGGCATAGTCGCCGCAGCCCGGGCACCAGCGCACATCCTGATTCGAGACAAAATCATCCTTGGTATAAGCAAGGTTGACTTCCTTGAATCCAGTACTCATAAAAGTTCCTTTATTTTTTCAACAATCTCAAAAACCTTAAAAGGTTGTCCTTGAACTTTATGAAGCCCAAGGGCATTCACACCAGGGAACTGAAAGCGAATGAGGTTCAAGAGCTGTCCCAGGTTCAGTTCAGGAATTAATACCGTCTCGAACTGCCGCAGTATTTTTTCAAGATTTTTCGGAAACGGGTTCAGATAACTTAAGTGAGCGCGGCTCACCTTCACCCCTTCGGTGTCCAACTGTTTCATAGCTTGATAAATTGCCCCGAAGGAACCGCCCCAGCCCAAAACCAAAATCTTTCCTTTTACCGGACCTAATACTTCCAATTCGGGAATATCATCGGCAATCCGTTTGATTTTTTCCGCACGCAGCAGAATCATCTTTTGGTTATTGTCGGGATCGTAGTTCACATTGCCGGTTAAATCCGCCTTGGCCAACCCTCCGATCCGGTGCTCCAATCCGGGCGTCCCAGGCTTTGCCCAGGGCCTGGCCAGTGTCTTCGAATCGCGTATATAGGGCCAGTATTCCGTGCCGTGATTCGGCGCTACCGGATGCTGGACTTCCAAATTGGGCAGCTTGTCAATCGCAGGCAATTTCCAGGGTTCTGATCCATTAGCGATGTAGCCTTCGGAAAGATAAATTACCGGGGTCATATACTTAAAAGCCAGTCGCACCGCTTCAATCGCCATAGCAAAACAATCTGCCGGACTTTTGGGCGCAACCACAGCAACGGGGGATTCCCCATTGCGCCCGTAAATCGACTGCAAAAGATCACCCTGTTCCGTTTTGGTCGGCATGCCGGTACTCGGACCGCCACGCTGAACGTCAATAACCACCAAAGGAATTTCAGCCATCACCGCAAGATTCAATGCCTCGGCCTTCAAACACATGCCCGGCCCGCTCGTCCCCGTCATCCCCAGCTCGCCGCCAAAAGCAGCGCCGATCGCCGAACCAATCGCCGCAATCTCATCTTCCGCCTGAAAGGTTTTGACGTCAAAATTCTTAAAACGCGCGAGGGTGTGAAGGATATCACTGGCTGGTGTAATCGGATAACTCCCGTAAAATAATGTTTTCTTGGCCAAGCGCGCCGCGGTAATAAACCCGATCGCCGCCGCTTCATTGCCCATAATTTTCCGGTACGTCCCCGGCTCGAGATCGGATTCTTTAATGTAATACTGCGAGGGGAAAACCTCGGCGATATCCGCGAAGTTGTAACCCGCTTTGAGCGCCGCAATGTTGGCATTGACAAGCTCCGTCCGTTTGGCGAACTTTTTCTGGATCCAGTCAATGGTGTAATCAAGGCTGCGCGAGTAAAGCCAGAACATGAGGCCGAGCGCGAAAAAGTTTTTGCAGCGTTCTACTTCCGTGAGTTTGAGCGGTTGTTCTTTCAGGGCATTTTTGGTCAGCTCGGAGAGCGGCACTTTAATCAGTGAATAATCTTTAAGCGTATCATCCACCAGCGGATTATTTTTCCAGTTCGCCTTGCGCAGGTTCATTTCTGTGAAGACAGACTCATTCACGATAATGAGGCCGCCTTTTTTTATGTTTGGGATGTTGACTTTCAGCGCGGCGGGATTCATCGCCACCAGCACATCGGCCATATCCCCCGGCGTAAAGATAATGGCCTCTGAGAACTGGATTTGGAAACTGCTGACGCCCGGCAGCGTTCCGACCGGGGCCCGAATCTCGGCAGGATAATCCGGCAATGTTGCGAAGTCATTGCCCATGACCGCCGTCGTGTCCGTAAACTGGTCGCCGGCCAGCTGCATCCCGTCGCCGGAGTCGCCGGCAAAACGCACGGTAATTGCGCTAAGGGCTTTTCGTTCTTTGGGCTTATGCGGCACTTCAGAGGAGTTTTGTTTTTTCTCTTTAATTTCTTCCATTCACCTATCCCCCTTCCGGTGAAGTCATCACCCGGCTGGGATCAGGCGGAAGATTAAAAACTTCATTCGGATAAAACTCCGCGAAAAAACGGATCAGGGTCCTTACCGACAGCACATTGACCAGATTACCGTTGGCATCAACCAGCGGTACGTGATAAAAACGGTTGTCCCCCATCAAATCAATCGCCTTGCCGACCGGGTCGTTGGGGTTCAGCACGTAAGGGTTCTTCGTCATAAAGTCCGAGATGGAGCGGTTCCAATCCACGTCCTTGTTAAGAATCTTGCGGATCACATCGGTTTCAGTGAAAATCCCCACCACTTTGCCGTTTTCCGCCACCACAATGTATCCGGATTTGCTCTCCCGCATCATGTCGATTGCACGTTTTACCGACACATCGGGATGCGTCTGAACAAGTTTGGGATTGATAATCTGGTAGATTTTTTTTTCTTTAATCAAGGCTTCGACGGGCTTCATCATGAATATCACCACTTGTGAGGGCGTTAAAAAATAATAGGGCGGGGTTACTCTGAAACACCGCTTAATTGGGTTGTATTATACGCCTGCCCAGTCCAAAAAACAACGGCATGCAATGTGTCATGTTGAGCACTCCTTATGAAATCGCTTCTCGTATTTTCGACGGGATCAGAAAAAACCTAACCGCCATTAGGGGACAGCGGGATTTCTCTCCATGCCCCCGGAGGAAGCGTCCCAAGCGAGAATGCGCCAAACCGGATCCTTAAAAGCCGCATGACCGGTTTGCCCAAAGATTCAAACATCCGGCGGACTTCGCGGTTTTTACCCTCGGTCAGCGTTATTTCTAAATGGGAAACCGGCAAGGCTGACTTTAAAACTTTCAAACGCGCAGGACGCGTGTGCTCGCCGCGGCCGATATCCATGCCGTGGGCTATTTCCCGCTGGTCGGCTTGAGTCAACTGTCCCCGAATCCAGATCTCATAAGTTCTCGGCACTTGAAATTCCGGCTCCGTGAGCCGGTGGCTGAAAACCGTATCATTGGTGAGAATCAAAAGCCCTTCGGAATCCTGATCCAAACGCCCCACCGGAAATGCCCAGTCCCCCAAATCTCCCAGCCAGTGATAGATTGTTTTGCGGCCTTTTTCATCATGGCGGGTCGTGACACAACCGGCCGGTTTATGAAAAAGAAAATAACGTTTAGGTTTGGCTTTGGCGGGTTGGCCGTCCAAGGAAATTTTATCGTGCGGCCGCACCGCTCTGCCGGGATCCGTAACCGTTACCCCGTTCACAGCCACACGCCCGTCCTGGACATAGGCCAAAGCCTGTTTGCGTGAACAAACCCCCAGCTTGGAGAACGTCCGGATGAGATTATGCGGCGCCGGCTTTCTTAAATTTTTTCTCATCGCTTCTGACTGACCTGGGTATTCACAACAAGTTTGTCCTCAAGAAAATCCACGGTCACTTCGGAGCCATCTGCGATTTCATTTTGGATGAGACTTCGCGCGAGACGCGTCTCAAGCTCACGCTGCAAGAAGCGCCGCAGAGGCCGCGCGCCATAAACGGGGTCATAGCCTTTGCGGATCAGGTAATCTTTCGCACGCGGTGTTAAACGCAGCATCAACCGCCGTTCGGCAAGGCGTTTTTCAATGTCATTCACAAGTAAATCGACAATCCTGCCGATTTCTTCTCTACTCAGCGGTTTGAACAAGATGATTTCATCCACGCGGTTCAGAAACTCAGGGTGAAAATGCCGGCGCATTTCTTCCATCACCTGCACCCGCGCTTTCTCCGCAATCTCGCCATCCTCCCCGATGCCATCCAGCAGGTAAGCCGAGCCGATGTTACTGGTCATCATCACAACCGTATTTTTAAAATCGACCGTCCGCCCTTGCGAATCGGTCAAACGCCCGTCATCCAAAAGCTGAAGCAAGACGTGGAACACATCCGGATGCGCCTTTTCGATTTCATCAAAAAGAATCACGGCATACGGTTTGCGCCGCACCGTTTCCGTAAGCTGACCGCCTTCTTCATACCCCACATAGCCGGGAGGCGCGCCGATCAAACGCGCCACCGAATGTTTTTCCATATACTCGCTCATATCAATACGGATCAGATTGTCTTCCGAGTCGAAGAGAGCTCCCGCAAGCGTTTTGGCCAGCTCGGTCTTTCCGACGCCCGTCGGCCCAAGAAAAATAAAAGACCCCATCGGACGGCGCGGGTCTTTGATTCCGGCCCGGGCCCGCAAAACCGCGTCCGCGACCAAACGGACCGCTTCGTCCTGCCCAATCACCCGCTGATGCAAAATAGCCTGAAGGCCAAGGATTTTTTCACGCTCGCCCTGGCCTAACTTTGTGACGGGAATTCCGGTCCAGCGCGAGACAATTTGCGCAATTTCTTCTTCAGTCACTTCTTCGCGCAAAAGCTTGGGCTCGTTCTGGCGGTTCGCAAGCCGTGACTCTTCTTTCTTCAGTTCCCGCTCGAGTTCGGGTAGACGGCCGTGACGCAGCTCCGCCGCTTTCGCCAGATCATAGCTGCGTTCCGCGGCCTCAATTTCCTGGCGGGCACTCTCCACTTTCTCCCGGAGCCCGCGCAATTTCTGAATCGTATTTTTCTCGGTATCCCATTGTGCCTTTTTTCCTTTCAACTGCTCTTTCAGGTCGGCAAGTTCCTTTGTAAGTGTCGCCAGCCGTTCCCGGCTCGCCTTATTTTTTTCTTTTTTCAGAGAGGCTTCTTCAATTTCAAGCCGCATGACTTTGCGTGACACTTCATCGAGCTCCGCGGGCATGGAATCAATCTCCGTGCGGATCAACGCGCAAGCTTCATCCACAAGATCGATCGCTTTGTCCGGTAAAAATCGGTCGGCGATGTAGCGGTTGGAAAGGACCGCGCTGGCGACGAGCGCCGCATCCTGAATGGTCACCCCGTGATGGATCTCAAAACGTTCTTTCAGACCGCGCAAAATCGAAACGGTGTCTTCCACAGAGGGTTGATCCACCATCACCGGCTGAAAGCGGCGTTCCAGCGCGGCGTCTTTTTCAATATATTTCTTGTATTCATCAAGCGTGGTCGCGCCAATGCAATGTAATTCTCCGCGCGCCAGCATTGGTTTGAGCATATTGCCGGCGTCGATGGCGCCTTCGGCTTTGCCTGTGCCCACAATGGTATGAAGTTCATCGATAAACAATAGAATACGCCCCGCGCTTTTTTTGATCTCCGCCAGGACCGCTTTAAGCCGCTCTTCAAATTCGCCGCGGTATTTTGCGCCGGCTAAAAGTGCCCCCATATCCAGGGAAAAAATGGCGCGGTCTTTCAACCCTTCCGGCACATCGCACCGCACAATTCGATGGGCAAGCCCTTCCACAATCGCGGTTTTACCCACCCCCGGTTCGCCGATAAGCACGGGATTATTTTTTGTCTTGCGGGACAGAATGCGGATGACACGGCGGATTTCTTCATCGCGACCGATCACGGGATCCAGACGCCCTTTGCGGGCTTCTGAAACAAGCTCGCGTCCGTATTTTTCCAGCGCTTCGTAACTTGCCTCCGGGTCGGCGCTGGACACCTTTTGATTGCCTCTCACGGTTGTAAGCACTTTTAAAAATTGGTCGCGTGTGATCTGAAACTCCGCAAAAATTTTCCGCCCCGGGGTTTGCTTGTTTTCTTCAAGAAAGGCCAGCACCAAATGTTCCACGGAGACATAGTCATCTTTTAAAGCCGCGGCTTCCTGAGTCGCGCGCAGTAGCAGTCGATTCAAACGCTGCGTCACATAAATCTTCCCCGCTTCAACGCCAGACCCTGATACACGTGGAAGCCGCGCGACTTCCTGCTCCACTCGCCGCTTAAACTCCGCCGCGGGAACCCCTATCTTTTCCAAAAGCCTTGGAAACAATCCATCCGCTTGTTTTGTCAGAGCCAGAAGCAAATGCTCGCTATCCACCTCAACATGGCCGTATTCCACGGCGATGTTTTGCGCTACGCCAACTGCTTCCTGCGATTTTATCGTGAACTTATTCATATCCATATATGGCTCTCTTTTCCTTGTATTTGTATTATAAGCCACTACTGTCCCATTATAAGTTGAATAGCATCAATTGGTTATCGTTCTCATAGTTTTGAGTTTCGAGTTGATACTCGGCAAAGGCTTGCAAAATGGGCATTTTCTCGAATAAGGTGACGCTTAAAATCTGTAGAATTGTGTAAAGGCTGTGATCGAGACCGAGCCGTTTTTTGAGGACAGCCACCAGGACGTAAACCGAGACGGCGATCCATACTTGAGTTTTCACGGCATTTTCTGAGGTACCGTAAAAAGCTTTGATTCGCAGATGTTGTTTGATCCATTTGAAAAACAGTTCCACTTGCCAGCGGCATTTGTAGAGTTGGGCAATGGTCAAAGCGGGGAGCAGAAAATTGTTGGTCAGGAAACATAAGCGTTTGTTGTTTTCGCGATCGAAGTAGCGGACACGC
>OBEQ010331876.1_pt1 | contig 12305 bp, 7 predicted proteins | sample 1670901 | NCBI WGS metagenome assembly OBEQ01 (sample SAMEA104232315, study PRJEB22302) | groundwater metagenome | biome: forest; feature: aquifer; material: groundwater | place: USA | collected 2011-08-07 | depth 5.4 m | reverse complement strand
TCGGTGTGCCCGCGCAGCACCACCGGCGCGCCCACGCCGTCGGAGCGCCACACCCAGGCGGCGCGATCCCACGACGCCGTGGCCACGTGGCTACCGTCGGGGCTGAACTCCGCCCACGAGATGCGCTGGTCCTGGCGCAGCACCACCGGCGCGCCCGTGCCGTCGGCATTCCACACCCGCGCCGTGCCGTCCCACGACGAGGTCAGCACGTGCTTGCCGTCGGGGCTGAAGCTGGCCGACCAGACCGGACCGGTGTGCCCGCGCAGCACCACCGGCGCGCCCGTGCCGTCGGCGGCCCACCCCCAGGCCTCGTCGTTGGAGACCGCGACCACGCGCCGGCCGTCGGGGCTCCAGGCGGCGGTCCAGACCGTGCCTTGCATGCCCCCCAGCACCGTCTGCGCCACCGGCGCGCGCAGCACACGCGCGGCCAGGGTGGCCCAGCTGCGCTGCTGCGTCGGTTCCTCGACCTCGCGCAGCAGCGCCAGCGCCAGCGTCGGGTCGTGATCGAGCTCGCGCGCCGCGGCCACGCGGGCGGCGTCGCGCGCGCGGGTGGCCTCGCGCGCCTCGCGCAGGGCGGCCGAGTGGGCATGCTCGGTCTCGTCCTGGGCGCGCTGGCTGGCGCGCGTCTCCAGCCAGGCGAGCGAGCTCATGGCCGCGGCCACGGCCACCAGCGACACCAGCAGGCCGACGATGAACAGCCGGCGCCGGCGCGCCGCACTCTCGGCGAGCGCGAACACCGCGGCGAGGAACTGGGCCTCGCCCGCCGACACCTCGACCGCCGAGCGCCGGCGCCAGCGGCGCGCCTCGAGCATGGCCTCGTCGCGCCACAGCAAGCCGCTCGGCTTGCCGCTCTGCCGCCATTCCTTGGCCGCCGAGCGCAGGCGGGCCAGGAACGCGGCGTCCTCCTGGTGCTCGTTCAGCCACTGCGACAGGGTCGGCCAGCGCTCGATCAGCGACTCGTGCACGATGGTGGCGCTCGAGCCCTGCCGCTCGGCGTCGGTCTCGATGATGAGCAGGCGCGCCTCGACCAGGCGGGTCAGCACGCGCTCGGCCTGGTCGGCATCGGGGGTCAGCTCGCGCAGCTCGGCCAGCGACGCGATGGCGCGCGTGCGCTCGGGCGTGACCAGGCGCTCGAAGATGGCGCGCGCCAGCGCCTGGTCGCGCGTCGACACCGACGCCAGCACCGCGTCGGCATGGCTGGCCAGGGTGCCGGCGACGCCGCCGATGGCGCGGTAGCTCGACTCGCTGAGTAGCTGGCGCGAGCGGTCGCGGCTCTCCCACAGCTTGGCGGCGGTGAACTGCAAGAGTGGCAGCGCGCCGCGCGTGTGCTCGAGCGCGTCGAGCATGTCGTCGACCATGGCGTCGTTCTCGAAGCGGTAGCCGACGCTCGCGAGCGGGTGCACCAGGCTCTCGCGCAGACCCTCGCGGGCCAGGGGCGGCAAGAGCAGGATGCCGCCCACCAGCGCGTTCATCAGCTGCGGCGTCTCGGTCACGCGATCGAGGAAGTCGGAGCGGATGGTGACGAGCACGCGCAGCGGCGAGGCGGCGTCGTCGGCGATGGCCTCCAGGCAGGTAGCGAAGGCGCGCCGCTCGTCGGTGTCGGCGCCCAGGGTGTAGAGCTCCTCGAACTGGTCGACGAAGACCAGGGTGCGGCACAGCTTGCGGCGCGCGCGTGCGCGCAGGCGCGCGGCCAGGTAACCCGGCTCGTGGCGCATGCGGGCCAGGAGCGCGTCGCGGTCGGCCTCGCCCGTCGACGAGGAGCTCGAGGTGTCGTCGCCGAGCAGGAGCCCGGCCAGGGCGGCGAGCGGATGGCGTCCGGGCCGCAGCACCAGGGCCTCCCAGGTGTCGCCCGAGTGCTTGAGCGCGGGCACCACGCCGGCGCGCACGAACGACGACTTGCCCGCGCCCGAGGGCCCGACCACGGCCAGGAGCGGCTGCTCGCGCAGCAGCACGGCCGCGTAGGCGACGTCGCGGGTGCGGCCGAAGAAGCGATCCGCGTCGCCTTCCTGGAAGGCGGCCAGACCGGCGTAGGGGCTCTCCTCGTCACCCAGGGGCGGCGAGGCGCGCCGGGCCTGCGCCGCGGGCGCGAGCGCCTCCAGCTCGGCGAGCAGCTCGCGCGCGCTGCCGATGCGGTCGGCCTTGCGCTTGATGAGGCAGCGGTCGACGATCGAGCCCAGCTTGCCCACGTCGGCGCGCACATCGGCGACGCGCGGCATGGGCGCGTCCAGGTTGCCCACCTCGGTGAGGCTGGTCCACACCTTGCCGCGCAGGGGATGGCGCCCGGCGACCAGCTCGAACAGGATGACGCCCACGGCCCAGATGTCGCTGCGGTGGTCGACCTCGTCGGCGCCGCGCTGCTCGGGCGACATGTAGAAGCCCGAGCCGACCAGGAGCCCGGCGGTGGTCAGATCCGGCGACGCGCCCTCGTCGAGCGATTGGCTGCCGCCCGCGCGCGGGTCGGCGCTCTCGAACAACTTGGCCACGCCGAAGTCGAGCACCTTGATGACGCCGGCGTCGGTCAGCATGATGTTCGACGGCTTGAGATCACGGTGCACGATGCCGTGCTCGTGCGCGCACACCATGGCGCGCACCACTGGCGTGATGATCTCGATGGCGCGATCGATGGGCAGGGGCGCGACCTCGGCCTGCGTGCGCCGCCGCTCCATCCACTGCTTGAGCGTGACGCCGGAGAGGTACTCGAGCGCCATGTACAGGTGTCCGGCGTGCTCGCCGATGTCGTGGATGACCACGATGTTCTCGTGCACGCAGCGCGCGGTCACGCGCGCCTCGACGCGGAAGCGCTCGGCCGAGAGTACCTCGAGGTCGCGCACGATCTTGACCGCCACCAGGCGACCCAGGCGGGTGTCGCGCGCGAGGTAGACGGCACCCATGCCGCCACGTCCGATGGGCCGGATCAGCTCGTATTGTCCGATGCGCCCGCCCAGATGGGCGAGCACGTCGCGCTCCGCGCGCGAGACCGCGACGCCGGGTGCGGCCCCCGCCGTGGGGTTGGTGACACCCTCCCCGGTCTCGTGCATCGGTGCCATTGTGGTTCGGACGCGCACACCTAGCAATCCCCGGGTCGGGGCGCAGAGGATGCGAGTGCGTGCGGGGCTAGTGGCCGCCCCAGAGATCGAGGCCGAGCACGAGGCCGTAGTCCCACTGGTTGTCGTCGTGCCGGGTCTGGACGTAGCCCAGGTAAGGACCGGTGCCCGCGTTGGTGGTCGACCAGTAGCGGTGGTTGCGGCCCAGGCGAAAGGCCAGGCCGAGATGCCACTCGTCCTTGCGCGTGTCGTCGCCGAAGATGCGCGTGTAGCGCAACCAGGCGAGCATGCGCACCCAGCGGTACTGGCTGGCCCAATCGGCGCTCACGTCGGCCTCGCCGGCCAGGCCGCCGCCGGCGTCGGAGACTCCGCCACCCGCGCTGATCGATACCTGGTCACCCAGGAGCAGCTTCCGGGGCAGGAACGCGAAGCCCAGCGGGTACGCCACCGCCCGGTAGACGAAGTCTCCTCCTGCCGCGCCCGCCGACGCGTCGAGACCGAGCGCGTAACCTCCGTCGGAGAAGAGCACGCGCGTGCGCAGCGCGGCGCCCACCTCGTTCTCGTCGTCGTGGCGGCGCAGGTACTGGCCCTCGAGCGCGAGCGCGAGCGAAGGCGGGTTGCCCTCGCCGGGCAAGGGCGTGGTCAGATCCGGCGCAGGAAACTCGGCCGGCGGGCCGCCCGTGTGCGCGTCCAGCCACACGAGCACGTCGGCGATGACCTGGTCGCGCTTCGGCTCGTGCACGAGGTCGTGGTAGAGGCCCGGGTAGAGCCGCAGCGTCTTGTCGCGGGAGCGCGCGCGCGTGTAGATCTCGCGGCTGCCCGCGGGCGCGGTCAGCTTGTCGGCGGTGCCGTGCAGGAGCAAGAGCGGCGCACGCAGCCGATCCACGTGCGCCCAGAACAGCTCGATGCCGTCGACGAGCTGCCTGGCCGTGCCGACCGGACCGGCCGGCTGGTAGATGAGCGGATCGCGATCCATGTCGGCGGTCACCGCCGGGTCGGAGGAGAAGCCGTCGTTGTCGGGCGCCAGGCCACCTGCGTTGGGCGTCAGCGTGGCGGCCAGGAGGATGCCCGCGGCGGCGATGGGCGGCAGGTCGATGCGCAGCGCCGGCGCGCTCAGCACGATGCCGGCCGGCTGCGCCCCGAGCTCCTGCAGCTCGGCCCAGCGCGCGACGATCGCGCCGCCCATGCTGTGACCGTAGACGAACAGCGGCTTGCCCGGCTCGGCCGCGCGCACGCGCTCCAGGTAGGCGTCGAGATCGGCGACGTAGTCGTCGAACGAATCGACGCTGACGCGGCGCCCGGCGGAGCGTCCGTGGCCGCGCAGGTCGAAGGCGTACACGGCGTAGCCGCGCGCGCAGAGCGTCGCGGCGAAGACGGCGTAGTGGTCGCCGTGATCACGCAGACCGTGCATGATGACCAGCACGCCGCGCACGTCGCCGGCGGCCGGTCGCCACGCCTGGGCGAAGAGCGGCACGTCGCCGCGGCCGGCGAACGTCGACGTGGCGTGCACAACGCTGTCGGGCACGGGCGGGTACGCGGGCGCGTCGGCGCGCAGCGGCAGGTACGGCCTGGCGCAGGCGCTCACGCAGGCGAGCAGGACGAGCAGCGGCGACGGTCGCGGACGCATGCGCACGCGTACCACGACAGGCGCGCGCCGGGCAGCCCCCGTGACGCGCGCCGTGCTCGGCCGTCGCACCCTCGTGGTAGGTTGCCTGCGTCTTGCAGCGCGCGATTTCACTCGGATTTCTGAGCGCCCTGGTCTTGGCGACCTGGGCCGCCTGCGTGCCGCGCGACGCACCCCGTCGCGAAGGCGAGGGTCACACCACGGGCTTCGACTTCCGGCTGATCGGCCCGCTCAGCTTCGACCGCAGCAAGGGTGTGCTGGTGCTGCAGCTGGGGCCGTTCAACTGCATCCGCTCGCGCGCCATCTACGACGCCGACCACAACCTGTACTTCACCCGCACGCCCTGCCCGGGCTTCCCCAACTACGGCTGGCAGGCGGCCCGCCTGGTGCCACCCTCGGGCAAGGCCATCCCGCCCAGCACCGGCTCGGAGAGCGGCGTGACCTTCCACATCGACTGGAGCAAGCTGGGCGTCGACCCGCTCGCCGCGGGCACGCCGGCGCGCCTGGCCCAGCCGTGGCTCATCATGACGCCCGACGCGTCGGAGCCGCGCCAGTGGCTGCCCCAGCGCGAGGACGTCGACGCCATGGTCGCGCTCATCGGCGAGGCGACCGACACCCAGGTGGACGTGGCCGACGTCAGCGCACCGCCCAAGATCGAGGTGGTCGAGTTCGGCGTCGAGGGCGAGTTGCGCAACGGCATGGCGGGCGAGCTGGTGCTGACCGCGCGCAACGTCGGCGGCGGCGGTGGCGACGCCTACCGGCTCACCGCGACCACGCGCAGCAACATCAAGGCGCTGCACGGGCTGCAGTTCTCCTTCGGTCACCTGGCGCCGGGCACGAGCAAGACGCGCCGTGTCCACGTCGACCTGCCGCGCGGCAACGACGAGGAACGGGCCGTGGTGGTGCTCATCTTCAGCGAAGCCCACCGTTTCACTCCCGACGCCTTCACCGGCCGCTTCACGGTCGGCCGGGCCGTCGACCTGGCGCGCCTGGCCATGACCTGCAAGCTCGAGGGTGACAGCTCGCAGCATCCCATGGTCGACGCGGGCACGACCGTGCGCGTGAGCTGCGACGTGCGCAACGACGGCGGGGCCACCAAGGGCGTGCGCGTGCGTGCGGCGCTGGGCCGCAGCCCGGCCAAGGTCACCTCGGCGCCCTTCGATCTGGGCATCGGCCGCGCGCACACGGTGTCGCTGGCCATCGAGCTACCCAAGGACGCCGCCATCGACTCCGAGCTGGTGGTGAGCTTCGAGGCCTTCGGTGGCAAGGACTGCGTCCCCACCAGCGCCCAGCTGACCCTGGCCGTGGCCCGGCCGCGCATCTGCCCAAACGGGCCGCTGACCCGAGAAGATTACGCCAAGAGGATCGCCGAGCTGCAGCGCAAGCTCGACGCGGGCCTCATCACGACCGCCGAATTCGACAAGTACGAGGCAGAGCTCACGGCCTGCCTCGAGGACTGAGGTGCGCGACCTTCGCGGTGAACCGAACCAGCAACCGGAGGTGATGGCGATGCAACAGCTCCTGACGGTAGGACGTGGCCGGCGTGGTTGGGTCGTACGGGACGACCATGGGCGGCAGGTGGTGCAGAACCTTCATGGCGGGGCCGAATCGCGGCTGGACGCGCTGCGCGACCTGCTCGGGCTGCTCGAGCAGGACGAGCACCTGGTGCACTTCGCCGATCTCGACGGCGAGCTGGTCGCGCTGGTCGACGTGGCGCGCGAGCTCGAGCCGGTGGCCGAGCTGGCGGTCAGCCTGCCCGACGTGACGCCGGTCAGCGGGCGCAGCGGGCGGTTCACCGAGTAGGCCGCCCGCTCGTCAGGGGCAGAAGACGACCTCGAAGCGCGTGTCCGCAGGGCACGCGTGCAGGCCCTGCACGTCGTCGCAGGAATGGCCATGCGCGCCCGGACCGAGCGTGTGGATGGCGGCGCCGTGGTCCGCGCGCACCACGGCGCGCGGATCCAGGCAACGGAACCCCCGCCGTGCACTATGCTCGGGCGTGCGTCGCGATCGCGCCTCGACCGCCATCGGCCTGTGCCTCGCCCTGGGCGGGCCGCCCGCGGTGGCCCTCGCCTGCCAGGACCTGCGCACGCCGCCGGTGGTCACCCTGCTCGTCGGGCAGGCGGGGCTGATCGCGCTCGCGGCGGCGGTGCTCTACCCGGGCCGGCCCCGGCAGGACGTGCCGTGGGCCGCCCTGGGCGTGCGTGTGCCCGGCCCCGGCACCATCCTGGGCGCGCTCGCGCTCGCGGCCGTCTACATGTGGATCGCTTCGCCGCTCGCGTACGGGTTGCTGCGCCTGGCCGGCACGTCCGATTTCTCGGCCGGCCTGGCGCGGCTGGCGGTCATTCCGGTGTGGGCGCGCGCCATCGCCGTGCTCGTCGCGGGTGTGGTCGAGGAGCTGCTCTACCGCGGCTATGCCATCGAGCGCCTGACCTGGCTCACCGGCCGCAGGTGGCTCGCGGGCGCCCTCGCGACCCTGCTGTTCTCGGCCGCGCACGTGCCGCTGTGGGGCGTACCCGCCTCGGCGTCCTTGCTGATCGCGGGCACCATCGGCACGGCGGTCTATCTGTGGCGGCGCGATCTCGTGCTCAACCTCATCGCCCACGTCATCACCGACGCGGCGGGGCTTCTCCTGCTCGCGCGCTCGGCAAGCTAGGTCGGCTGAACGAAGGCCACGCGGTAGCCGTCCGGGTCGGTCACCAGCAGCTCGCGCGTGTGCCATGGCTGCACGCGGGGGCCGTCGAGCGCGGCGGCGCCCGCGGCGCGCGCCAGCTGGGCGAGCGCGTCGAGATCGCGCTCGAGCGCCGAGAAGCACACGATCACGCCCGCCCCGCGCGGCGCGGGCAGCGGCAGCCCGGGCGGCGCGGCCACCAGGAAGAGGTCGGCGTGACGCGCCCAGCGCAGGTGCGTGAACACCGGGTCGGCCTGGCGCAGCTGGAAGCCGAGCGCCTGGTAGAACGCGCGCGCACGCGCGGCGTCGCTGCTCAGCAGCTTGACGTACGCCGGCATGACGTAGGCGTCGTCGGCGCCGTCGCCCACGCCCTGCCCTTCGCTCATCCGCGCGCGAGCTCGCCGATGTACTTGCGCGTGAACGCGGTCTGCTTGGCCCAGCTCGTCTCGGTCGAGCTGGCGATGTACTGCTCGACCAGCCCGCCCACGGCGAAGATGCGCACGCCCACGCTCAGCTCGCACACGCGCTCGACCTTGCCCGGGCCGCGCTCCTCGAGCCAGGTCTCGCCGGTGATGTCGATCTTGTCGGCCATGCGCTCGGGGATCATGCGGAACTTCCAGCGCCGCGTGGACGCGTCGAAGCGACCGTCTTCCTCCATGCTGGTGGTCTCGCCGAAGATCTTGCGCACCGGCGCGGGCGCGTCGATCTTCTGCGAGAAGCGCAGCCGGCGCGTCACGCCGCTGGCGGTGTCGCCGCTCTCGCCCAGGATCTCGACCTTGTCGGCGCCCAGCGCCTCGCGGTACATGCGCTCGAGGAAGGCGCGCGAGAAGAAGACGTCGCGCCAGAACCGCTCGGCGTCGAGGTCGAAGGCATCGCGTACGGTGATCTTCTTCATGGGCCCCGACACTACAACAGGCGTCGCCTACCAGCGCCACCAGAGCAGCACGCCCGCCGCGGTTCCGATCACCATGCCTAGCAGGAGCCAGCGCCACACGCTGATGCGCTTGGGCGGCAGCGGCTCGAAGCGCTCGGCGAACAGCGGCACGCGCGGCGGCGTCGCCCGCGCCATGGTCGGCGGCGTGGGCACCGGCGACGGCAGCGGCAGGGGCAAGGGCGGCAAGCGGGGCGGCGACACCGGCACCAGGAGCGGCGAGGTGAGCGACTCGCCCGTCAGCGTGGTCGGCTGGGGCGCCAGGCGCCAGCGCGTCAGCACCGCGCGCACCTCGGCCAGGGTGGGCCGCTCGCCCGGATCCTTGGACAGCATGGCCAGCACCAGCGCGTCCAGCTCGCGCGGCAGGGACGGCACGAAGCACGGCGGCGCGGGCGGCTCCTCGACGATGTGCTCGACCAGCAGATCGGTCGCGGTCGAGCCCAGGAAGGGCCGGCGCAGGGTCAGGAGCTCGAACAGCATGACGCCCAGGGAGTACAGGTCGGCGCGCGCGTCGACCTGGTGCCCGGCCGCCTGCTCGGGCGCCACGTAATCGGCGCTGCCGACGACGAAGCCCTCGAGGGTCAGGCGCAGGGGCGAGCGCCCGCGCTTGTCGGTCAGCTTGGCCAGGCCCAGATCCAGCACCTTGGCGATGGGTCCGTCGGGCCCGGCGACCAGGAAGATGTTGTCGGGCTTGAGATCGCGGTGCACCACGCCCTGCGAGTGCAGCGCGTCGAGCGCGTCGATGATGTGCTCGACGATGAGGCAGACCTCGGCGATGGTGAGCGGCCGGCCCAGGCGCGCACGCAGCGTCTGGCCTTCGAGTCGCTCCATCACGATGTAGGCGCGTCCATCGGGCAGCGCGCCGAACGAGTGCACGTCGACGACGTGGGGATGCCTGACCCGGCTGGCCGCCTGCGCCTCGCGCACGAAGCGCTCGGTCGCCTCGGGATTACCGACCCGCTCGGGACGCAGGACCTTGACCGCCACCTTGCGACCGATGACCGGGTGCACCGCGGCATAGACCGCGCCCATGCTGCCCATTCCGAGCAGGCATTCGATCTTGAACTCGCCCACGGTCGTACCAGGGATGAGCTCCTCGATCCGGTTGCCCTTGGCGTCGAACCTGGGTGGCTCGGCGTCGACGAGCGTGCGCTCGTGCGGCTTGTCGACGACCGCGGCCACGTCGGTCAGCTCGAGCGGCGGCGCCATGGCGTCGAACATGCCCGAGCCCGTCGGTGGCGTCACCGGCGCGACCGGCCGAGTGGGCGTGAACGAGGGCACCATCACCGCCGTGCCGCAGAAGCCGCAGAAGTGCGCCGAAGGCGCGAGCGCCGCACGGCAACGCCCGCACATTGACATGGTCGGCCTAACCGGCCCGGACATCTCGCCGTCGGGCGCACGTGGCTTCATCAGGTATCCCCCTTACCCACAAACAGATTGTCGCTTGACGCGACGACGCGCAAGTAGCTTGTTAGACTCGAGAATTGTGCGATCGTCCGGACACGGACTGGCAACCCCACCGGTCCTCCGGCGCCGACCCGTCTGACATAAACTGATCCAGCTACCCACCTCATGACCGACGAGAAGACGACGCCGCGCGGAATCATTTCTGGGTCCGAGAACCCCTCCCCGGACGAGGTCTTCCGTGGGCTGCGGCAATTGATTGGCATCCTGCGATCTTCGCCACACCATGCCGACGCAAGGCGGCAGTTGCAGGCGCTGGCCCATCGCCACCAGGCCTGGGACGAGCTGGCCGCGCTCCTGGAAGACGAGGCGCGCGCCGCCAGCCATCCCGAGGTCGCGGCCACTTTTTTACGTGAGCTGGCCACCCTGCACCTGCACCAGGGTCGCGCCCACGAGGCCGACACGATCTACCGGCGCCTGCGCCAGGTGGCGCCCGATGCGCTCGATGCCCGCGACGAGACCACGCTGCTGCTCGAGCTGGCCGACGTCTACGATACCCTGCTCGACCAGCCCTTCGAGGCCTCGGTGGCGCTCGAGCGCCTGGTCGAGATCGCGCCCGACGAGGCCTACCTGCGCCACCGCCTGGCCGATCTGTACCAGCGCATGGGCGCCTGGCCCAAGGCCGCCGCGGCGCTCGAACGCTTCGCCCAGCTCACCGCCGACGACGCGGCCGCGCACGACGCGCTGCAGCGCGCGGCCGCCATGTTCCGCGAGCACGGGCAGAACACACCCGCGATCCGCATCCTGCGCGGCGTCATCAACGACCGTCCCGGCGACGTCGACAGCCTGCGCGTGCTCGACGAGATGTTCGAGCGCAGCGAGCGCTGGGGCGAGCTGGCCGAGGTGCGCGCGCAGCTGGCCAACCTGGCACCCGACCTTTCGACACGCGCGGCGCTGCTGCGCGGTCGCGCACGCGCGCTCGAGCGGGCCGGCGACCACGATGGCGCCGCCGACGCGCTCGACGAGGCGGCGCAGTCGGCGCCCGAGGAGCTGTCGACGCTGCTCGATCACGCCGACGTGCTGGCGCGCGGCGGGCGCGGGCCCGAGGCGGCCATGCTGCTCGAGGCGCGCATGGCCATCGCGCTCGCGGGCGGCGCGCCCACGCCCGAGGTCGCGCCGCTGCAGCTGCGCCTGGCCGAGGTGCTCGCCGACGGCTGCGACGCGCCCGACCAGGCCGTCGAGGTGCTCGAGCAGCTGCTGACGGTCAGCCCGCGGCACCTGCCCGCGCTGAGCCTGCTGGTGCGCCTGGCCGGCCAGCGCGACGATCCGCGCGCCGAGGCCGAGGCGCGGCTGCGCCAGGCGGGAGCGCTGCCCGTCGGTCCCGAGCGCACCGCCCTGGTGCTCGAGGCGGCGCGCCGCCTGCGTGATCGCGTGCGCGATCTGGCCGCCGCCGAGGACGCCTTCGCGCTCGCGCTCAGCGAGGCGCCCGACCATGCCGAGGCCCGCGCCGCGCTCGCCGACGTGCGCTCGGCGCTGCAGCTGGAGAAGGTCCTGGGCGAGGCCGAGCAGCTGTTCATGCGCGGCCAGCACGCCGAGGCGTCCGAGCGCCTGCGCGCGGCCATCGTCGGCTTCTACGACGCGCCGCCCGAGCAGCGCAGCCGCCTGCTCCACCGCCACGCGCTCGTGCGCGCCGCGCTCGACGACGTCGACGAGGCGCACCAGGAGCTGCTCGAGGCGCCCCGGCTCAACCGCCACGATCTGCGCATCACCCTGGCGCTGGGCGAGATCTGCTTCCGCAAGAAGCTGTGGCGCGAGGCCGCGCTGCACCTGTCGACGCTGGCGCAGCACCCGCAGGCGGCGCAGCTGGCCGGCGAGGCCGCCGCCGGGCTGGTGCTGGCCGGCCAGGCCGAGGCGCGCGCGCTGCGCCCCGAGCGCGCCGAGGCGCTCTACCAGCACGCGGTGCGCCTGGATCCCACGCTGACCGGCGCGTGGCACGCGCTCGCCGAGCTGGCCATGAAGCGTGGCGACGAGCGGCACGCCGCCGACTACCTCGAGCGCGAGGCCGAGGCCACCAGCGATGCGCGCGACCGCCTGCGCCTGTACGACGCCCTGGGCGACCTGGCCGTCTCGGTGCTCGAGGACGCCGAGCGCGCCGAGCGCTGCTGGGCCGCGGCCATCGCCGGCGTCCACCTCGACGCGCGCCACGTGCCGGTGCTGGAGAAGCTGCTCGAGACGCAGCGCCACCGCGGCGCCGACCTCGCGCGCGCCGAGACCTGCGAGCTCCTGGCCGTGGCGCACCCCGACGCGCAGGCACGCCGCGACCGCTTCGACGAGGCCATCGACGCCTACCTGGCCGCGGGCGAGCGCGCGCGCGCGCGTGCCACCGCCGACCGCTTCGCCGACGCCCACGGGCTCGACGAGGACGCCCTGTGGCGCGCCAGCGAGCTGGCCATCGCCGACGGTGACTTCGACAGCATCGCGGCGCGTCTGGGCCGCGCGCTCAATGCCTGGGACACCGCCGAGAGCGGCAAGAAGGGCGCGGGCAGCCCGCGCCGCGCCGAGCTGTGGCGCCGCCTGGGCGACGCGCGGCGCGGCCGCGGTGACGCGCGCGGCGCCGAGATGGCCTACGCGCGG
>OBEQ013040835.1_pt1 | contig 12306 bp, 8 predicted proteins | sample 1670901 | NCBI WGS metagenome assembly OBEQ01 (sample SAMEA104232315, study PRJEB22302) | groundwater metagenome | biome: forest; feature: aquifer; material: groundwater | place: USA | collected 2011-08-07 | depth 5.4 m | reverse complement strand
TATCTTGTCCGGTCAAAGTACCAAGTAAACCTAAAAGCTTTTCGTTTCTTATTGTTTCTATACCCCATATGCCGCCTAGATGCTTTATAAGTTGTTTTCCTACATGTCCTGCTGAAGAAATTTTTGCCTCAGTCCAACCTAAGGATTTCATCCAGTCTAGGAATACCGGTTCTGCCCTTGGTAGTGGTAAGTGTATTGTCCAGTCTGTATGTTGCGATAGATAAACTAACCCTTTTTTCGATAGTCTCCATTCTTTATGACCATACCCACCAATTCTATTAGCAAGTTCAGCATCACCTTGGGGCATAACTTCTGCTAATACCTCAGTGCCACCATAGGTTCGTAATTGAATTTCATTAGCAAAACGTGGTGTACCATGTCCTCCGAAGCGCGCAAGAAACTCTGGGGGTAATGTTTTGAAATCGATACTTTTTAAATCACCTGACAAATCTCTTTGTGCGGTTTTTGCTTCAAACTCACTACTTTCACCACCATCTTTTTCTCGCGCCCACTCATCCCAAATTCTTGGATACCAAAATCTGGCTGAAATTTTCGGTTGTTTAGTAGCATTATCCAGTTTTACATCAAGGAAAGTGAGAAAATCTTGCGCTTCTGCTTCGCTTATACTCCGACCTTTTTGTAAAGTAGCAGTGAAATAAATTTGAGGATTGAATCTGTGTTGTCGAAAACTATCATCTATAAAATCACTTGCAAATTTCTTAATTGCCTCTGTTTTACCTGCTTGTTTTGGGATAGGAATAACGGCAATACCTAACGCTCGTAAATTCCAGAAATCAATTATATCTATTAAGTTTGACGCATCAAGGAAAAACAATAGCCTATTATCAAATGGGCGTCCTCCTATAGCATCTATATACAAAGATGTAAACCGGCGAAGAAATAAGTTATTTTTATCCATCAGCTCGTGGTAATTGCTAAAATTACAGGTTGGAGTTTTTATATCAAATGCCTCCGAGTATCCTTTAACAAATTCTTTATCCAAATCTTCTGATAAGTCTCCAAATACACTTGCAAAAAATAATCTGTTTCGAGCAGGCAATTTAGGTTTAATAATTTTAGGAGGGTATTTTCTAACAAATTTCAGTTCTTTAGAGTAGAAGTAACGTAGAACTTCATCCAATCCAATGCCGTAGCCTATCGTTCCGTCATCACTTAATCCAGAAAGAATATCATTAACTGTTATTTTTTCTCGACCTTCAATATCAATATTTTTACCAGCGCATTTTCCTAGTTGAACAACAAAATCCGGGTCATAAGCATTTAAATATCCCTTAATAACATTTTCATTCTTCTCTCGCTTAAAAAAGAAATCGTTAGATAAAATTTTAGGTTTTCTATCATAAACGGGAATTATCGGATTAAAAGCACCACTCCAAAGAAATGAACTTAGCTTAATTGCCTCTAATATAGCATTTTTATCAGTAATATCTACAAGAAATGCCAACTTAATGGGTCTTTGAGTTATATTAACAGTTCCACTTATCATACGTAATATGAGGTTATTATACTCCAAAAATAATTTCTAACAAGAGGCAACAGGAATCGTAAAGAGGAATCGTACTAATTAACGTCTAAATTGATTATTAGTTAATCACTTGTTGTATCTACAGTATATTTACAATAAGCGCAGGCCGGAAAACTGTCAGGTATTTTACCATCTAAAATCTTCTTTGCTTCATATATTTTATCTTCTACCCATTCAGAATTCCCATCATATGGTTGTACTTTAATATCAAAGCTTAATTTTCCTTCCGGAAATCCATTATCCTTATTTACTCTACAATATACGAAATAACCACGATTCTCCACTTTAAATCCATTCTGTCTCAATATCCATTGATAAATCTCCATTTGTCTTTTATAACTATCGTAAAGTTCTCCTTCCTTAGCACCAGAGGCTTTATAATCCACCACAATGAGATTTCCTTTGGAATCAACCCATATATCATCAACTGCTCCAAAAACTAAAAAATCTGTCTCTTTATGGTGAAACTGTATACCCGTAAAATTGTTTCTCCACTTATCAATATCTTCGTGCATATAGGGAATTGCATCAATTCCTTCTCTTTTAATCAAGTAATGAGCCGTACCATTAGCCCTATGAACATCAAATTCTTTCTTAAGAATAAAATCTACGGCATTGTTTATTGTGTAAGGAGCACCAAATGGGCGAGCAATACCTTTTCCAGCATAGAACCAGAAGCAACGAGGGCAATCAAAAAGTAATTCGATTTTTGATCTTGATAACTTAATCATTTAACGATTTCAAATAAATCTCTTGGATCCTTCAATACATTAAATTCCCAAACGCCAAAACTACCGTTTGTATTCACTGCCTGAACCCATTCTCGCGCTGCTGCCCATTTTGCTTTATCCTGATCGGTTTCTTGACCTTTAACCTCTAAAATCACATACCTATTGTCTATAAACTTAATAATAAAATCTGGGTAATATGTATGCGTCTGCCCTTGCCAAAGATAATAAATTTCAAATCCCAAATGATCGTTCTTTGCCCATGAAATTAAACCAGGAATTCTATCACGCTCAAATTCAATACCCACTTTTTCCCAACCGCTATCAATAACAATATGGCTTATTTGGCTTTTCTGTACTGGCTGTGTCGGCTTGGACGTATACCAGATTGATGCAGTGGCTGTGCTACGAACGGGACGTACAGCATCTAAAATAACTACAGGCGCTTCTTTGCTTGAACTTCTGATAAAATTGCCAATGTGGTTAATTATCTTCTGAAGATTTAAAGCAATGACAATTCTTTTTAATTCTTCAGTTCCAGCGAAAAGCGGTATCTTGAATACTAGCTTGTCTGAAATCAAAAACTCGTCAATTATTTGAATGAGTTGACCAATATGACTACCTGCATCACCTTGCCAGTTAGATCCAAATTGTTCTTGCAATCTCACTGCAGCTTGTAATTTAGCTCTCTGTATTCTATTCGCTTCTGCTAAGCGTTTTAAATTTATCTCACTTATTTGATCAAACTTAGGTTTACCTTCGATAACCGGAGCCACCTCTACAATGGTAGGAGCATCATCTGGGGATAAAGTAAGCTTATCAAGCTTTGACCAATCAAGATCAAGATAGTAATTCAATTTATAATCCACTCTCACCACATGAGGCCATTTTATTTCTCTATCTTTTCTTTCCTGAATTGGCTCAACTTTTGTTTTTGGTTTTTCTATTTTGGGCGGCCCTGCTTGCTGTTCAACCGGCAAAAAAGTGAAGGGGACGCCAAAAACGGTAACATATTCGGGTTCATATAATCCTGTCTCTGAATTTACGTCATAAGAGATACGTCGTAATCCTCTTCCAACAACTTGCTCACAGAGTAATTGACTAGTAAAAGCCCTCATACCAAGGATATGAGTAACGGTTCTTGCGTCCCAACCCTCAGAGAGCATATTTACACCAATCACGCACTGTACTAGTTCACCAGCTCTACCTTTTTTACCAACAGTATTAAATTTATCTCTCTCTGCTGCAGCCAATTCTTTTTTAGAAGAACTTAACTTATCTTCCTCATTAGATTCAATTTTGTCTAATGCGTCTTGATCAATACGCAGTAGTTTTTTTCTATCAGTAAGCTCTGAGGCAGTAAAATGACCATTAAGAAGTGAATACTCCAAGCGGGCTGCCGTTTCTGTACGATTACATATCATTATCATTACTGGTGGAGTTTCAAAATGAGCTAATTCCCATTCTTCTTTAGTCTTAAGCCAATCACCACTCAAAATATTGACTGCATTTCTTACCAAATCTGGTAATCCTTCATGTGCTTCAGCACGTCTATTCAAATCATCCTTAACCTCAGGGTAAATATGAAACAGTTTTGATTTAAAATCATGGCCTATCGCTGCATCATCCCTTACTGCAACCTTTGGAGTTTTTACTAGTCCTGCTTCAATTGCATCATTCAAACCAAAGTCACTGACCACCCAATCAAACAGTTTTTCACTTTGATTATTACTTCCAGTTGGCTTGAATGGCGTAGCGGTAAGGTCGTATGTTTTAAGTACACCTCGAGAATTGTGTATACGATCTATTCCACTGACCCAAATAGTTGCCTTTTCTTTTTCTTCACTCTCTTCATCTCCAGTTGGTCTATGGCAATGATGAGCTTCATCGTTAATAACAAGGATATTTGTAGCATTGCCAAAATCTGGAAGAACCCTTTTAATGAACGCTTCATCGCTTTCAGGACCTTTCTTTACTACCTTCGGTCCATAGTTCTCGTTAATCGGGGCGAGAGAATGCCAGTTTTCTACTACTATTTTTGCTTGTAATAATTCTTGCCACATCGATCCTTCAAGAAGATTGAAGCTTTGGTAAAAATTGTCAGGATTTTCTGGCAAGAGTACTTGAAGACGATCCCTCACAGTTAAACCTGGAGCAATAATCAGAATATGTTTTGAAAATCGTGGATCCTTTGGATTCGCAATTTTGTTAAGCGCTTGCCATGCAATAAGCATTGCCATCACAACTGTTTTTCCTGTACCAGTTGCGAGCTTTAAGCACATTCTTTGCCAGTTTGCACCGCTATTAGGTATATCTATTCCTTGTTTCTCTGACTCTGGCGCTTCCATTAGCCAAATAGCCGTTTCCATTGCCTCTAATTGACACCAGAATAAGCGACTATCACGAGCAGTAGGCAAGCACCAATAGTCAAGAAGTTTCTTCGTAACACCAGTTATATTTGAGTATCCCTTTTCACGCCATGCAGCCACACGCGGTCTAATCTTATTCACGAGTTCAATTTCTACAAACTCTCCAGGATCATCATAGTTTGCAGATGTGCGTGCGGAAGCTCGCCAATAGCCGGACTTTCTCCTACCTTCTTTAAGATCAAATTCTTGACTTTCTCTTACATAAGTCCAGTGCTTTTTTGGTTCTTCATAAGGACTGTTAATAATCAATTGGTCAATTACTTTACTCATAATGATTTCACGACAAATGATTCAATGCCCCTGTTGTCGATAATTTTTACAGCTATCTTTTTATTCTCACCTGAACTAAATGGCAAAGAAATAGTCCCAGTAAACCTATCTAATAAATCTTCGTCAACTGTTCCGTTTAATGCTTTTGCTAATCTTGTCCAATCCCGACTACTATCTCCTGTTGGGAAGAATATTTGTTCAGGAAGAATGCTTTGTTCATCGTAATCAGTATCTAACATCCACATTGCAATTTGTTTTATAGACCCCGATTCAATTTCACCAGTAACAGGATTATAATAATCAAACCCGTTGACCTTGACTTGATAGCTTCCGCTATCGTTTTTAAGAAGCTCAATATCAGGCTGACCAATAAGCCAATAACTTTGATTAGAAGAACGTTTCTTACGAAGATCAGATGTTAAAAGATCAACACTCATCTGCGCCTTTAAAAGAGTAAAGTTAGAATTACTGTTATTAATTTGGTCTATATCTTTGGCTGCCTCGGGATCGAAGTGGAACGCTGCAAAAACTATGTTTTTTGGCTTGTCTTGCAATCTTTTTGCCTCTTGCACTGCTTGTTCTATCTGTCTTTGTTCGATTGGTCCATAGGTTGGCCCAAAAACTACTGCAGTGCCAGCATTAACTCCATTAGGCATCATTACTTCACCTATAGCATCAATTGAAGCTGTTCCGGCAGAAGGCTCGAGTCTTGAAAAAGTAAGTGTCTGATTATTTATGGCTCGAATACCAGTTGTTTTTAGTTCATCAATCCATTGATACATTGTATTGGTATCTCCAATTCGAGCAAGCTGTGTACCCTGAGCTGCTATTTTTGCTTCGTTACCATCGAAAGGTTTTGTTCGTAAACTTGGTACTGCTTCTACAGTAAATGGTCCAGTAACTCGAATCTTATTTTTATCTATAAGCGGTTGGTCATATAAGGTCTCTGTTTGTGGAGGCTCATCATTAGAGATCGAGCCAAGAGTAATATGCGGTACTGTTTTATAATTGAATCCACTACCTAATCCTTCTTCTGGATGCGCAAGTTCATAGTAGTCAAATTTTGTAGTCATCAATCTTTGTTTTGCAAGTGTAATAGCAACTCTTGAAGTATCACAAGTAATCCACCTTCGTCCCCACTGCTCTGCGCTATAAGCTGTAGTTCCCGATCCACAAGTAGGATCAAGAACAAGATCCTCAGGATCAGTTGTCATCAAGATACATCTTTGAATTACTTTCGTTCCAGTCTGAACGACATATATTTTAGAATCCGTAAAACTGCCCGTGCCTGTATCATCCCATAAATTAGACGTTGGAGTTACCGGATAGTCATCCAAATACCTAACGTAATTTGGATAGCCAGCAGAAAACATGATTCTATTATTTTTTACAAGCTTCTGAAGTCCTTGGACTGAAGTACTCCAATGAGTTCCTCTACGAGGCAGGTAAATTTTCCCTTCAAATTCAAATTCCTGATTACTATTCGTTTCACCTTGTGAGCAAATATCGCTTAACCTAAAAATTCTGCCATTTTTTGGTATTAAAGAAGCATCTTCTTTTTCCTCTTTAGTTAATTTCCTTCTTGTCCCATCAGCTAATTCTATCCACTGATAAACACCGATTCCTCTCCCTTCTGATTTATCCTTATATAACTGCCTATATTTAACTTTATTTTTATCTTTTGCATACCATATTAGGTAATCACTAACATTTGATAATAGAAGGGGAGAAAAACCGCTTGTTTTAGCGAATGTTATCAAACTTACAAAATTCTGAGGACCAAATATTTCATCCATTAATTCTCGTACGTGATGAATATTCTCATCACTGATTTGCACAAAACATGAACCTGTTTCATTAAGTAATTCTTTTGCTAACAACAATCTGTCATGTAAATGAGTTAGATAACTGTGAATTCCTAACTCCCACGTATCCCGAAATGCCTTGATCATTTCTGGTTCTGCTGGAATATCTGCATCATTATTATCTTTAACATCTCTTTTATTAAGAAACGGCTGAAAATTCGAATTGTATTTTATTCCGTACGGAGGATCCATATAAATCATTTGAACCTTACCAGCCATGCCTTCTTTTTGTAAAAGGCTATTCATTACAAGAAGTGAATCACCAGCTACTATTCGATTTGACCATTCCTGCTCATGTTCATAAAAATGAATTGCTTTAAGAAGGGGTAACTCATTATAAGGGTCATCAAATAATGAGGGCTGTATTGGTCTGCTACGTTTTTTGAGAAAAGATTTTGCGATGCGTTGAGGATCAATACGCTCATGGATATGTAGGCTTACATTTGGTACTTCAAAACTAGTTCCTTCGACTTTTCCTGACCAGGAAAGCTTAGGATCAATATGAGGATCGTGAGCATATTGAGTCTTACCAATCTGACTGTCAGTTTGACTTGAAACTAAACCCACCGGAGGATTGTTAATGCGTCTACTTTCTGTATGTATATAATTTTCAAGTGTAAGGTCTTTCTTTTTTGACAATTTCTTCATAGATTCATTTCAATTATTGCTAATTGCTTAACTGAATCAATTATACAATATCTATGAGCAGTTTAGTTCATCTATAGCGTCTTTTCTTTCTAGTCTTTTATCTTCAGACGAACAAAACGAACAAAACGAACACTTTCATTTTTTTACTATAGGAAGCTCAACAAAATCAACACAACTCAACACTTTTGAAAAACACAGCTTCAGATTTGGGGAACAAAAGGAACAAAAAGAACATTTCATTATTTATCTATGGGTTTAGAATAACTATGGAGAGATTGAGAAGTGTGGCAAAACTTACCCAAAGGATATAGGGAACTAAAAGATATGAGGCAGGTTTTGATATTTTATAGAATTTGATCATCGTGATAAGAATAAGTACCCAAAGAATAAAAATATCAATAAGTCCAAAAATCGGTGAACGTAGCCAAAAAAATAAAAAAGTCCATAAGAAATTAAAAGCTAACTGAGCTACAAAATAAGTCAGCGCTTTCTTTACCAGCTTCTTTTTTAACCCCTTCTTCCATATAAGAAAAGCAGAAACTCCCATGAGAAAGTATAGTGCCGTCCAGACTGGTCCGAAAATCCAATTAGGAGGAGAAAATGGTGGTTTATTAAGAGTGCTATACCAAGTAGGGATTGCTGAAAGAGTAAAAGGAGTACTTATGATCCCGATGAGTTCGCAACCGATTACCGCAATCAAGAATTTGAAGAAATTGCTCACTCATTCAGTATATGAGTACCGTTCAGTTGTTACAATAGCCTTTATTTTTTAGCCTCGTCTGATCAACAAATTCAACAAAATCAACAAAGTAAAAATTTGCGAAAATCTCTGTGTCTAGCTGAAGCTAACTAAATTGGTTTTTCGCAACATTTTAGACACAATTTAAAAAAGGTATAATAGAACCGTATTAATGCAGAAATGAAGATATGAAAATAACATTTGTCATTGGTGGAAATGTTGAAGTGTATTCTCTTGAAGGAATTAAAGAAACTGATGAATGGGCGTATGAGAGTAGTACCTACTATCTTATAAAAGCTCTTGAGAAAAATGAAAATTTCATAAACGCCGTGAGAGATGCTAGAGTAAAGCTTAAGATTCCGGAAGAAGGATATGATCAGTCTTGGTATGAAAATATATACTTTGATATTTATAGCAATACTGATCTTGAAAGTATAAGAGGTAAAAAGAAACTAAACGATTTTGAAACATGGTTTAAAAAAGTAGAGCGAGAAGCAGAAAAGATTTACAAACAACTGAAATTGCACACAACTCTTCATTCTGTACTTCCTTATATCATCATTGGCAATTTTGTTTATCCTACTGGCGTTTCGGTAAGCTCCATAACAAATACCAGCCTCAAACATACAGGTACTCCGCCATTTGCTTTACATATTATCATTCAAAATAATATAAGTAAAAACGAGCTGATAAAATTTATTGAGGATAACTGGGTTAAATTAAGTAAAGATATAAAAGAACTTCCGGATAGACCAGAAGCATATATCTCATCACGAGATATGATGATTGTAGAATTACGGGATTATGAAAAATTATCCTTCAACGACATAGCAGATAGAGTCATAGAAACGTTCAAAATTAACAATGCAGAGGGTAAGATCAATGAAGACTCGATTAAATCTGCGTACCACAGAGCTAAAACAAAAATAGCTTATTTAGGAAGAAAGAAAACGTAACATAAACTTTCCCGAACTTCTGTTCCCCATACTCGCTGACATATCGATTCATTTCCGGCTCTGATTTAATGATTCCAGAGCCTGAGAAATGAAAATGAATCCATTAAACGATGTACATATAGAAAATGATAAACGTAACGCACCGTATCTTCTAGCGGCAAGTTTTGCCGGTCTTATCCAATTCAAAGGAAGCTACTGCGAAAATGGCGTACTTTACTGGCAATTTTCTCCAAAAGATAAGGCGCTGGAGCTTTTAGAGCAAGTCAACACCAAAACAGATCCTCCCATACCTGCACAAGACCTTTTTACAGCAATAGAAACGTTCTGGAAGCAAGTTGCAAAGACAAGGAATGGAGGAATGCGTTATGGAGGAAGAGAAAAATAATATATCGACATTAGAAAACATCAATAAAGGACACACTCAAATTCCTCATACTGTTCTTAATGCGCTTATATTAATCGGCCTGCTTCAGCGAGATTTAGATGTTGTTCTGCTTATTTCCCGACTCACCTATGGCTGTCTTAATCAGAAATGGGCAAGATTGTTGCAAAGAGATTTACAAATTATAGGTATCAGCGAATCCCATGCAAAAGAAGTCATTAGCAGATTACTTGAGAATGAAATTATTGTTCAAAATGGCAGGAGAAAAGAATTCAGGATAAATGAGGAGTATCTTACGGAAGTTACCAAAAAGGGAAGTTTTTTGTTTGAGAAATTAAGAAAGTTGATCGGCAAGCAATTTGTCCGAGAAACTTACCCTGAGAGTAAGGCAGAACTTCCCAAGATGGGAAGTAAAAACTTACCTACAGAGCAAGTAATCACTTCCCAGGAGAGTAAGTTATTAACATTACCTCAGAGGGAAGTTTCAGACACGCCACATAATGGATTTACCACGCCTAAAGATATATTAAAGATAAATAAATATAGCGATAAAAATAGTATCGCTAATAATAATTCTTCTAAAAACAAAATAATTGATCCAAGAACTTTTATTCCGGAAAATGAAGGACAAGCAGCCGCACGGTATGCATGGGAGAATTTAGAACCGAATAATCTTTTAGCTTTTTCTACTACTTACTACGCCAATTATAAGAAAGGTCTTCCTCCATCTCTTTTTTATCAATTTGTCAGCGAGATTAAGCAAGACGAAACAATTAAAAATAGAGGGGCAATTTTTAACAGCAAAGCTTCTTGCTTTTTCGAGCAAAGAGCAAATAAGGAGGGAAACGCATGACCCGATTGACCGAGGCTGACTTAAAATCCTTCCAGCAGGCAATTTACAAAGATTACGGTATACTACTTCCTGATAATGTTTTATATCATGAAGCTTTCAATTTACTGAGTTTTATCGAAGCGCTCATAAAATACGACTTGGAAGATAAGCAAAAAGAAAAGGAAAAACACGAATCTGAAGCAGAGGTTCGAAACGCGTCCATGCAGGATTCTTGACGATTATGAATGAAAGAGCAACAATGAAAAAAGAAATGGACAGTGTAAAAATTGAGGAATGTATTGTTATTAACCGTATTAGCTCCCAAAGGCAGGACGAGGGATATTCATTGCCTCAACAGTCTAAACTCAACAAAGAAATTGCCACTAAGGACAACCGGCGAATTGTTAGAGAGTTCAATATTATAGAATCGGCAAAAGCCAGTGATAAACGAGACGATTTTTATGAGGTAGTTGAGTTTATTAAGAAGCACTCCAAAATAAAGTTTGTTTATATTGAAAAGACTGACAGATTAACCCGAAACTTAAAAGATACAGTTTTAGCTTATGATCTGGTTAACAACTTTGATATTACCTTTGTTTTTACCAGAGATAACTTTGTACTGAATCGACAGTCCAATTCTCACGCTAAATTCCAGTTTGATATTAAGGCGGTTCTTGCAAAGAATTATATCGATAATCTCTCAGATGAAGTGAAAAAGGGTCAGAGAGGTATGCTTGAAGATGGCAAATGGCCGGGTGGTGCTTCTCCCACAGGATATAAGAAAGTTGAAAAACTGTTAGTTGTAGATCCTCCAAGAGATAGTTTTGTTAAAAGAGCCTATGAATTGTATGCCTCAGGTTCTCATTCTCTTCAATCGTTGAAGAAACAGCTTGATGAGGAAGGTTTTAGAAGCCAAAATGGTAAACCATTGACGAAAAGCAACTATTTCATCATTCTTACCAATCCTATTTATTACGGTGAGATGCGATGGAATAATAAGCTATATCCTGGAATTCACCAAGCAATTATTGATAAGCCGCTTTTTGACCGAGTACAAGATATGCTCAGGAGAACGAAGAATGGAGAGCTTATACCAGTCTACGCAAAACATAACGTAACGTACAGAGGGTTACTCAGCTGCGGGGAATGTAATAGCAAAATTACCGCCGATGAGAAAACAAAGACAAATAAAGGTAATGGGTTTGTTCATAGATGGGTTTACTATCACTGCACGCATTACAAACCTTGCAAGCAAAAAGGGTCTAAAAGAGAAGACAGGATAGATAACGATATAATTTCAAGTCTAACCGGCTTGCAGTTAGGTCCAAACACTGTTGAATGGTTAAAAAATAAGCTTAAGGAGAGTCATCAGGATGAAATCAGCTTTAGAGAAAAAGCGGTGAGCGAACTAAACATCAAATACTACCAGCTACAAAAGCGGCTGGATCAGATGTATGATGATAAGCTTGACGGACTGATAGATGGAAAAACGTACTTTCATAAACGAGAAGCTTCTATAAAAGAGCAGGAAATTATCGAGAATTTGATTAAGAGTCACAGAAAAGCCGATCAAATCTATACCGACTTCGGTTGTTTGATTTTAGATGTAGCTGAACGTGCTGGAAAAATCTACGAGGTTCGTAAGGCTCATGAAAAACAGTACTTGTCGAAATTTGTATTTTCGAACCTATCTTTAATGGAGAAAAACCTTCAAATTAGCTTCCAGTTAATCTTCCAAGCGATTAAAAAGTATCAAATTGACAAAGATGAGCTGCGGGGCTTGGATTCGAACCAAGATAACATCCTCCAGAGGGATGCGTACTACCGTTATACGACCCCGCAAATAAGCTACTTCGCAAGCCTGATTATACCAGTTTTTGACCGTGAAATTAAGCCTCTGAGGGCATTCTA
>OBEQ012778349.1_pt1 | contig 12307 bp, 15 predicted proteins | sample 1670901 | NCBI WGS metagenome assembly OBEQ01 (sample SAMEA104232315, study PRJEB22302) | groundwater metagenome | biome: forest; feature: aquifer; material: groundwater | place: USA | collected 2011-08-07 | depth 5.4 m | reverse complement strand
CAGAATGGATTCTCCGACCAGGGGATGTTGGTTTATAGAGCTTAACTGCCATACTTATTCAAAAATTTCTAACTTCTTACTATCAGATTTTAAGGTAACAATTGCTTTTTTAGTACCACTGGTTCTACCAGAAATAACACCAGCTCTGCGAGTTTTACCAGGGGTTCTAATCATATTCACCCGCTCTACTTTTACCCCATAAAACTTCTCTACTGCCTTTCGTACTTGAATTTTGTTAACATGAGGTTTTACTTTAAAGACATACTGGTTTTTCTGAGAAAGCTTAACTGATTTTTCAGAAATACGTGGTTGAATTAATATACCACTACTTGCGCCCAAAAGAGGTGCTGGCAGTACTTTTTCTGCCGTCACTTCTGGCTTGGTTTGGTCTACTACTTCTTCAGTTTTTTTGCTCAAAATTGCCATACATATTTAGAGTGTAGGGAGTAGAGTTTAGAATTTAGGGAGTAACAGGGCACACGTATACTATAATGGCCTGCTAATCTCTAAACTCTAATTCCTACTTCCTACTCGCTGTCTTTAGTTAGAGTAGTTTTTAAAAATGTTTTCTCAATAATTGATAGGCTGTCCTTTAGTATCCAAAGCTGATCAGCCTTTAGGACATCTACAACATTAAGTTGGTTTGCAAAAGTTCCAGTAACACTTTGTACATTACGAGAGGCGCGGAAGAGTGTGTCGTCTTTTTTAGGAAGCAGGAGCATGTGGCGCTTGCCCAGATCTTGAAATTTGGCTTTAAAAGCCTTCATCATCCCAACAAATTCTTTTGTCTTAGCAGGTTTTGCAAGAACAATATTTTCTAAAACTAAAATTTTTCCATGCTTTGCTTTATCAGATAAAGACATAAACAGGGCTTTAGTCTTAGCTTTCTTGTTTATCTTTAATTCCCAGTTCCGGTTAGAGCGAGGACCAAAAGTAACGCCACCTTTGCGCCAAATAGGGCTTCTGGTAGAACCAGCGCGAGCACGACCAGTACCTTTTTGCTTCCAGGGCTTTATTCCACCACCCCTAACGTCGCCACGAGTCTTAGTATGCGCTAAGCCGCCACGTGCATTAGATTGCTGCACGCGTACTGCTTCTGCCAAAAGGTGCTTGCTTGCTTTAATACCGAAGATCTTTTCATTAAGCTCTACTTCGCCTACTACTTCGGTTTCTTTGTTGTATACAGGAACTTTCATATATTAGAGTCTAGGGGGTAGAACTTAGAGGTTAGGGAGTAACAGGCACACGTATACTACTATATGGTCTGCTAATCTCTAAACTCTAATTCCTACTCGCTATGCTGCTTATTTCTTCTTCTTATCGTCCTTAACTACAATTTCCTTAAATAATGGTTTTACTTTTCCTGTGGACATTACTTTAACCATACCATTGCGGTGCCCAGGTACTGCTCCTTTAAGCGCAAGCAGATGTTTTTGAACATCTACAGCAATGACTTGAAGATTTTTTACTGTAACTTGCTGGGTACCCATATGGCCTGCCATGCGCAAACCCTTCCGTGTGTGCTGAGGAAACCGCTGCCCAATAGAACCAACGCTGCGTGGCCTATCATGACCGTGGCTTGCAGGAAAACCAGAAAAACCATGACGCTTAATTGCCCCCGCAAATCCTCTGCCTTTCATAGTGCCAACAACTGTAACAACTTCACCAACTTGAAAAGTAGATACATCCAGCATTTGCCCTGCAGTGTAAGCAGATTCATCACTGACACGAAACTCTACTAACTTTGCTGCTTTTGGAGCGAGCTTAATATGCCCAGAAACTGCTTTACTGTGAGTTCGAGTGCCAGTTACACTTTTTGTGACACCAACTTGTACTGCAGCGTACTTATCCTTACCTGTCTTAGACTTAACTTGAGCTACTTGCATGGGCGGAACACTGATCATAGTTACAGGAACCACTTCGCCGTTTTCCAAAAAGTGTTGCGACATGTTCAGTTTTTTTCCAACAATAAAGTTCATATATAGTACAAGTTGCAAAAACGACTAAAAATAAATAAAAAATGGGCACTATGTAACCCATCTAAAACTGAAGATATCTTTTATAAGACGCTTCACTGTTATAGGGGTAAATAGTATTCCTGAGATAAAGCTTTAGTTTCAAGCTTTCTATATCAACCAAGAACTTATCTACGCAAATATCTAACTTGTTTTAATCTCTATATCAACCCCAGCAGGGAGGTTTAAGTTAGAAAGCGAATCCATGGTTTTTGGGTTTGCATCAATAATATCGATCAACCGTTGATGGACACGCATTTCAAACTGTTCTCTGCTATCCTTATGAACGAACGTGCTTCGAAGCACCGTATACTTAGTCTTATGGGTTGGCAAAGGTACAGGGCCAGAAATAGAGGCGCCAGTTCGTTTTGCAGCTTCCACAATCTGCTTAGAGCTTTGATCAATTAGTTTATGATCATAGGCTTTAATTTTTATACGGATTTTCGGCTTAGTTTCAACCTTATTCATGAGTGCGGGTTGATTGCGAGTTTATAAAATTACGAATTTCTATGAGAAATAAAAATTAGTCTCATAAAACAGGCTTTAATTAAAAGCTAAAGCCAGTGATCGAATTCTATCGCAGACTATAATAATTGTCAAACATACAACTGCTTTTTGTTGAAGTTTAATAAATATTTGACTTTTTTATAAAAAAAGTGCATAATAATGCAAAATGTACTAGAATGGAGGAAATTTTAGTCGTGCTCCACCCTCTCTCTCAAAATAACTGAAAGGAATTCATGGAAGCTTTACTTTTAATTGTTGGTTTGTTAGCCACTATATATTTGATTATTTGGTGGCTTGCTCGCACCACGCCCATTGGTTTTAAAATGGAAATCCTGGGTGAAAATATTCCAGAAAACTATGATTTTTTGACTTTAGGTGCAAGAGAATTCGCGCACGCCAAAACCTCAGGCAGCAGTTTTGGGTTACACCAACATGAAGGAATTTCTTATGAAGTATTGATTCGTGCTATGTCAGAGCAAAGCACGATGTTGGTGATCCTTAGATCTATCCCAGTCTGGCCGTGGCAGTGGCCAAAATGTAGAACCTATCTTGTTCCCTTTTCTTACAAACAAAGGAACGACGATGGATTGTACGAATGGGGAGAAGCGGGGTTTGGTCAAAATATAGATGTATTTGATATTTTGACCCAGTATCACTACGCCTAGCCCTCAAGCTGACACATTTGTGTCAGCTTGTATTTATTTCTAAACACTTTAACGAACAAAATTCATACTATTTTCATAAAAATTATTTGGACGTTTAAATAGTTTTGGTATATTATTGCGGTATCGCATCTTACAGTGTCCCGATAACAAAAAAGCTCGGAGGAAAATATGAAGAATTCCCTACCTTCTACAAAAAAACTGGGTCACCCACACCTGCAAGCCATGCAACCTGTCGTACTTGTTGTATCTGCTGCTAACCGGAAGATAGTTATTTCTGGAGAGGCAGATATACGAATACTCTACTTAGGTGGAACAGGGGGGTTGCAGCCAAAACTACCAGAAGGAACAACTGCACTCGTGGTATTTGCTCCGGGGCTGCTGCCTGGAGAATACCGACCACTGGTGTTTGATGCTCAAGCAAAACATCCACGGCCACAAATTAAGGTGGTAGATGAAGAAAATGAGCTACGAGAAACTGTGCAACGGTTGAGTGAGGCACCAGAGAGAATTGAACTTATGGTAGCCCCACCTACTCAGCGTCAGCCCCAGACTACGCCTCAACACAACGCTGAAGTAAACAGGTACGCAGTACATACCTTAAGTTGCTCCCCTAGGCCTTCAGAGACAATCAAAAAATATCTCAGACGAAGGATGGTCTTCGATGTTGCAGAAAGTTTACCAGCCCAGGTAAACCAGTACGAAGAACAGTTTGGTAAAGAAGTTTCGCAGAGATATCCCACTGTTTCCAAAAGGTCCTTGAGAAATATGATACTGCAGGTCCTGAAAGACCCAACAACTCCACGTGGATAAACATTTTTTGTAGAAAAAGCCCACTAAAACCTCGCAAGTCCCCTACAGACTTACGAGGTTTTATTAATATTTAGGCTTATTTTAGATGTGTTTGACTTTTTTTATATAATATACTATAATATAGAGCTTTAATCAGAAAAATTGTATTTTATTTTCCAAAACTAGGGAGGAATTCATGGACAAGATGTATTCAGGGCGCTTTGACGCCAACTATATCTATCATCGCATTCTGGAAGCGTCATATGATGAAAACGATGCTCTTCCAGGAATTACCAAAGCAATTGCTTCAAGGCTTGCAAAAAAGGTGTATAGATTGCTGGATGGACCCGGCTTTTTTGGTAGCCCTACACAGCGGTACGAAACTTTAGTTGCAGCAGCAAAAGTTTTGGATGAATACCAGCTTGATTATGATATTGCGAATCTGCCCAACATTGTAGTACAGTTGGTTGTTCAAAACTTTTGGCGATGGAGAAATGATCTGCAGAAAAAAGAAAAACAACACACCTACTTGTCCCCTGCCCAGGCCTCAAAACTTTGCGAGGTGTTTAGGGTAACGAACAAGGTTCGCTATCCGCACTATGTAAGTTCGTACTACTGCCAAGCAGGGTTTGCAGGTATTACAACAATTGTAAGAGTTTTAGCTCCGGCTATGACTCAGGGCTAACTTCAGATTAGGGAGAAAAGCATGACACGGACTGAAAAAAATGCCTATAGGATCGTAGTACTCATTGCGCTCGGATTGATTGCATATGGAAGCTTTACTGCAAGTACAAAACAGTCCGTCGGCTGTATTGCAGCAGGAGTTTCTATAATTGTTCTGGTAGTGGTAATATGGCGTAACGAAAATAAACACGCGGAGACCTTACGTCTCGAAGGCCTGGCCAGCGCCGTTAAGGATGTACAAAACGCCTTCTATGATTTGTACGGCCATACAGGCTACAACCGATTTATAGAGATAAAGGAAAAGTTGCAGGAAGGCCATTTCACCAAAACGGAATTTATACTTAGAGGACCAGGCGGTGAAGAGAGATGCAGGGTTACTTTGGAAGGATTTTTATTACCTTCAGGTGAAGCCATGCTCCGCCTTTCCACCAACCATAGTAGCTTCCGGGAAAGAGTTTTTGGAAAAATGGAGTATCAAAGAGCTGCAGACTACATAATGCAAGTTACAAAATCGCAGCTTGAACACTACGTACGAGCATAACAATCAACGGAGTGAAGCGAAAACACAGTTTTCACTTCACTCCCCTCTTTTTTTATCACCAATTTGTGCTGGTATATCTAGAAATAGATAATACCAGCGCAGATAGGTTATAAGAATTCACATCTCACACAGGAGGATTTTATGAAAAACTTAAAAGTAAGTGTTGTTGTTCTGATAATACTCTGCTGCCAATGTCTTTTGACTTACGGAAGCAAAGCTGTCAACGCACAATCAGACCCGTGGGCTAACCTGCCTCCACCTAATGTATTTCCGCAGGCAGGTAGTATTGTAAGCTACCAAACTGGAGAGTTTTCCCTGGCAACTCTTTGGTTAAGTAAAAAAAGAGTAGAAAAACAACTGCCAGCACTCGCAAAGCAACATGGGAAAAATCAAAAATGGTTTGAAGTAGCAAACCCTCCAACAGGCGGGTACTATATCCATGTGTTTACAGTAAACGATCAGGGAGCAGAACAACGTTTTGTTTTTGGTCCATACAACAAAAGGTTTGGAAACCTTAAGATTGTAAAACATAGGACCAAAAAAATATCCTTGCTTGCATCCTTTGATCCCAAGGCTCCAAATATTTCGCAAACCTTGGAGCCAATAAACTAACCTGTGTGATACTAAAGTAAGGAGTGAGCTGTATGCCCTCAGGCGGAGAATGTATTATGTTCGTGGGGGTAGCTTTCAGAAATGAAGAAGGAGACGAATGGAAAAAAGAGTTTCCTAATGCTTCAGAAGTTACCTTGGAAAATCTTGAAGAAGAACACTATACCACAGAAGACATTAGACTTGAGTTTTTTAAACGGTATGGCAACACCTACAGAGTAGGAATTGGAGTCCGGATCAAGTATCAGGACTCTTCGGCAGGTGAAATTAAGCTGTTAGAGCTTAATGAGTTAGCGGAAACGTTAAAACCAAAAGTTCAGAAAGCACTAGAAACACTCGGGTACAATGGCCCAATAAAAGTGTTCTGGTTTCCTGACACAGATATGTAAAGGAGAGAAATGAAGATTATCAGAAACACAGTTACTGTTTGTTTTTTATTGCTCACGTCAATAACAGTTGCGTCTGCTCAGTCCACCAAACCACAAGTGTGGCTACAACAGGAATACGAGGTTATGGTAAAGTGTGTGGACGAGGACAACCAACTAATTCGTGGTTGTGTGATCAAACCCTCCAAGGGATTACTCCTGGCACACATTTCGCCGGAAGATACTACCTTAGAAAAAGTGGGTTTGTGGGAAGTGCAGTTCGTTGGCACACCAGGAGAACTGATTACTATTACTGCAACGCACAAAGGCAAATCCTTGCAGGGTCAAACACGTTACTCGTTGCTTCGTTTTACTCGGCCAATTGTGACAGTGAAGCTGTACAAGGTAAAAGCTACGGTTAGGGGCCAGGTGCTGGGCAAGAAAGACCAACCCCAGAAGGGAATTGTAGTGACAGCTACAAAACCCGATGGTGGGATTGTTGAAACAACGACGGATGAAAATGGAAAATTTTCATTTCCTTCGATTGTAGATTTGGGAAAAGAAGTAACCCTCACTTTTTACAGTGAAAATAGTAAGGGTGAGCGTAAAAAAATTTCCAGCACACAGTTTGAAGCTGGACCCGGTTCCCTACTCTTGTATGTACCAGCAAAGTAAACTCTGTGACATACAAAGGCGTACCATTTCTGGTACGCCTTATTTTTATTGTCTGGAAAGCTGTATTATCTCCAGGTTGAAATAATTATTGCCATAACCAGCAAGTTTACCAACCAATAGCCAAGATCTATAGCTACGTATTTAAACTTTTTCCCCTGCCATAACTTATCACCATACTTAACTGGCAAGATAAATCCAAGCCAAGTCCACAGGCCACCTTGGGCTCCTGCCATAACTGGGTCCATAGGACCCATTGCTTTACCAAAAGCCCAGAGTACGTGGGCAAGCACAAACGCCATTAACAACGCGCCAATAAACATTTGCGGATAAGAAGCGCCAGACTGCTTTTTCATCTTATCCATTAATGCTTTATCATGCGGATCAAAGCCCATACCATGCATCCACATTTTACCAAATAATGGTCCGTACCAAATTCCTCCCACAATCATGGCAGCAATTCCTGCCACCAACACTGCCCAGTAATGTATTTCTGGCATATGTAAAAATATTAATTATTGCGATACTTTAAAAACGAATCTTAAAAATTTCTCGAACTAAATGGTCCCAACTCACATAGCGTTTACGAAGCAAAGAAAGGTGCTTTTCTTCTTGAGCAGTGAGTGAATGATGCAAACCTTTCTTTTCCAAAGACTTGATTTCCTTTTTTAATTTTCGCTGTCGAGCTTTTAACTCGAGAACTAGATGTGCTAAGTATATATACGGCCGTTTATAATACCTTACACCGCACACATACATCCACACAATTCCACCACCAATTATTATCCCTGCGAGCAGGGCAAGTGCTATAAGCCAGGGTGTAAAATCAGTACTCTCCGTAGGTTGTGATTTAACATCATTTACTCCACCGTCTGCTAAAGCATGAGTAAGAGGAATAGTAACTGATTCAGTATATGGATCAGAAACATTGCCAGCTTTATCTACCGCGGCTATGGCCACCGTATGCAAACCTGCGACTAAGCCAGAAGTGCTAAAGCTGTCTTGATCAGCCGGAATAACTTGTGGTGATGTGTTATCTATTGCAACAGTGTAGTGATCAAGTCCAGAAAGGGCGTCTTTAGCCTGCAAACTGAGTTTCAGAATGCCCCCTCGCACTGCTTGCGCGTCAATACTTGCCGCTAACATCTCTGGTTTATGGGTATCGATTTGAAAATGGTAATGAGCTACTTTACTAATCCCATCAAACGCCACAAAACGCACATGTAAATACCAGGCACCATCTTGCATATCTCTATCAACAAAAGAGCTGGTGAGCTGAGCGCTATTTGCTTGGGGTTCAGTAGTCGGATTTTGGTCAACCGCTACTCCAAGTTTGACAATCCCGCTCGGTAATTGCCAGCTAAATTGTGGGTTATTATCTCTGTACCATTTGGACTGATCTGGATGCGTTGGCGAAGTCACCACGGCTTCAAAGAAAGATACTGCTTTACTCGTAGTTGTTTTGGTATCAGTAGTTTCAGCTTTAATCGTAAACTGGGCTTTACTCATTCCACTGAGCACCTCAGTGCCAGCACCATCATTTGCCAGCACTGATCCAGCGGTAAAACGCAAATCTGGGCTGGCTGCTTGTTTAGCTTTTACACTCAGCGTAAAAAGTTTACCACCACTGCCTTTGAAACCAGGATTTGGAATAACACCTTCAAAAGAAATAGTCCCATTTTTGTTTGAGTATGTTGGCTCGACTGCCCAGTAACTAACAATTGATCTGCTACGGCTCAGTGCAGTGACCTCTACAAGTTTGGGGTCAAAACTAATCGTTCCGGACACCGCATTAATCGCCTGTTCAGCCGAGCTGACTTGCACGCTTACAGAAAAAGTTTGAGTTGTTTGAAAAGTACCGCTTGCTGGCAAGAAACCTAGCGTCGCGGCAAATACGGGCGTAGAAAGGCTGAAACCTAGAACACAGGTAAGCACTAATAAAAAATAACTGGTTATTGCGTTTGTTTTATGTTGCCTCAAGGTCATGTATATTCTTTTTTTGTTTTAGGGTCAACCAATACACCAAGATGATAATCAGTACTATTAGTATATACCATACGAGTGGAATATTATACCACGAGGCATTGTGGCTGGGATCCACATGCGCGATTTTGAGATTACCAAACCTATCGACTGCCGCGATATAGATAAAAGATGTACGTGATTGGTCCACAAGCACATAGGGACCCACAGCTACTTGCCATTGGCTCGTATCTATTTTAGTTTGTAGATTAAGCGGTTGTTTTGTTTCCAGCACTCGGTATTCACGAATGCCTGATTGTTTGTCTTGCGTGGCAAAAACCGCGACCCAAGCATTATGTGATACTGTGGGGTCCTGCGTGATCTGAATCGTAAAGTCTTCTGGGGCTATTTTATCCGTGGGAGTAACTTTAGGTGTAGCTTTCGAGACTGGCACCTCTTGGCTGACATGTATTTTTGCAAACCCAGTAGTAGTGCGCACTGACTGACCAGTGCCATCGTTCTTTAAAACTAATACATCGGGCAGGCTCAGCTGCCAGTCGCCTACTTTTTGTGCAACCAATTGCAGGCTCAGCAATCTGCCATTCGGCCCTTCAAACCCACCGGGGGTAATTCCAGAAAAACGCACGCTCTGTTGACTTGCTTCTGGCTGCCGGGTCCACAAAGTGATAATAGAACTATCGGTGTAGACATCTACAAAACTAAAGACATTTTCTGGCATGGTAATTGTACCTTCTACTGCGTTGATGTCTGCTCCTTGGGTATCCAAAAAAAGCGTGACAGAAACTGTCTCACCCACACCAACGGTAACATCAGCAGCTTGCCAGTTGAATCTAGCAGCGAGTGCGGGTGTGGCGAAAAAAAACAAACCAGCACTCGCAGTGAGTACCGCAAGCAAGCTGACAGATTGTCTGGAAACTATATACTTCATCCTGTCCAATAGTAAGCCAAAATACTTAAATCTACTAAGTTAACCACCCCGTCGTGGTTTAAATCTACTTTTACTGGTGGGTTAGGCCGCTTATACCAATAGGCTTCAATAGAAAAATCGATTAAATTAATTTTGCCGTCACTATTCATATCACTCTTGCTCGCAGCTTCACTCAGCGAAGCTTGGGGCTTGGGCGCTGCAGTATTGGTCGTGCCAATCTCAAAACTAAGTGCCTGACTGAACGGACTACTTTCGGCGGCTGCTGTTGTTTTTGCTTTAATCGAATAGGTGCCAGTATCTAAAGTGCTGGTATCAAGTGTATACAGGTATGCACCATTGGCGTTCGCAGTAGTTTTATAAAAACTATCTCTGCCATTACTTATTTGGATAGTCACTTCACTATTTTGCACAGCGTTGCCAACCACGGTGAGGTTATCCCCTGTACGCACTTGGGTCTTATCAATTTCTAACGTGGGGGATAAAACAATGCCGCTGACAGTCGCCGTTGCCCCGAGCGTAACAGTAACGTTAAAACTAAATGTTTCTGATCGTCTGAGAGCGGTGTCGAGCGCGTATACTGCGTAGGTGTAACTGCCAGCGGTAATAGTATTTAGGTTAAAAGTAAAGCCACCATTTATATCAGCAGAGGTTGTTGTCACAATTACTGCGTCTGTTAGCAAAGTTACTTTACTAGCTGGATACGCTTTGCCTTTAATAGATACACTGGTTGTTGGTTTAATAGTCAACGTGGGAGTGCTGGCAGAGCCCCCACCTCCACCTCCTCCACCAGACGGCTGAGTTGTTAGAGGGACAGGAACCTCCGGTGCTTCTGAGGTGCCTGCCTCAGAGCTACAATCTGGGTCAGCCGGAAAATCTATTAAACCGTCACCGTCATTATCTTGGCCGTCAAAACACTGGGGCCCTGGTTGGATTTGTATTTGAAAGCTACTACCCACACTAGCCATTACTAAATGCGTAGCCGTAAGACATACGCACAGCATGCCTATTAGTAATGGTAATAAAAATCTTTGGCGCATCAGTTTGCAACAATAGTAACGGTGAGCGGAATCGTATAACTTTCAATTGTTTGTTCACCGGGAATTTGCTGACTAATACCTACTCCACTTAATTCCCAATAGCAATTAGTGCCAGCAGAGCCACTCGCGTTCATCAGAGTAATGCTACTGACTACAGTTCCGGTTTCAGAAAACGCACTCGCGGAACCTAAAGAAACACCAGTATTACTGCAGCCACTTTGAGGCGCAATCGTGCCACTTGTTGGAGTAATAGTCATTTGCCCACCAAGCGTGTCAGCATCCGCCCCGTCGCTACAGCCACCAGGATCATTAAAGTCATAAAATAAAGTTGGCGTAGTTGTTGCTTGGCTCCACGTAGCCGTGGTAGAACTAGCCGCAATAGAAAGTGTCCACGCGGGGTTACTGGTAGAATTAGTAACTCGCATTTTTTGACTTGCAGTGCCGAGTGTACCAGTACTACTTTGGCAGGCAAAACTAACAGGCGCGTTGGCCAAAGTAACACCCGGACTGCTTACGCTTGCACCACTGCCATCTACAATATCTGTAGTCAATGTGCCACTGCTTGCGGTTTCTACCCAACGCATGCTTACAAAAGCAAAATCAATATCTCCAGCTACATTTGCCAGCGCAGTAGAAGCAGTTGTGCGTACTTTAATATTAACAAGGTTATTGGCAGTATCTAAATAATCATCTACATTACTCGAAAAAACAGCATTGGTAATGGAATCTTCATAAGTATAGGTAGTGGCGGCATTAGTGGTGCCAAACGCAGTCCACCCACCAGCCACCGTGGCATTGCCACCAGAATAATCTTTAAAAAGGCCCTGCGAAGTAATTGTTGTGGTGTTACTTCTCCACCGCATGGCATAAATTAAACGGGCAATACTTGCATTGGTTGGTAAAGTCATACTAAAACTTAGGTTCGAACTCATCGCGGCTTCACCGGTAACAGCATCACCGTCGTTATCAAGTCCATAATAAGTATGACCAAAGGTAGCCGATTCTAATTCACTGGTAGTTTGCCAGGTAGATGGGCTAGCCAGCGTACTATCCAAACCCCTCGTGTTACTACAATTAGTAGCTGTGCCTGTGCCAAAAGATATTTCGCACAAACCAGTATTAGTGTTAGTTGATCCTAATATAATGTATTGATAATCAATTTGGTTAGAAAGGGTATTATTAGCTGACCCAAACCAACCGATTCGTATTTCGCCACTAGAAATATAGTCAGTAATCGTGATATTATTTTTGGCAAATTGACGCACTGTGTCTGTAGTTGAGCAGGCAATCGCAGTAGTTAAGTTTTCCCAGGAGGTGGTTGTAAAGTTATAAATTTTTGGTGTCATGTTTATACCAGTAGTGGAACAGCTTTGTTCAGAGACCACTACAATCGTATTCATACCGGTGTAGGTCTTAATATTTTTATACGAAAGGTAGGAATCTGAAATCGCGCTGGCCGTGCCTGGCACCGAAAGGTACACATTATCTGATCCTGATTGGCCTGTTAGTGTT
>OBEQ011137409.1_pt1 | contig 12307 bp, 17 predicted proteins | sample 1670901 | NCBI WGS metagenome assembly OBEQ01 (sample SAMEA104232315, study PRJEB22302) | groundwater metagenome | biome: forest; feature: aquifer; material: groundwater | place: USA | collected 2011-08-07 | depth 5.4 m | reverse complement strand
TCCGAGAAACGGGCCAATGATAAAGGCAAGACCGAACACCGCACCGATCAAGCCCAGATTGGTCGTGCGCTCTTTGTCATCGCGAGCGATATCCGTAAGATACGCTTGCGCGATCGGAAAATTCCCCGCCGCACATCCGTCAATAATGCGCCCTAAAAAAAGAAAGAAAACGCTCGGAGCGGCGGCAAATACCGCCCATCCGAGAGAGGTGCTAAAAATACTGATAATGAGCGCGGCGCGCCGTCCTACTTTATCCGACATTGCCCCGATCACCGGAGAGGAAAAAAATGCGCACAAAGAAAATACCGAAAAAAGAGATGTCATCAAAAGCGGCGACTGGCTGAATCGCCCCACAAAAAAAGGCATAATCGGGACAATGATCCCGATCCCTATGGCATCTATGAATACCGTGGTTAAAATAAGAAGTTTTGTTTTGGTCATTTGGCTATATAATACTGTTTTTGACAGGAAAAAATACTTATCCTAGAATTAGGTTATTAACTATTAATACACTAAAAAACCGAATATGAAAATAGGCATGATCATGGATATCGCAGGCGGAACCCAGGCGCAGTATGATATGGCAATGCAAACTATGAGGCTTGCTATGGGTCAGGCAAAAGAAAACTGGCCGGAAGGAATTATCAGCCATGTCGCAGGCCCCATCCCCACAGGCTGGCGCGTAGTAGATGTATGGGAATCAAAAGAGCACTTCCAGAAATTCTTTACCGAACGCCTCGGAGCCGCCATGCAGGCTGCAGGCATTCCCCAATCAGAACCGCAATTCTTCGACGTCTACAACGTACACACCTCATAATCTGCCCCGTCTCAAAAAACAGTCCGGCTTAGCGGGACTGTTTTTTATCATCACTTGAGAATATCTTTATACTTTTCTTTTATCTTATCCACCTTCGGCTTGATGACTGCGCGCGAATATCCTCCATCCGAATGCGTCTCGTAGTATCTCTCATGGTATTCCTCTGCGGGATAAAATACTTCTAGTACCGCCACCTGCGTTACGATCGGATCCGGATATTTTCCCGATGCAGTAATTTTTTTAATATATTCCTCCGTAGCGCTCTTCTGCTCGTCTGTCCCATAGAACACTACCGAACGATACTGCGTTCCCACGTCAGCCCCTTGGCGATTTAATGTCGTGGGATTATGCGCATCAAAAAATACTTCCAAGAGTTTTTCAAATGCGATCACCGCCGGATCATATTCCACGAGCACTACTTCCGCGTGTCCGGTATTACCCATCGAAACTTGATCATATGTGGGATTTACAACTTTGCCTCCGGCGTATCCGGAGGTTACCGATGTTACTCCCTTAAGCATCCGGAAAACCGCCTCACTGCACCAGAAGCATCCGCCTCCGAATGCTGCGCGCTGTATGTTTTGAGTTTCCATAAATCTTATAAAGACTTATCTTATTTCTGTCATTCCCGCGAAAGCGGGAATCCAGACCCTCTTAATTTCTAAAGACAGATCCCCGCTTTCGCGAGGATGACAATAGGAAAGAAATTATTTTTTATCCGCCACAAACTTCAGCGCCACAGAGTTCATACAGTAGCGTTTGCCCGTCGGAGGCGGGCCGTCATCAAAGACATGACCGAGATGCGACTCGCATCGGGCGCAGAGCGTTTCAACACGATGCATCCCAAGCGTATCATCGGTGCGCTCCTCAATATTCTCCGAATTGATCGGCTGGAAATAACTCGGCCATCCGGTGCCGGATTCAAACTTCGCTTTAGAAAGAAACAACGGCAGATCACAGGCCGCGCACACATACGTGCCTCCGGTCTCGATCTTCTGAATCCCGCAGGTAAAAGGCGCTTCGGTTCCTTTCTCGCGCATGATGCGATATTGCTCCGGCGTCAAAATCTTCTTCCACTCTTCTTCCGTGTGATGTATTTTTTCCATTAAAATTGCTCAATTATCGAGATTTTTCATCTTACTATCTCAAGAAAAGGCCCGAGAACCGTACCAAAGAGCAAAGAAAAAGGAAGCAAGCTTGAAGGTGCAGAAGGCGGCATAAATTGTTGGCATGCCTGATCCTGATAATTTTTGGTGCAATAAGACCTGCACTCTTCAGCAGTTTTGCAGCCGCCTGGGCCGCTAAAATTGGTCGGCTGGCTTTGCTGATATTGCTGTTGCGGTTCTGACTGCTGTTGCTGATAATCTTGAGGCAATTCCCGATTCGTGTGTCCATAGCCGGCGGAACATTTACCCTCGCTGCCCGCATTGAAAAGATTCTGTACTTCAGACGCGCTAAGTGCCCTATTATATACGGAGGATTCATCAATCGTACCCGGGAAAAGTTCTGTGATGCCGAAGCGGTCATCCCATGCCCCTATCGTAAATGGCGCCTCGCTGGTTGCTTCAGCGCCGGAAGCAAGACGTATGACAGTACCTTCTGACTTGCCGTCAACATATAATTTTAGAGCGCCGGAGCTATCCTTTGTGGCTACAACATGGTGCCATACCCCCGAACTGATAGGTGCGGTCATTACACTCTGACCATCAGGGCCGGTGGTGGCTCCCACGGAAAACTCTATTACATTGCTGTCCCTGCCTATTCTCAACCAATAACCCGCTCCCGGACCGCTCACCGGATAATTTGATTTTCTCATAATATTGAGCGCGCCCGAATTCCCGCCTCCGTCCCAATTAAACCATGCCTCCAACGAAAACGGACCAGTCCCAAAATTGAGACTCACAGGATTTCCCATTGAAATATATCCGCTCGATCCATCAAACTTAAATGCACTCCCCGCTTCCATCGGAACAATCGTAACCCCGCCCACGATGGTCCCGATATTCCCATTACTAATATCAGATACCTTTGTTCCGGATACAATATCGGCACTCCACCAACTGATCAATCCCGAAGGGGGCTGCACGCAACTTTGTGGTGGAGGCGGCGGTGTTGATATTCCACCACCGCATTCCTGCGGATGAGACTTACAATAAGATTGGCATTCTTCGGCAGATTGGCATCCGCCAGGGCCGCCGCCCGTATTACCGCGATCTTCATTAGTGCAAGCGCCTTCATGCTTTACATCTGCCCCGCGTTCTTTGGCATAACATTCATGCACCCACGTATTGCCATCGGTTCCGCAAACCGGATGGGCAATATCAGAACAAGGCTTATCCGGCTTGCCATTTCTTACACAAACACCATTGTGAAGAATTTCCGGGTTATTATGGCCTTTGGCATGGCATTCATTAAAATAAGTAGTTTCTACTCCTGGTTGAGAACCTTTCCCATTAATCCCGCATACATATGAGGCAACCGCCCCATTAGTAATACCGCACTCGGTTAGTCCATTATGTTTTTCACCGCCTCCTCTGCTGGGACCGCCGGGCGGGCTGAAATTTTTGCACTCATCTTGATGATCTTTGCAATAAGCCGCACAATCTTCCTGACTCTGGCAGCCTCCGGGGCCGCCGGAAAATCCGCCTCCTTGGCCTCCGCCGGGCGGAGCAAAGTTTTTGCAGGCATCGGGATTGGATTGACAATACGCAGTACATTCATCTACTGACTTGCAGCCGCCGGGGCCAGCAAATCCCCCGGAACCACCATGGCCTCCGCCAAATGATGACTGCAACTTCTGGAAACATCCTTCCAAACTGCTAAAATCCACGCTCTGATCAATTTCCCCGCTTTGGAGTTTATGCAATCCCTCTTCGCCTATGACATCTTTAATGCATTGAGACGCCTCGGGCGGGAGAGTATTAAATTGTTTGCTTATCTGGGAAGTGATCTGACTGAAGCAAGACTTCATTTTACTTTCCATGCTTCTATCAAAAATCGGCTGACCATTAGTCATCTTTTCAAAATTCTTTTCACCCAACGCATCTTTCAAACATTGCGTAACCTCGGGCGGTATTTTGTCCAATTGTTCTTTAAATTTGACAATCCCTTTTTTCATGTTGGCCAAATCCGTTTCGCTGACAAGTCCGTTATCTTGCGCCCACTGGAAGCACGCATCGCTGTTATTTTTGCAATAGCTTTCGCATTGTTGTTTGCTATGACAGCCGCCCGGCCCTTTGCCGCCGGTTTTTTTGATCATTGCGACATCATCTGGAGAAATGAAGCCGGCCTTTTCGGCGAAAGCGATACACTCATCGCTATGACCTTCCCCGGAACAATATGCTTCGCATTGCTCTTTAGAAGTGCATTTGCCGGGAGTTTCACCGCTCTTCATCAGCGGCAGAATTTTTCTCGCCTGATCAATCTCTTCCTTGGGCATAAATCCGCTCTCTTCGGCAAAATTCAAACACTCTTCCATATGATTGGGATTGCCGCAATACACCTCGCAGGCATTTCTGTCCTTGCAGCCGCCCGGGAATTGCTTACCGGCTTTTACCAATTCTTGAACTTTCTTGGCTTCAGCAAGCTGGGTAGGTGAATAATAGCCGCTCTCTTCGGCAAAAGCGATGCAGGAATCAAGATGATCCACATTATTGCAGTACGTTTCGCAAGAAACGCCGGAATTGCATCCGCCGGGGCCATTTTTAACATTCAAAAAATCGTCAGTTGCTTTTTTGGCCTCCTCTACGGAAATCAAATTATATTTTTTCGCAAATGCAAAACATTCTTTAGCGTGGTTGGAATTGTCGCAATAGGAACGGCATTCGGCTTCGTTTTGGCAGCCGCCCAAACCAGATACCGGATATTGGATATCCTGTGCCGAAAGCGGCCCCTCTTTCTTTTCTTCTTGCGGAGGGGGAGGAGCAGGGGGAGGCGGCGTCTCTTTTTTTACTAAGACGCTTTGGGCAACTCCTTTAACGGGAGGAGGGATATCAAGCTCGGTGGTATTGTTTTTGCAATCAATAACGTAGGCATGCATCACCGGCGTAAAATCCTGCGGATCTGCAAAGGTTACGTTGTCGCTCGTAAAAGATTTGTTACAGCCGCTCAACAAGCCGCCATAACGGAATGACGTTACCGGAGAAAGAGAAAACTCCTGAACGCCGTCAAGGTCTTTAATAGTCAAATTGAATGTTTCGGAACCGATGGGTTTTTTAAGAGTTATCGAAGAATCATTGGCAGCCGCCTCGACATGAACAATCGCCAAGCTCAACAAAAAGAAAAGCGCCAGTATGCCCGCGGCTAATAATTTTGGAGTTGTGATTGTTTGAGTATTCACACGTTATCGCAATGGATTTATATATTTGAACGGATTTGCGCGATCGATCGGATTTACTTCCGGAACTTTTGCTCCGGGATTGGTTTGAATTTCCGGAACTGATCCACTGATGATTTTAGCTGTTTCAACCGCGCCTTCTTTTTTTGGAGCTTCGACTTTTTTTTGCCCCCAATACCAAAAGGCGATCCCGCCGGCAAGGAGGACGAATATAATGATGTAAAGGGGAATACGTTTTTTATCACTCATAGATGCACTTCATTTTCAACAAGCTCTATTCAAATCATACCACACCTGTCCATTGCAACGAATTTTATTTATCCACAGATTTATTTTTAATTTTTTAATATCTTCGGCTGCTTTTTTGTAAATGTATTTTTACTTACATGATGGCAAAAACTCGTTATATTATATATCATATACATAGACAAGTTGCGCATAAGCTAATTCGACGTTTAATCTCCATGGACATTCGTAAAGAAATTGAAAGCTTTTTTGAAGGCGATATCGACGATTCACCCGCAGCACTTGAGACCTACAGCCGCGATGCGAGTATTTTTTGCATTAAACCCTCTCTGGTTGTTTTTCCCAAAAACGTAGAAGCAATTAAAAAATTGGTGGCGTTTGCTGCCAACGCCACGAAAAATGGTTATCCTATAACGCTAACGCCGCGCTGTGCGGGAACAGACATGACCGGAGGCCCGCTCACCGAGTCCATCGTGGTGGAGATGACCCGATATTTTAATCACACCAAGAAAGTTGAGGGTGACACGGCGATAGTTGAACCCGGCGTATACTATCGCGATTTTGAAAGAGAAACACTAAAGCTTGGTATGATCTTGCCCAGCTACCCCGCCTCGCGTGAGATTTGCACGGTAGGGGGCATGGTAGCCAACAACGCCGGCGGAGAAAAGACCCTGCGCTACGGAAAGACCGAAAACTTTGTAAAAGAAGTTAAAATGGTTCTCCATGACGGCAATGAATGCACCTTCAAAAAACTCACCAAGACCGAACTGCAAGAAAAAATAAATCTCAACACCTTTGAAGGCAGCATATACAAAAATCTTTCCTCGCTTATCCGACAAAACGAAGGAGCGCTGCGAGCCGCCAAACCGAATGTCACCAAAAACTCCTCCGGTTATTTCCTCTGGAATGTATACGATCCGACAGACGATACGTTTGATATCACCCGAGTCATCACCGGCTCGCAGGGAACCTTTGGCATCATCACCGAGATCACGTTCCGACTCGTCAAACCCGAGCCCGCATCGCGCATACTCGTGATATTCTTAAGAGATACCAAGCGCATGAGCGAACTCACCGAGCAAATCCTTACATTCCATCCCGAGACCTTTGAATCCTATGACGACCATACATTCAAGCTCGCAATCAGATTCTTCCCGGAAATTCTTGCACGCATGAAGGGCAATATCCTTCGCATGGGATTAAGCTTTCTACCTGAAGCATGGATGCTCGCCACCGGCGGCATTCCCAAGCTCGTACTCTTGGTCGAGTTCACCGGCAAAGATATTGCAGATGCCGAAGCAAAAGCACAAACCGCCTATAACCATCTTCACAAAGCATTTGATTACAAAATGCGCGTCACCAAAAATGATGAAGAAGGCAAAGAACTCCAAGTCATCCGCAGAGAGAGCTTTAGCCTTTTGCGCAAGCACGTACGGGGACTTCGCACCGCACCCTTCATCGACGACTTTGCCGTGCAGGCAAAATACCTCCCCGAGTTCTTTGAGAAGCTCTACAATATCCTCAACAGCTACCGCCTCATCTATACCATCGCAGGACATGTGGGCGACGGAAACTTCCATATCATTCCCCTGATGGACTTGAGCAAGCCGGACGCCAAAGACATCATTGTCAAACTCTCCCGCGAAGTGTACGATCTCGTGCTCTCCTACAAAGGAACCATCACCGCAGAGCACAACGACGGCATCATCCGAGGCCCGTTCCTTGAGCAGCAGTTCGGTAAAGAAATATACGGATTTTTTCTGGAGACCAAAAAAATCTTTGACCCCGATGGCATTTTCAACCCGAGCAAAAAAATAAACGTTACCCTCGACTACGCCGTATCGCACATTGATACGAAGATGTCCTAGTAATTCTCAAAACCTCGCCATCCACCGAAACGTCTTTGCGCTGTAATAAAGCGCGATAAAAAAGATAATCGCAAGAGATTGGTTTGTCCAGAAAAAAGCGCTCCACGGCTCCGAGAAACTGATCGCCGCCAGTTCAAACGCTCCCACCCCGACAAATGAGATCACGACATTTGCCGCCATGACCGCGCCGTGACGCGGACTCGTAAGTCCTGCGGCAAGGGCTACAATAATGATAAATGCAACAGAGACGAGAGACGGAGCGGGGATATTTTGTTGCACGATCGGAAGAGTCGCAAGCATGATGACGCCTGCTATCAAAAACAGCACGCGGACCGTATCGCCGTAATAATGGGCAAGTCCGTGACGACCGGCTGCTACGTTAAATTTTCCTTCTTCGTCTAACATACGTTTAGATACCTTATCTTCTTCTTTTATAGAAGTAATACAACGCAAGCGGTGCTCCAAAATTTGCAAAGCGCTCAACGAAGTCAAGCCAGCCCACGCCGACAATCGGTCTGATCAATGCAGTCCAAAAACCCCAAAATGCGGCCCAAAGCAAAACCAAACGAACTGGTTTGATCAATATGATAAGCGCTACGATCACATCGGAAATGCCGATGAGTAAAAGAAGCGTTGTCGCCGTAGGAGCATCCACATGGATCAGCTGCACAATCCAGCTTATCCAATCTTGCTTTCCTCCGATGGCGAGCAATCCGTGTCCCACAAACTCACCGGCCACTCCGATCTTCAATGCCCACTCCAACTTTTTATCATTTGACATGCTCATATAATTAATTTATATTCTCTTATTTAGAATAGCAGTTTTTGTCCTGCCCCGTTATCCACAGGTACTTGACTTTATTATATAAGTAATATATAATATATCCATCAAATCGTTCTTCACAACACGCCCAAAAGGAGCAGTACATGCGAATGCGAAAGATTTTGGTCATCGAAGACCAAGAAGCCCCTTGGGAAAACTATCTACTCGCACTCACTCAAATATGCCATATTCCTGAAGCGGACATCACCCGCGCCCGGTGGTATACCGAGGCGGAAGAAAAAATCGCTTCCGGAACATATGACATTGTCTTCCTTGATCACCGCATGCCCTACGACGATCCCGGGTGCACCGACGCAAGTGACTTTGGCAAGTTTGTAGAGTCACTCCAAGGCATCGGCTACAATCTCACAGCGCTCCTGCAAAGCAAGCAGCCGCAGGCAGTAGTAGTCGGCACCTCATCGCTCAACCCCAAAGATTTTGGACCATACAAATTCCCCACGCTGAAGCTCGACAAGACCAACATCTTCGACGAACTGCCCGCTATCATCAAAAACCTCACAGCCTGAAGGAGCGCCACATGAGAATACTCGTGATCGAAGACCAGGAAATGAATTGGGATCTCTACGAAACGATACTCGCCCGAAAATGCCGCATATCCAAAGAAGACATCACCCGCGCCCGTTGGTACACCGAAGCGGAGAGAAGAATCATCGACGGATTTTACGACCTCGTCTTCTTGGATCACCGCATGCCCTACGACGACCCCGGGTACACTGACACGGACGACTACGCCGCGTTTTCGAAAATACTCGATAACATCGGCTATGGTCTCATGCCCATGATCCAAGAACACCAGCCCCAAGCAGTCGTCATCGGCACTTCGTCGCTCGACAGAGATGATATCGGGCAATATCCTATCCCCGATCGCCGGCTCAACAAAGCTAAAATGTTCGATGAGCTGCCCAAGATCATCCAATCCCTGTCCTAGCCGCTTTGCTGCTACGACAAACCTCACCGCTAGTATGGTGGGGTTTTTCTTTACTCATAAATCACAATCAATAGGCCTAATGCCGCATATCCCGCGGAGGAAATGGATCATTAGCAGGCGGCACTGTATCCTTGTCTCTAATCCTGCCGTCTCTCCCATGAATTACGACCTCACCGCCACCACTGCGCGAGACAAGTCGTTTGGCAATTTTCTCCGCACCGCCTTGAGTAGGAGAAAATACACCTCGCTTACCCCCGTCTTTTTTTACCATCCACCCTTTATCCGCATCAGGTGTCACATGATAATTTGTCATATAAAAATAGTATACTGGAAATATCAACTAAACAAAATCTCAAAATAAATCGTGACTGTTCCTATTTTCCCGTGTCCCTATTTTCCGTCGTATACAGATTTATCAAATCGACCAGAAATAATTTTCCACTTTTCCTCATTAAAAGTTATAAACGCTACTATAACAGCCTTCTGGCCATCCTCTACAATCATTACTTTGGCAATATCAAAGAGAGATATAGGATAATCATGCATATCAGTTGTCACAATAAAAGCTAAACCTTTATATTTTGCCAACTGAGCACCATATAAACAATCACAATAAGAAATTTGCTTCTTATTTAATTGTGAATCCGCATGAGTATAATAGGACGATAGCAAAGAAGCTGATTTGATATCCTGCAATCCAGATGTAACAATAGTAAACTGATTGATCCAATTTTCTAAAAAATCGTGATTCTTCTTAGTACGAGAAAAAGCAGTAAATTCAAAATATGTGGCATCAGTTAAAAAAATTTCAGCATTATTCTCTTTCAAAAACTCAAAAACGGGCCGGAATTTTTCCGCCCGTTTCTCTTTAACCATTTGCGAGAGGATATTTACATCCAACAAGGCAAACTTATTTCTAAAATCATAATCACTCGGCATTTTTAGAAGAATCCCTCTCTTTAATTATTTCTCCAACTTTTTCGGTATCTTTAAAAAATTTATCTAAATCAAAATTCTTCCAGTTGAATTTATTTCTACGTGGCTCATCCTTAACAATATTCACTGTATCATTCTTATCATCCATATTTTTATTATGAACTCCTACTAATATTAGTAAAGAAATTTATCCACAGGGTTATCTATCAGAAAGCTCCACTACCCTCTCTTTTCTCAAAAATTTCCCATTTCTTAGCTACACTAAAAACTGCCGGACTTGGATTCGAACCAAGATACTCGCCTTCAAAGGGCGATGTCCTGCCGTTAGACGATCCGGCAACAATGGCATAATAATACAAAAAATTGGCCCTTTGGTCAATTTTTTGCTGAAAGTCCATTTGTCCTCTGTTGTCATTGCGAGGAGCAGTAGCGACGCGGCAATCTCGGTCTCGCGATGCTCTAGATTGCTTCGTCAGAAACCTCCTCGCAATGACAGAGGGGGATATGTGATTACGCTTGCGCCGAAATTATCTCCACTACCGTGAGCTCCAATGGAAGCTGCGGGATCGGAGATTTTTTAAACTGCTGCATGTTTTGGAAGATGGTGGTGACCGCCTGCGTAAGTTGCGGGGCGGTAAATGAGGAAAGAGTGCCTACGATGGTCTCCATTTCGTCGGGGAGAAAATCGTGGACGAGGAATGATTTGAGATTCGGGTCGGTTTTAAGAAGCATGGCAGTGCGGAAGTAGCGCATGAGAAGTTTGGAGGCGTGCGTGAGATCGTGTCCCGCATCCGTGAGCTGCTGCACTATGGCGAGCGCTGCGGGGGCGTCTTTTTTCGCAATAGCGGTGAAGAGTTGCTTGGCTGCTTCGCGCTTTGGGAGACCGAGAATATCTTCCACTTCTTTTACCGTAATACTTTTGTCCTCGACTGCCATGATCTGGCCGAGGATGCTCTCTGCATCGCGAAGTCCCCCTTCCGATGCTATCGCAATCAAATGAGCGGCATCGCCATCAAGCGTTGCTCCTTCTTTTTTCGCAATCATCTGCAAACGCTTAGTAATCTGCGGGACGCCCGGCCTGCGGAATTCATAATGCTGGGTGCGGGAAATAATAGTCGCCGGTACTTTTTCAATTTCAGTAGTCGCAAGCACAAAAACCGCATGAGACGGCGGTTCTTCAAGAGTTTTGAGAAGCGCGTTGAATGCTTCTTTAGTGAGCATATGCACTTCGTCGATGATATATGTTTTGTACTGTCCTTGAGTCGGAACAAAGCGCACGCCCTCGCGAAGTTCGCGTATCTCATCAATACCGCGGTTGGAGGCGGCGTCTATTTCTATCAGATCCATTGCGCGGGATTCGTTGAAATCATTGCACGAGGCGCAGGAGTTGCAGGGGCGGCTTTTTTTGTCGGTGCAGTTAAGCGCTTTGGCGATCAAGCGCGCCATCGTGGTCTTGCCCACGCCGCGGGGACCTGAAAAAAGATAGGCATGGGCAATGCGATCCATCTTAAGCGAATTGCGAATCGCATCCACCACGTGCTCCTGTCCTACCACTTCATCAAATGCCTGCGGACGATGTTTCCTATACAAAACTTGTTCACTCATATCTGATAAGTTAGCACGAAAAAATACAAATTCAAAGACCCTAGAGTTTCCTCTAGGGTCTGATGACTAGTGCACGACTGACTACTCGCCGCAGCGCATGATGACGAGTTCGCAGATCGGCATACCGGGATCGAGGCAGATAGTCTCCTGGGTTATACAACTTGAGCGGAACATTGCCCTCATATCCCGGCGGCAAGAAACGCGTTCCCACCTGCAAACGGCTCGTCTCACCGATGTCATAAATAACACCGCAGAGATCGGTAGGCAGGCGAATGAATTCGCGTGTAAGACCGACGCCTGATTCGCGGGCTTTGAGCATGTACGGCCCTCCAAGCGTAACCATTTCTTCTTCCACAAAAATGCCGCTCTTTTGAAAAATATACCGATCGTCCAAGGTGAGAGGAACCGAGGCGGCGCGGACGGTTTCCCGAGCAAATCCCCTGATCTCAATATCCCCTTTTCTCAATTTCTCAAGAATTGCTAGACCATCCAGTACCATTGCGTTTTCTCCTGGTGTTTATAAATTAGAGAGCAGATGCAGCGTTTAACGACATTATTACTATACACTTTTATCATAGTATTGTCAACAACTCGCAGTTATGCAACTCCTCGCAATGACAGAAACAAAAAATGGACAGAACATGAAGTTCTGTCCGTTCACTCGGACGGAGGGGAGAATGGCGTTTAGCTCTCTTGCGGAGCGGGGGTCTTCGTCTTTACGTAGGTG
>OBEQ010448207.1_pt1 | contig 12307 bp, 13 predicted proteins | sample 1670901 | NCBI WGS metagenome assembly OBEQ01 (sample SAMEA104232315, study PRJEB22302) | groundwater metagenome | biome: forest; feature: aquifer; material: groundwater | place: USA | collected 2011-08-07 | depth 5.4 m | reverse complement strand
CATAGCCATACTGTTTGGCTATCTGAATAAGGGCCTTAACATCTTTGGGGAAACAGCTCCCTCCGTAACCTACACCTGGATATAAAAATGCCCTGCCTAATCGCCTATCCAAACCCACACCGATTAAAACTTGCTCCACATCAGCCTCCGCTTTATCACAGATAAAAGACATGGCATTGGCAAAGGAAATTTTGGTTGATAGGAGCGCATTTGAGGCGTACTTGATCAACTCGGCAGTTTCAATGGCGGTGAGAAGCATTTCTCCGTCGATCGGTTTATGGAGATCTATAAGGAGTTTTTTTGCCTTCTCTGATCCAGTTCCGATAATAATTCTATCGGGGGCTAGAGTATCAGAGATAGCACTGCCTTCTCTTAGGAATTCCGGAGCGGAAGCACTATCAAATGTAGCCTTCGGAGGTTTGACCTTATCTATCATCTTTGCTACTTCTTTATTGGTACCCAAAGGTACAGTGCTTTTTATAACAATTACAGTGTAACCAGTTAAGTTTTTACCTACTTCTGTCGCTGCTTTGTGAACATAAGATAAATCAGCTTCGCCGTTTTGCTTGGCTGGGGTGCCGACGCAAATAAAAACAATATCAGAGGGGGGGATCGCTTCTTTATACTCAAGTGTAAATTTTAATCGCTCGGCATGAAGATTTCGTTTGACTAACTCCTCTAGTCCCGTTTCAAAAAAAGGTGTTATACCTTTTTTGAGTTTTTCAATCTTTTCTGGGGTTCGGCCTACTACCCAAACTGTATTGCCAAAATCGGCAAATACTGCGGCGGTAATCAGACCTACATATCCGTGACCGATAACTGAAATTGTCATAATTAATTATTATAATTTATTAAGTTTAATATAAAACTTAACTTTTAAACATATCCAAACCTTCGGAAAAACCTCTTATTTTAATCCCAAATTTAGTTATTTTATCATTTTTGAGGGCTAATTTAAAAGGACGAAAGGCTCGGCCACGAAAAAAGTCGCTTCTGGTAGTTTTTTCGATCAGGCTTTTATCATAACCTAATGTATCTGCTATCATCTCGCAAGATTTGAATGGTGTGACACTCTCGCTTCCAACTATATGAAAAATACCAGAAATATTGTGTTTTAATAAAAAATCCAAACCAGACGCTATATCATCTATATAAGTAGGAGTAATAATTTGATCTTGGACTGCCCGAATTTTTTCTTTATTATGCAATTTTTCTATAATTTTGTGCACAAAATTCTTTTTTTTGGATTTTGCGACACAATAAGGATAATCTATCCTAACAATAATGTATTCGATCTCACCCTTTTGAACTTTTTCTTCTCCCTCAAATTTAGTGACTCCATACCAATTAATGGGATTTGGAGAATCGTTTTCTAGATAATAATCCTTGGAACCATCGAAAACAAAACCGGTCGAGATGTAGATAACTTTTTTTCCTGTTAATCTGGCAGATTCGACAATATTTGCTGTACCCTCGACGTTAACTCTCCATGCCTCTCCATCTTCACCTAATATTTTATCGTCTTCACAGGCGTCAACATCTGTTTTGGCAGCCAGATGGAGAATAATCGGGGCATCTGAGGAGGAAATGAATCGTTTTACTTTATCAAAATCGGTAATGTCAACACCGACTGAAGGATTAAGGTTTTCAAACTCGAACTGTTCTTTTAGAAGTTCTGCAACCCGGCTGCCAACCAGTCCGGAAAGTCCGGTACCGATAACTTTAGTTTTTCTTTCCATAATACTTATGATAGTCTCCCCTAATTACATTTTTCCACCAATTCTCATTTTTTATATACCAATCGACTGTATGTTTAAGCCAAGTATCAAAATCAGCCTGAGGTTGCCAGCCTAATTTATCATGGATTTTAGACCAATCTATTGAGTATTTCCGATCATGCCCAGGCCGATCGGCAACAAATTCGATAAAATTTTCATCTTTGCCTAATATTTTTAATATCTTTTTTACAACTTCAAGGTTGGAAATATCTTCGGTTAATCCGCCAATACAATATGTTTGCCCTATTTCTCCTTTTTCCAAAATATAATCAATGGCACGACAATGATCGTCTACATATAACCAATCCCTGACGTATAAACCGTCACCATAGACCGGAACTTTTTTACCATCTAAAATATTGATAATAGCTAGAGGAATTAGTTTTTCGGGAAATTGGTAGGGGCCGAAGTTATTGGAGCAATTAGAGATAGTTATGGGTAGTCCATAGGTAGAAAAATAGGCTCTAACCAGATGGTCTGAGGCCGCTTTGGTAGCTGAGTAGGGACTACGGGGATTATAGGGAGTATGCTCATTAAATTTATTGGATTCTTTAAGTTTTAACGATCCATAGACCTCATCGGTTGAAATATGATGAAATCGTTTCACTTTATGGCGTAAGGCTGACTCCAGAAGGATATGAGTACCGACAACGTTGGTAATCACAAACTCCCCAGGGGCAATAATTGACCTATCAACATGGCTTTCGGCAGCGAAATGGACTACTATATCTATGCCATTCATTAGTTGATCAACAATTTGCCCATCGGCAATATCACCTCGGACAAATCGGTAATTGGCGTTTTTTTCAACACCTTTGAGATTTTCTAATTTAGCAGCATAGGTCAATTTATCCAGATTGATAATCTTATCTTCGGGATGATTTTTGAGCCAATAGAAAATAAAATTAGTGCCAATAAAACCTGCTCCACCGGTTACAAGTATATTCATATCTTTTTTAATCTTATCAATTTATCTACCAGCAATATACCAGCCATACTAACTGAGTTGGTAATTTTTCCTTTTAGGACATAATCCAGCGCCAAGGGTAAAGATACCTTTTTGACTGTCAGAAATTCGCCTTCTTGGGGATCTGAGGAACTGAGCTGTAAATCTCTGGCTAAAAAGAGATGGGATACTGCTCGAATACCTGTGGCGGACATTTGGAGTTGGGCTAACTTTTTCCAGCTTTTCGCAACTATACCCGTTTCTTCTTTTAATTCCCGTTTGGCTGTAGTTAGGGGATCTTCTCCTTCTTCGACGTACCCTGCCATCAGTTCCCAGGCAAATTTTCCTAAGAGATATCTTTCTTGACCTACTAAATAAATATGATTATCTTCTGTCAAGGGAATTACGCTTACTGTAGGTTTTCTTTTCACCACAATATAATCTTTTTGGTAATTTTGGGGCCCGATGACATTTTGTTTGAAAACATCAAAAAGTTGGGTAGTCAGAAGTTTTTCTTCTTTGGTGATTTTCCACTTTAACATATTATCAAATAGCGTCCCAATCGAATCCGATCTCTTTATCAGTTTCGGCAATTCGACCTTCTTCGTTTTCCGGATTATAAACCTTAGAAGTGATGTAAAAAAGTTCTGCATTTGAACTTATAACTTTCAGCCCATGGGCAACCTGAGGCGGAATCTTTAAGACTACATCTTGCCCATCCTCTCCCATTGTCAGCTGCATTAATTTTCTATAAGTTTTTCCCTTTTTTCTTTCGTCAAATAGGGCCACTTTTAAAGTACCGCGGCTAACATACCACCAGTCAATTTGGGTTTTATGGATATGCCAGGCTTTAATTACACCTCCATGCATGAAGGAACGGGAAAGTTGTCCAAAGCCTTCAGCAAAAAATGGATCCGTTAGTCTAATAATTTCCTCAAAAAAACCCCGTTCGTCGGGATAACGAACCAACTTTTTAATCATTACTCCTTCTATGAAATGGGAAATTTTCTTCATAGTCCAGCCTTCTCGGCCCAATAGCGATTGGCCATAAATAAACTTCTGAATGTCCCTGCGTCGGACCAAAAGCCTTGCAATTCAACCCATCGGAGTGTATTTTTCTCAATATAGCGATTGTTGACATCGGTAATTTCCAGTTCACCTCTGTCAGATGGTTTATTTTCTCTAATAAAATTAAATACCCGATGGTCATAAATATAAAGCCCAGTAACGGCAAAATTGCTGCTGGCTTTTGGGGGCTTTTCCTCAATTCTTATAATTCTTTCTTTGTTTTTCTTATCAAATACAGCAATGCCAAATCGATGGGCATCAGGAACTTGTTTTAAAAATAGGAGCGCTCCGTCTTTAAATGAAGATACTTCAGAGGAAATATCAGCATCGGTAGTATTATCACCCAAAATTACAGTAATAGATCTATCATCGGAGAAATCCTCGGCCAAAGAAAGGGCATCAGCGATGCCTCCTTCTTTTTTTTGATAAGCAAATTCTAGATGATCAACGCCTAAAGACTTACTATTTCTTAATACTTGGAGAAAATGCCCAGCATGGGGACCTCCTGCTACTACCATAATTTCTTTGATGCCTGCTTTTACTAACGTGGTAATCGGGTAAAAAATCATGGGTTTATCAAAAACCGGTAGTAGATGCTTATTGGTAGCAAATGTGAGAGGATAAAGCCTGGTGCCTAGGCCTCCAGCAAGTACAACGCCTTTCATCTTAGCGGAAAATAACGCCTCGAAATAAAATAATAGAAAGAAGCGCTATAAGGGTATATTCTACCACAATCTTAGGGTATAAATCACCTTCAAGGTGATGATGGGCCAGGCCCCAGATAACATAAAGAGTGGCTGTTAATACTACCGATTCCCATTGTTTCTGGGGAAAAGCCGAAAACGCCAGATAAGAGACCAGGCCAGCTACGAGAATGGACAGAAGAAAAAAGTAATGAAGAAGATGAAAATGGATATCTTTCCACATATTAGATTACATTATAGCACCAGATCCAGTGATATAGACTACCCCAATAAGCATTAGTAAAAAAAGCATGTGGGCAAAATTGTGTCCGGAAATACGGACAATTTTCCTTCGCCAAATAAATATGCTATCCAGAGCCAGAATGATAAGCAGAAAGCCAATTAAGATAAGTGATGCAGACTTGGCAACCGAATTTATATTAAACATAGGAGTCAGCCTCGCTCCGGCGACTCTAATTTGGGTATTAGCAATAGCTCCTTGGGTAATAAGAGTTGGGACGATAGGCAAGGTAGGTGATACGAAGACAGTCGGAGAAATAGTTGCTAAGGAAGCTTGAGTTGGTTGTGGAATCTGGGTAGGTATAATAATAGGTGCAACAGGATTTTGGGCAACTAGCGGGGAACTACCCGCTCCAAACATCTGGACAACAAGTGTAGTATCCTCGCCGTTTAGTTTTCCGTTTACCACAGCAAATCCTACTTCCTGGTATTCCTTTTTTAGCAAATTATCTCGGTGAGATGGGGAATCCATCCAGGCTGATACTACCCCATTGGAATCAGTAAAGTTTTTAGCTAAATTCTCCCCCGCGTAGACATAGTGATAACCTGCTCCCGTAATAAAGTCCCAAGGAGTTTTCCCATCGGGGGCAATATGAGCCCAATAATTTTTCGAAAACATATCAGATGCTTTATTGGCGGCGGCGGCTGAGAGTGTCGGCGATAAAGTCAAAGGAGCAAGTCCTAAAGATACCCTCCTTTGATTGGTAAGATCTACAAGTTTCGTGACAGAAATATCAGTGGCAAAACCCAATATATCAGGAAATGTAGTCCGGACAGTTTTAAGACTCACCTGGATCACAAAAACAAGGAGTATATAAAAAACAAAAGCTTGGGGATGAAGTATGCGCGCTTTTTGATTATTGGTATGGTGAGGGGTGAAAAAATGTCGCAGAGATTCAATCATGAAACTATTATATGACGGGATTTAGGAACAAAACAAGAGATATGATTATTTTTTTGACTTGTTTTAATCCACTTTGATCGGCTTGACGAGTGTCTCATCATTTGATATTCTATCGACGCAGAAACGAGAGCCCCACCGCAACCGGAAGGCAAGCGTTCTTCAATTCGTTTTTAATTCAGTCGTATTTGATGAAAGTAGCCTGCCCTATACTATTTTATATTTTATCCAGCCAAAATGAGAGATCATAAGGCTGGTTATTTTATGGGAATGGGTAGACGGAAAGGAGGTGAGAAAAAATGAGAAAATTTGCTTATCAAGTAGGTGCGAGTATCGCAACTATGGCTATATTTGCCTCCATTTTGGCTCCGTCTGCTTTTGCAGGAGACGTTAATGTGGATATTTCAGGAAATGGCGTCAATTCGACTAACAATGTTTTGGTCAATCAGTCGACTAATGTAACTGTCAATCAGTCTAATAACACGACAATTAATATCAACCTAAATGTCACTGCCAATAGCGGTAATAATACCGCCAATAAAAATACTGGCGGAGATGTCAATATTACAACCGGCAATGCGACATCCAACATAGGAGTTAATATCACTGGCAGTAGCAATGCTGCTGTGGTAGACCTATGTAACTGCACGAATGGTACCGTTAATGTCAATGTAACGAATAATGGAGCACATACTAATAATAAAGCGAAGGTGCTCAACTCCAAAAACCAAAGTACGAAACAGAAAAATAAAACCAATATAGGTTTAGGAGCTAACATCAATACAACGACAGGCAAAAACCACGCCAATGATAATACTAATGGAACCGTATCGGTCTCCACGGGCGATAGTGGTTCGGATGTAAATGTAACAGTTTCAGGATCAACTAATCTTCTTGGTCCATAAGTTTTGGTCTTAGGAGTCAAAAAACCCTGCCTACCCGGGTGGGGTTTTTTGTCTTATGGTCTATCTGGTTTGGATGTTACGATGAGACGCTTGTTATCCAAAAACCCAGAACAGGTATAAAGAGTTAATGTTTCATCAGAAGTCGGGGCAATAACTTCCACTTGTTGCGGGTCAACGAATTTAATTTCGTCCACTTTATAACGAAACCACCTATCTTTTGTCAGTACATAAACTAATTGATCTTTTTTAATATCTTTAAGAGGTAAAAAGAGACCTTCACGGGCGTGGGCGAAAATGACGGTGTTGCCTAGCTCTCCGGGATAGGCCGAACCCACACCATGGGAGGCCGAGTTTTGGGATATTTCCCAGTAACCATCTACTACCCTGGCTTCAACGATGGATAAGTCAATAGATAGCATAGGTATAACTATGCGAAGGGGCGCCTCGGCGGCCTCTTTGCCTGCTAAGAGCTTGGTATCGATATGGATGGGCTCTTTTGCCAAGTCTGTCTTAGCAGACATTTGGACAGCGCTAGATAGTTTGGAAATAATGGCACTAGGTCTATTGATAAAGTTTTTGAAAATTGTAGGAAAAAGGAGGAGAAAAATACCAAACAGAAATAATAAGGCCGCAATTGGGATTGGTTGCTTTTTCCTTTTTTTTGATAGTACGAATAAATTGCCAAGAGATACAAAACGCCTCTTAAAACCAGACAAAATTCGGAAAAAGCGTCGGGAAAATTTTAGCGCGGGAGAATTTTTTTGCCGTGAGCGACGGCGATTGATAGTCCGAGGCATAACAAGCCTAAGCCGTAGAAAAGATAGGCTTCATTTTGAGCTCCGTCGGTAGATGATAGTCCCAATATTTGCCCTCCCCCTCCGGCCCCATTTGAACTGCCAGAGCCTCCCCCGCTCCCACCCCCTCCTCCTCCACCTGAGCTGCCACCTCCTCCATCTGAAGGACCCCCTGGCCCACCGACTCCTCCCCCATCATGTACCGGAGAGGGTGTGGTTGATCCAAGTTTGGGTGTTGGGGAAGCACCAGAAGCGGGACAACAGGTAACATTTGCTGAGTTATTATTCAGATTATTTTGGACATTGACGTTTATGGTAGCATTACCTGTAGTTATAGTTGAATTACCGTTATTGCCTGAAGCATTGTTTCCGCCTGTTTTGGCTGTGGCGTTGATATTGTTTTGAATGTTGGCATTATTTGACTGATTAATAGTGGAATTGGAATTGGTGTTAGTATTGACATCGTTTAGACTATTGCTACCATTGCCTTGTATCACATAATCCTCAGCCTTTACCCTAGCAGATAACAAAATAACAGACAGTATTACAAAGATTATGGGGAGTAAAATTTTTCGGCTAGCTTTCATGTAGTTTAGGACACAACTTACGGGGCAGCGGATATTAAGAGGCAGAATTTGTCTTTCGGGAAATGATCAAATTCTTAATTTTGAGAATTATAGCACAGGGTATCAACAAAAGCAACCAGGCTAGGTTGATAGTTATAGATTTATTAGAGGCAACTTTGGCCTGATCAGTTTTACCAATTAAACTGCTGCCATCTATATCTTTAATACTTATACCGGCTACCAGCCCTCCTATATTGGCTGAATTATTATTGTCAGTATTTTGAGTAGAACCGCCTGAGGAGACGTCCCCTGTAAACAAACCTGTAGCTGCCAAAAGGTTATTATGATTAAAGGTTTCGGTAGTATCATTATTTGTACTGGGGTTTGAATTATTAGAGTTGGTATTATTAGCAGAAGTGAAAGAATTATTATTTGAAGTGCCACCGACATGGCCGCCATTGGAATCATTTCCTGAATTACTATTTTGATTTGCTACCGCAGGGTGACTATCTTCATGTGTTCCCGGTGTAACAAAATCACCTACCCAACTGCCAAATACATTTACTACGGTCACAAACAGCTTTCCTCCGCCCACAACATTGTTGTTGACGAAGTTGACTATATTGGCAATAACATTAGCGTTTCCTGTCTGAATCATGGAGCCGCCACCCGTGTTGTCAGAGGCGCTATTGCCTCCGGTATTGGCGGATAAATTAACATTATTGACGATATTGGCATTATTATTTTGGGCATTAGTCTTATTATTTGTTTGACTAACATTGGCATTATTCTGGCTACTTGCGCCATTGCTGCCATTTACGGCAGTGACTTGACCATTGGCATCTGTAGTGAATGTCGTACCTTGGGAACCAGCCATGTCGCTTCCCGGCGGAGCCCCTAATATTTGACCAACCCAGCCTCCGACTGTGTGAACTAAAACTAACCACCAATTACCGCCATCGATGTTGGAATTGGCTACGTTTAATACATTTGCTTGAACAGTGGTATTGCCAGTCTGGACTAATGAAGTACCGCCAGTGTTTTGATCGGTAGTATTATTGCCGGTTTCGGCTGTCAAATTCAGATTATTTTGGATATTGGCGGTATTATTCTGAGTTGAGGTATTATTATTGTTTTGCGCAACTGCCGCAGAGTTGGTGGAATCGGCACCATTTCCGAGATTAGCTGCTGTTACATTACCTCCGCAGCAACTATTCATTGCCTCTTCCGGAAAAACAATATTTCCCACCAAATTACCATAGATATTGACCACGCCATAGACTACATTTCCACCAGCAATATTATTATTGGCCAGAGTCAATACATTGCCAGATACATTGGCGTCACCAGTTTTGATACCAGAGGTGCCACCAGTGTTGTCATTGGCATTATTTTTGCCAGAATTGGCGCTTAAAACTAGATTATTACCAACTGTAGCATCATTGTTTTGAAAATTATTATTATTTGAAACATCTGAGACCGTAGTATTATTGGTCGAACCTGAACCATTGCCGGTATTAGCAGCACTGGTTGGACCTGCCGGGCAACCACTGATACAACTGGCGGGGAAATTTAAGACGATATCGCCGACATGGTTATCGGCGACATTAAATTCGGAAACCATCATTCCGGCAAGGTTGGTATTTACTCCATTTATAATGGTACCTGAGGTGTTGGCATTACCTGTTTGAAGCGCTGAATCTCCTACATTTTCTGAGGTAGAATTGGTGCCGGTGTTGCTGTTTTGAGTCAAACCATTGCCGACATTGGCGCTGTTTGTTTGGTTATTGTTGTTATTGCCGGTGATACTTGCTGAGGTATTATTATTTGAGTTGGCGCCGTTTCCGGAATTAACCGCAGCACTACCAGCTCCACCATTTCCACTGCCACCACCACTATTTGAGGCATTATTATTGGCACCTGTTACCAATGTTGAGGAATTAGTGCTATCACCGGTATTGATACTAGCATTTCCTGTTGTTCCATTTTGTGACTGTCCAGTGGGTTGGATAGTAGTTCCATTTTGACTTCCTGAATTGTTGGGATTATTTGCTGGAGCGGTAGGATCAGGTGAGGGGCTTGGCGAGTTCTGATTTTGGTTTTGATTTTGCGAAGTTGTGGGTTCAGGGGTTGGTGAAGAAGCTCCTGGTTGCGGTGGAGCTCCCGGTTGAGAAGGAGCAGTCGGAGCAGGCGGCGATGTAGGAGCCGCGGGAGGAGAAGTCGGCTGGGGAGGAGCTGTGGGTGCGGAAGGTGCAGTAGGAGGAGACGCCGGATCATCGGCTAACACTTGAGGAATAAAAGTCAGACTTTGAGTCAATAATAGACCGGTAATAGAGACTATCGCAATAAGTTTAAAAAATCTATTTTTCAAATTCATTTTCAAGTTTTATTTATATCGAATATTCTTAACTTTTTAATTTCTAATTTTAGATTCTTTTTATACCTTCGGTCGTAGGGTGTCTTGCGGAAGTGCTCGCTTGACACCCTACGAGCCTACGAAGGTTAGATTATGGTCCAATTAAAACCATTCCAATCAAATGTAACATGTAAATCGGAACCACCAGACCATGGCCAAGGCCAATCTGTTGGCGATGAGCCATAGATGTTGGAATTACTCCAATTCTTCACAGTTGTCCAATCTGATGCATCACCTGTTATTACCAAGACCGGATCTTCTCCTGCCGGACCAGTGTTCTGGTTGGCATCGTTGAATCCAGTTTTAGCTTTGGCATTGACGTCGTTGTATAAGTCAGCATAGTTGTCCTGGTAAACCGTTTTATCGCTAGTAAGGGTTGTTTTTATTTTATTGTTAGAATCAGCACCATTACCCTTTACTTTAGCTACTATATCGGAAATACAGCCACAATCTATGTCGGCGACGTTGAAGTTGAGACTATTGTCAACTGACGCGGCAGCCCATGCATTGCCTGTGGAGATAAAAACGCTCCCACCAGTGTTCTGGTTGGCATTGTTATCACCTGTTTTGGCTGTAGCATTGACGTCGTTATCTACATAAGCCGAGTTATTTTGTGAGACTAGATTATTCTTTTTCTCGGTTATATTTACCGAATTGTTGCTAGAAGCACCATTGCCATCAATCAAAACATTTATGGAACCACTATTTCCTAATCTGGGATCACCAATAAATGCTTTATTAACATTGGCTTTAGTAGAAACATCAGAGTTGACCCAGGCGTTTCCTGTTGAGATCAACACGCTAGTGCCATTACCAGTGTTTTGATTTGCATCATTACCACCGGTTTTGGCTGTAGCATTGACGTTGTTATCAACATAAGCATTGTTATCCTGGTAAACGGAATTATTAGAGGTCTCATTCAATGAAACTTTATTTTTAGAATAAGCTCCATTGCCCGTGATGTTTACTGTTGTGTTACCAACTCCCGGACAACAATCTATTTTCGCCCAATTGGAATTAAGAGTGTTGTTGACGGAGGTATTTACAGTAGCATTACCAGTTTGGATACCAACGCTGCCACCTGTATTTTGGTTAGCAGAATTATGACCAGTGGATGCAGTTGCGTTGACGTAATTGGAAACATTGGCGGTGTTGTTCTGAACTACAGTATTATTACTTGTCTGTGCGACGTTGATAGTACTGTTGGCAGAATAACCATTACCATTGATTACATATTCGTCAGCGAAAGCTGGGGAAACCATACTCGCAAAAACAGCCCCAGTTGCTAACACTGATAATAATTGTTTTTTAAATTTTGTCATTCGTTTCACCCCCTTTCTTTTTAGAGTTGTCCCGACTCATTGATCGGGACGCACTTCACTCCGCATTCCGACGCTAATGGTCGGGACAAAAAACGGAGGCTTCTCGATCCAACTATGAGTTAGATATAGAAGCCTCCGTGTGCGGTCAGCCTACCCTCAAAAATTATAAACTATTTTATGGGACAGATTATTGTTCAAAAATCTGGGCAGATTAGATGGGCAGATATAGATTTTATACAATTATTAACCATAATTTATAGGTTTGTCAAGACCCCAATTTAAGATCATCCTGTTACTTTAATATTTTATGGGGTTTAGATGGGTATTTATCCACACCATTGATATCTACTTTTGTCTTTTTGATATTTCTAACAGTTATTTGGGTGACGGTGCTATTTTGCACATAGATCTCAACGCTACCATAAGCTTTCACCATCTGGAGAGCATGGTCCAGCTCCTCAATAAGTGTCGGTGATAAATGACTTAGTTTTGGCATCATTAGTGTAAGGCAAGATCAATTCTTTGTTTTGGTCCGCTCAGCTCGCCGATATATAAAACTAGCTTTTTATCGGTATCGTTTGCAGGTAATCCTAAGCGGGTGACTTTCGTAGAATTAGCCTGCACATTG